>Ga0315281_10011452_pt1 | contig 12155 bp, 9 predicted proteins | sample YL17G07_0_MG_FD_204540 | JGI IMG/M metagenome (GOLD analysis project Ga0315281, IMG submission 204540) | Sediment microbial communities from Yellowstone Lake, YNP, Wyoming, USA - YL17G07_0 | ecosystem: Environmental > Aquatic > Freshwater > Lake > Sediment | place: USA: Wyoming | collected... | reverse complement strand
GTCCCGGCACCGCGTTCTGTTCGAGCAACATCGTCGGCACACCGCGCAGCGCGGCGACCAGCACCACGGGGCCGGCGCTGTAGCCGCCCACGCCGATCACCAGGTCCGGACGGCGCGCGGAGACGAGGCCCCAGGCGTCGACGAGGCTGATCGGCACGAGCGCCATGCCTTGCAGTCGCCGTGCGAGCGACTTTCCCTTCACGCCCGCGCTCCTGATCACATCCAGCGGAAACCCCTCGTGCGGCACGACGCGCGCTTCGAGCCCCCGTGCCGTGCCTGCAAACGAAATCTGCGCGTCCGGCCGCCGCGCCAGCAGCTCGCGCGCCACGGCGATGCCCGGATACAGGTGACCGCCGGTGCCGCCACCCGCGATCACGACGGAAAAGGGGACACGGTCCCCGTCCCCTTTTCTCATGCCTCGAACGAAGACGCGTGCTGCGACACATTCAGAAGAATCCCCATCCCCACCAGATTGATCAGCAACGACGATCCGCCCGCGCTCACGAACGGCAGCGGGATTCCCTTGGTCGGCATCAGCCCGAGCACGACGCTGATGTTCACGAGCGCCTGCACCGCGACCATCGTCGTCACGCCGAGCGCCAGAAACGCGCCGAACGTGTCCGGCGCGCGCAGCGCCACGCGCAGACCGCGCCACGTCACGACGCAGAAGCACAACAGCACGACCGTCGCGCCGATCAGGCCGAGTTCCTCGGCGATCACCGAGTAGATGAAGTCCGTATGCGGCTCAGGCAGATAGAAGAGCTTCTGCACGCCGTTCATCAGCCCGCGGCCCCACACGCCGCCCGTGCCAACCGCGATCAGCGATTGAATGATCTGGAAGCCGTCGCCCAGCGGATCGTCCCAGGGATTGAGGAACGCGAGCGTCCGCCGCCGCCGGTACGCCGAACCCATCACGACGACATACAGCACCGGCAACGACGCCAGGATCACGCCGAAGACGTACCGGTAGTTGAGGCCGGCCGCGAACACCATCACCGCGGCGATGAGCACGAGCGACATCGACGTGCCGAAATCGGGCTCGGGCAGGATCAGGGCGACCAGTCCGAGGACCAGACAGCCGATCGGCACGAGCGCCTTCGGATCGTCGATGCGGTGCATGCGGCGCTCGAGCAGCGCCGCGATGAAGAAGATCGCGACGAGCTTGGCGAGTTCGGACGGCTGCACGCCGAAGCCGCCGATGCCGAACCAGCGCCGCGCGCCGTTGACGGGCGCGCTGAAGAAGACGGCGATCAGCGCCAGCACGACACAGGCGAGCCCGCCCCAGATGACGATCGGCTCGCGGTAGTAGCGGTAGTCGATCTGCATCACGACGTACAACATCGCCATGCCGAGCAGCGCCCACATGCTCTGGCGGACCAGGAACATCGACGGCTTGCCGAAGCGCTCCAGGCCGACGACGGCCGAGGCGCTGTACACCATGACGATGCTGATCCCGACCAGCAGGACGGTCGCGAGGAACAGCACCCGGTCGGACTTCAGTTTTCTGGCCATGCCCTCTACAGTTGGGCGCGACTGCGCCCGAAATACTCCCTGAGCACTGAGCGGTCAACAGTCATCAGTCGGCCCGTGGACCGGGGCACCAGCTTCACAGGTCGGGGCGACCTGTGTTCCCAGCAGCCAATCCCCTGCCGCAGGGACCGACTGACGACTGTTCACTGCTCAGAGCATAAGAAACACTCACAGGGCTGATGGCTCAGGGCTGATGGCTGCAGAACCATCACCATGAGCCATTAGCCATTCGCCATCTGCAGGCGCTTCACCTCCTCTTTGAAGCGCCTGCCTCTTTCCGCGTAATCGCGAAACATGTCGAAGCTCGCGCAGGCGGGTGCGAGGAGCACGACGCCCGAGGGCCGCGCCAGCGCGTACGCCCGCGCGACCGCCGCGTCGAATCCGTCGACCTCGTGCACGTCGACCGCGCCCGCCAGCGCCTCCCGCACGAGCGGCCGCGCGTCGCCGATCGCGACCACGGCCTTCGCGCGCGCGCGCAACGGCTCCCGGAGCAATCGCAGGTCGCCGCCCTTGAACTTGCCACCGAGGATCGGCACGAGATTGCGATCGAAGCTTTCGATCGATCGCAGTGCGGACTCGACGTTGGTCGCTTTCGAGTCGTTGACGAACCGGACGCCGCCGATGTCGGCGACCAGTTCCATCGCGTGCTCGAGGCCGTGAAATCCGTCGACCGCCGCGGTCATCGACGCCGGCGTCGCGCCCGCGATCGCGCCGACCGTCGCGGCAGCCATGACGTCGCCGACCAGGTGCGGGCCGAGCAGATGGACGGCGACCAGCGGCACCAGCCGGCGGTCGCCGGCGCTCGCGCGCTCGACGATCCAGCCGCCGTCGATCACGGTGCCGGCGGGAATCGCGTTGCGACGCGCGAACAGACGCGTGGCCGCGCGGCCGCGCCGCGCGAGTTCGAGGACCCCAGGATCGTCGGCGTTGATGACCGCCCAGTCGCCGGCGTCCTGGTTCTCGAAGATGCGTGCCTTCGCCGCCGCGTACTGCGCGACGCCCGGGTGCCGATCGAGATGGTCCGGCGACACGTTCAGCATCACGGCGATCCACGGGTGGAACGTCTCGATCTGCTCGAGTTGAAAGCTGCTCGCCTCAACGACATGCAGCGTGTCGGGCGTGGACTCCGACACCTGCGCGCTGAGCGGGGCGCCGATGTTGCCGCCGACCGTCACTTTGAAACCCGCGGTCTCGAGAATCCGCCCGGTGAGCGCCGTCGTCGTCGACTTTCCCTTCGTTCCGGTAATGGCGATCACGCGGCCCTGCAGCCAGCGCGACGCGAGCTCGATCTCGGCGATCACGGGCACGCCGCGCGCGCGCGCCGCCTGAACGACGGGCTGATCCGGAGGAACGCCCGGACTCAACACGACGAGGTCCGCGCCGGTGAACGTGGCGGACGTGTGGCCGCCCAGCTCGAGATGGACGCCGAGCGCACGCAGCGGCTCGGCCTCAGGGACGGCGCCGCGCGTGTCGGACAACGTCACGCGCGCGCCGCGGCGCGCGAGGAGCTCGGCGGCGGCAATGCCGCTGCGCGCCGCTCCCGCGACCGTCACCCGCTTTTGATCAACGCTGAACATCAATGTCTTCCAGCCACCAGCCACCCGCCTTCGCGGCGACGCCGCTTCGGCGCGCACGCCACACCGTCACCGCAATTTCAATGTCGCCAGACTGAACAACGCGAAAATGATCCCGACGATCACGAACCGCGCGATCACCTTCGGCTCGCTCCATCCGATCTGTTCGAAGTGGTGATGGAGCGGCGCCATCTTGAACACGCGCTGCCCGGTCAACTTGAACGACCCGACCTGAATGATCACGGACAGCGCTTCGAGCACGAACACGCCGCCCACGACGGGCAGCAGCAATTCCTGTTTGATCAGAATCGCGACCGAACCGAGCGCGGCGCCGAGCGCCAGCGACCCGACGTCGCCCATGAAGATTTCTGCGGGGTACGAGTTGTACCAGAGGAACCCGAGCGACGCGCCGACCAGCGACCCGCAGAACACCGTGAGCTCCGCCACGCGCGGCAGGTGGACGAGCAGCAGGTAGTCCGCGAACACGCGATGGCCGGTGACGTAGGCCAACGCCGTGTAGGCGCCGGCGGCGATGGCAAACGTGCTGATCGCCAGCCCATCGAGGCCGTCGGTGAGGTTGACGGCGTTGGACGCACCCACGAGCACGAAGACCGCGAACGGCAGATAGAACCAGCCGAGGTCCGGGATGAGCCGCTTGAAGAACGGGAAGATCAGCCGCGTGCTGTAGAGGCCGTCGTGCTGGAGGACGAGCAGCACGATGCCGACACAGATGGCGATCAGCACCTGCAGGCCCATCTTGTACCGGGGCAGCAACCCGTGGTGCGACCGCCGGACGACCTTGAGATAGTCGTCGGCGAACCCGATTCCGCCGTACCCGGTTGTCGTCAGCACCGCGATCCATACATAGACATTCGAGAGATCCGCCCACAGCAGCGTCGGCACGATCGCCGCCGTCAGAATCAGCAGGCCGCCCATCGTCGGCGTGCCGGCCTTCGCGCGATGCGACTGCGGCCCCTCGGCGCGAATGACCTGGCCGATCTGGAACTCGCGGAGCTTCCGCACCAGCCACGGCCCGAACGCCAGACTGATTGCGAGCGCCGACAGGCTCGCCGCCGCCGTGCGGAACGTGATGTACTGCGTCACGTTCAGCACCGAGAGCTGCGTGTGGAACTGGAACAGCAGCCGGTACAGCATCAGCCGCGCCCCGCCGTGAGCCGTTCCACCACGCGATCCGTCTTCACGCCGCGCGATCCCTTCACGAGCACGAGATCGCCGCGCGTGACGAGCGCCGCGACGGCGTCCGCCGCTTCGTCGCTCGTCGCAAAATGCCGGACGGCCGCGCGCGCCATGCCGGCGGCCAGCGCGGCGTCGGCCAGCGCGTGCGCCGCGTGACCGCCGACCGCGAACAGCACGTCGACGCCGGCCTTCGCGGCCGCGCGCCCGACGTCCTGATGCCGCGCCGTCGCGTGGCCGCCGAGTTCGAGCATCTCGCCCAGCACCGCGATCCGCCGTCCGGCCCGCGCGCGCGCGAGCACGTCGATCGCGCACATCGTTGCCGCAGGGCTCGCGTTGTAGCTGTCGTCGATCACCGTCACGCCGCTCGCCAGCCGCACGACCTCCCCTCGATGCCGCGCGGCCTGCAACGTCGCGGCCCGGGCCGCGATCGCGTCGAGCGGCACGTCGAACTCCGTCGCGACGGCGGCCGCCGCGAGCACGTTCGCGAGATTGCTTCGCCCGACGAGCGGCGTCGTGATGTCCACGCTCCCGCGGGACGTCGTCACGCGCGCGCCGATCCCGTCGATGCCGCGATCCACGACGGCCGACGCCCGCACGGCGGCCTCGCGCTCGATCCCGAACGTCACCGTGCGGCCGGGAAACGACGCCACCCGCGCCATCACCCGGTCGTCGTCGGCGTTGGCCACGAGCAGCGTGGACGCCCCCGCACCCTGGAGCACCTCCGCCTTCGCGTCGGCGATGGCGTCGACCGACGCGAAGAAACCCAGGTGCGCGTCGCCGACGTTGGTCCACACCCGCACGTCCGGCTCAGCGACGCCGATGAGCGCGCTGATCTCCCCGGCGTGATTCATCCCCAGTTCGACGACGGCCATCTCCGGCCGCTGTCTCAACTCCATGAGCGAGAGCGGCAACCCGATGTGGTTGTTGAAGTTTCCGCGGTTGCGAATGACGCGATACCTCGCCGCGAGAAACTCCGCCGTAATTTCCTTGGTCGTGGTCTTCCCGGCGCTGCCCGTAATCGCCACGACCTTCGCGCCCGAGGCCCGCCGCACCGCGCGGGCCAGTGACTGCAACGCGCGCGTCGTGTCGTCGACTTCGATGACGACGACCCGCTCGTTTGAACCGCCTCCGCCAAGGCTGCGGCGGTCCGCCGAAGCTTCACGCGAAGGCGGAAGGCTCGCGCCGCGTCCCTTCGGGACGACGACGCCGGCCGCGCCGGCGGCGATCGCCGCCTTCGCGAACTCCGCGCCGTCGAACCGTTCGCCGCGAATCGCGACGTACAACTCGCCGGCCGCCAGCGTCCGCGAGTCGATCGAGACGCCGCCGAACTCGCGTGACGCGTCGCCGCTGACGATGCCGCCCGCCATCGCCGCCGCCACCCAACTCGCCGACAGCGGCAGGGCCGGTCCGCCTGGACCCGCCGTTGAGGCGGATCCGGAGGGACCCGGCCTGCGCCCGTCGGTCATACGACGCCCGAATTCGTCCGCCGGCGGGCCAGCGCTTCGCGCGCGACCGCGACATCGTCGAACGGAAGCACACGATCGCCGATCGCCTGGTACTTCTCGTGACCCTTGCCCGCGATCAGGACGAGGTCGCCCGGCCGCGCGAGCTCGACCGCTGTGGCAATCGCGCGCGCACGGTCGACGATCGTGATCAGCGCATGGGTGTCGCCGGGCTCCGGGCGGCCTGCGGCCGCCGGAGGCCGCCGCGTGTCCGCCGTGATCCCGCGCTGAATCTCTTCGATGATGCGCGCCGGATCCTCGCTGCGAGGGTTGTCCGACGTGATCACGAGGACGTCGCTCAGCCGGCCTGCGACGGCGCCCATCAGCGGCCGCTTCGTGCGATCGCGATCGCCGCCGCACCCGAACACGGTGATCAGGCGCCCGCGCGCGAGCGGCCGCGCCGTCTCGAGCAGATTGCGCAGGGCATCGTCGGTGTGGGCGTAGTCGACGACGACGGTAACTTCGTCCTTGGCGCCTGAGACCATTTCGAACCGGCCGGGGACGCCCGCGAGCGACCTGATCCCGCGCTCGATCGCGTCGAACGGCACGTCGAGCGCCACGGCCGTCGAGACGGCCGCGAGAATGTTGTAGACGTTGGGCCGGCCGACGAGCGTCGAGCGCACGTGCAGCGTGCCCCTCGGCGTGCGCACGTCGAACGTCAGCCCGTCGAGCGAAAATGACAGCGGGCCGGGCGTGATGTCGGCCGGACGTCCGATCGCGTACGTGACCGGCCGCCCTCCCGCGTCGGCGAGCGACCCGCCGCGCGGGTCGTCGATGTTCAGCAGGCTCGGCGCGCGCGGCGGCAGCGCTTCGAAGAGCTGGCGCTTCGCGCGGAAGTACTCGTCCATGTTCGTGTGGAAATCGAGATGGTCCCGCGTGAGGTTCGTGAAGACGCCGGCGGCGAACGTCATGCCGGCCACGCGACGCAGCGTGAGCGCGTGCGACGACACCTCCATCGCGCAGGCGCCGCAGCCGCGATCGACCATCTCGCGCAGCATCCCCTGCAGCTCCGGCGCTTCTGGCGTCGTGCGCGAGGCGTCGCGGACGGCGTTCTTCCCAGGCCCCGTACGGTACGCCACCGTCCCGAGCAGGCCGCAGCGGACGCCGGCCGCTTCGAAGATCGACGCGATGAGATACGCGGTCGTCGTCTTCCCGTTGGTCCCGGTGATGCCGACGACCTGCAGTTCGCGGCTCGGATGGCCGTGGAACGCGGCGGCGAGCCACGCGAGGGCGAGACGCGCGTCATCGACCTCGACCCACGGCGTCGACACGTCCGTCGGCGCCGGCCGCTCGGACACGATGACCGCCGCGCCGCGCTCGATCGCCTGGTGCGTAAACGCCGCGCCGTCGGCGCGCTGGCCTTTCAGGGCGACGAAGACCTGTCCCGCGGCCACCGCGCGAGAGTCGTAGGCGACGCCTGTGATGGGTGTCATCGGCGCGGCGATGTCCGCGCGCGCAGCGGCCCTCATCAGGCCGCGTTCGCCGAGCACACCGGCAAGGTCGGCCCAGGTCATGGCGGTCCTGCGCGTCCCGCGCGTTTCGGCGATCGCTCGAGTGTCAGCCGGCAGAGCGAACCGGGCTCGAGCGGCATGCCGGGTGCCGGTTCCTGCGAGACGACGACGCCGTCGCCGAGAATGTGCGCGTTCAGGCCGAGCTTCACGAGGGCGCGCATCGCCTCGCGCGCGCTCATGCCGCGAAGATCGGGCAGCGTGCCGGGCACGCCGTCGGCGATCAGGCGGACGACCGGATCGCCGGTGGCCGTGTCGCTCGCCGCCGTCGGGCCCTCGTCGCGCCGCGCGACCAGAATCGGCGCGGCCGGGTTGATCGTCGGGCCGACGCCGAGATAGCGCAGGGCCGGCTCGGCGATTCTCTTGAAGATCGGTGCGGCGACGGTGCCGCCGAAGTATTTGTTCGGCCCGTGCGGCGAATCGATGACCACGATGATCGCGACGGCCGGGCTGCGCGACGGCAGGAATCCGACAAACGACGCGTTGTACTCCGAATGCGAGTAGTGGCCGTTGACCAGCTTGGAGGCCGTGCCCGTTTTCCCCGCAATCGTGAAGCCGGGAATCCTGGCCACCCGCGCCGTTCCCTTCTCCGCGTCGACAACGCCTTCCATGATGTTGGTCATCAGGGCCGCCGTGTCGGCACTGATGGTGCGCCGCACGATCTTGGGCGTGACGGCGTAGCGCACCCCGTTGCGATACACCGCGCGCACGACGCGCGGCTCGATGTACTCGCCGCCGTTCGCCACCGAACTGACGGCGGCCACGACCTGCAGCGGCGTCACGCCGACCTGGTAGCCCATCGCCACCGACGCGAGCGCGCCGTCGTTCCACTTGCTCGGGCTCCAGACGATGCCGGGGCTCTCGCCGGGAAAGTCCGGCGACACCACGTGGCCGAATCCGAACAGCGAGACGAACTTGCTCAGCCGCTCGGTGCCGACCTTGTAGCCGATCTTGATCGCGCCGACGTTGCTCGATTCGGCGATGACGCCGGCAAGCGACAGCACGCCGTAGTTGTGGTTGGCGTTTTCCTTCACGATGCGGCCCGGCGCGACCTGGATGCGGCCAGGATTCGTGTCGATCAACGTCTCCGGCGTCATGATCTTCTCTTCGAGCGCCGCCGACACGGTCACGACCTTGAAGGTCGAGCCCGGCTCGTAGAGATCCTGGACGGCGCGGTTCCGCCGCTCTTGATCGTCGAAATCCCGGAACGCGTTCGGGTTGAACGTCGGCTCGTTCGCCAGCGCGAGAATCTCGCCCGTGTGCGGATTCATGATGATCACGCTGCCGCCTGCCGCGCGGTTCTCGAGGACGCCGGCGTGCAGTTCGCGCTCGGCGATGTGCTGGAGGTACTCGTCGATCGTGAGCTCGACGGTCGACCCGGACGTCGGAGGTTTTTCGAACCGGCTGAACGCATGCCGCCGCGCGTCCTTCTCGACGAGGACCGTGCCGGCCTTGCCTTTGATCTGCGCGTCGTACGCGGACTCGAGGCCGTCGAGCCCCTTGTTGTCGAGCCCGACCCAGCCGAGCAGGTGCGCGGCGAGTTCGCGATTGGGATAGAAGCGCTTGCTCTCTTTGACGAAGCCGATGCCGTCAAGATTGAGGGCCGCGACGCGCTGCGCCTGATCCTGCCCGACCTGGCGGCGCACGTACGCGAACGGACGGCGCTGGCTCAGCCGATCGGTGAGGCTCTGCTGATCCTTCGGCGTGCAGTCGCCCAGCGCCGCGCAGAGTGTCTGGACCGTCGCCTTTGCGTCGCCGATCTCGGTCGGCACCGCGACGATGGAATCCGCGTCGACGCTGGTGGCCAGAATGCGGCCGTGGCGATCGAGGATGTCGCCGCGCTTGGGCGGCAGCGGCTGCGTCCGCATCTGCTGGCGCTCGGCGCGGGCCGCGAGATCGGCGTGGCGCACGACCTGCAGGACGACCAGCCGCCCTTCGATCACGACCGCCCACACCGCGAGCAGCGCCGCGACCGTGACGACGCGGCGTCTCAGAATCTCGCGCCAGGCGGCGGTGCCGGGAGTCGTCATCGCGCCATCACCGCTGCGCGACGACGGACGCGGCCGGCGGATCGGCCGGCAGGACGCGTTCGATCACGATGGCTTCGTCGCGTGACGGCGCGACCAGGTGCAGCTGCCCGATCGCGAGCGCTTCGATGCGCTTGGGCGACTTCAGGGTCTCGATCTCGAGGCGCAGCCGGCGGCCCGTTTCTTCCTCGGTCGCGCGATCGCGCTGCATCTGTTCGATCTGGTATCCGTGCCGGAGCAGCTCGAAATGCTGCCAGGCCGAAAACAGCAGCACGACGACGAGAAAACCGGCGATGCCGACGGACTTCCACAGGTCGCGCTGACGGGCCTCGTCGACCTCGCGCACGATGGGGTTGTTGCGGACGTCTTTCTTGATGGCGTATTCGAAGGGTTCCATCGGTGTCCTCTCGCGGGCCGCGCCCGCGCTAGCCGAGCCGTTCCGCCGCACGGAGCTTCGCGCTCCGCGCGCGCGGGTTGCGCCGCACTTCGTCGTCGCCCGCCACGAGCGGCCTCTTCGTCAACACCTTCACGAGCGCGTCGTCGCCGTGCTCGAGCGCGCGCAGCGTGTGCTTGACGATCCGGTCTTCGAGCGAGTGAAACGTGATGACGACGAGCCGCGCGCCGGCGCGGAGCCGGCGCACCGCCGCCTCCAGAAAACGGTCGAGCCCGTCGAGTTCGCGATTGACCCAGATGCGCAGCGCCTGAAAGGTCCGCGTCGCGGGGTCGATGCGCATCGGGCCGCGGCGCGGGACCGCCCGGCGCACGATGGCGGCCAGGCGGCCCGTCGTGTCGACCGGCGCCTCCTGCCGCGCGTACACGAGCGCCCGCGCGATGCGGCGCGAGAACCGCTCCTCGCCGTACTGAAAGATGGCGTCGGCGAGCTCGCGTTCCGTCGATCGCGCGACCAGATCCGCCGCCGTCTCCCCGGCGGACTGGTCCATGCGCATGTCGAGCGGCTCGTCGCGCTGGAAACTGAAGCCGCGGCCCGGCGCGTCGAACTGCATAGACGACACGCCGAGATCGGCGAGGGCGCCGTCGACGCCGGTGATGTGCCGGCTGTCGAGGACGTCGGCGAGCGTGCGATAGTCGGCGTGGACCAGCTCGACGCGGTCGCCGCAGGGCGCCAGCGTCTGCCGGGCGTGCGCGAGGGCGGCGAGGTCGCGATCGAGGCCGATGACGCGCGTGGCGCCGGCGTCGAGCAGCGCGCGCGTGTGGCCGCCGAGTCCGACGGTACAATCCACGAACAGACCGCCGCGCTCCGGGCGCAGGTGCTGCAGGACCTCGTCGGTCATGACCGGAATGTGGGTCGTCAAATGCCGAACTCCGAGAGCGCCTTCGCGTCCTCGTCGGTGAACGGATCGCGCTGCAGCTTGGTCAAGAAGCGATCGTGGTTCCACACGTCGAGGTAGTTGTATTGACCGAGCACGTCGACGTCGCCGCTGATCGTGGCCGTCTCGCGCAGGCGCGCCGGGATCAGCACGCGTCCCTGCGCGTCGAGCTCCGCCGCCTGGCCGAAAAAGTTGACGCGGTCGAGAAAGCGCACCCGCGCCGGATGCGTGGACGGCATCCGGCCGAGCTTCTCTTCGAGGTCGAGCCACACGGGCAGCGGGTAGACGCGCGCGTATTCACCGCTCAAGCTGGTGAGAAACAGCTCGCGCCCGTACTTGCTCTCGAGGAGCGAACGGAAGACGTTCGGCACCTTGAGTCGACCCTTGTCATCTATCCGCGCCTGTTCGTGGCCTCTGAACACACCAACCCTCTAAGTCGGCCCACTTTTCACCACAAAATTCCACGATGATAGTAGGAGACGGTGCCGTTGATGTCAACCGCAATATCCGTTGCATCAGTAAGTTACGCCTAATTTTCGCCTTTCCCTCGCCTGCCGGCCCAACCCCTTGGGGTTCACCAGGCGCCCACCCCTCCAGCAACGCTCGCCCGGCCCCTGGTCGGTGGTACGATGCGAGGCTTCGCATGCTCAGGGCAGCCCTCATCGGCGTCGGATCCAGCGGCAAGACCTCTCTTTTTCAGCTCATGACCAGCGCGCGGGAAACCGCGCGGGCCGCTCACGGGAAGGGCGAGGCGTCGATCGGGATTTCCAAGGTGCCCGATGCCCGCCTCGATCGCCTGACGGCGATGTACAACCCGAAGAAGCGCGTGGCGGCGACGGTGGAGTTCAGCGATCTGGCGATTCCCGGCGGTACGGGCGGCGCGCAGGCGCTTGTGGACGTCGCGGCGTACAAGAACGCCGACGCGCTGGTCCACGTGCTGCGCGCGTTTGGGGATCCCAGCGTGCCGCATCCCTCCGGCGCCGTCGACCCGGCGCGCGATGCGCAGGCGATGGAAGACGAGTTGATCCTCGCGGACCTGGGCGTGGCGGAACGCCGGCTCGATCGGCTCGAAAAAGATCTGAAGAAGAACCGGTCGGCCGAGCTCGAGAAGGAAAAAGACGTCATCACGCTCTGCAAGGCCGCGCTCGAGGACGGCCGTCCGCTCAGGACGCTGGACCTCAAGGGCGAGGATCTGAAGCGGCTTCGCGGGTTTCAGTTTCTCTCGGCCAAGCCGCTGCTGATCGTCATCAACCTGGACGAATCCGCGCTGGCTCAGGGCGGCGACACGGCGACACGCATCGACCGGGCGGCGGAAGCCGCGGGGCTGACGGCGTTTCTGTCGCACGCGGCCACGGCCGCGGTGGCGGTCTGCGCGAAGATCGAGTTGGAGATTTCGCAGCTGGACGCGGCGGACGCGGCGGCCTTTCTGGCGGATCTCGGGCTGAGCGAGTCCGGGCTGGATCGCGTCATCCGCGCGAGCTACGACCTG
>Ga0315281_10011451_pt1 | contig 12156 bp, 10 predicted proteins | sample YL17G07_0_MG_FD_204540 | JGI IMG/M metagenome (GOLD analysis project Ga0315281, IMG submission 204540) | Sediment microbial communities from Yellowstone Lake, YNP, Wyoming, USA - YL17G07_0 | ecosystem: Environmental > Aquatic > Freshwater > Lake > Sediment | place: USA: Wyoming | collected... | reverse complement strand
TCCGCATAAGCCCGTCTTTTGATAGGATTTCAACAGCCTGCCTGAAAGTAGCGCCTTTGGGTATCTCGATCTCGATAGTTTTATCGCCAATCGGAAAGGGGGTCAAAAGATCAGCCGCAACATAAATTGTGCATAATATCAGAACGACAATTAATACAATACGGATGTCTTTTTTCATCTTTTTAGCATGCCAGAATAAGTAAGTTATAGTCAATTACAGCAGCCTTTAGAAATTCTTTCTCATAATATTTGAACTATAAATTTCTTTTTATAAAAGAAGATTAACTAAGATATTAAAGTATTGGATGAAGTTATTCTTGAATAATAAGTGCTTAAAGTTTAGAATTAACTTTATGAAAATCTTACTAAGCAAAAGAGAAATGCAATCCTTTTTAAAGGTTCTCAGGGAACGTGCCTCAGGCAGAGGTCAGGAGGTCGAAAACAGGGTCAGGGCTATCCTCGATGATGTAAGGAAAACTGGCGACAGGGCAGTCCTAAGATATACAAAAGCCTTCGATTCCATTACAAAAGAAGACCTCAGGATAACTCCTGAAGAGATTTCAATAAATGCAAAAAGGGCAAGAAAAAACGTAGTTGGGGCTCTTAAGACCTCGGCAAAGAGGATAAAAGCATTTCATGAGATGCAGAAAGAGGAGTCATGGTCATTTTCTGAGGGAAATGACCTACTTGGACAAGTGATAAGACCCCTTGAAAGAGTTGGGGTATACGTGCCGGGTGGAAAGGCTTCATATCCATCTACGGTTTTGATGAATGTCATCCCTGCACAAGTTGCAGGTGTAAAAGAGATAGCTCTTTGTGTGCCCACACCGAGGGGAGAGATAAACCCCTATGTCATGGCAGCAATAAAATTGCTCGGTCTTAAAGAGGTTTACGGGATTGGCGGAGCACAGGCAGTCGGTGCAATGGCTTATGGTACAGAAACAATAAAGAAAGTTGATAAAATCGTAGGGCCTGGGAATATCTTTGTAGCCACGGCAAAGAAGATGGTCTTTGGAGAGGTTGACATAGACATGATTGCAGGGCCAAGTGAAATATTGATTATTGCAGACGATTCAGCAAACCCGGCGTTCATTGCAGCAGATCTGCTTGGCCAGGCAGAACATGATGAACTTGCATCACCTGTATTAATTACAGACTCAAAGAAACTGGCAGATACTGTCCGTGGAAAACTTGAAGGACAACTCTCAAGGCTCAGGAGAAAAGAAATTGCAACAAAGTCTCTTGATAATTATGGAGCAATAATAATTACAAAAAACATCAAGGATGCTGTCGAGCTTTCGAATTCTATCGCGCCTGAACACCTTGAAATCATGACTGAAAAACCAATGGATATCTTACCCATGATAAAGAACGCTGGTGCCATATTCCTTGGACAATGGACTCCTGAAACATTAGGAGACTATTCAGCAGGCCCGAACCACACCCTCCCAACAGGCGGAACAGCAAGGTTCTCATCCCCTCTTGGAGTCTACGATTTTATTAAGCGCTCAAGCCTTCTGAATTTCACAAAAGATGGCTTTATAAAACTTGCAAAAACTGTAAGGACAATTGCAGCTGTCGAAGGATTGGAGGCGCATGAGAAAACGATAAGGGTAAGAGAAGGCTGTAAGACTGATAAAAAAGTAAAAAGGTTTTTAAGTGGAGAATAAAGATCTGACCACTTTACTTTCCATTTCTTTAACCTTAAGCATCAGGCTTATAAATTTCTATTCTCCCCGCTTTAATCCCAGCCTGTGCAATATCTTCTGGAGTTGTATTTGAAATACTGATTTCACTGCCGAGGAAATCTCTGCCTGCCTCTTTATAACAATATCTTACAAAGGCACTACAGTACATAGCGTGTGGATCATCAAAGGGATTAGGTATCCACTGTTTCTTTGTAATCATTATCAACCATGTTCCAAGAAGCTCCTGAATCGGATAGAGTGCCTGTTCATCAACCAGTTGTAATGCAGTTGCAAGGACATTGTCCTTCTCAACTTCTGATAGACCAAAGTCTATCATAGCAGCATTTTCCACTGTTTCTTTACACCATTTTCCAATCCAGTTCTCCTGAGCACCATTCCGAAGGTGAGATGGACTTTTGCTTTTATTGCCAGAGGTACCTCTCCTATCAAGCCTCAATTCTTCAAAGATGAAACAATGAGACCAGAGAGAAGTCCTTTCGTCTCTGGTTACTTCCCTTTGGGCCTCTCTTATGGCAATGCCTATCGCATCCCTTGTCCCCAGAAGGCCGATGATTCCTGGTTTATAATGTCCTGTAAAAAAGTTAAGGAGATTAGTGTTTAAGTTTTTCATTTTAAGCCTACGCCTTCTGTTTGTCGATCATCATTCCTGCGTAGGCAAAAATCCAGTTATTTATTTGTCTGGATTCCCGCTTTCGCGGGAATGACATTCATTAGTTGTTATTGTGTTCATTTTATTATATGGGTGGATATAGTATTTGAGCGGATTTTTTTGCCGATAGTCCATTGAGAATATTCTAATATAAAAGAGGCAAAAGCCTCGGAGTCCCGATCTTATCGGGGCGAGAATGAGCGAAAATACTATATCCGCCCATATATGTATAAAAAACTTTTTTTAAAATGGGCTAAAGCCTTTTTATCTTCTCAATTATCTCTGATGTTGATACCCCTTTAATATATGGAAGGCTGTGTGTCTTTTTTGCAATATCAGAACCGACAATCTCCTCTTTTTTCCAGTCACCACCTTTAACAAGCACATCAGGCTGGACTAACTTGATTAACTTATAAGGTGTCTCTTCATCAAAAATTATTACATAATCAACCATCTCAAGAGAAGATAAAACCTCTGCCCTGTAATTCTGAGGATTGATTGGTCTTGCAGGTTTAATTTTGGAAACGGACTTATCAGAGTTTAACCCGATAATAAGTATATCTCCGAGCGCCTTTGCCTCTTTGAGATACCTGATATGGCCCACATGGATAATATCAAAACAGCCATTGGTGAAGACAATCTTATTGTTATCAGCCTTTAGCTTTTCAACGTTCTTCTTTAACTCACTCCAGTTTAATATTTTTCCCATTGCGTCCAATATGCGAGATTGCTTCGCGGAGTTTACCCTGAGCCATAAATGAGATTCTTCGCTCTGCTCAGAATGACAAAAGGCGAAGGGCTCGCAATGACAAATCATGCAATGACGTCATTTTTCTGTCATTGCAAGAAGGTCGTTACGACCGACGAAGCAATCTCATCAGTTAGTCTCCGAACTCCGAACTGAAAACCTCGAACTTAGCACTTCCCTTGCCTTCTCTATTATGTCTCTCTCATTCTTATGGCTGGCTATTTTTAGTGCATCATCGATTTGAAACCAGGCAGCTTTATCCACTTCCCAGTCGTGCTTTGAAATGTCTCCACCTTCGTACTCCAGTAAATAAAAGTGAACCGTTTTCCTGCACTTTGCCTCTTCTTCCTTAAGGTAATACCAGTAATTTATTTCCCCAAGCTTCTCGATGACCCTTCCTTTAAGACCTGTCTCTTCTGATACCTCTCTTATTGCAGTCTCATCAGGTTCCTCTCCCTTGTTAATGATACCCTTTGGAAGACACCATACCTTACCATCCTTGACAGCAATAAGTGCAATTTCCACAGAATCATCATTTTTCCTGAAAATAACCCCTCCTGATGAAACCTGTCTTATTATGGGACCCAGTCTCATGGGAATGTCTTGCCTGTAATTAATCTCATGATATCGTTATAAAGCGCAAATGCCATTATAAAGAGAATCAATGCAAGCCCTACCCTCTGGGCAATTGCTATAACCTTTTCATTTAATGGCTTTCTCCTGATTGCCTCGATTCCTAAAAACAATATATGTCCACCGTCAAGTATAGGGATAGGAAGCAGATTCAGTATCCCAAGGTTGATGTTTATAATAGCCATAAATAAAAAGAAATTTAAGACTCCCTGAGATGCCTGTTCTCCTGCCATCTTGACTATAAGGATGGGGCCCCCGATTGTCTCCATAGGGACTACTCTCTGAATAAGCTTAACAATAGACACCACAGTCAGGACAGAAATCTCCCATGTTCTCCTGACTGAATCGGTCGAAGCTCCCTGGAGGCTGCTCTTTCTCATAAAGGTATTCCCTGAAGGTTTTATCCCTATAAGACCTATTTCTTTGTCCTGGCCAAAAATGTCTTTAACTCTTTTTTTCTCAGGGATAATTGAAAAAGCAATAACCTCGCCTTCCCTCCTTACTTCAAAGTTTAGACTCCTGCCTGGGTTGTTATGGATAACCTTTGTCATTTCATCCCACTGGTTTATCCGGGAACCATTTATAGATATAATGGTATCGCCCTTCATCATTCCAGCACTTACAGCAGGTGATTTGGTCAGAACCTCTCCCACCTCAGGAAGCAATACTGGAAAGCCATATATAAAAATACAGAAGAAGATGATTATTGCAAATATCAAATTAAAGAGGGGGCCTGAGAATACTATGATAAACCTCTTCCATACAGGCTGATAGGTATATGCCAGCGGTTTTTCCTCCTCTTTTAGTTCCTCACCGGGTTCTTCTCCAAACATCTTTACATATCCACCAAAGGGAATTGACGATATGAGGTACTCTGTGTCGCCGTATTTCCTGCCGATGAGCTTGGGGCCGAAGCCAAGAGAGAATTTCAGAACCCTCACACTCACCAGCTTGGCAGAGAGGAAGTGGCCTAACTCATGTACAAATATAATTACACCGAGAAGGACTATTGCTGATAGAATCGTCACTGTCTTATCCCTTTAATAATTTCCTGTGCTTTTCTTCTTGCCCATCTATCTGCCTCTATTACAGCATCGAGTTGTGTATCAGGCATAGCATCATGTTCTTCCATCGTCTCTCTGATTATACAGGCTATTTCAGTAAACTTTATCTTACCTTTCAGGAATGCCTCCACTGCAACTTCATTCGCAGCATTCAGTACAGAAGGCATGGTGCCTTTTATCTCCATAGCTTTATAAGCATAAGAGAGACACGGAAAGCATACGTTATCTGGTTTTTTAAAAACAAGAGATTCTATCTTGTCGAGATTAAGACCCTTCATTACATCTTTAAGCCTTTCAGGATAAGAGAGTGCATACGCAATAGGCCCTTTCATGTCAGGTATTGAAAGTTGGGCAATACAGCTTCTATCGCTGAACTCTACTATTGAATGAACGATACTCTGCGGATGAATCAGAATATCTATCCTTTCAGGTGGAAGACCGAAAAGATAATGCGCCTCAATCATCTCGAATCCTTTATTCATGAGCGTTGCAGAATCAATGCTGATCTTCTTTCCCATACGCCAGCTTGGGTGATTGAGTGCATCCTCTGGCTTCATGTCATTCAACTCTTCAATGCCCTTGCCAGCAAAGGGTCCACCCGAGGCAGTGAGTATGATTCTACTTACATCAGATTTTTTGCGTCCTTCAATGCACTGAAAAATAGCGCTATGTTCACTATCCACAGGAAGTATTTTAACTCTTTGTTTTTTTGCTTCTTCAGTAACAATTCTTCCTGCCATCACAAGGGTTTCTTTGTTTGCCAGCCCAATCGTCTTCTTAGAACGTATGGCAGAGATTGTTGGTATCAGCCCGGCAGCTCCAACAATTGCAGAAAGGACAAAGTCGGTGTTTTTATAACTTGCAGCCTTGGCAACACCATCATTGCCAGAAAGTATCCTGAGAGAGGTATTCTTTCTCCCCAATCTTCTCTGCAATTCTTCTGCAGCCTTCTCAGAAGCAACAGCAACAACTTCGGGAGAAAAGGTCTTTATTTGTTCTTCAATGAGACCGATGTTTTTCCCTGCAGTCAGTGCAACAACCCTGAACCGATCCCTGTGTCTTGAAATAATATCGAGGGCATTTCTCCCTATTGAGCCTGTTGAACCAAGAATCGTTATACGTTTCACAACTCCTTTCCCGGTTCTCATTTCCTATTTAATTATTCTTACCATCCAATAAAGTGTCGGACCTGCAAAAAGTATTCCGTCAATCTTATCTAATATTCCTCCATGCCCTGGAATGATGGCTCCTGAATCTTTTACACCAGCATCACGCTTAAACATAGATTCTACAAGATCACCAAAGATGGAAATAATCCCAATAGTTATCCCAATAACAAGGGCAGATGACATTGTTAAAGCAGTAATGAAGGCAGTTTTTATAAGTATTGCAGCTACAACACCCCCAATGAGTGAACCTGCTGCACCTGATAGGGTCTTGTTGGGACTTACCTCCACATAGAGCTTTTTCTTTCCAATCAGTGTTCCGATATAATAGGCAAAGGTATCCGCTGCCCATACCATCGCATAGAGAAGGATGACCCATTCAGGCCCAAACTCCCTGAGGCGTATCTGGAATGTAAGCAAACATGGGATGTAGAGTAGCCCCAAGACAGGTGGGGAGATATCAGATAGAGAGGACCTGGGGTTCCTCTTAAAAAAAAGCCTTACACCTGCCATTACAATAAAAGATAGGATGATAACATCTGATAGGATACCTTTGGAAATATATGAGATGACAATGATTGAAATTCCTGAGATGAGACCTGTAAATCGTAATATTCCTTCGATATGGTACATGGAATAAAATTCCCAGATGGCAATAATAGACATAAGTATCAGTAAAAAGAGAAAATATTCTGAAGAAAGATACATGATGTAGAAATAAAAGGCGGGCAGAAGGGCGGCCGCAACAATGAACCTCTTAAAATGCATCTCCCCTCGTAGAGATGGTTCCAAATCTTCTTTCTCTCTGTTGATATGCCTGTATAGCGAGAAGGAACTCCTCTTTTGTAAAATCCGGCCAGAGGGTATCTGTAAAATATAATTCTGAATATGCACCCTGCCAGAGCAGGAAATTACTTATGCGCATCTCTCCACTTGTCCTTATAATAAGGTCAGGCGCCGGAAGATCAGCAGTATCAAGGCAAGAGTCAAAAACCTCTTCTGTAAGCTCTTCAGGTCTGATACCTGAGGAGAGAATCTTCCTGATTGCCCTGAGAATCTCATCCCTTCCGCTGTAACTTAATGCAGCAGTAAGGATCAATCCCTTGTTGGAAGCAGTTTTTTCCTTAACCTCCCTTATAAGGATACGTATATCTTCAGGAAGCCTCTGTATATCTCCGATTGTCTTGAAGACAACATCTTTCGCCATCAATTCAGGGAGCTCCCTTTTCAGATAGAGCTCGAGTATCATCATCAATGTCTTCACCTCTGAAGTTGGCCTCTGCCAGTTCTCTAAAGAAAAGGCATAGAGGGTTAATGCCTTTATACCGATTTCCCGTGCAGTCTCAATTAGCTCCTGTACCCGCTCAACCCCCCGTCTGTGTCCTTCTATCCTCGGCAGGCCACGTAGCTCAGCCCATCTCCCATTCCCATCCATGATAATCCCAATATGTTTTGGTATACGTCCGGTCAGTTTCAATTGCCTTTCACCTTACCCCTTTTTGATTGCATAGATATATAGTATCGATCCCAGAGGATTTTCTCCCTTCAGAATGTTCTCTGGCTTGACTCCGAACATTGGGCTTACCAGAACCATAATCTTATCACCAACAAGTGCATAATCAAGGATTGAACCCTTAATGTTGTCTATAAGGACGCCCTCTTCCATTGAAATTCCATTCCACCATAGGTTTTTAATCTGAGATCTTTTGAAACCAAAACCTTTAACCAAATTTAGGAGTGGAACCCTCTTAATGATAAGGACTTCGCGATCTCTGAGAAAAAGCCTGTCTTTTATCGCCCATTCACCTTTGTCAATGAGAAGCGAGGCAGATGATTTCTTGAATGTTGTGATAAAGCCTCCTGTGTTACTCTTACTTCTCCATAATCTCATATCCTTATCATATAAATTAAGGTATCCTTTCTCATCATAGGCAAGGACCAGCCTCCCTGTCCGGGGATCATCAATATATACGAAATCATATATATTAATACCCTTTGGCAGGTTTAAGGAACTTCCCCTTTTACATTCACCCTCCCATATCACATTGAATACACTGCCTGAAAATCCTTCATCTTTCGAATATTCCTGGGCTATCAGTTCCCCCCCCATTTTCCTCATGAAGAGATTGCCTTTGTATAGAAGAACGAATTTCCCGTCCTTCAGCTCATAGATAGAAGATACAACACCGGCACTTCTTGCAGTCGCAAGAGTGGCTGCATCACTACCCTCTCTAAAAACATCCTCTGTCTCAATCTTCCTTTTCATTGATGTGACGATGATTTCATCTCTTCCGTTCCTGTTAAGGTCTATCGTATCAATCCAGAGGTGATCCTCATCCTTCGAGCCCTTTATATAAATTCCACCCATCGCGGGCTGGAGGTCAGCGCCGGGTATATAGATCCTAACATCTTTCCCTGTGCTTAGCAGTATCTCCTGTTTGTTATCCCCGTCAACATCACCTGCTGTTAAAAGCTTTACACCGATGGGGAGATCTACCTCCATTGATACCTCTTTTTTACCGACAGCGAAGAATTCCTCCCCAAACTTCAGTTCCTTTGCATAAGCAACATCGACCTTTGTATTTATTTCAGCAAACTGAATGCCATCAGAGACCCAGAAAAGTTTTTCATTGAGATAGATATCAGGATCGACTTTCCTGGATGATAAAATAAGTGCTGTTTCTGCATTCAGCCTCATCGCCTCCTTGACAACCTCCTGCGGGTCATCTGTATCTATGCTTGTTTCAATAAGATTGAATCTCCCAGTTTCCTTCAGTGCCCTGAAATACGTATCAGCCATGGTCCAATCTGTATCTTTCGGCTGACAGAAGAGCATGGTAACCTGTTTTTCAGATATCCTCACCTTATCGCCTTCTTTTGCCTCTCCTGTTACTATAATTCCCTTTGATGAGTCTAAACCTGTTTCTTTTATCTCCAGTTTACCTACATAGGATTCTACTTTTCCTAATGCCTTTTTCGTAACAGGGTGTATAAATGTAGCACCTTCTCTCAGTATGATAAATCTCATCCCTGTCTTTAGAGAATCTTTAGTCCCCAAATTAACCAGAACCCTTTGATCCTCAACCTTTACTATTCTGCCTGTCATGGGCTTGAAGTATGAAATTGTTTCATCCCTCATTTTGTCAAGCGAGTTATTATCAGCATAAGCAGTGGCAGAAAAGCAGATGACAAAGAGCAAAAAGCACAGGGCAAAAAGTATAGTTTGAAGAGATCTTTTAGAAAGTTGGCGATTGTGGATTCTATGGACTATAGAAAACTTTGAATTATTTAACAGGGAAAGTCCTCCCAAAAAGTTATTTATTTTGACTTTTAATTATAACACAGTCTATTCAGGTAGGGCATAGACTCTTCTGAGAAGAACCTTTCTGGGGATTTTGATTGCAAGAGTTTTCTTTCTATAATATTATTGCCTGTGATGTATAATAGACTTCAAATTTGGTAATTAGAAAAACCCTCCGCTGATGTATGGAAAATAATTATAGCAGAAGACAGATTTAACATGTAGGTGACAACTTATGAAGAAAGGACTTAATTTTATCGTCCTGCTCATAGTTGACTTTTTATCTATTGCCATTAGTCTCGAATTTTCAATCTTCACGAGAAGAGAGAGCCTTTCTCCTTTGTTTGGTTTTCCTGAATACCAAGGGAATGGGATATTAATTTACTGGTGGGTCTTTCCCATCTGGATCTCCTTCTTTGCTTACGAAGGTCTCCTCTCAAGGAGGTTTTCATTCTGGGATGAGATAAAACATTTATGGAGGGCGATCTTCTTTTCGACAATTGCCGTTTTCAGTATACTCTTTCTCGGAAAGATTGGAGAAAGGTTTTCAAGGACAGTGGTGGTTCTAATGGGCATTGTTGCTCTCTTTATCATTCCAGCAATAAGAATAAATGCAAAACGGCTCTTAATGTCTATAGGGTTATTGAGGAGCAAGGTGCTAATCCTCGGTGCAGGAAAGACAGGTCAGCTTGTTGCAAAGGCTCTGAAAGAAGAGCAGAATCTCGGTTACAAAGTTGCAGGTTTTCTTGATGATGACCCTGAAAAGGCCGGAACCCTGATAGAAGGCATCAAGGTTCATAAAGGTATAGAAAAAACAGAGAGATATATAGGAAGAAGCGGTATAAGTTCTGTTATTATCGCAATGCCTGGAGCAGGTAAAGAAAGACTAAATGAGCTTATAAACAGGCTGCAGCATAAGGCTGAAAATATCCTGTTTGTACCAGATATTCTGGGCATAGCTGTTCTGGGAACAAAACTCCAGCATTTTTTCCGGGAACAGGCATTTGCCCTTGAGATTCAGAACAATCTTGCAAAGCCGTTAAACATTTTTATAAAACGCTGTTTTGATTTCATCGTTGGTAGCCTTTTTTTACTTCTCTTATTCTTTCCTATTGTAATTATATCTATTCTTATAAGACTTAATTCACCCGGCGCCCCTATCTTTTCTCAGTATAGAATCGGAAGGAAAGGGAGGCTTTTCAGATGTTATAAATTCAGGACAATGTTCAAAGACGCAGAAGAAAAATTGCAGGATCTTATAGGTAACAATGAAGATATGCGTAAAGAATGGGAACAATCCTGGAAAATTAAAGACGATCCGAGAATCACAAAAGTCGGAAAGTTTCTTAGACAAACCTCACTTGATGAACTGCCACAACTGATAAATGTTCTTCGGGGTGAGATGAGCATTGTAGGACCGAGGCCTGTTATCCAGGAGGAAATAGATAAATATTACAGAGACTCAGCAGAATTATGCTTTTCAGTGCCGCCGGGCATTACAGGCCTGTGGCAGGTATCCGGAAGAAGTAATACAAACTATGATTATAGAATCGCCCTTGACTCATGGTATGTGAGAAACTGGAATTTATGGCTGGACGTAGTTATTATATTTAAAACAATAAAAACGGTTCTGAAAAGGGAGGGGGCGTGCTAACGAATTTATGAACGTAAAGATTCAACATTACATTGATTTAATAACCGCGTCCCCTTTTCAGTAACTTGAACCAGCGACTTCAAGAGAAAGGGGTTGACGAAAGAGTGCCTTGGTTAGGTTATCGCAATCTGGAGTTTCATTTCAAGTGAGAAATTGCAAAAAAATTGACAGCCCTAACGGTAGGTGGTATTATTCAGCTGATAGCGAAACGAGACGAGAGCAATCTTTCGAATGATGATTTAAGATCAAGAATAGATAATGTTTAATAATGCTTATAAGAACAAACGTGTTCTGGTAACCGGTCATACAGGGTTTAAAGGCTCTTGGTTATTGATCTGGCTGAAAGAACTGGGGGCAGACGTGATCGGCTACTCCCTCGAACCACCAACTCAACTCAATAACTTCGAGGCCTGTCAGTTGGAAAAGAAAATTACCCACATTCATGGCGATGTCCGGCATATGGATCATCTCTTTGAAGTTTTCAAAAAATATGAGCCGGAATTTGTTTTTCACCTTGCAGCTCAGTCCCTCGTGCACCTCTCCTATGAGGAACCCAAGCTGACAATTGATACGAACGTCGGTGGTACTGTTAATCTTTTGGAAGCAGTCCGGCTAATACCGTCCGTGAAAGTTCTGGTTAACGTTACCAGTGATAAATGTTACGAAAACCGGGAGTGGGTTTGGGGCTACAGGGAAAGCGATCCCATGGGTGGTCATGATCCCTACAGCGCCTCAAAGGGATGTGCCGAATTGGTTTTCAACGCTTATTTAAAGTCGTTCTTTAATAAAGAGTACTCTGAGGATAGGAGTATTGGTGCAGCTTCAGTTCGTGCAGGAAATGTCATTGGTGGTGGGGACTGGGGTAAAGATCGTATTATCCCTGATTGTGTGCGTGCCCTCAGTGCGGATAAGCCTATCGGTATTCGTAGTCCAGAGGCAATTCGCCCATGGCAACATGTCCTTGAACCACTGAGCGGTTATCTATGGCTGGGCGCCCTTTTATGGGAGTACCCAAATAATTATAGCGGTGCCTGGAATTTTGGTCCCAGGAGTACAAATGATCTTAAGGTAAAAGATATAGTGCAGAAATTTATAAATTTATGGGGATCAGGCAACTATGTTGATCTCTCAACACCCAAATCATCTAATCTTATGGCCTTACATCCATTTCCCCGTGAGGCAGTTACTTTAAGATTATGTTGTGATAAAGCCATCAGTTATCTTAAATGGTA
>Ga0315281_10011450_pt1 | contig 12157 bp, 11 predicted proteins | sample YL17G07_0_MG_FD_204540 | JGI IMG/M metagenome (GOLD analysis project Ga0315281, IMG submission 204540) | Sediment microbial communities from Yellowstone Lake, YNP, Wyoming, USA - YL17G07_0 | ecosystem: Environmental > Aquatic > Freshwater > Lake > Sediment | place: USA: Wyoming | collected... | reverse complement strand
CGCAGGGCGACATCCGACGGATCGACGCCGACCACGCGCGCGCCGGCGTCGCGCATCGGCTGCAGGAGAATGCCGTCGTTGCACCCGAACTCGACGACGAGACGCCCGGCCGCGCGCTCCCCCGCCACGATTTCGCGGCCCATCTCGGCGAAATGATCGATCAGCGTTCGCGTCGTGCTCGAGACGTATGAGTACTGCGTGAAGATGTGGGCCGGAGGCACGACGTCGAGAATCTGCATCAGCGTGCAGTCTGCGCATCGCGCCAGGCGGAGCGGGAACGCCGCCTGACGCGACAGTTCGTCGCGCGTCAGGAATCCTCCAGCCAGCGGCATGTTGCCGTAGTCGACGAGAAGGGTCAGTTGGTCCGACCCGCACGTCCGGCAGGTCGTGCGCGTGGTCACACGGGTGCCCTGAAGGCCGCGGTTGGTCACAGGATTCTCGGCGTCGGCAACGGGATGATGTACTTGCCCTTGAATCCCTTCGCCGTCAGCTTCGGCGCGAGTTCCTCGGCGATGTGCCAGGACAGCAGCAGTGCGTACTCGGGCTGGTCCTCGAACAGCCGCGCCTCGTCGACGACCGGAATCAGCGTGCCCGGCATGTACTTGCCGACTTTATAAGAGTCCTTCACCTCGAGCACGCACTCGACGATGCCATCGTCGAGGCCGAGGTAGTTGATCAGCGTGCTGGCTCGCGACGGGGCGCCGACGCCGTAGATGCGCGCGCCCTTCTGCTTGAGATCCCTGAGCAACGCGTGAAGCCCGAGCTTCGACTGCACGACGTCGCGCTTGAACTGCGCGAGCCGGTCCGGCCACGCGCCGGCCGATCGCTCCTCGCCGAGGATCGCCGCCACCGACGGCTGAACAGGCCGCGTGCCCTTGCGCGCCGAGTACACGCGGATCGAGCCGCCGTGCGTCGGAATCCGCTTCGCGTGAATCACTTCGAGGCCGTGCCGCTCGAGCAGGAACTTCAGGCTGTGCAGCGAGTAGTACCGCAGATGCTCGTGATAGATCGTGTCGTATTGCACCGTCTCGAGCAGGCTCATCAGGTAATGCGATTCCGAGATGAACACGCCGTCCGGCTTCAGCATCGACAGGATGCTGTCGACGATCTCGTGTACGTGCTCGATGTGCGCAAAGACGTTGGTCGCCGTGACGATCGTCGCCGGGCCGTCCTGCTCGCGCGCCCGCGCGGCCGCCTCGGGCCCGAAGAACGACATCGTCGTCGGGATGGCGCGCTCGTTGGCCAGGTTCGCCATCAGCGTCGGCTCGATGCCGCGCACCCGGTGCCCGCCGCTCTTGAAGTTGCTGAGCAACGTCCCGTCGTTCGATCCGATGTCGACGATGAGGTCCGTGGGCGCAAGGGGAATAATCCGGCGGCAGTCCACGTACAGCTCGGCGAAATTGTCGCGCAGGATTTTCGTCGTGCCGCTGGTGTACGGATACTCCGGCGGAAACAGCACGGCGGGATCGACAATGAGGCCGATCTGCACAAGCTCGCAGCGCGGGCAGTACAGAAACTCCGCGGGGTACGCCGGCTGCTCGTGCGGACGCTGGCCGATCGGCCGCATCTGGTTGACGGGCGGCAGGTAGCCGATGAACAAGGCCGACTGCAGGTCTGGACTGTCGCACACCTGACACCGATCGACGACGACACTCGATCCCGTGCCGGCCGCGCGTGACATGCCGGCGGTGTCCGGCTTCAGCCGGACCTCTTGAGCGCTCATGCGATCACACTCCTCACATCAATTCTCCGGCGGCGCGAGATGCGCGTGGTCGGCGTACCATCGCGCGGCCAGCGACAGGCCCTCGCGAAATGAATACCTCGGGTGATAGCCGAGCGCGGCCATCTTCGCGGTGTCCGGACAGCGGCGATCCGTCCCGCCCGCCGGCGCCGCGCCAGGCACGAGCCGAATGCGGCGGCCGAAGAACTCGCCGATCAGGCGTGAGACCTCGCCGATCGCCAGTTCCTCCATCGTGCCGACGTGGTAGATCCCCAGATGCTCGCCGCGCTGCATCGCGATCCGCAGGCCGTCGATGAAATCGTCGATGTAGACGAACGACCGCGTCTGTTCGCCCGTGCCCTGAATCGGAAACGGAATCGGATCGCCGGCGCTCTCGGACAACCGCTTCATGCGGACCACGAGCTGCGGAATCACGTGCTCCCAGCCCATGTCCGGCCCGTACACGTTGTGCGGGCGGACGATGACGACGCGCTTCAGATGGCGCCGGCCGTGATTGATCGCCATCAGCTCGTTGATGATCTTGCCGCCGGCGTACGAGTACCGCGGGTTCAGCGGATCGGGAATCGACAACGGCGCGGTCTCGTCGGTCGGCACGCGTGGCGGCGACTGATACACCTCCGAGCTCGACGTGAGGATCAGCTCGCCGACGCCGGACGCCGTGCAGGCGTCCAGCACGTTCGACATCCCCTTCACCGCCACCTCGAGCACGAGATCCGGCTGGGAGTAGAAGAACTCCGTCCCGTTGATGAACGCGAGATGACACACGGAGTCGACACCCGCGACCGCGGCCGCCACCTGGCGCGGATCGCGAATGTCGCCTTCGACGTACTCGAATCGGCCGTCGATGTCCGCCAGCCGCGCGGCGCGCCCGCGCGAGTTGTTGTCGAATACGCGAACGCGGTGACCGTCGGCCACGAGCCGGCGTACCAGCGCGCTCCCGAGGAAGCCGGTCCCGCCGGTGACGAGGTAGCCGCTCACGCCTTGCCCCCGAGCGCCGTGCTCGCAGGAATACGCACCTGCACCTGCCGTCCCAGCTGCGACCGGCGCGTCCGCGTCAGCCCCCAGATGAACCACCGCATGTACTCGCCCGTCCACGGCCCGAGACGGAACGTGGACTGCCCGCCGTAGAGCCGATCGATCGACACGATCGGCACTTCACCGAGGGACAGGCCCAGCATTTGCGCTTTGATCGACAGCTCGAACGCGACGGCCCAGCCGATCGGACGCGACTCCAGGTGGAACCGCTCGAACTGATCGCGCCGGAACATCTTGATGCCCGTCGTGCAGTCGGTCATCAGCGAGCCCGCCATCCAGCCGAAGAGGCGGTTCGCGATGCGCGACAGGATGCCGCCGATGAACGAGCCGCCCAGCCGCCGTCCGCCGTGCGCGTAGCGCGTGCAACTGACGAATTCACACCCGGAATCCATGAGCGCCAGCATGTCCTCGATCGCCAGCACCGGCCCGACTTCATCGGCGGCGAAGATCAGCACGTAGCGGCCGGCGGCCGCGGCGACGCCCGCGCGAATCGCGTTCACGACGCCTGGGCCCAGCGTATTGTGGACGGCGCGCACCGGCTGGCCCGGCGGCAGGTCCGCGACGACGCGCACGCTGTCATCACCCGGCGTGTCGTGGACGATGACGACTTCGTATGGCACGTCGACGACGGCGCGCAGCATCTTCAGCATGATGCGCAGGTTGATGCCCTCGTTGCGAACCGGCATCAGCACGGTGAGGATCAGATCGCTCGTCATCGGCTCAGTTCGCGCCCGTCAGGAATTCCCGCACCGCCGCCACCACGCACTCGACGTCCTGGTCGGTCAGCGTGAACGCGGACGGCAGCCACAGCGCGCGCGGCCCGGCCTGCAGCGCGCCCGGAAACCGATCGTCCGGCTGCCGGTACGGCGCCTGCGTGTGCAGTGGAAACCAGAAACGCCGGCAATGCATCCCGCGCGACTCGAGACATCGGTCGAGCGCGTCCCGCCGCTCGACGACCGCATCCGTCCACAGCGGGACTTCGCCGCCCGCGAGGTCGAAGCCGGGCAGCCGCAGGCCGTCGAGCCCGTCAAGCCCGCGCGCGTAGAGCTCGTAGTTGCGCTTCTGGCGATCCAGGCGCTCGCGGACGTAGGCGAGCTGTCCCAGCCCGACCGCCGCCTGCAGATTGGTCAGTTTGAAATTGAAGCCGACGCTGTGGTGCACGTCGTCGCCGCCCGTGCCGCGGACGGGGCGTCCGTGATCCTTCAGCTCCCGCAACCGGCCGTGCACGGCGTCATCGTCGGTCAGGACCATGCCGCCCTGGCCGGTCGTGATCGTCTTGTTCGGTGAGAACGACAGGCAGCCGGCGATCCCGATCGTCCCGAGCGGCTTTCCGCCGGCGCGGGACGTGAGCGCTTCCGCGGCGTCTTCGACGATTGGGATGCCGCGCGCCTTCGCGATCGCGCCAATCGCGGCCATGTTCGCACCGCGCCCGCTGACGTGCACGGGCATGACCGCGCGCGTGCGCGACGTGATCGCGCGCTCGAACGCTTCGGGGCACAGCGTGAGCGTCGCGGGGTCGACGTCCGCCAGGACCGCCGTCGCGCCGGTCAGTTTCACGGCGTTGGCCGATGCGATGAACGTCAGATCCGGGACGATCACTTCGTCGCCGTGGCCGATCCCGAGGGCGGCCATCGCGAGGAACAGCGCGGTCGTGCCGCTCGTGGTGGCCACGGCATGCCGCGCGCCGACGAGCGCCGCGATCTCGCGCTCGAAGCGCGTCGTGACGTCGCCCTCGTTCAGGTAGTTGCTGTCGAGCACGTCGCGGACCAGCGCGTACTCGCCGCCGCCGATTTTCGGCGCCCACCAGGGGATGGACCGATCGCTCATGAGGCGCTCATGACATTTTCCGGCCGGCGTGCGTCGCGGGCGCGAGGCTCACATGATCGACCGGCACGCGCTCGCCGCCGATCAGAAAGAACGGGCCGGGCAGCCGCGAGTGCTTCAGCGCGCGGACCTTCCGGGCCACATCCTCGCGCGGATCCTCCGGCGACAACAGCATCCAGCGCTCGAATTCCTTTCGCGTAATCGCCGGGCGCCCCCAGCGCTCGCCAGACGGCTGCAGCCGTCCGTCGCGGGCGAACGCCTCGCACACGTCCCGAAACACGCCGACCGAGTGACCGAGCGCCCGGTCGAACAAGGTCTCGCACGTGTCCTCGCGCTCGACGGGAAAGCGCATGACGCGGACGATCTCGCCGCCGTCGATCGCCGCCGTCATCCGGTGCGCCGTCACGCCGAATTCGGCATCGCCGCGATACAACGCGTAGCTGGCCGAGCCGATGCCGGGCCAGTCCGGCGGCGCCGGATGAAAATTAATCGCCTCGCGCCGGACGCCTTCGAGCACGCGCGGCGGCACGATCATGGGCGCCAGAAAGTTGAGCAGGACATCGACGTCGCCGCGACCGACCGCCTCGGCCGCCGCGGCCGGGAACGCCGTCTCGCGCCGGGCGTGGCGGCTGACGTGCGCGACGTCGAACAGCGCCGACGCCGTCGCCTCGGCGGCAGCGGCCAGATCCGCGCGATCGCTCGTCAGCAGCACGCAGCGGTACTTCGCAGGCATCAGAGGGACGCGCCCGGCCGGATGACGCCCCAGACGTCCACGACCTCGACGGTGGCCGGCATCACCAGCGTCCGGTAGGCCGTGTGGGGCGCGCCGATGATCACGACGTCGGATGACTGGACGAGCTGCTCCTTGCTGACAAACGTCGGATCCTGCGCGAACTCGTCGGAATAGCCGACCTGCGCGCCGTGAAACCGCAGAATCTTGCCGAGCTTGTACGAGAGCGAGTCGCGCGTGTCGTCGATGTCCGCCTTGAACGCCATCCCCAGAATACCGACGCGCGTCTTCGCCAGATCGTACCGCCGCCGAAGGCCTTCGACGATGAAGCCGGGCAGACCTTCGTTGACCATCATCGCGGCGTGGCCGAGCGTGAAGTTGTTGTTGTTGAACGCGGCGAGCTGCAGGGTGTCCTTCAACAGACAGGGGCCGGCGGCGAAGCCCGCCGTCGGCAGCGTCGCCGCGCGCCCGTACCCGTCGACCATCGCGGCGCGGACGCGGTTGAAGTCCACGCCGAGCTCGTTGGCCATCATGTAGAACTGATTCGCCGCCGCGAACTGGATGTAGCGCCACGCATTCGAGAACAGTTTCGCCAGCTCCGCTTCCTCGACGCTGACGGCGATCACGCGCGGTGCGATCTTCGAGAACAGCTCAGTGGCGGTCGCCAGCGCCTCGTCGCTCAGCGCCGACACGAGCTGCGGCAGCTCGCGCAGCTCCTTGATGGCGTGTCCCTGCGCGATTCGCTCGGGACAGTACGCGACCTGCCAGCGCTGGCCGTCACCTTCGAGCGCCGCCTTCACCTGCCGGCACGTCCGCGGGTAGACCGTGCTGCGGATGACGATCGTCTGCGTCGTGCGCAGGTGGGGTCGCAGCGTCTCGATCAGCTCGAGCAGACCGCGCAGCTTCGGATTCAGATACTCGTCGACCGGCGTGCCGATGGCGATGATGACGACCCGCGCCGCCGCGACGTCGCGCGCGTCCGACGACAGAAACAGCGTCTTGCCCAGCACCTGCGGCAGGATCTCGTCGGCGCCGTATTCGACAAACGGCATGCGGCCCTGTTGCAGCTGATCGAGCACGCCCTCGTTGAGGTCGTACAGCGCGACGGAGAGCCCCGTGGCGGCGAACGCCAGCCCGAGCGGCAGCCCGACGTGGCCGGCGCCGCCGACGATGCACAAATCGACCGGCGCGCCCTGATGAGAATGCCGGGGAGTCTTCGCGTCGCTCATGGGAGTGCCCACAGTGTGTCGTACAGCTGCGCGTATCGTACAGCGCCTTCCGTCAGGCTGAATTCGCGAGCCGCCGTCGCCCGGCAGCGGACGGCGGCGCCCGCATCGGCCAGCAGCGACCGCACGACAGGCTCGGACGCCTCGAACGACGCACGGGACGTGTCCGGCAGGACGGCGCCCACCTCGCTCGCCCGAACGGTGTCGCCCGAATCGCCGATGCCGTCGTTGATGATGACGGGCACGCCGCAGCCGAGAAATTCCGCCAGCTTCGTCGCGGCCGACGCGCGTTTCGAGAAACAGACCCGGATGAAGAACACACCCGCGTCCATCAGGCGCATCAGCGACGGCATCTCGTCGAACGGCGCCCGCGTCAGGACGAGGCGGTCCGCCGGCACGCCCGCGCGCACCGCATCGGCGCGCAGGCGGTCGTGATCCTCGCGCGTCACGATCAGCACTTTCATCCGTTCGAGCCTGGCCGACAGCCACGCGAGATACGACAGCGTCTCGTCGCGCAGGTACCAGTTGCTCAGCGTACCCACGCAACCGACGACCACGGCCCCGTCGATCCCGAGCTGACGGCGGCGCCGATCGTCTTCAGCCTCCGCGGCGGATCCCGCCGGCTGAAAGCGATCGAGATCCGCGCACGTCGGGATGACGACGACCGGTACCCCGGCCCGCACATGGCCGAGCCTTGGAAACTCGCGGACGCCGGCCGCCGTCAGCGAAACAATCGCGTCTGCCTCGGCGAAGAACCTGCGCTCGCACCATTTACCGATCCGAAACAGCCATCCGCCGGCGGCCCAATGCCCCGCCTCGACCTTCTCGTCGATCCAGAAGCCGCGCATGTCGAACAGAAACCGCGCGGCGAACGCGCGCTTGAGATGCAGCGCGATCAGCGCGGGCACGTAGCCGCGGGCATGGACGATGACGGGTTCAGGGTTCAGGGTACCGGGTTCAGGGTTCCTGGTTCGCGCCCAACGTCTCGCGACGAGGCAGCCGCGGATGATATCGAACGCAGTGGAAAACACTGGAGGCCGTTTCGTGTACGACCGGGCGATCCACGTGATGCCGGCGCGGTCGAGCCGGTCGCGCATCGCGGCGACCCGTGCGACGTCCGAAAGATCCGCCGGCTTTTCGAACGACAGCAGCGTGATCGCCGCGCGATCGGCGAGGCGCTCCACGTACGCCACGACCTGCGACTCGCCGAGCGGTTCGAGCATGCCGTCGTAGGAAATGTAGAGGACGCGGCGGAGGGGGGACGGGCCCCTCATTGTCTATACGGCGGCGGCCGCTGCCGCCGTCACGCGACCCGACAGGCGGACGATGTTCGGCGCGGTGTAGCCCTTGAGCGCGTTCCGCGTGTCGACCACCGGCACGCCGCTGCCCACGACCGCCTTCCAGTCGAAGCTCGAGTGGTCCGTGCAGATGACGATGCAGTCCGGCGCGCGGCGGAGCGCGTCGGCGTCCGGCACCGACTGCAGCGTCTGCCCGCCGTGCTTGAGCGTCGGCACGTACGGATCGGTGTAGGTAATGACCGCGCCGCGGCGCGTCAGCAGCTCGAGGATGTCCAGCGCCGGCGACTCGCGCATGTCGCTGACGTCCTTCTTGTAGGCGACGCCGAACAGATGCACGCGCGATCCGTTGATCGGCTTGCGCGCACTGTTCAGCGCATCGCCGACGCGCTCGACCACGTAGTCGGGCATCGACGAATTGACCTGGCCGGCGAGCTCGATGAACCGGCATTCGAACCCGCTCTGCCGCGCCTTCCACGACAGGTAGTACGGATCGATCGGGATGCAGTGCCCGCCCAGGCCCGGGCCCGGATAGAACGGCATGAAGCCGAACGGCTTCGTCTTGGCGGCCTCGATGACTTCCCACACGTCGATGTCGAGCTTGTGGCACATCTGCGCCAGCTCGTTGACGAGGCCGATGTTGACGGCGCGGAACGTGTTCTCGAGCAGCTTGACCATTTCGGCCACGCGCGTCGAACTGACCGGGACGACTGTCGCCACGATCTGCGAATAGAGCAGCGTCGCGGCTTCGGTGCTGGCGGGACCGTAGCCGCCGACGACCTTCGGGATGTTCTTGGTCAGGTACGTCGTATTGCCGGGATCGACGCGCTCGGGCGAGAACGCAAGAAAGAAGTCGCGCTCGGCCTTGAAGCCGCGCGCCTCGAGCATCGGCAGCGCCACTTCGTCCGTCGTCCCCGGATACGTCGTCGATTCGAGGATGACGAGCTGGCCGGCCTTGAGCGACGCCGCAGCGCCTTCGAGCGCTTTCACCACATACGACAGATCCGGATCCTTCGTCTTGCGCAGCGGCGTCGGCACGCAGATGTCCACGACGTCCATCTCCGCCAGCTTCGTCATGTCCGTCGTCGCACGCAGGCGGCCGGCCTTCACGGACTCCGCCAGCTCGTGCTGCGGCACGTCGGGGATGTAGCTGCGACCGGCGTTGATCTCGGCCACCTTGGACGCGTCGACGTCGAAGCCGGTGACGTCGAAGCCGGCGCGGGCGAACTCGGAGGCGAGCGGCAGGCCGACGTAGCCGAGGCCGATGACGCCGACGCGCGCCTTCCTGTCGCGAATGCGTGAGAGAAGCGTGGCGATCGTGGTGGCTGTGGTCATGAATCCTGAACGCTGCTGACTAGATCGTCGACAGCCGATCGGCAAGGCGCGGCGCGGCGGCGACACGCTCGAGATCCGCGTCGACCATCATCTTCACCAGGCTGGCGAAGTCGACGGCCGGCGTCCACCCGAGCTGCGTCTTCGCCTTCGAGCTGTCGCCGATCAGGTGCTCGACTTCCGCCGGACGAATCAGTTTCGGATCGAGCGTGACGTGCGTCTGCCAGTCGAGGCCGGCGTGGCCGAACGCGACTTCGACGAGCTCGCGCACCGAGTGCGCGATGCCGGTGGCGATGACGAAGTCGTCGGCGCGGTCCTGCTGCAGCATCAGCCACATCGCGCGGACGTAGTCGCCGGCGAAGCCCCAGTCGCGGTGCGCGTCGAGGTTGCCGAGCGACAGCGTCGTGGCGAGGCCGAGCTTGATGCGCGCCACGCCGTCGGTCACCTTGCGCGTCACGAATTCGAGGCCGCGCCGCGGCGATTCGTGATTGAAGAGCATGCCGGAGACGGCGTAGAGGTCGTAGCTCTCCCGGTAATTGACCGTGATGTAGTGCGCGAAGACTTTCGAGACGCCGTACGGGCTGCGCGGGTAGAACGGCGTCGTTTCGACCTGCGGCACCTCGCGCACCTTGCCGAACATCTCGCTCGACGAGGCCTGGTAGACGCGAATCTTGGGATCGACGTGGCGGATCGCCTCGAGCACGCGCGTGACGCCCTGGGCGTTGAACTCGCCCGTGAGCATCGGCTGATCCCACGACGCAGGCACGAAGGACATCGCCGCGAGGTTGTAGAACTCGTGCGGACGCACCTCGTCCACGAGGCGAATCAGCGACAGCTGATCGAGGAGGTCGGCCGGACGCAGCGTCACCCGATCGAGGATGTGCTGGATGCGCCAGTAATTCGGCGCGCTCGCGCGCCGGACGACGCCGACGACCTCGTACCCTTTCGAGAGCAGCAGTTCGGCGAGGTAGGATCCGTCCTGGCCGGTGATTCCGGTGATAATGGCTCGTTTGGACATTCCGTATAAACCACACGATTGTATGAGGTTAGAAACACTCCGGTCAAGAACCCGCGATGGGCATCATCCGCAGTAACGCCGCGTTCTATCTGGATGCCCGCGCGCGCGGGGTCGACTTCAGCCGCACCCTGACGCTCGGACGCCAGCGGCTGTACCTGTCGCCGGCCGACCTGGCGGCACTCGCCGCGCGGTACCGGCCCGATCTGCGCGGCCATCTCGACGACCTGCGGTACGGCGAACCGGCCGACGAATTCCTGAAGCGCTTCCTCGGCGTCCGCGATCTGCAGGCGCTCGATCATTCGGCGTACGAAGGCGCCGCGATCACGCACGACCTCAATGCGCCGCTGCCGGCGCACCTGCACGAACAGTTCGACGCCGTGATCGACTCGGGCACGCTCGAGCACGTCTTCAATCTGCCGGCCGCGATCGCCTCGTGCATGCAGCTCGTGAAACGCGGCGGGACGCTGTTTCTCTCGTCGCCCGCCAACAACATGTGCGGCCACGGCTTCTACCAGGTGAGTCCCGAACTGTTCTTCCGGCTCTTCAAGGACGCGAACGGGTTTTCGCTCGGCCGTCTCGTGCTCGTCACGCATCCGTTTCCGGGGGCCGAGCTGAGCGCGCACCAGACGTGGTACGAGGCGATCGATCCCGCCGAGATCGGCGCGCGCGCGCCGCTGATGACACGCACGCCGGCGTTTCTGATGCTGGAAGCGCAACGGATCGACATCGTGCCCGTTCTTGCGACGCCGCCGCTGCAGAGCGACTACGTCACGCGCTGGAGCGCCGCGGGGGCGCCGGGCCGCAGCGCCGCGGGAGGACTCGGCCGCGCGATCTTCCGGCGGCTGCCGCCGCGATTGAAGACGCTCGCGACCGGCTGGTATCAGCGGTCGTTTCTCTGCACGCTGCGCAACCGCCGCGCGTTCCGCCGGATCACGGGTTGGCTCTGATCGCGTCCCTGTAGACGAGGAACGCGGGACGGTTCGACCAATCCACGTTCACGGGCGGGTACGAACACCTCGACGCAGGTTCGTACAAATCGTAGAAGAAGATGCCGGTCAGCCAGCTCCGCCGCGCCTGAAACGCGTCGAGCGCGCGGACGTACAGATTGGCCTGCCCGTCTTCCCCGCCGCGACCGCAGGCGGACTGGCCGATTTCCGTGAGCCACACGGGCTTATCCATCGCCGAGGGCCGGACGTAATCGTCCAGGAACGTCTCCAGCCCGCGGCGCGCCGACGGATACCAGTGCACGGTGACGATGTCGAACTGATCGCCGACCGCTTCCATCGCGGCCTCGTAGTAGCCATTGAGCACGCCGGTCTGGCTGACCTCGGGACCCAGCACCTTGGCTTGACCGTTGGCGCGCCGGATCGCGCGCCGGCCGGCCGTGACGAGCGCCACGTAGTCGTCCAGGCTCCCGTCGAAAAAACCACGAAGGTCAGGCTCGTTCCAGATGCCGAAGTACTGCACGTCCATGTTCCGGCCCTGGTAGCGTTCGACCACGGTCGAAACGAAGGCCTCCCAGTCCTCGATCCGCAGCGGCGGCGCGCCCTGGGCGCGGCCGCCGTTGGCCCATTTCGGCGAGTAGCCGATCGTCGCGAAGACCTCGAGTCCGCGGCTGCGCGCGCTGCGCACGCTCGCGTCGGTGTAGTCCCAGAAATAACTGCGCGATCCCGGGCGCGGCTGCATGCCGACCCAGTTGAAGTCGACGCGCACGATGCCGGCGCCGAGTTCGCGCATCTTGTCCGCCATCCGCGCGTCGGAATAATGCGTCACCATGCCGTAGTGCGGAGCCGGCAGTCCCTGCGCGAACAGGAGGGGTGTCGCGACGGTGACGAGCGCCAGCGATGCGAGGCTACGGGGACGCATTGCGCGCCTTCCACACCGCCGCCAGCACGACGGTGCCCGTGACGACGGCGATCGCGCCCTGCAGGATGAAGAGCATCCCCCGCCACGCGA
>Ga0315281_10011449_pt1 | contig 12157 bp, 11 predicted proteins | sample YL17G07_0_MG_FD_204540 | JGI IMG/M metagenome (GOLD analysis project Ga0315281, IMG submission 204540) | Sediment microbial communities from Yellowstone Lake, YNP, Wyoming, USA - YL17G07_0 | ecosystem: Environmental > Aquatic > Freshwater > Lake > Sediment | place: USA: Wyoming | collected... | reverse complement strand
CCCGTCATCGTCGACGCGGGGGTTGGCACAGCCTCCGACGTCGCCGTCGTCTTCGAGCTGGGCTGTGACGGTGTGCTCCTGAACTCCGCCGTCGCCCGCGCCCAGGACCCGGTCCGCATGGCCCGCGCCATGGGGGCAGCGGCCGCCGCGGGGCGGGACGCGTTCCTCGCGGGGCGAATGCCACGCAAGTTTTACGCCGAAGCGTCGACTGCGCTCGCAGGGCGGATCGCGGCCGGTTCGGCACCGGGAGCGCGCGCATGATCGTGCTCTACGTTGTCGCCGACCGCGGGATCTTCGAAAGCGACGCCGCCTACTTCTCCTCCCTCGAACAACTCGTGCCCGTCGTCCGCGAACACGCCGGCGTTGCGCTCCAGGTGCGCGCAAAGGAACTTGCCGGCGCCGCGAGGGCTTCCTTCATCGCCCGTGCCCGGGACACGCTCGGTGGCGAAGCGGAGCGCGCCTTCCTGAACGGGGACACCGACGCCGCCCTCGCGGCCGGGTTCGGCGGTGTGCACTGGCCAGAGGCGGCCATCCCCGCCGGGCCCGCGCCCGGGCTCCGGGCTGGCGCCTCGGTGCACTCCCTGGCCGCCCTCCGCAGGGCGGAAACGGCGGGCGCCGCCTTCGCGCTCTTCGGGTCCGTCTTCGACGCCGGCTCCAAGCCGGCCGCCGGAGTCGGCCTCCCGGCCCTCGAGTCGGTCGCCCGGGCGGCGTCCATCCCCGTCCTCGCGATCGGGGGGATTACGCCTGACCGTGCCGCAGCCTGCATCGCCGCCGGGGCAGCCGGCGTCGCGGCCGTCACCGGCATTCTCCGCGCGAGGGACCCTGCGGCCGCCGTCGAGGAGTACCTCCGCGTGCTCCCCGGCGTCCGTCCCGTTCCTGTCACATCCAGCACTGCTCATTGAGAAAAGGACCAGCCATGACCACCACCCAGGCGACCCCAGCTGCTTCGATCCTCACCAGCGCGTTCCCCGGCAGCCGCAAGGCCTACGTCGACGGCCTCGAGCCCGCGATGCGCGTCCCGGTGCGAGAAGTCCACCTCTCCCCTACGAGCGGCCTCTCCGGCGCAGAGGAGAACCCCCCCGTCCTCCTCTACGACACCAGCGGGCCGTATACAGACCCGTCCGCCGCGATCGACGTGCGCCAGGGCCTCCCCGCCTTGCGGCGTCAGTGGATCCTCGATCGCGGCGACGTCGAAGAGCACGACGGCCGGGAGACCCAGCCCGCGGACGATGGCCGCCCTCGTGGCGGCGCCTCGAACGCGGAGGTCTTCCCCGGCCTCCGGCGGCGTCCGTTGCGGGCGAAGCCTGGCCACAACGTCAGCCAGATGCACTACGCACGCAGGGGCCTGATCACCCCAGAAATGCAGTTCATCGCCGTGCGCGAAGGCCTGTCCCCTGAGTTTGTGCGGAGCGAGGTGGCCGCCGGCCGGGCGATCATCCCCTCCAACGTCAACCATCCCGAGAGCGAGCCGATGATCATCGGCCGCAACTTCCTCGTGAAGATCAATGCCAACATCGGCAACTCCGCCGTCGCCTCGTCGATCGACGAGGAGGTCGAAAAGATGGTGTGGGCGACGCGTTGGGGGGCGGACACGGTGATGGACCTCTCCACGGGCCGCAACATCCACACGACGCGTGAATGGATCATCCGCAACAGCCCCGTCCCGATCGGCACGGTGCCGATCTACCAGGCGCTGGAGAAGGTGGGCGGCAAGGTCGAAGACCTGAGCTGGGAGGTCTACCGCGACACGCTCATCGAACAGGCCGAGCAGGGCGTGGACTACTTCACGATCCACGCCGGTGTCCTGCTTCGCTACGTGCCGCTGACGGCAAAGCGCGTTACGGGAATCGTTTCGCGTGGCGGCTCGATGATGGCCGGCTGGTGCCTCGCCCATCACCAGGAGAACTTCCTCTACACCCACTTTGAGGAGATCTGCGAGATCATGAAGGCGTACGACATCGCCTTCTCCCTCGGCGACGGGCTCCGCCCGGGATGCACTGCCGACGCCAACGACGAGGCCCAGTTCAGCGAACTGCAGACGCTGGGCGAGTTGACGACGATCGCCTGGAAGCACGACGTCCAGGTGATGATCGAAGGCCCTGGCCACGTCCCCATGCACAAGATCAAGGAGAACATGGACCTCCAGCTCGAGGTCTGTCACGAGGCGCCCTTCTACACGCTGGGGCCGCTCACCACTGACATCGCCCCCGGCTACGACCACATCACCTCCGCGATCGGCGCCGCGATGATCGGCTGGTACGGCACGGCCATGCTCTGCTACGTCACCCCCAAGGAGCACCTCGGCCTGCCCGACCGCGAGGACGTAAAGGAAGGCGTCATCACCTACAAGATCGCCGCTCACGCCGCAGACCTGGCCAAGGGCCACCCGTCGGCCCAGGCCTGGGACGACGCGCTCTCGAAGGCACGCTTCGAATTCCGCTGGCAGGACCAGTTCAACCTCTCGCTCGACCCTGAGCGGGCGGCGAGCTTCCACGACGAAACGCTCCCGGCAGGGTCGGCCAAGACTGCGCACTTCTGTTCCATGTGCGGACCGCACTTTTGCAGCATGCGCATCACCCAGGACGTGCGGGAGTACGCACGGACGCACGGCGTCGCGGAGGAGGACGCACTCCCGGTCGGCATGGCGGAAAAGGCACGGGAGTTCAGGGCAGCGGGCGGGTCGATCTACCACGGACGGTAATTCCAAAGGCCGGGCGACGCCCGAGACAACAGGCATCTGCCCCGCGCGTCAACCCCGCCAGCCGTCAACAGGTCCACTACCGAACAGTGGGTGAGGCGTCGGCCAGGGCGCGAGCTCGCCTGGCGAGCGCGGTGCGCATTCGAACGAGGACAAGGGCACGCCACGGAAGAGACCGAATGACCTTGGTCTGCGGGCCGTGCGGCCCTTGGCCCGGCGTCGAACAACCCGAAGCTTGGTCAGATGACAGTGCCGCTACGTCCGGGGGAGGCGGCCCGCATCGCAGCGGGCAGCGTGGTCGCGTTCCCTCGGCCGCGGTTGAGTGGCTCGTGCGTCCTGCGGACGCTCGGCCTGACGAAGCGCTTCGGCGACCTGACAGCCGTCGACGGTCTGAATCTCGAGGTCCAGGCCGGGCAGGTACACGGCTTCCTCGGCCCAAACGGGTCGGGCAAGAGTACCACCATCAGCATGATTCTCGGCCTCATCGCGCCGACGGCAGGCCACATCGAAGTGGCAGGCGAGCCGCGCCGGAGTGTTGGCGCGATCATAGAGTCGCCGGCGTTTTACCCGCACCTCTCAGGCCGCGACAACCTGCGCGCCCTCGCCATCGCGGTGGGCGACGTCCCACTGGCGCGGATCGATTCGCTGATCGAAGAGGTTGGGCTGGCTGAACGCAGCCACGGCGCCTACCGCACGTATTCGCTGGGCATGAAACAGCGACTTGGGGTTGCTGCCACGCTCCTTACAGACCCGGCGCTTGTCATCCTCGATGAGCCGACCAACGGCCTGGACCCGGCTGGCCAGGCGGAGATCCGGGCGCTGATCCCCCGCCTCGCCCACGAAGGGCGTGGCGTCCTCCTCGCCAGCCACCTCCTCAACGAGGTCCAGCACGTCTGCGACGAAGTCACGATTATCCGTCGCGGGCGGCTCGTTGAGACCGGCCGCGTGCGAGACCTGCTCCAGCGCGGGAGCTACGTCGCCGTCGAGGTGGCCGCCGCGGCCGAGGCGCGTTCACTCCTGCTGGAGCTGTCCGGCGTCGAACGCGTAGACGTCGTCGACGGCACGTTGCACGTCTTCGCTGACGCGCAACGCGGTCCGGAGATCACGCGCCAGCTCGCGAGCCACGGTCTCTATCTCGCGGCCATGACGAAACACGAAAGCACGCTCGAGGAGGTGTTCCTCGAGCTCACCGGCGAGACTGCCGGCGAAGCGTCGCCACGGGAGGGAGCGCGTGTTCCGACTGCTTCATAGCGAATGGTTCCGTCTGCGCAAGCGCGCAATGCCGTGGCTCTTGCTCGGCATCTTCCTCGGTGTCGTGCTCCTTATCTATCTGTTGATGTGGTTCGTGCTGGGCTCGAACGCGACCACCACCACAGGCGAGCTCTCCCACACCCAGCTGCGCGACACGCTCCGCGTCGGCGCCGTCGACGACTCCGGGCTGCAGCGCGTCCAGCAGTTCGGGCTGGTGTTCACGGTCATCCTGGTGGCGAGCGTCATCGCAACCGAGTTCTCCTGGGGCACCATCCGCACCATCCTCCCGCGCAGCAGCGGGCGCGTGGCCTTCCTCACCGCGAAGTTGATCGTCGCCGTGGCGTTCGCTGCCGTGGTGGTCGTCGCCGGTTTTGCCGTCTCGCTGGCCGCGAGCGCCGCTGTGACATGGGCGGAAAGCCTTGACTCCAGCCTCGGGAATGACTTCTGGCTCTACTCGCTCGCCGGGATGGGACGCGTGCTCTTCGTCATGCTGCCATTCGTCGCGATGGCGGCGATGGTTTCGCTCTGGACGAGGTCGAGCGCCGCCGGCATCGGGGTGACGCTCGGCGTCATGTTCCTGGAGCCGGTGATCATGTCCGTCGTGAGTGCTGCCGGAGGGTTCCTCGCCCATCTGCCGGAATTGTTCTTCATGAAGAACGTGAACGCCGTGCTCGATTTTCGTCAGGCGGGCGGACGGGAGGGCGGCATCTTTGGCGAAAGCACGAACCTGCCCAACGCCTGGCAGGCGGCCTCGGTGCTGCTGGCCTACACCGCTGCCTTTTGCGGTCTGACCTACTGGCGCTTTCTGAAGCACGACATCCAGGTCGCGTAGCAACCCTGCCCCGCGGGGCAGACGCGTACGTTCTGTGCGACCCGGCCCGCGCCCCCGGGCAGCGACTTGCGCTGCCTGGCGGTGGTGGCGTTCGCCCATCTGGCGGGCCGCGCACGATGAAACCATGGTGGGGCGGCCGCGAGAGTTGGGAGGCTCAGCGGCGGGGCCGAGTTCCCCGTCACTCAGGCCAGGTCGCGTCCGCCTCGGCGATCAGCGGTGCCACGTCGCGCGGGAGGAGCACCCCGGCCGCGACCGCGCGCTGTGCCGCCGCCTCGAACTGGGCAAGAAACGAAGCCTTGTGGCTGTAGAGCGCATGCACCTTGTCCCGCGGAAACGCGTGGCTGGAGCCTCCGAGGTAGGCGAAGATGTCATCCTGGAGCGGGATGGCGCTGTTCTGCGCGAGCGGGACGTCGGCCTGGGGGAGGCGGATTCCGCCCCGGGCGATGCCGTGCTCATCCCGCACGACCTCTGGCGGGTCACCTGCGAATTCGACCCTGGGTTGTGTGGGCGGCGGCATGCCGTCCCTCAGCCAGCGGTGCATGTGGTGGAAGGCCGCGTCGTACAGCGGGATCATCGGGATACGGTTGATCCCCTCCGAGAGGGGCAGCTTGCCAAGGCCGCACGGCGCCACGTTTTCAACACCGTCAATGCGCGCCTGCGCAACAACTTCCACCGTCCAGATGGATGAAGGAACGGCCCGCCCGCAGTTCATCGCCTCGTCGCTCCTGGCAGCCATCTACGCCTACTTCGCCTTTGACGAACTCGGGGCGCTTCAGCCGATTGAACGCCGCTGCGAGTTTTGCCGCCAACCGATGCAGGTTTCTCGCCGGGACCCTTCGCTATTGTCACCACATTGCCTCCGAAAGTGGCCCCTCCGCACAGCAGTGCGCGCGGCATCCCAGCGATAGCTCGCCTCGTTGGGATGCAGTTCCGGTACGCCCGTTGCTGAACACGAAGGCAGATTCGTGTCCGTCCCCTGACGGGTGGTGGCTCGAGCTAGTCCGGGCCGTGTACTATTCGGCCGGAGGTGACCGATGCCGTTTTCGGAAGTCAATGGGGTTCGACTGTTCTACACCGATGAAGGAATCGGACAGCCCGTGCTACTCGTCCACGGAACCGGCTGCGACTCGTACGACTGGAACTACCAGCTTCCGGCCCTCCTGCCCGGCTACAGGGTCATCGCCGCCGATCGGCGTGGCCATGGACACTCAAGTGCGCCTGAGTCCGGCTACTCGGCGCGTCAGGAAGCAAACGATCTAGCGCAACTCCTAGAGAACGTAGGCGCCGAGCGGACCGTGGCGATCGGGCACTCGACCGGTGGCGGCGTCGTCGCAGCGTTGGCGGCCGAGTTTCCAGACAAGGTGAGGGCGTTGGTGGCCGTGGACCCGTCCTATGGCATCCCTCCTGCCGCCCGCGTTGCCTTTGAAGGCATCAGCGCGGGACTGGCCGGACCTGATGGGCACGAGGTATATAGGAGCCTGTTCGACGGGTTCTACACCCCCTCGTCGCCGCCTCACCTCCGGCCATGGCATACACGTCGGATCTACTCCGTTCCGAAGCACGCGCTCGCCGCTGCGGTCCGTGAGACCGCCCTTGCCGAGGACCAGTTCTTCTTTAGCCCCCAGACGGAGCAGTTACTGGGTCGAGTTAGTTGCCCCGTTCTTACGATCAGACGCGTTGGCGAGGGACTGCCTACACCCGCCTGGGATCTCGCACAATTCCAGCATCCGTATTCGAAGTCCTTGGCGTGGAGCGACTGCGGTCATTGGCCGCATCAGGAGCGCCCAGATGATTTCAACGACATCCTTGTAGAGTGGCTTCAGGGTCTATCGTAGTTCACCGGCGCTTTCGCGTTTCGGCTGATGCACCGTCGGTGGCGACGCGGGCACGCGGGCTCACTGTCCGAGATTGACCCTGCTCGCAAGGCACAGCGACATCGGGGATGCTCTCGGCGCGGGAACCCTGGGCTCCTACTCGCTCGGGCTGCTAGTCGCCCGGAGGGTGCTGCTCACACCCCACAGCTCGAATGGAGGGAATTCAATGAACCCACAGGACGAGTTCATCCACGACGCCGGCGACGACCGAGCCTGGAGCGAGAGCTACTACTTCAACTTCTACGATCCCAAAGAGGGCGTCGGCATGTTCACACGAATGGGCCTCCGTCCGAATGAGGGCTGGTGCGATGCCCTCCATGTGGTCTACCTCGGTGGCGACCACGTGGCCTTCACCCACAGCCGCGAGGACCTTCATGGGGTGAGCGACCGCTTGACGGTTGGCGGCCTGACGCTGAAGCGCGTTGAGCCATTCAAGAAGTGGGTTGTTGGCTATGACGGCCCCGCCCAAGACATCTCCGATGCTGCCGTCCTGATCACGCGCCGGCGCGAGCGGCCGGACGGTTGGTTCCGCCCGGCCCGGCTACAAATGAGCGTGGAGTTCGATGCCCTCGCAGACCCGTTCTACGCGGCGCAAGGGAGCCACGGCCACTTCGAGCAAACCGGCGCGGTGCGAGGTGCCATCGCCCTCGACGGCAAGACCTGGAACGTCAACGGTTGGGGCGTCCGCGACAAGTCATGGGGGCCCCGGACCTGGCAGTCGGGTGGCGCCGGAACCGCCGGCTCCACTCGCCGTCCATCTGCCGGGCCTGCGCCGTTCGTCACCTGGTTCTCGATCAACTGGGGTGCTGACCTGGCCCTCGCCTGCAGCTGTGTGGCCAATTCAGACGGAGTGCTGACCGGCGGCGGATGGGTGCAGGCGAACGGGAAGAACCAGGAGCTGCGGACGGTCCGCGTCACGCGCAGCACGTACAAGCCGGGCTCCATTCTCCACACTGGAATGCACCTCGACGCGACCGCGGCGGACGGCACGAGCTACTCCATCGACGGAGACGTGATCACCGTGTGCCCGACGAAGATTCCCATGCCTGCGGGAGCTACCTTCGTCAATGAGGGACTGGCAAGATTCACCACGGGCGGCAGGGTCGGCTACGGGATCGCAGAGTACTGGCACTCCGTCGAACTGTCCGATTAAAGCGGGCGCACGCGCGTTCATCCTGGGAGGGGCATTCACGCCAACGTCCGATTCACAGCCTCGATGATCCGGTCCTCGGTCGGGTAGACGAGCCGCTCCAGCACCGGGCTGAACGGCGGGTGGACCATCAGCGACGCGACGCGCTGGACCGGAGCCTTGAGCGACCAGAAACCCTCCTCCGCCACGAGGGCGCAGGCCTCGCTGGCGAAGCTGCACGTCTTGTTGGCCGAGTCCACCGCCACGAAGCGCCCGGTCTTTGCCACGGACTGCAGGATCGCCCCCTTGTCGAGCGGCACGAGCGAGCGCGGGTCGAGCACCTCCGCGGAGATCCCATTCGCCTCGAGCCGCTCGGCGGCGGCGAGACTCCGGCTCACCATCCCCCCGATCGCGAGGATGGTCACGTCGCTTCCCTTGCGTTTCACGTCAGCCACCCCGTAGGGGATCGTGTAGTCCCCGTCGGGCACCTCACCGCGTACGCGCATGAGCGTGTTGTCCTCGAAGAAGAGCACTGGATCGTCATCGCGGACCGCGGTCTTGAAGAGGCCCTTGGCATCGGCCGGTGTCGAAGGCATGACGATCTTCAAGCCCGGGATGTTCATGTAGAGAGGATGGGGACGGTCAGTGTGGTGGGCCGCGCCGCTGTTGCCATAGGCGATGCCCATGCGATACACGAGCGGCAGGGTCGCCTGCCCTCCGAACATGTACTTCATCTTCGCGACCTGGTTCACGAGCTGGTCCATCGCCACCCACATAAACGCGCACTGCGAACTGACGATGGGGCGCATCCCTACAGCGGCCGCACCCACAGCGGCGCCCATGAAAGCAGTCTCGGATGCCGGACAGTCGAGAACCCGGTCGTCGCCGAACTCCTCGTGGAGCCCACCGGTCACGCCGTAGATGCCGCTCCTGGCGCTGTCGCCCATCACAAAGATGGACGGATCGGCACGCATCTCCTCTTTGATGGCCTCGTTCAGGGCGCCAGCGAAGGTCTTCTCGGCCATTTCGTCTACTCTCCCGGCTTCCTAGTAGCGGTCTATGGGAATCGGATTCGTGAAGAGGTCGTCGAACAGCTCCTCGGGAGCGGGCTCGGGGCTCTCCCGGGCGAACTGGAGCGCGCCCTCGATCGCGGCCTCGGCCTCCCGCTCGATCCCCACCAGGTCCGCGGGCGTGGCGTAGCCCGCATCCAGCAGGCGTTCCTTGTGAAGCGGGATGGGGTCGCGCTTCTTCCACTGCTCGATCTCTGCCTCGGTCCGGTAGGGCTGACTGAGCATGCGGCCCATGCCCTCGGCATGCTCCCGATAGCGGTAGGTCAGTCCCTCGATCAGGGACGGCCCCAGTCCGGCTCGCGCCCGCGCGACGGCGGCGCGCGTGGCCTCGTACATGGCGACGACGTCTTGCCCGTCGACTACCACTCCGGGCATGTTGTAGGCCGCAGCGCGGTCAGCGATGTGCTCGGCAGAGACGGTCGCCCGGTAGCTCGTGGTGATGGCGTACTGGTTGTTCTCGCAGACGAACACGACCGGCAACTTCCAGATGGCCGCGAGGTTCATCGATTCGTGGCAGGCGCCCTCGTTGCTGGCCCCGTCGCCGAAGAACGGGATGACAACCTTCGTCTCCTTGCGGAGCTTCGAGGCGAGGGCGGCCCCGACGGCAACGGGCAGGGCCGACGCCAGGATCCCGGACTCGCCGAGGATTCCCACGCTGAAGTCGGCGAGGTGCATCGAGCCACCTTTGCCCTTGCAGTACCCCGTGCGCTTTCCGAACAGCTCCGCCATTGCCCGGTTGACGTCCGCGCCCTTGGCGATGGGGTGGCCATGCGAGCGATGATTCCCGGTGATGTAGTCGTCGTCGTGGAGGGTGGCGCAGGCGCCGACGGCGACGGCCTCCTCGCCGATGTACGTGTGGACGGCCCCGGCGATCTCCCTGCGTTCCGCCAGGCCCACCGCCGCCTCGTCGAACTTCCGGATCAGGAGCATCTTGCGGAGCATCTCGAGATGCAGGGCCCGGACCCCCGGTGCAGCGTTAGGCATGGGTCCTCCTCAGGAGCGAGGGGCGGTTGTGGGCTGGAGTATACCTACCCCACGGCCGGACGGTGAGCGCGGCCAGCTCGGCCAGTCCCGGCGACCGCGCTCCGTTCGCGCGTCCGGAGCACGCCCGCCGGCGCGGACTTGCAGGGGCATCTGGCCGTCCGGTACCGTGCCGCTGCGACGATGGAGAAGACGATGCAAGTTGAGCAAGTGCGGTTTCGCAGCGGCGACGGCGAATGCGGGGCGGATCTCTACCTGCCGAGCGACCGGGCATCCGGCGAGCGCCACGCCGCAATCGTGCTCGGCAGCGGATTTGCGACACGGAAGGAGAGCATCAAGCCCCACGCCGAGTATTTCGCGCGGGCCGGCTTTGTTGCGCTGGCGATCGACTATCGCACGTTCGGAGTGAGCAGCGGCGAGCCGCGCGGCCAGGTGTTCCCGCTCTGGCAGGCAGAGGACTACCGGTCCGGCGTGTCGTATCTCGAGATGCGCGGCGAGGTGGATCCGGACCGGATCGGGATCTGGGGAATGAGCTTCGCGGGCGGGGTCGTGCTGCATGCGGCGGCGTTCGATCCGCGAATAAAGGCCGTTGTTTCGCAGACGCCGGTCGTGAACGGATGGCGTTGGGCGCAGGGGCTGCGCCCGCGTGGGGAGTGGGAGAAGTTGCTGGGTGTCACGTTGACAGAGGATCGCCGGCGGCGGGCTGCCGGGGAGCCGAGCCGCAAGATCCCGCATTCCGGCGCGATGTACGCCGCGATGCCGTTCAGCGAACCGGACATGGCCGAGGTGGACGTGATGCGTGCGCCCGATGGCTCATTGCCGATGCATGTCGAGCCCAGGGTGACGCTGGAGTCGCTGGAGAAGGTGATAGAGTTCCTGCCGGACGCCGTGGTGGACCGCATCGCGCCCCGGGCGCTGTGCATCATCGGGGTGACGGGGTTCGACGCCGTGCACCCACTGGACCAGATTCAGGAAGCCTATCGACGTGCGGGGGAACCAAAGCAGCTTGTGCTGCTGCCGTACCGGGAGTTCGGTGTGTATGTCGAGCCGGGCCGGACGGTGGCGCTGGATCACGCACGCGCCTGGTTCGTGGCGAACATGTAGGCGCTGGAGCCGCCGGGGAGGGAGCGCTGGCGCCGGGGGCGGCCAGGCCGGCGTTCCGAAACGGATTCCGCCCATTGCGCGGCTTACACGGATCGTAGCGGTCGCGAGGTCAGGGGTGGTGTCATCGTCGCCGGCACGCAGGAATGCCGCGGTGACAAGTCCGCATGGAACGTCGTCAGCCCTGGCGGTCAAGCGGGCGCTTGAACCAGAGCGCAATACGTGTCGTCCTGGGCAGGCCGAAGCCTGGCTCGCCAGCGAGCGCGTCGGTCGACACCAGTTCCCAGCCGGCAGCGCCGAGGGTGTTTAGCTCGTCCGGATCGAGGTGCTTGAAGCGCTCTTTGGGTGAGTTTTCCGCCTCGACGATCACAACACGGTATTCCCAGCGCCGAACAGTCTGCGGTTCCGTGGTCATGCTCCCTCCTCGCGCAGCGCAGGTAACTCCCCACGTGTGCTGACAGTCGGGAAGCGTGGAACGGTAGGCGCGCCGCCCGGTCGCAGGCTTGTGCCGGACCCCACGAGCGCCAACGCCGCGTTCCCTCGCCGCCATTGTTCGCCTCAGGGGCCGCGACGCGGAGGATCTTCCGGCCCAGCTTCTGCGGCCGGACGGCCGGGCAAACTGCGCGCCCAGGCCCGGCTCCCTCGCGCTTCGCCATCCAGTCGCTCCTGGGTGGCCTTGCGAGCGCTGCGAGCCTGGCGGCGTCCACCACTCTCACCTGAACCCGCGCCTGGGGGCCAATCCACCTGGGCCTTCGCCGCCACCAAGAGACGCCGCACAACCGGGAACGGCCATTCGTCCTCCAAAGCCGGTGCCGCCGGGCGTCGTGCGAGCCGCCGCCGCATTGCATCATCGGCGCGGCGAGGAGAGGATCAACGGCGGTGACCAACGAAACTGCCGCTTCGATGCGGAGAGAGCCCGCGGTTGCGGTTGGCGGTCTTGCGAAGGCGTACGGGCGCCTTCGCGCCGTCGATGGCGTGTCCTTCGAAGTCCGGCCGGGCGAAATCTTCGGCATCATCGGGGCCAACGGGTCGGGAAAGACGACGACCGTCGAGTGTCTGCAGGGCCTCCGCAACCGAGACGCCGGGACCGTGCAAGTGCTCGGGCTCGACCCGGCGACCCAACGCGATGCGCTGCGCCACCGGATCGGCAGTCAGCTCCAGGAATCCGCGCTGCCCGAACGGCTGCGGGTGTGGGAAGCCCTCGACCTGTTCGCGGCACTG
>Ga0315281_10011448_pt1 | contig 12158 bp, 10 predicted proteins | sample YL17G07_0_MG_FD_204540 | JGI IMG/M metagenome (GOLD analysis project Ga0315281, IMG submission 204540) | Sediment microbial communities from Yellowstone Lake, YNP, Wyoming, USA - YL17G07_0 | ecosystem: Environmental > Aquatic > Freshwater > Lake > Sediment | place: USA: Wyoming | collected... | reverse complement strand
CAAAGCCATCGATGTATTCACAGAGGCTTATTCACAAGAGGCTCATCCCTTTGAGTGGACCAAGCACATCATTCGTCCGGGACAACTCAAACATTATTACGCTGATTTATGCAACTAGGTACTAGGGGCAGCATGTGATCGCCGAGAAAAGCCACTCCCAGGCTTAGCCTTACGTAAGGTGAAGGGCGACAATGAAGGTAAGAACTTGGCTATCAGAGAGGGGAAGCGTATCCTCCGCTTTTATTAATGAAGCGAAACGTATTGCAGGAAAAGACAACGTCTCAACCAAGGAATGTGACCTCATTGCATACAGCCTAGACTACTGGATGTACGGCGTATTCCTCTCGCAGTATGGCAGTCTCCCATCGCTCCCCTCGGTAGTAATTTCTCCAGGCAATCCCCAAGAGATACAGGGTATCCTCAAGTGCGCCAACAAGCACAAGGTGCAGATTACGCCGTTTGGCGGGGGCTCCGGCGTGCTCGGTGGGGCCATACCGACAAACGCGAGCGCCATCCTGAACCTGCAGCGAATGAACAGGTTCATTTCTCTGGACGAAATGTCACTTGTTGCTGAGTTCGAATCAGGAATAATCGGCGCAAATCTGGAGCTTGAACTGAATCACAGAGGCTACTCCATGGGGAATATCCCCCAGTCGCTGTACTGCTCCACTCTCGGAGGATGGATTTCAACCCGCGCTGTGGGCCAGTTCTCGACAAAGTACGGAAAGATAGAAGACATGGTATTAGGTATGGAGGTCGTGCTCCCCGACGGAGGCCTGCTCAACATCAGACCAGTGCCCAGACGGTCTACAGGGCCTTCACTAAAGGATCTGTTCCTAGGCGGGGAAGGGACTCTCGGGATCGTGACGAGGGCTACGGTATCAGTCCATCCTCTGCCGGCACTGAACTCCAAACAATCGTTCCTTTTCCCCTCTATCGAGATGGCACTGGAGGCGGTGCGGAAGATACTGAGAGCTGATGCGAGGCCTGCGGTGGTCAGGATATTCGATGAGCTAGAAGCCGAAAGGTATTTCGGGACAAAAAAGGTTACCGTGATCTTTATCTCGGAAGGTGAGCCTGATTTCGTTGGCCCTGAAAAAAGACTAATCTCAAGGATTGCGAAGAAGAATGGAGGAGAGCCGCAGGGAGAAAATCCGGTTGAGATATGGCTTAAGAAGCGTTTCGACATCGGCCTGGGTCCCACCATAATGCAGCAGGGGGGTATCGTAGACACCATCGAGGTCGTGTCGCTGTTCAAAGATGCCGCAAATCTGTACGAGGACATGCTGACCTCAATGAGGGCTGTGGAGGGGTCACTGCTTGTTTCGGGGCACTTCTCGCATTTCTACCGGGAAGGGGCTTGCTTGTACATCACTTTCGTCGGCTTTCCCACCGACCCGTATCGCTATTACGAGGACACGTGGAAAGCGGCTATGGAGGCGACTCTAAGAAACAACGGCTCTATCAGCCATCATCACGGGATTGGAATGTGGCGAATGCGGTTCATGGAGCAGGAGCTAGGCAAAGAAGGGGTGGAGCTGCTACAAAGAATCAGGTCTGCCTTAGACCCAAACGGTATCCTGAACCGGGGAAAACTCGTCGAAAATGAAAGATAAGAAAGAACTGCAACAGGTAACCAACTGCGCGCTGTGCGCAGACATGTGCAAATATAGCTGCCCCACCTATCTGGCTGCGGGGAACGAGACAATCAGCCCACAGAAGATAGCCCGTCTCATTGTATATGAGGACAAGGGACTTCTGGAGGACAGGAGGGGCTTCTCGGATGTTATGTTCCAGAGCTGCATGTGCGGGGCGTGTAAGCGGCACTGCATTTACAGCGACTACGACCTGAGGAAATTCATCCAGATGGGACGAAGCAAAGTCTTCAAAGAAGGCCTACTGCCGGATGAGACCAAGAAACGTGTAGACACGTTCGAAAAATACGGTAATCCCCAGGGCGAGCGCCGACTCATCCAAAAGGGTGCTGGAACTATCGGCTATTTCATTTCCTGTTCCGCATACAAGGACGAGGGTTTGCTCAAGGCTATGGACAGAATAGTTTCAGCGAGCAGGGAGAAGGTGCAGCAATTCGGCGGCGCCGATATCTGCTGCGGCGCGCCTCTCTATTACGCTGGAGATAACAAAGGGTTCAAGAAAGCGGCCCAAAAAATGGAAAGGGAGATCGAGCGCAGGGGACTGGAAAAGGTCATTACGATGTGTCCCAATTGCCTGAAAATGATGAAAGAGATCTACCCTGAGGCAGGAGTTAAGCTGAACGTGCAGTGGGCGCACACTAGCGAATTTCTGGCTTCTCTTCTCGAGGAAAAGAAGGTAAGAGTCAAGAAGGCAAAGGGCACGGCAACCTACCATGACCCCTGCATACTTGCCAACGATATGAATATTACCGAAGCCCCGAGGCAGATTCTCACCGCGCTGGGGTACAAGATAGAAGAGCCAGTGTATACAAAAGAGCACACGCATTGCTGCGGCGCGCCGCCCGGGTCGAGGCTCGGATTCAGCAAGCTAGCCGACCAGGTAAAGTCGATGCGCATCAGCGAGCTAAAGCAGACAGGCGCGGACGTCTACGTTTCGGCATGCCCGAGCTGCAAGGCCATCCTGTCCGATTTAGCTGTCAAAGACGTAGCCGAACTTATTTCTGAGCAGATGGTCCATGGAAAATGAGAAACTGGCGCGAACAATAAAGGGTGAGATAGCGCAGGCAACCGGCGAGGAGATAACAGTCTCGGTTAGAGACGGCATTGCCGAATTGGCCGGCAGGTCTCGCTCTCTGCAAAACGCTGTAGATGCCGGACACATAGCCGCCGGCCTGGAGCAGGTGCGGGAAGTGGTGAACGAGATCGATTATCCCGGGAAGATACCCGTTGTCCTCCCACCCAAAGTATCGGACGAGCTGACCGGAAAGGAGTTCGATGCTGTCATCGTCGGCGGCGGCGTGATAGGCCTGGCCATCGCCAGAGAGCTGTCGCGGTTTGACCTGAAGATTGCGCTCATCGAGAGGCACCACGACCTGGGCATGGACCAAACGGCACACTGCAACGCCATGATACACCCTGCTCTGCTTACTGAACGCGGCACGCTGAAATGGGAGATGAACTACAAGGGAAATGCGATGTGGGACGAGGTTGCCAGCCAGTTGGATGTCGATTTCAAAAGGATAGGGACACTCGTGGTGGCGGAAAACCCCGATGAAGAGCTGTTCCTCCCCGGTGTAGTAGACCTCGCCAGGAGTCAGAACGACCCGGAGCCGAAGGTGCTGGACAGGGAAGGGCTGGACAAAATTGAACCGGGGCTTGCTCCAAACATCAAGAAAGGTGTGCTTGTGTGGAACACCGGGGTCATCGGCGTGTTCGAACTCATCATAGCCTACGCGGAGAACGCTTGGGCAAACGGGGTGAAGTTCTACCTCGATACAAGCGCAACAGGGGTTCATGTCGAGGATGGCAACATAAAGGCTGTGGAGACGACAAGAGGCACGGTCAAGACGCGCATCCTAGTCAACGCCGCAGGACTTTACGCTGACAAGATAGCAGAGTTAGCCGGAGACAGGTTCTTCAGTATTCATCCCAGAAAAGGGGAGACGATTATTTTCGACAAGTCATATCAGCCGGTGCAGACTGTTCTGGCTACGTTCAGCATGGTCGGCGAAAGGAGCGCGTATTCCAAAGGGGGAGGCCTCATCCCTACGGTTGATGGCAATCTTCAGTTTGGGCCGACAGCCGAGGAGGTATGCGACAGAGAGGATGTCTCCACTACCGCCGTGGCGCGCGAGACGCTGTTCAATCGGTTCGCGCCGGCGCTGGAGCGGGTCAAGCCCCACTACACGAAGCCCGACAGGGGCACTATCATCACGCATTTCGCCGGATGCAGGGCGGCGACATACAAGGAAGATTTCATTATCGAGCCTTCGAAGAAGGTGAAGGGACTGGTGCATGTTGCAGGCATACAATCCCCGGGACTGGCAGCAGCGCCAGCCGTTGCCGAGAGGGCGAAGGAAATCATAGTGGAGAACTGGCACCCCGCCGACAATGTGAAGTTCGAGCCAAGGAGAAAAAGGAGCAAGCATTTCAGTGAGCTGGACCAGAGGGAGAGGATGGAACTCATCCGCAGTAACCCTCTCTACGGACATATCGTTTGCCGCTGTGAGCACGTGAGCGAAGGTGAGATTGTAAAAGCGTTGCACGGCGACGTTGCAGCACACAGCATAGATGCCATCAAGCGGAGGACGAGGGCAGGTTCGGGTAGATGCCAGGGTGGGTTCTGTATGCCCAGGGTACTGGATATCATCAGCAGGGAGTCGAACCTCAGCAAGCAGATGGTAACGAAGAACGGTGGAAAGTCTTTTATCCTGAACGGCAGGGTGAAACAGGTGAGAGAATGAAGTACTTTGTTGTCATCGACGGGGGAACGCAGAACATCAAGGCATTCATCTTCGACGAGAAGGGGAATGAGGTATATGGCGAGGGAATCCCCGTAAATCCATACTCGGCCCCCCAGCCCAATTTTGCCGAGCAGGATGCTGAAACTTATTTGAGAATAGCCCAGGATGTGACGAAAAGCGTTGTAGAGAAGTCCGGCGTCCCCAGAGAGCAACTCGTGGCTCTTGCCATTACCAGCCACAGGAGCACAATTGTGCCCGTTGATAAAGATGGGAGACCTGTTCGTCCTGCGATCACATGGCTCGATGAGCGCAAGACGGAGGGACTCAGGCTCCCCGGCAGCCCGCTGCTAAAGGTAGCTTTCCGCGTTTCGGGGATGTCGACGAAGCTGAAGGAGTACCAGAGAAGGTCAAAGTTCAACTGGCTAAAAAAGTACGAGCCGGAAAGTTACAACCGAACACACGTATTCCTTACGATATCGTCGTATATCTTTCACGCGCTGACCAACGAGTTCAAAGACTGTTCCTCGATGATCGTCGGGCTTTTCCCCATCGACTTGAAAGGACTTAAATGGCATCCCTGGAAGGTGGTGTACGAGGTCTTCGGAGTTGAGAGAGATAAGCTTCCTTCACTTGTTTCGCCAACTGAAATTGCAGGTAGGGTTTCGGAGGATGGCGCAAGGCGCTTCGGCGTGCCGCAAGGGCTCCCGATAATCATAGGCGCCGGGGATAAACAATCCGAACTGCTGGGGGCCGGTGTGGTAGGTCCCGATATCGCTGAAATCAGCTATGGAACCGCTGCTGTTATAGAAATGCTCTCCAGCAAGTATATAACTCATCCCAAGATGGATTTCTTTACCTGGGGTGCGGCCATTCCGAACCACTGGGCACTTGAAGGTTTTATCGGGAGGGGATACTGGATGGTCTCGTGGTTCAAGAGAGAGTTCGCCAAGCATAAGGAGGAAGAGGCTAAAAAACTGGGCATATCTGCAGAGGAGCTATTGGACAGGGAGATGGAAAAGATACCTGCCGGTTCGATGGGATTGATTCTTCAGCCTTACTGGCACCCGCTCGAAAATGACCCCCTTTCCAAAGGCGCGATTATAGGGTTCTCTGGAGAGCACACCAGGGCTCATATTTACAGGGCGATTATCGAAGGGATTGCGTATGAATTGCGCAGGTTGGGGGAGATAATTCAAAAGCGTTCGGGAAGCAAGATAAAGGAGTTGAGGGTCGGCGGCGGAGGCTCGAAGAGCGACGAAATCATGCAGATAACCGCGGATATATTCAACGCACCAGCCTGCAGAATGCATACAAGCAATCTCTCAGCGTTGGGCGCTGCTATCGATGCCGCTGTTGCCTTAAAGGTCTACAGTAGCTTCTATGAGGCTGCAGCCAATATGGTGAGGGTAAAGAAGACCTTCACTCCGCGCCATGAGAACGTGGTAATCTATGACAGGCTGTTCAATGAGGTATACAAGAAGCTTTATCCGGCGCTTACACCGCTGCACTATAAAATAGCGGAGATCACAGGATACCCGAAGGTGAAATGACGCAGTGAAGCGGCAAATATCGCTCGTGCTCTTAATGGGAGACGCGAATGCAGGCTGACGTAGCTGTAATTGGCAGCGGGCCTGCCGGGCTTGTTGCTGCCATAGAGGCGTATCGAAGCGGCGCAAAGAATGTCCTTCTTCTAGAAAGGGAAGAAGAGCTCGGCGGCATCTTGAAACAGTGTATACACAACGGCTTTGGCCTGGAGCAGTTCAAGAAGGACTACACTGGTCCTGAGTATGCTGAGCGTCTCATCGAAGACCTGGGAAGAACAGGCGTCCACTGCTTCCTGAACACGATGGTGACCGGCGTCTCAGAGGACAGAACAATCAAGGCGGTGAACTCCGAGAATGGGGTATTTCAGATTGAGGCAAAGAGCATTGTTCTTGCTATGGGGTGCCGGGAACGCGCCCGCGGCAGCATTGGTATCCCGGGCACGCGTCCTGCCGGAGTCCTCACCGCCGGAACGGCGCAGAGGCTGGTAAACATCGAGGGCTATCTTCCCGGGAAAGAGGTCGTTATCCTGGGCTCGGGCGACATCGGCCTCATAATGGCGAGAAGGCTTACTCTGGAAGGGGCCCGGGTCAAGGGCGTGTATGAGATAATGAATTACCCAGGAGGATTAAAGAGAAACATCGTTCAGTGTCTCAATGATTTCGACATACCTCTCTATTTATCCCACACGGTCACGGAGATACGGGGCAGGGAGCGCGTAGAGGGTGTTGTGGTATCTAAAGTGGACGAGAAGATGCAGCCTATCGGGGGCAGCGAGAAATTCATACCATGCGACACCTTGCTTCTCTCTGTCGGTTTGATACCCGAGAACGAGCTGTCAAAAGGCGCAGGGGTAGAACTGAGCCGAACCACAACCGGACCTGTTACCGCAGAGACGATGGAGACATCGGTGCCCGGCATATTCTCATGTGGCAATGTCTCCACCGTATTTGACCTGGTGGATTATGTTGCTCAGACCGGCATGTCCGCTGGCAGGAACGCCGCAGGATTTGCAGCAGGTGCCTGGAAGGCAAACGAAGGGTCAGTCGAGATAGTGCCGGGAGAGAATGTGAGAGTTGTTTTCCCGCAACGGTACTGCTTCCGAGACGACCTGATTCTTTACATCCGGCCGGCAAAACCGGTTGAGAAACCAGTGACGCTAAGCATCGCTCCAGTCGATATATCCGTTAAGAGACTATACGCCAGGCCAAACGAGATGATAAGAGTGAAAGTGGCCAGGGAAAAGTTGCAGAAGGTCACCGGAGCGATCGAAGTCAATATCACGGAAAGATAGAATGGACATCGAGAAAAAGCATTTTACCTGCGTTACCTGTCCTGTAGGATGTGAGGTCGATGTCGAGCTGCAGAACGGCAGTATCGTCTCTATGAAAGGAAACAAGTGCGAGAAGGTAAAGGAATTCGTGCTGCAGGAATTGAAGGAGCCCATGAGGGTGTTGACCACGACGGTTCGCATAGAAGGTGCAAAGTGGGCTATGCTCCCAGTGCGCACCGATAAACCCATCCCCAAACGATTGTTCTTGCAGGCGATGGGAGAGCTCGCAAGCATCGACCTGAAGGCACCAGTGCACATATCTGAGGTGATAATTAGAAATATCGCAGGCAGCGGTGCAAATATTGCAGCCACGAGAACTATGGAGCGTAGATAGCCTCTACTTTAAATTCAAGTACATCTATTGTCCAGGGCTTGTCCAGGGGTTTTACAGAGATAGAAAATTGCGGCTAGCTGAGGACCCTCCTGTAGAAACCCCTGACACCGAGCCAGAGGAACAAGGCACAGAACGCTATGAGTACCGGGTAGATCACATATAGCGGCATGTGCGCCGTTGTGGTCAACGCAGCCCGGAAACCCTCGGTCACGTAGATCAGCGGGTTGATGCAGACCAGGGCCTGCAGCCAGGGGAAGCCCCCGACCTTGATCGCCGACAGCGTTGTCCACGGATAATAGGTGCCGCCGAGAAAGGTTATAGGCAGCACTATAAACCCGAACATCATTCCAATGTTGCGCGGCTGGATGCGAGTCCCGAGCAGCAGACCGAGGCTGGAGGTCATGATAGAGGTGAGCGGGATGAGCGTGATCAGAAGGGGCCAGTGCACGGCCAGGTGTACCTCCACGCCCCTGGCGTGAATAGCATACGCAATCGGGAACACGATGGCTGCGGCGATCAGGCCCTGGATAGCTCCGGCCAGCACCTTGCCTATGGCGACCAGCGCAACCGGGAGGGGCGCCAACACCCTGTCCTCGATCTCCTTGGTGTAGCCGAACTCGTTGGCCAGGGGCAGGGCCACTGCCTGAATTCCCTGAAACATAATCGAGAGGCCCACCACGCCGGAAACTAAAACGGCAGCGAACGCGGATTCGCCAGCAAGCCCCGAGCCTCCGCCGATACCCTGGCCGATCTTAGGGAACACGTACAAAAAAACGAAGACCAGGAGAAAGGGCTGGATGATCGTACGTGCCACGAATATGCCCAGGTTCTTTCGCAATACCGTCAGGTCGCGTAACAGCAGCGCCCCGAAGGCGATGCGGCTGGCAGCCCCAGGCGAGCGTGTGGGTCTGGCCGGGCGGTCGGTAGGTGAAGCGATGGTAGCCATCAGTCGCGCAGCTCCTTTCCCGTCAGGTTGATAAAGACGGTCTCGAGGGTGGGCTCAGCTATAGACAGGTCGGTGATGTTGTAGCCTCCCTGCTCGGCGACAGTCACCACCCTGGGCAGCACACCGGTCGTACCTTTAACGTGGAGCTGGATGGTGCTATCAAGTCGCTGGCTCTTGGTCGCTCCCTCAACCCGCTCCTGAAGGAGCCGGGCCAGGGCATCGAGGTCGCCGCTGGCCGACACGGTCACGATGGTATCCGCAGCGACCGACTCCTTGAGGTTCTTCGGAGTGTCCATGGTCAGGAGGAGGCCGTGGTCCATTATCGCCAATCTGTCGCAAAGTGAGTCAGCTTCCTCCATATAGTGCGTGGTCAGCAGGATAGTCTGCCCCTCAGTGTGCAGCCCGCGGAGGATCTCCCAGAGGGCGATGCGGGCCTGCGGGTCGGGCCTGCCGTGGGCTCATCGAGGAAGAGTACCGACGGATGATGCAGCAGTGCCCGCGCCACCATCAGCCGCTTCGCCATGCCCCCTGAGATAGCCATTACGTCTGCTTTACCTCGTTCAGCAAGGCGGAACCTTACCAGGGACTCATCGGCTGCTGCACGGGCCTCCCTGGCGTTCATTCCGAAAAAGCGACCGTGGTAGTACAGGTTCTCCCAGACGGTCAGAGACCGGTCGAGGTTGTTGGTCTGTGCCACGACGCCGATCACCTGCTTGACCAAGGCTGGATTAGCGATGACGTCGATGCCGGCCACAACGGCCTTGCCGCCGGTGGGGATGACCAGTGTGGTGAGCATGCCCACGGTCGTTGTCTTGCCCGCGCCGTTCGGGCCCAGCAACCCGAAGATCTCCCCGCGGTACACCGCTAAATCGAGCCGGTCCACAGCCAGGATGTTACCGTCTGGATAGCGTTTGGTCAGCTTCTCGCAGCGAATGACCTCGTCAGCCTCGGTGTGACTGTCGCTGTTGCCGGTGCCGTCAGTCTGCATAGACATGTACCTCCTGCTTATTCACGAGGATGTTTAGCTTTGAATTATGGCTGGCAAAGCTCCCTTTATCTTGCCCACAGCCAGCTAAGGGCGTCCCTATTCCATGCAAAGCAGCTATGGAGTAATAGTAGCGAGGGAAACATAAAGAAGTCATAAAATGGAAGGGGGAAAGATTAAGAAGTCGTTACATTATTTCTGGAAGTGGAGGAATGAGATTTTCCTACACGCAGCATATTGACAGAAAGAAAGCATTTCCAAATGCTTTCTTAGCCACCTTGGTTCCCTATTCCTCTCCCTACTAATCGATTAACCTTCAATATTCTATGCCTGGCAGGTTCGGGTAGTTTCCTTAAAGGGCGAGTTGTAAAGTAGGGGCGGTTCGCGAACCGCCCCTACAAAATTCCGATTAACGCGCGGTTTACAAATGTAGGGGCGTTCATAGAACGCCCCTACGTTGATACTCTTTAGCTGTGGCAAACTGTGTCTACTGCGGGATGAACTCGGTGGTATCCACAGGGTAGAACCTTATCTGCAACAGCTTCGTGCCATCGTTCTTTATCGGCTGCTCGGTAACTACCAGGTCAGCGATATTGAAGATCCACTCGTTTTGGTAGTATGTGCCAATACCCAGTACATCTGCCGCAAAATGAAGCCACTCGTTTATATCAATTACACCGATGGGCGCAACAACATCATAATCCCAAATGGCTGGTTCATAAGGAGTCAGGTTTCCGGGGACATCGGCATCAGTGAGCGCGCCATCGTCATTAATGTCAAGGACATCAAATACAGTCTGGTTGCCCGCCCAACCTGAGTAGGTAAACAGCGGGGTGATGTTTACTCCCCTGGAATTGCCTTTGCCGGGAGTTGCTGCGGGATCGAATCTTACGAAGCCCTGCGGCGTGGCCCCGTATACGTTCGAACCAACGATGAGTCCCAGAGCCCACAAAGCATCATCGCAACTCGTATAGTTACCGAAGTTGGGATCCGGGTTCGCGGGGTCGTCATTACACGCCTGCACGACTACATTGGGGTACAGGATTATGGAGCTCTCATTCCCGCTCGCACCGTTGTTTGGCTTGCCCAGAATCCGGGCGAAGACGTAGTAGCCCTGTGCTTCGTAAGGAAGCTGGACAGTCGCCGTGCCGCCATCAACGGCACACGGGTCAAGTACAGTCAGGTTTCCTACCGATGACTTCTTGTTTACGACGTATTGTATGGTAGCAGGACCGTATTGATCTACGAATACTGAACCTCCACCCGGCGTCGGATCACATACAAAGGTATCCGCCTTCCCATGGATATTGAGGTTGAAGTGTTCCCCGCTGGGGAACCCGTTGCTTCTTTGAATGACGTTCTGCGGCTTGGCTGCCATGGCGCCGGAAATTCCTATGACCAGCGCAGCTATCACCGTGAGCACCACTGCTAATATGGCAATTCGTTTCATGTTGCCTCCTTCCTGATTCTTATTGAACTGTGTCTCCTTCACAAATAACTGATTTTTGATCGCTGCAGGCTATCACCTCCCTTCTTATCAAAGTCAGCATAATTATGGGCCTGGCTCTGTAGACCTTAAATAGCCCAATCGGTCAATTTGGGCCCTGGCTGAAAGGGAATGGTCATGGAAAAGGAGCATGACGTTTGCTGGTCAGGGTACCTCCCGCGCCAATTGGGTCATGACAATGGTACCGACAGACAAATAGAACCGAGACTTGTTTCGCGAGGGTTCAGGGGGCTGGCGCCTGCGGTCTTCGACCTATGAGAGCTGCAAATTCGTAAGCTTCTCGCTCACGTCCCAGAGGCGCCGGGCAAGCTCGCGGTCGTGGGAATCGGGGGAGGAAGGGGCTATCTCTTTATTGACGAAATACTGGCCGGTGGTGCCTTCGACTTCAGGAGATGAGGCCAGGTAGATGCTTGTTTGGGCACCTTTGGCAGGGGACTTCATCAAGGGTTTGGATAGCTTGTAGAGGAACTTGAAGAACACAGGGAAGTCTTTGTCCTTGTCTATGAGATCGGTGGCGACCATGCCGGGGTGCAGGCAATTGGCGGTCACTCCGGTTCCCTCCAGTCTGCGGGCAAGCTCGTAGGTGAAAAGGACATCTGCCAGCTTGGACTGATGATTGGCCCGCTGTCCATCGAAGTCCTTTTCTCCTTGCAGGTCGTCGAAGTTTATCTTGCCCTTGGCGTGGTAGGCTCCGGCAACGTTGATAATCCTGGCGGGCGCGCTGCTTTTGATTATGTCGAGTAGTAGGTTGGTGAGCAGGAAACGGGCGAGGTAGTTTACGACGAACATGGCTTCGAGGCCGTCAACGGTAACGTGGCGGTTGGTGTAATAAACTCCGGCGTTGTTAATAAGCACGTGCAAGTGCTGATATTTGCTGCGGTACTCACCGGCTAATCTGTGAATTTCTTTCTGCGAGGAGAGGTCGGCTACAAGCAGGTCTACAGAATTATTGCCAGTCTTCTGCTTAATCTCAGAAAGTGCAGTTTGGCCTTTGGCGGCGTCGCGGCAGACCATGATGACGGTTGCGCCCATCCTGGCCAGTCCCAGGGCGGTGGCTTTGCCTATACCTGAGCTAGCGCCAGTGACCAGACAGATTTTACCGTTCATAAGCA
>Ga0315281_10011447_pt1 | contig 12158 bp, 11 predicted proteins | sample YL17G07_0_MG_FD_204540 | JGI IMG/M metagenome (GOLD analysis project Ga0315281, IMG submission 204540) | Sediment microbial communities from Yellowstone Lake, YNP, Wyoming, USA - YL17G07_0 | ecosystem: Environmental > Aquatic > Freshwater > Lake > Sediment | place: USA: Wyoming | collected... | reverse complement strand
CAGCAGGTTTAAAAGGTGAGAATATTCCTCTCGATGCTCGAATTATGGCTGTGGCTGATTCATATGATGCTATGACTTCTCTACGTCCTTATCGTCAGGGAAAATTTACCCAGGAACAGGCGTTGGCGGAATTAAAGCACTGCGCTGGGACACAGTTTGACCCCAAAATCATCGAAGTCTTCGTCGCTCTCAGTGAGCGACAATTGGCTGCCAATAGGGCAAGTCCAAAGGAGGCAAAAGCTAGGCAAAGCATGTTGCAGAACCCCAACGAGGTGTGAAATGGAGATAAATGAACTACTTCGTGTAGCTATGCAATGGGGGGCCAGCGATATCCACCTGGTGGTGCCAGCTCCTCCTATGCTCCGTTTATCTAATGAGCTTGTTCCCCTTAGCGGCGAGTTGCTAACACCTTCGGAAGCCCAAAAAGTATTCGAATCTATTACATCAGAGAACCAGCGTAAGGCTTTCTACCAGGAGTTGGAACTTGACTTTGCCTACAGCGTCTCTGGCGTGGGTAGGTTCAGGGTAAATGCTTCCATGCAAAGGGGCAGCATTGCGCTTGCTATCAGATGTTTGCCTGTGAAGGTGCCTTCAATGGAAGAATTGGGTCTGCCTGACATCTGCAAGACTTTGATCCTTAAGCGAAAAGGCCTGATTCTGGTGACTGGCCCGACAAGCAGTGGTAAGTCCACTACGTTGGCTGCTATGATTAATTATCTTAATGGGAAAAATACTAAAAAGGTTGTCACTGTTGAGGACCCGATCGAGTACCTCTATTCCAATAATAAGTGCCTTATCATTCAAAGGGAACTGGATGAGGATACCAAATCCTTTGCCTCTGCGATGAGGCATGCGTTGCGTCAGAACGCCGACGTCATACTTGTGGGGGAGATGCGCGATGTAGCTACTATAGCTGCGGCTATTTCGGCTGCTGAAACAGGTCACTTGGTGCTGGCTACGGCGCATACGCAGGGCGCTGCTAATGTCATCAATCGCCTCATTTGTGAGTTCCCTTCGGGGCAGCAGGACCAGGTCAGAACGCAGTTGGCATTAACCCTAGGGGCAGTGTTGTCGCAACTTCTTGTGCCTAGGATGGATGGCAAAGGCGTGGTAGCAATCTTCGAGGTAATGATAGCCAATTATGCTATTCGACATCTTATTCGGGAGAATAAGACCCACCAGATTCCCTCAGTGATTGAGACAAATAGTCAGCAAGGGATGCAGACCCTTGACCAAGCTCTAGAAGCTGCAGTGAGGAACGGTATTATCGAATTCGAGGAGGCTCTACTCAGGGCACAAAGACCTGAAGACATGGAAAAAGCTCTCGCGGATCGCAATTTACATAATGGTAAACACAAGGAGTTTGTGGGCAAGGCTAGTTAGCACTTTCCATGTTGGAGCTCTTAAAGAAGCCCAGATACAGTGCTGTTTGCGGTGCGTTCGAGTGAACGCATTTTGCTAAGTGAGGGTATCTTCCAGGTCTCAGGGCGTTAAAAAGGAAAAATTGGAAGGTTTGATAGGGTTTGTAAACTTGACAGTGTTTGTCGCTCAGGATTACGTTTTTGCTACCTTATTTATCCTGATGATTGATAGGGTTTATGAACTGAGTGCTCATTGCGTTGTCGTGTTATAATGGTAATTTGTCATTGTTTTGTTATAGTTATGTTATGGTTCTGTTATAATAATTTGTTAGAATGCCATGAGATGAGGAAGCACTGCCGGTGATTATAGTTCATCGGTTGTAGCGAAATAGTGCTGCAGGAGAATCAGGAATTGGCAGAGAGAAAATCCATCGATAATAGCGGTGAGCTGGGCGCAATGCTGTTGCAAGGAGCTTTCATCAGCGATGCTGAGTTGAAGACTGCTCAGGAAATTGCTGTCAAGTCAAACAAGAAACTGACCGAAGTGCTTTTAGAGCAAGGCCTAATCGAGTCTGATGTATTAGCCTCCATTCTCAGCTTGAAATATGGTGTCCCTGTCGTGAACCTGGCTCGTTTTGAAATCCAGCCTGAAGCCATAGCCTTGGTGCCGGAGCAGGTAGCCAGAGAGCACCGCATTTTGCCGGTTTCAGTAGATGGCGATACGCTGACTGTGGCTACAGAAGATCCGCATGATTTTCGGGCTGTTAATGCAGTGGCTTCTTTGACACGAAAACGGATTGTGACGGTTATTCCTGTCGGCATGAAGATGGATAAGGCTATAGATGGCAACTATAAGCTGACTTCGCAGATAGAGCAGCAGGTGAGCCAAATAGCCAATCTAAAGGTAGAGACAGAGGTTGGGGACCTCTCCGACGTCGAGGCGCTCAAGCAAGCTCCAGTGGTGCAAGCGGTGGACATGATGCTTACTCAAGCGGTAAGGGATAGAGCCTCGGATATACACATCGAGCCGCAAGAGGATGGCCTTCTGATACGGAATAGGATAGATGGTGTGCTCCATGATGCAGTCCGTCTTCCATTGGGAGTGCATAGTGCGATTCTCACTAGGATTAAGGTGTTATCTAATCTGAATATCGCAGAACGGCGCCGTCCTCAAGACGGACAGTTTAGCGCTACAGTGGGCAATAAGAGAGTGGATTTCCGGGTGGCTACCGTCGAAGGGGCTCATGGTGAGATGGCGGTGCTCAGGGTGTTGGACAAATCAATGCTCCTGATAAAACTACCTGAGCTAGGGATGGCCCCCTCGGTTTTGCAGCCGTTTGAAAAGCTTCTGGCATCGCCGTTTGGCATGATTCTAGTGAATGGTCCTACCGGTTCAGGCAAGACCACTACTCTCTACGCTGCATTGCAAAAACTGGATGCCCAGGGGCACAACATAATGACCATTGAAGACCCTATAGAGTATAGTTTCAAGGGTATCAACCAGATACAGGTCAACCGGCAGGCGGGGATTACTTTCCCTGTGGGGTTACGAGCGATCATGAGACTCGACCCGGATGTCATCCTGGTCGGTGAGATCAGAGATGCCGAGACTGCTACCACCGCTGTTCAAGCAGCAATCACCGGGCACCTGGTGCTGAGTTCTATCCATGCTAATGACGCTGTAAGTGCCATGATTCGCTTGATAGATATGGGCGTGGAACCTTTCCTGGTTACCTCGGCGGTGATCGGAAGCCTCTCTCAGCGGCTGGTGAGGAAGGTATGCCCCTATTGCCGCCAGATGATAGAAGTCCCTCCTGCCGAAGCTGTGGCCTATGCGACAGCGATGGATGAGACGAGGGACAAATTCTCGGTCGGCCGAGGCTGTAACTTCTGCTCGCGTAGCGGTTTCTTGGGCAGGATAGGTGTGTATGAACTGCTTACCCTCAGTGATTCTATGAGGAAAGCACTGATGAAGGGGTTATCCGCTGGCGAACTCAAGGAGCAGGCTATCAAAGAAGGCATGACCCCTATGAGCCGTGACGGCATGCAAAAGGTCAAGGACGGGCTCACAGCGCCAGGTGAAGTCATGCGCAATGTCTTCACCATTCTCTAGGACGATAAGCGGTAACCGCTGGCCTCTTTATGGCACAGTCGGTTGCTTAAACATAATATAAATAAACTAAAGTTACTATGGACAATCTGATAAAGTACTATGGACAATCTGTACCGCGGTGCATAACATAGAGTTGTAGCGGGGGGGCAAGTTATGGAATTTAAGTATATCGCAAGTGCAGCCGATGGAAGTCCGGTTAGCGGCGTCGTTGAGGCTGATTCGGAGACGACCGCTGAAGATATACTGTGGAAGTCAGGGCTTACCATCATCGATTTAAAAAAGAGGCGGAATTTACCTCCTCTATACGTGATGTTGCCCTCACTCTTTGGAGTGAAGCGGCGCGATGTGATTGTGTTCAGCCGTAACCTGGCTAGCCTCCTTGACGCTGGCATCCCCATATTTCGCGCCCTGACTATACAAAGCCGCTTCGGCAAGGCAAGTTTCAGAGCTGTGCTGCGCGAGGTAATAAAGGACCTGGAGAAGGGAACGCGCCTCTCCGAAGCATGCGCCAAATATCCTAAAATCTTCCCCAACTTTTACGTTTTTTTGCTCAAAACAGGCGAGGAGGTAGGCAATCTATCGCAGGTGTTGAAAGATATAGCCACTAATATGGAGAGAGACGAGGCTACAGCTAAGAAAGTCAAAGGCAGCTTGGCGTACCCATCGTTTGTAATGCTTCTTGCCATCGGCGCTATAGTTGTGATGTTAACCTTTGTGGTACCTGCGCTGACTTCTATGTTTAAGTCGTTTGGCTCAAAATTGCCACCTATGACCAGGGGGCTTATTGCAGTGGGCAATTTTTTCAGTGGCAATTTCATTTACATGATCCTGGGAGTGGTAATCATAGTTATTTTATACGTCTTGTATACCAGAACGAAGTCAGGGAAAAAGACCAGGGACCGTTTTATATTGAAGATACCTGTAATAGGAGGCGCCACGCTTAAGGGGAATATGGCCCGGTTCACTAGAAATATGGGCATGCTGGTAGGGGGAGGGGTAGCCTTGTTTGATGCCCTGAGGCTTGCCTCGGAGACAACCGATAATCTTGTGCTGGCAGAAGCAGTGGCTAAGGTGCGCTCCGATGTGTCTGATGGCAAGTTATTCTCCCAGGCGGTGGCTGCTAATCCCATTTTCCCTATGCTGATGTCGGAGATGATAGGTGTGGGCGAGGAATCAGGTAGTCTGGAAAGCCATCTGCTCAAGGTCTCGGCATACTACGAGGAGGAAGCAGAGAGGGCCATAGCTCAGGTTACAGGGATGCTGACGCCGGCGTTGACTGTCGGCGTGGGCATAATCATCGGCCTCATTGCGGTAACCCTCTTCAGTTCTATCTATTCGATGGTGGGTGCGTTACCGGAAACATAATTAGGTAAAAGCGGCGGTGGCGGAATAATGTGGAAAAGTCTTAAACAAATCGGGCGCAAGGTTCTGAACCGTAACGGCAGGGGCGCTACCCTCATTGAGGTGCTGATAGCTCTCACCATTCTGGGGTTCATGGTGGGGTACGGACCTCCTGTCATGGCTGCGGTAGTGAATACTCAGTTCCGAGTGAATGAGCTTAATATCGCGCAGGACCTGACCCGAAGCCAGTTCGAGTATATCAAGGCCCAACACTACAACGGCAATCTGAGTTTGGGTTCGGAATTGTACCAAAAGGTGCCACGACCTTCGGGATATGAGATGAATGTTGTGTACGACTCGATAGATCCTACCACTGGTACTGTTCCTCCCACTCCACCAGATGGTATTCGAGTAGATACAGGCATTGAGAGGGTAAAGATTACGGTATATGGTTGGCGCTATGATCCTAACCAGAATTTGTACATGATAATGCAAACCACCAATTATAAGGTTAGCAGTTCCCTTCAAATCAGCGGGTACGAGGTGAATCCAACGCATACTTAGACTCCAGGATAGTAAGAATGAACGCGCATGTATTTGGCGGACAGCAAAAGGGGAGAAGGCAGTTGGGGTTCACCCTTATCGAGTTCACGGTGGCGATAGCGATCAGCGTGCTGATCATGGTCGGTGCCGCGGCGCTTTTGCGCTATATGGTGGTGCAGACCGGAGCAAATAGCAATAAGACTATAGCTCAACTGCAGGTGCAGTATGTTGGTTTCTGGCTCACCCAGGATGTGGTCCCGGCGGGGAATATAACCCTGGGTGATTCCCCCTCGGGGTTTCCCCTCACGATGACGATTCCAGGGCTGGATGGCGGGAATAGCACAGTTATATATGATGTGGTCCCCAATCCAAATCTCCCTGGGAATACGTGGCAGCTCACCAGAACAGAGGTCGATGTCGATGGGCAAGGCAATGTAACGTCACTGGTGGCCCAATACGTGGATCATAGTTTAACGAAGGCCTGTCAAGGCAATACAACATATAATGTGTTGGTGCTGGAGGTGGCGGCCAAGGTTGACCAAAGTAAATTGGTGCCGGAGGCGGATAGAAAATATCAAATCTCACCCAGGTTAACTGATGCGTTCGGTAACTCGACAGAGTTGGCATTAGATCCGAATCCGCATAATCCGTACCCGTGCTATTGCGCGGAGACAGCCCAAGGTGCAGGGAGCGGGGAATGAAAAACAGAGGGCTTGGTTGAGGTAATGTCAAGATTGAGCATATTGTTATGTAATATGCCATAGTGTATAATATCAGGCACATAAAATGGGCATATAAAATGTGGAGAAAAAATGGGGAGGAGAGGGACCATGGTAAACAGATTAAATTTGAGGAAGGGACAGGCGGGGCAGGTTCTCATGTATGTCATAATCGTGTTAGCGCTGGCTGCGATCATAATTCCCTCGGTTTTGTACTTGACCAGCGCTTCACACCATTCCACGCAAACAAGCACGGAAAAGACGCAGCAGTACTACGCTGCCGACACAGGCATGGAGAGTGCGCTGCAGCAGATGGCTGGCGGGATTTTTTTGGAGACCTTTGGCTGCATGACTGTCAATGGTTTTGAGGTGGTCGTCACAGGAGATCAAAGCAACCCCCTGTACTACACGATCACATCTACCGCTACTACCGATGGCGGCGGGGGAACCACGATTGTAGTCCACGTGAATAAGAAGACCCTGACTATATACACCACGGCTGGGGGCAATGTAACTGTAAGCCCGCCGGGGCTGGGGGTGGGGGAGGGGTCTTTTGTCGGACCGAGTTCGTCACAAACTTTCACGTACGCTGAGGGTACCCCGATTCATTTAACGGCAGCTCCTGCGGATTGCCATGATTTTGTCAACTGGACGGGTGATCCGGTAAATGACCCCAACAACGATGGCGATGCTACTATTACCATGAATGTGAATTACAATATTACAGCGAATTTCCAGTGGCAGACTTCGCTAACTGTAATTTCCGGCACCGGGGGCAATGTAAGTGTAACCCCGCCGGGGCTGCCGACGGGGTTTGTCGATTCGAGTATGCTTGACGGACAGACTTTCTATTACTGTAGAAACACCACTGTTGATCTAGTTGCAACTCCTGAGGGGATGAATACCTTTGATAAGTGGACGCTGGGTCCGGTACAGAATCCGAATGGATGTTCTACCTCTATTGTCATGAATGGTTACTATACAGTTAAGGCCAACTTTGCATCTACTCCAACGTGGACATTGACCATAAGCCACACGGGCAACGGCACAGTAACCACACCCTGCGATGATGGCCACTCTATTCTAGTGCCGAAGGGTGATACGGTTAACCTGGTGGCTACGCCGACACTTCCCTGCAATCGATTCGTGAACTGGACCGCCGAAGGTCCTAACGCTGCAGAAGCTATAAGTAATATAGGAAATACGAGTAATCCCATTACCACTATCACTATGAACAATGACTATAGTATTGTGGCTAATTTCGCACAGATACAGTATACGCTGACCATAAATGTCAATCCTATCGGGGGGGGCACGGTTACCGGCAGTGGGACATATCTGTGTGGCACCCCTGCACCGATTAGTGCGACACCTACACCTGGTGGTAAATATGCGTTCGTCAACTGGACCGGCGATACAGGCACTATAAAAAATGGAAATGTGACCGATCCCAATACCACTATCACCATGTACGGTAACTATACTATCCAGGCTAACTTCGTATCTCTCTGTAATTGCTTCCACTATGCTGCAGTCACTTGGGGAGGCGACCTAAATCTGCCGAACGGGATGTCGGTGAACGGCGATGTCTACGTCCAGGGTAATCTGGATTTGACGCAGGGCTCCCGCATAACTGGCAATGCCTATGCCACCGGTGATATAACGTTTGAGAAAGGCAATGGCGCTACGATAACTGGGAGCGCCTATGCCAAGGGAAGCATCGTATTTAAGGACAAAAATTCCGTGATACAGGGAGACGCATGGTGCGTCTCGATTAGTGGAGATGGCCCTGGCTCTGTGCTTGGGGCTACGCACCTGGGGACGATCCCGTCGCCGCCGTTCCCCATTTTTACGCCGCCCAATCAAAACGCTATAAATGCAGCGGCTGCCACATACGCGAATCAAGCGAAAGCGACTGGAAACATCACTACACCCGCGGGCGGGACATTGACTCCTAGCAATGACAGCTCTCTCGGCCCTGTGTACATCAACGGAAACCTCGTGATCGCGAAAAGCACAACGGTGAATCTCAAGGGGACCATCTTCGTTACGGGTACGATCACAGTGCTTGGCAATATATTTATAGCACCCTCCGGGCCGCCCTATGCCATTGTGGGCAACGCCACCGGAAGCACAGCTATAACCATCGACAATGGTGCTCTTGTGAATGCCGCATATACGACTCCGCTGCCCGTGATTATGGCGGTGCAGGGGGGCATCGATGCCAGCAAAAATGCCACTGATATCGGAGCGGTACTATATGCTCCCAAGGGCACTGTTAACCTGAGCAATAATCTCAGCCTAGAGGGGGATGCTGTAGGGTTGGTTGTGACCACGAAGAATCCTGGTACGGAGATCACAATTGGCTCGGGGCTGGACAGCCGTACGGACCTGCCTTCCTGCGGGTGCGGGCCGTAACGCGAGCAGCGCAGGACTTTAAACATAAGACTGTCTTCAGGCAAGGGGCTCAGCCCCTTGCCTGAGCGTGTGGGATTTGTAGTCATGTCATTGCGAGGAGCGGAGCGAGGAAGCAATCTCCGCGTACCTGTAGGTACAAAAGGGGGACGGTGAGATTGCCACAGCCTTCCTGCGGAAGGCTTCGCAATGACATGGGGGCTACGCTCGCAATGACATAAAAGAGGACTCGCAATGATATGATAACTTACGAGTTCCGGCAGACCCTGGAACTAAAATACCCCGAAAATAGTTAATCTGGGGGATGGAAAAGGATACGCCGGACCATTTAATATCTGCGTGGAGAAATTCAGGAAAATACTACGAGGTTGGAGGCTAAGAGGAAAGTGAACATAGATATCAATATCTTGCCGGAGGAGCTGCGCTCCAAACCTCTGATAGATACAAAGACGGTTGTCCTGATAGTCGTTATCCTGCTTCTGGGTTTTGGCTGCTACTACTTTTACCAGGCAAAGAGCGATAGCCAGGCTGATATCACTAAGATGCAGGGTGAGATAAGAACCACCCAGCAGCAGACCGCGGCTCTAAAAACCCAAGATGCGCTGAACCTCATCGACTCAATCAACAAGCTAAAGGCAGCGCAGCAGAGTTATGACGCTTTTGTGGCTTCCCACGTGCTGTTGGGGAATGCGCTGGATGGGGTGTACACCCTGTCCTTAAACCGGGTAAACATCAGTTCCATTACTCAGAACGGCAGCACCCTGGTAATAAAAGGAAGCGCCTCAAGCTACACTGATGTCTCTGGCTACGTAAGTGCTCTGGATAATGACCCCTTCTCTGTGGCGGGGTTGCCATCGTTTAGCAGCAGCGATGGGTCGTTCTCGCTGACTGTGAGCGTTGCGCCCGGGGGTGGCAGATGACGCGGATAACCGATTTAATCGCATTAATTAAACGCAATGCCAGATTGGTTGCTATCATCGCTGTAATTGTGGTCCTGGTCATCGTTATGTTTGTCTTTTACTCAGGCTCGCAATCGTCAGCAGACCAGCAGGCGACGGTTAAGAGGCAGTTGGCGAGCGCCAGGACGAATTTGACTCTGGCGCAGAGCACGTACGATTTGACCAAGCTGCAGGCGGAGCTGGCCAGCTTGCCAGACTATCGCAGTTATTTCCCACCCACGTTTCCCAGTATTGGTACTGATCTGGGTAATTACATAACAACGGGGGCAACCAATTACGGCATAACTGTGGTCCGCCAGACCCCAAAGGGACCAGTGAGCACGCCGACGGTGGGCGGGACGAAGTACGTTGAAAATGATACAAGTGTACAGATAACCGGCGGCTATACGGCGATGGCTTCATTTTTGAGCTACCTGGAAAATGGGCCGTTCCCCAGCCTGAGTATTAAGGATGCATCTTTCACTGCAAGCGGCGGCACTTTCACCGTGGTTATTCTGACGCAGTCTTGATGTTGAGAATATGCTCGGTCCTGATAAAAATGGATTAAGGTTGACAAAGAATATCTTCAGCCTTGTGCTGAGGTCCGGAGGCTGAAGGGGGGTAGAATGGGGCTTTTTAATGGTCAGGGGATGGCGTTCACGATTGAAGGCTTATCGCTGAGGATGCTTACCTTTGCCGGGAAAAGAATTGAAAGCTGGTATAGTATTCCCCTGAATCCCAATTTCGTGAGAGAAGGGCTGGTAACTGCCCCTCAGGATGTAGGCAAAGTTATGGCCGAGGTAATTCAGGAGAAAGGTATCCCACGCAGCGGCGTGGTCTCTGCTTTGGCGAGCACAGGCAGCACCGGTCAGGTGATGACACTCCCCCGAGTGAAGGGAGGGAAACTAAAGGAGGTGGTGCTCAGGGAGGTGAAAAGGGCTATGCCGGGTGCTGAAGAGGTGGACTACCTTTACTGGAAGCCAGTGGGAAGTGGGGGCACAACGGGACAGAAGCAGGATATTTATACCCTGGCCGTGCCCAGAAACAACGTCACCAGTATGGCGGAAATGTGTCGCACTGCGGGGGTGAAGCTAAAAGGCATGGAGCTCAGACCATTCGCCTTAGTCCGAGCCGTCAACTGTAAGAATGGCATCATTGTGCACGGCGAGATCGATACGATTGAGATAATCATCGTGGACAGGTCTTTCCCCGGCCTGTTCCGCAGCATTCCGGTGAAGGATGTCAGTCCGAGCCCGGAGGCGGCCTGGCAGTACCTTATGCGGGAGCTTCCGTTCACTATAGATTATTACAACCGCAGCCATCAAGATTCCAACATAACCGCTGAGTCTGCTGTCTATCTCAGCGGAGGGCTTGCTCTCAACCCCGAGATGGCCTCAAGGGTGGAGCAGGCTACCGGGCGCAAGGTGGCCCGCATTGAGCCTCCTCCAGGGTGTCCGCAGAATTTCCCCCTGGAGCAATATCTGGTAAACGTGGGGCTGATGCTCAAAGGGAAGTGGTAGATATATAGGTGCCCGGGTAGATATGACTTAGGGTGGAGATAATAGTAGGGGCATCCTTCCTGGAAGGATGCCCCTACCCGCAAGGAAAGGGCGTCCTCGAAAGCGAGCTGAGAGGGGATAATGTCAGCTGTAATAGCGGTCTGCTTTGCTGTGTTCGGCCTGGCGGTAGGCAGCTTCCTCAATTTATGTATTGACCGCCTTCCTGGGGGCAAGTCCATAGTCAAGCCTGGCTCGCATTGCGATAGCTGCAATCAGAGCCTGAAGGCAGTCGATCTGGTGCCTGTGTTCAGCTACATCTGGCTGAGGGGACGCTGCCGCTACTGCGGTGCGCGCATCCCTCTGCGGTCGCTTGTTGTGGAGTTTGCCGCTGCCGCTATCTTTGCCTTCCTGGCATGGCATTACGGCCTGAGCCGTGAGCTTGCCTTCGCCGTTATCTATGCCGCCATTTTCATCGTTATCTTCGCCATTGACCTGGAGCAGGAGCTGATACTGAACGTCGTGGTGTTCCCGGCCATGGTACTCGCTTTCGCCTTCGCGTTCTTCTGGGGGGGATTCGAGGAGTTCTGGCCCAAGGTCGGCCCTGGTTTCGTGCTCAGCGCGCTGCTGGGGGGGGCGGTGGGATTTGTGCTGCTGCTGCTGCCCTATCTGCTTACGCGGGGTCGCGGCATGGGTTATGGCGATGTAAAGCTGGCTGCTTTCATCGGGCTGATGAGCGGCTTCCCGCTGGTGGTAGTGGGGCTGCTGGTGGGCATTTTAGCGGGCGGGGTTGTAGCTGTATTTCTGCTGGCATCGCGACAGGTGAAGAGCAGGAAGGCTGCGATACCCTATGGGCCGTTCCTGGCGGTGGGGGCTATGGCGGCGCTGATCTGGGGGGATAGGATTTTCCACTGGTGGTGGACTATGGGGTCGAAGTGAGGCGAGGCCCGGAGACTGTAAGAGCCCCGTTCGTGGTGAGCTCGTCGAACCATGAACGGGCCGGTCACCCTTCGACAGGCTCAGGGCGAACGGCGTGAACGGTTAAGAATCTATTTTCGAAGCAATGACGTTGGAGGAAACAGGAATGGGACGGTGAGATTGCCGCGGCCTCCTTCGGATGGCCTCGCAATGACATAGAAAAAAGTGCTCGTGATGCCATGGGGGAAATGGCTCGCAATGAAATAGGAGTGCGATGATGCTTAATACGAGGCGGAAAAAGAACAAGCAGGGCG
>Ga0315281_10011445_pt1 | contig 12159 bp, 6 predicted proteins | sample YL17G07_0_MG_FD_204540 | JGI IMG/M metagenome (GOLD analysis project Ga0315281, IMG submission 204540) | Sediment microbial communities from Yellowstone Lake, YNP, Wyoming, USA - YL17G07_0 | ecosystem: Environmental > Aquatic > Freshwater > Lake > Sediment | place: USA: Wyoming | collected... | reverse complement strand
AGAATTCGCGTATAGGTGCCGTTCCCGACGTCCTGTACCGTGTTCGTGAACGTGCCGGCCGTCGTGGCGATCGTCACCGTCGCGCCGCCCGCCACAAGACTGTTCCCTTGCGCGTCTTTCGCCTGCACGGTGATGGTCGATGTCGCCGCGCCGTTGGCCGTAATAGATGCCGAGCTGACGCTGATCGTCGTCGTCGCCGCGCTCGCCGCGCCGACGTTGACCGTGACCGTCGGGTTGCCGCTGGAAATTGACGTGCCACCAATCGTCCCGCTGATCGTCGCCGTTCCGGGGGCAGTGGTAGACAGCGTCGTGGTGTACGTCCCGGTGCCTGCATCGGTGATCGCGGACAGCGTTCCGAGCGTGGTCGCCAGGGTGACGGTGCCGGCGCTCACCGTGAGGAAATTGCTGTTCGCGTCACGGGCACGAACGCGGAGGGTCGTCGTCCCGCCGGTCGTGATCGGGTTGGCGCCCGTGACGTCGATGAGAGTCGTCGCAGCCGCCGCGGCGCCAGGAACGGTCGTAATCGTCGCGGTCGTCCCCACCACGGTGCCCGTCGTCGCCGTGACAGTAGTGGCCGTTGCCGAAACGGTGTGCGACGTGAACGTGATGGTCGCGACGCCGCTGGCGTTGGTCGTCGACGTGGCCGCCGAGAACGAGCCGTTCGCGTTGGACTTGGTCCACGTCACTGTCTGGCCGGAGACCGAGATCGCGTTGTTGTTTACGTCCCGGAGTTGCGCCGAAATCGTGACAGGAGCGCCCGCGACCGGGCTCGTGGAACTCGCCGTTGCGGAATAGTTGCTCGCAGCGCCACCAAGCGTCGTGATCGTTCCGCTCGTTCCCGCGATTGCGGTGTTGTCGGTCGCCGTCACCGTATGCACGGTCGCTGCGACGGTGTTCGTCGTGAAAACGATTGTCGCAATGCCGCTGGCGTTGGTAACTGACGTCGCTGCCGAGAACGACCCGCCGCCGCTGCTCGACCAGGTGATCGTTTTGCCGACGGTCGCGACGGAGTTGCTATTCCCGTCCGCCAGCTGGGCGAACAGCGTGACTGGCGACCCCGCAACCGGCGTCGAGGCAGTGGAGGTAACGATATACTTCGTCGCTGGTGCCGCGGTGAACGGAACGAGCGCGCTGCTGCTGATGCCAACCAGTCCGGCAGTGGCGGAAATGTTCGCGCCGCCGATGACCGTGCCGACCGTCAGCGTCGCGGTGAAGTTTCCGCCACCGTTGTTCGTGACCGCACTGAGGGATCCCATCGAATTCGTGAGCGAGACCACTGGGGGCGCCGCGACGAAGTTGTTGCCGTTCGCGTCCCTCAGCTGCACCGTGATTATCGACGTGCTCGATCCGTTAGCGACGAGGCTGGTCGGTAATGCGACGACAGTGCTCTGAGACGGCGAAACAGCCTGCGCGACGGTTACCGTGACGTTTGTCGTGACGCTTCCGGACGTTGCGCGCACGGTGCGCGTTCCGTTGGCAACGGCCGTTACCAATCCGGTCGCCACGCCTGACGTGACGGCTGTAACGATGCTCGAGTCCCCGATCACCGACCACGTGACCGTGGGATTCGAGATCGGTTGACCGGCGGCATTAAGCACCGTGGCAGTGATCGAAAGGGTCGCGCCAATCGAGGTCAGCGTTTGTGCCGACGACGGGGACAGGGTCATCGTCGCTGCCGCGTTCGACACGGTTACCGTAACAAAATCGGTAATTGCGGCATTGGTCGAGTTCGTCGCGCGGATCTTCGTCGTGCCGGGTGCCTTGGCGATGATGGTACCGTCCGAGGTCACGAGCGCGATCAGCGGATCATCGCTCGTCCACGTCGCCGCCGTGCGGGGCAGGACAGAGCCGACCGCGTTGAGGAGTGTCACCGGCGGAACCGTCGAATCGTTCACACTCGCCATCGTGAGGGCTGTCGGCGCGATGTCGATTGAGCTGGGCAGGTTGGTGACCGTGATCGTCGATGTCGCCGACAGCCCGGCGACAGACGCGGTGATCACCGTCGTGCCGGACGCGACCGCCGTGACGAGGCCCGTGCTCGAGACCGTTGCGACGCCCGTCGCGGAGCTCAGCCAGGCGAAAGTGAGGCCTGGGACGTCACCGCCAGCGCTATTCGTCGCGGCCGCGGAAAGTTGCTGGGTGGAACCGACGGATGTGATGCCAGCCGTACTCGGGGTGACCGCCAGCGCCACGGCGCTGTTGACGATGAGAAGGGCGGCCGTGTCGGCGCGGAGACCGGTCGCGAACGTCCCGCTGCCGGTTTCGCCGATGATCAACGCCTGCCCGTTGCTGAGGGCCGTGACCACACCCTGCGCGTTGACAGACGCCGCGGCTCCGTTGGTTGACCGCCAGGTGATTTGGGCACCAGCGCAGGTCGCCGTTCCACCGGTCGTGCAGATCAGCGTGCCGCGCGCGTTGAACGCGTCGGCGGTGTACTGCAGCGTGCGCGTCAGGGCAGTCAGTGTGTCGCTCGTCCGATTCAAGACGACGGCAACCGCTGCGTTTGTCACCGTGATGTTCAGTGTGTCCTTTTTCGTTCCGGTGGCGTTTTCGGCGATGATGCGCACTTCGCCTGCGCTCACGGCGATGATGGTTCCGGTGCCGTCGATCGTCACGCGGGCAATGGCGGGGATCTCACTCGACCATTTCACTGACGTCCGCGGAAGCGGAGCGCCCAGGGCATTTCGGAAATCGACGGGGAAGTTCGCGAGTGTGTCGTTGATGCTTGCCAGAGTTGCTGACGCCGCGACGATGTTGATGAAGTCCGGCGCGTTGGTGACGGCGACAGCCGTGGTGTCGGCGACCCCATTCGAGGTCGTGCCGATGATGTCGGTGGCGCCAACAGCGACCGCAGTGACGGTACCGTCGCTGGCAACCGATGCGATCGTCGGGTCAACCGATCTCCACGTGAGCGCCGCGCCGACGCCGGCCAAGCTGCTGCCCTTCGCGTTCGTGACGGCCCCGGCGAGTTTCTGCGTTTGGCCAAGGCTCGTGAGGGCCAGCGTTGCGGGCGTGACGACGAGACCCTTTGGATTGTTGGTAACGGTGAGCGTGACCGAGTCCTTCACCTGGTCGCGCGCGACCACGATGAACGTCGTGCCGGTATCGATGGCCGTGACTTTTCCCACTTTACTGTCACTCAGTTGAGCGACGTTTTGGTTCTTTGAGGACCAAACGTTGCCCGACGAAACGACCGGGTTGCCGCGGGCGTCGTTCACCGTTGCGTTAAGCGTCGAATCGAGCGCGGGGGCAGGAATGTTCACGGTCTTCGCGCCGAGAATGTTGATGGTCGCCGCCACTTGCTTCACGATCACCGGCAGAAACTCGGTGGTCGGACGACCAACGACGCCGAGCTTGGCTGTATCGGTCACGGTGTTGGCGAGCGCTGTGACCAACCCACCGACGGTGCTCGATACAGTGGTTGCCCCGCCGTTCAATACAAATACCGGCGCTGGAACGCCGGACACGATGAGGCTGTCCTTCTTGTCGAACGGCACCGCGCGAATCGTCACCGTGTCCTGGAACGACGTCAACTGGAGCTGGCCGACGATTCCGGTTGGCGTCGCGAACCGATACTTCGAGAGGTTTTGTGCGACGACCATCTTCGTGACTACCACCCTGGCCGCGGCCGTGTCGTCTTCGAAGATCGTTCGGATGTCGACGGGTCCGGGTTTGATGGCGACGACGAGCGCCTGATTCTCTCCCGTCGTCGCGTTTGCCACGCCCTCCGAATCGACTTTCGCAACCGTCGGATCCGACGAGTACCAGCGAACCTTCCCGCCCGAAATGATCGAGTCCTTGGTCGACTTCGACGTCGCGACGAGTCTGGCGGTGTCGCTCAACGATTTCAGTGTCAGCCCATCCGGAACTGCAACGACGTTGGAAGCCGGTATCGCGGTGATCACGATCGTGTCGGCTGTCCCGGCCGGTTGCGTCGCGCTAATCGTGGCGCCAACCAGTTGCGCGATGACCGTGTCCACGCCCCGGTTCTTGATCGTGAGCGTGGTGCCCGCGGAATCAACGGTGATGACCTTCGTGTCGAACGACGTGAACTTGTACCGTGCCCGTGTTTGGACGCTGGTTCCGACAACGACCTGCGCGGTCAGCGCGGTGTCCTGGCCAACCTTCAGCTTGAAGGTCTTGCCGATGGCGCTCGGCGGAAGCAAGACGGTGAGCTTGACGTCTTCGACGATGCCTGTCTTGGGGTTCGTCAGTTCAGAACAGACCGGAGCGACAAACACCAAGAGCGCGAGCGCCACAAGCTGCCGCACGAAGCGGTACGGCGTTCGTTCGGGTTCCAGCAGGCGTCTCGGTTGTGGAGCGGTCACAGCCTATTGGTCGGGGAGGAGATCTAACTGTAACGTAACAAACGACTTACATCGATTTATCACCCGTCCTCTACAATACCCGGTTCGCTCACCCAAGCGGCCAACCGGACCAACACCAACAGCAGTCTGGTTATTCGAGTTCCCAGGAGGGGCGGTCCTACCCCCTAGGTCTGTCGACGCAAGAAACTGCCGACCGAGTCTTCAACCCAAGTCGTCAGAAAATCAGATTCTTACGAAGACGATCTATCTAATGAAAGGAAAGCGACTGGGTGTCGCCGCCCTAAGCTCGAATCGAACGACGGCACGCTACCATTTGACCGTGAGCCCTCTGTGACTGGGGCGTGGAGCCCTGTTACGCTTACGCGGACTCCTCTAAAACAGGGGAGCAACGGTTACGCCACGGATAGCGCTTGGCACCACCCGTGCGCAATGACCCAAAGCACGACAGCCAGACCCTGGTGTGGGCCTACGCTGAGTCAGCCCTGCGCCTCCTACGCCTCGCCGTTGACGGGAGGCGCGTCGGCCATCGCACCCATCCATTCGTCCGTGACCGCCCTGAAAAGAATCATCGTTGCACCCCAACCGATCGTCCCGGCAAACAGGGCGACCATGGCTGAACCAAGCAGTGCGCCCATCGCCACAATCCAGACCATGAAGCCTTTGTTCTCCAGAAGCTTTTGCGCAATCGAGTCGGCCGCCGGCGAGGTCTGCTGCTGAGCCGGCGTCAACTTCTTGAGCCATTCCGGCATCGAATCCCGAGTTCGAGCGCGCGCGGCGGCGATGTTCTTTCGCTGCTGATCTTCTGGGACCTTTGGGGCAGCTATCACGCTGGCGGCGAAGATGACAATGAGGGGAATCGCCGTCGCAACGACACTGACGAGCCATGCTTTTACGCGGGTCAAGCGACGCTTGCGACGGCGCATGACAAACCATGCGACCACGATCGCCGCACAGCCGACCAGCTCGGCGCCGAGCGTGATCACGGCACCGAGAGCGAGGAGAACGACCCCGCCGATGCCGATGAGAATTCGCTTGCCCGTGTTGGAACCGGGCTGGGATTGCCGCACGAATGGAGGAGTAGTCATCACGCGGGAGGTGAGGCTGCCATTGCACAGACGACCGCCCATTCTTTTTCCGTCACAGGCACCACGGACAGCCGCGAAATTCGAAGAAGGGCCATTCCGGCGAGTTCTTTCCGCGCCTTGATCTCGGCGAGGGAGACCGGGCGGGGAAGTGGTGCGACCGCACGAATATCAACCATGAACCAAATCGGGTCGGCCTTCGTCGCTTTTGGGTCGAAGCCGTCGTGCCTGGCGTCGAGTCCAGTTGGATCGGGGTAACCGTGCTCGACAACCTCGCAGATTCCGGCGATGACCTGAGGCTTTGTGCTCGAATGGTAGAAAAAAACGCGGTCGCCCTTTTTCATGCCGTCGCGCAGGAAATTCCGCGCGGTGAAATTGCGGACGCCGTTCCACTGCGTCGTCTGCTTCGGTTCGGCAAGGAGGTCGTCAAAGGAAAAGACGTCAGGTTCGGATTTTACGAGCCAATAGCGGCGCTCGCCCCGATTTCTCTCGGCGAAGATCGACGCCCAGGCTCCGGTTGAGTAATCCGTGGGTTGCGTTGGCATTGTGCCCGGAATATCGCTGAGAGCGTGGGGCAGTCGGGAGGACTCCAGTGATCGGCCCCCGCCAGTACCCCCCTTCCGCTTGAGCCTTCCGTTCGCAAATTGATACCGATGCGAATACTCCAGCGCACATTCGGGGCTTGTTTCGGGGTCCTGGTCCTCAACTCAATGGGTTGCACGACTGAGCCGAAGGCGGTTGGCATCGCCGCCTTGGCTGGCGGCACGCAGTCGGGAATTGCGGGGAGCGCGGCGGCAGTAACGCCCTCGGTCAAAGTCATCGATGGATCTGGCAAGGGAGTGTCCGGGGTTGCCGTTGAGTTCACCATTGGCACTGGCGGTGGGGCGGTGGTGGGAGGAAGCTCGTCCACCAACGCCGACGGTATCGCGACGGTCGGCACATGGACCCTGGGAAAGACGGTTGCGACCAACACGCTCATTGCGACGGCGTCGGGGCTGACGGGCAGCCCGGTGACGTTTACCGCGACGACCGTGGCGGGGCCGGCGGCCTCGATATTAGCGAACACGGGTTCCGCCCAAACGGCGACGGTGGGTACCGCCGTGAGCACGGCGCCGTCGGTGAAAGTCGCGGACGTCAATGGCAATGCGGTGTCGGGCGCCGTCGTGACGTTTGCGGCCACGGCCGGTGGCGGGGCGGTCACCGGCGCGACGCAGACAACGAGCAGCACCGGCATCGCCACGGTCGGTGGTTGGACGCTTGGACTAACGTCGGGAACGAACACCCTCACGGCTTCGGCTGCTGGCCTGAGCGGCGCAGCACTGATCACGGCGACTGGTGCTGCGGGGGCAGCGACCCAGGTCGCGATTGTCACGCAGCCCACCGCGGCTGTGAACAACGTCGCCTTTTCGACACAGCCGGTCGTTCAAATCCGAGATGCGAATAACAACCTGGTGACGACCGCAACGAACAGTGTGACTGCCGCTGTGGCGACGGGGACAGGCACGCTGGGTGGTACGTTCACCGTTGCCGCCATTGGCGGCGTCGCGACGTTCACGAATCTCGTGCTCACCGGTATTACGAGCACCGGTGCCGTGACGCTCACATTCACCGGCACGGGGCTGACCGCGGCGACGTCGGCCAGCTTCGCGACATTCGCCGTTGCGCCGGTGAATTTGACAATCGATGGCCTTTACCTGACACAGGCAACCCAGAATTACCTGGGCACCGTGCCGCTGATCGCGGGGCGTGCTGGGCTGGTGCGGGTCTTCGTGAAGGCAGCCCAAACGAACACCGTCGCACCGGCGGTGAGAGTGCGGCTGTACAAGGCGGGAGTGGTTGTGCAGACCTACACGATTGTCGCGCCGACAACGTCTGTTCCGACGGCGGTCGATGAGGCGACACTCACATCATCGTGGAACGTTTCGATTCCGGCGCTGGTGATGGAGACAGGACTGTCGATCCTCGCCGACGTCGATCCGGCCGGACTCATCACCGAATTGTCGGAAACCGACAACTCGTTTCCGGTTTCCGGCGTTCCCCAGGCGTTGGACGTGCGGGTGGCATCGACGTTCAACTTGACGTTTGTACCGGTCGTGCAGCCGGGAGTGGCTCAGGGTGACGTGACCGATGCGAACAAAGCTGGATACATGGATTACCCGATGCGTGTCTATCCGTTCTCGAGCTACGACGCGCTCGTTCACGCGCCGTACTCGTATTCGCAGGTTCTGTTAGGCAGCAGCTACGACTCAACCTGGACCAATCTGCTGAGCCAGATGAACGCATTGCGTATCGCCGAGGGGAGCACGCGTTACTACTTCGGGGTGATCAAACCGGGGTACACCTCGGGTGGCACCGGGTTTGGCTACATCGGCCTTCCAGCGGCGGTTGGCGTTGATTGGCAAGGAACCGTGCAACCGACGACGAACTACCGGTCGATGACGGCTGCTCATGAATGGGGACACAACTTCAATCGACGCCACGTCAATTGCGGTGGACCGTCGAGCCCGGATCCGTCGTATCCGTATACGCCGACGAGCATCGGTGTTTATGGCTACGACATCGTCCTCAGCGCTGCGCGCTCGACGACTCTCGCGGACTTCATGTCGTATTGTCAGCCCCTGTGGATCAGCGACTACACGTACAAAGCGGTTCTCGACTACCGGGCGCTTGGAAATGCGCCGTCCGTCGCAGCGGCTCCGCAGCGCGGCATCCTCGTCTGGGGACACGTCGGACTGAACGGCGTCGTTCTCGAGCCGTCATTCGAGATTGATGCTCCGCCCTCACTCCCCACGCAGGCGGGTCCATACTCCGTTCAAGCGACTGACGACGCGGGGCGCGAGATATTCAACCTGTCGTTCGAGGGCACCGAGATCGATCATGCACCGAATGAACGGCATTTCGCGTTCGTTGTTCCGCTCGCCGTGACCGCGCCGATGCCGGCGACGTTGCGACTGATCGCGAACGGCCGAGAGTCGATTCGACGGCGCATCGCACCGTCGGCGGCAGGGGGCGCATCGACTTCGCTGATTGCGTCGGCTCGGTTGAGCGTTGCTGCCGGAACACGGTCGCGCCTCGAGTGGGACGCGAGCGGATATCCAATGGCGCTCGTCCGCGATCCGGCAACTGGTGAGATTCTGTCATTCGCGCGTGGGGGCCAGATCGACATCGACGGACCTGGTCGGGATCTGGACGTTACGTTTTCTGACGGGGTGGGATCGGTCCGCCGACTGGTTCGCATAACGCCACGATGAATTAGCACGGGCAGACATGCAAAAGAGCATCTTGGCCGCCTGCCGTGTTGCGAGCGCCATCGTCCTTGTCGGGTGCGGTGCGGGAGCGAGGGGTGCTGTAATTCGCTCCCCCGCAAGCACGGCTCGACCTCAATCCGGGTTCACGCTCATCACGCTCGAGCGGAAGCCATGCTTCGGAACCTGCGCGGTATACGCTGTCTCGATCACCGGCGAGGGAGCAGTCGTGTTTGACGGGCGCCAGCACGTTGATTCGATTCGCAGGGTAGCTTCGCGGATTGACGCCGAACGCGTGGCGGCCCTCGTTCAGCTTTTCGACGAGGCTCAGTTTTTCACGCTCGATGACCGGTACGTCTACGGCGAGCAGAATTGCCGCATTTATGCGTCTGACGCTCCGACAGTGATCACGTCGATCACCACCGGCAGTCGCGTGAAGAAAGTTGAACATGACGCCGGCTGTTCAAGCGTGCCACCGCGCCTCGCCGATCTCGAGCGAAGAATCGACGAGATCGTGGGGACGTCTCGCTGGATCGGGCATCGGTGATTCGTCGATGCGTGTCTCGGCTGTCCCCGTGCTTCCCGACCAACCAACCTTGTGCGGATAGTCACGATCGTACTTTGCATCGCCGCCGCTGGAGTTGTTGGCGCGCAGAAATCGGCCGTCACTCCGCCGCACGTGGTGACTGCGCCGCCGCGGGCTGATGCCAACGCGAAGACTCCAGGCATCCCGGGGTTACCGGGACCGCGGCTCAAGCTGGTCGAGGCTCGCGCCATAGCCGGAAAGAAGGAATCGCTCGAGGGCGACATTGCAGTTGACCTCGGCCCTCGTGGACTGACGGTGATCCGTTCCGGCGGACGGATGATGAAAGCATACGACTCGACCGGACGGCGGCTGTGGACGATGGACCGTAATCGTGATGGCGAAATCGGCGACGTCACGGCGATCGGTTGGCGCGGAGATGAGATGTGGGTTTCGGATCGACGGTTCTCACAGATCGCGCTCGTCGACAAGGGTGTTGTAGCGACGAGCCTCGAGCTGCCAAGTTGGGTGCGGCCGTCGTGGAGCAACCGGAAGAATTTTCCGGTGTTCGGGACCCTGGACGTCTACGCGTTCTTCAGCGACGGGTCGATGACCGGTGTTCCGCGGCGTGCTCATTCGATCGTCGGAACCGTCGGGTATGACTCGACGATGCAGTACGTGCTCCATGTGTCGGAGAGCGGCATTGTCGACCGCGCGATCGCCAAGTTTCCGAGCAGCGATTTTGCGGCGCGCGCGGAATGGTCGAGAGCGGTCGGAGACAGGGCCGACCGGATTCCAAGCCCCTGGTTGCTGGTCGAGGACTTTTGGCCGCGCCTCCGAATTTCGCCGGATGGGCAGCGCACGGTGGTCGTCACGGTCGATACCAGCCACGGCGTGACTGACTCGATTGGCGTCGCGGCGGTGAACACCACCGGTACCCCGGTCTTCGCTCGTGCGATTGGATTGCCAAGAATGTCCTATTCGGAAAGTCAGATCGATAGCATCGCGGCCGTGCGATTCAGGGGGGCTACCGGGGAATACCGGGCGCAGCGCGTGCGATCGCTTCCGCGTATGGTTGCGGCGGTTCGCGACGTAACGCTCGGTCACGACTACAGCGTGTGGGTCACGCTCCGGGAAACCGATGGTGGCGCGAAGCCAATTGTCGGGATCGACGCGGCTGGCAACATCATCGGAACGATCTACCTGCCGCGGACCCTGCAGCTCAAAGCGGCGGATCGCGGGGTCCTCTGGATCGTCGACTACCGTTCAACCTTTCGGGACGTCGTGCGCTACACGATCGGCAACCCGTAACTACAATTGCTCGGCGACCTCGTAACGTTGGAGCTTGAAGACGGCCATCGCCAGCGCGGTGACAAGGAAGATCGTGCCCATCGTCCAGACAGTGCCCATTGACACCGTGACGTCGGTGAACTCCGCTGTCGTACCGACAACTTTCTTGCAGACGGCGAGCGCGAATTCGCGCACGCTGAGCGACTTGGCGCCGACGATGTTGCGGCTGAGGACGTTCTCGAACGCAATGATGTAGAACAGCCCGATGGCCAGGGCACGGCGTGACGTGATCCCGAGGGTGACGAAGATCGCGCAATAGATGAGCGATCCGACCGCGGCGCCCACGCTGTACGAAGACGGAACTCGGATCGGAGTCTCGCCGGGCGTGAGGACCCAGGCAAGGAATATTGCCGGGATGATCACGGCGAGTGTCGCAATCAGTGCCACCGCGTATTTGGAGAAAGTGAGGTGCCAGCGCGGAACCGGTTTCACCATCAGGTAGATCAGTGTGCCATCATCGACCTCGCCGCCGAACGCAGACGTGCCGAACACAAGCGCGGTAATCGGCAGCAGAACGCCCAACACGATTTCGCGATACACGGTCGAGAGAAATCCGACTGCGTCCGATGCGGGTTCGGCGGCCGTGATTCGATAGATCAACGCAATCATCGTCGGCACCAGCATCAAGCCGATCGCCACAGCCAATCGCTGCTTCGCAAACAGTTGCCGCCGCGTCAGCCACATGACAGTGGGGTTGAGGGGGCCGGCGCTCATCGTTCAACGAGGTAAGAGAAGACACTTTCCAGCGATTGGTCTGTCGGGTGGATCTCGAGCAGACGGATGCGCTGGTCGCGGGCCACACGGGGCAGGTGCCGCGTCAACATTCCGCGGTCGGATGTGCGGGCGACGACACCGGTAGGCGTCAGTTCAACGGCGAAAACCGATGATTCCGCGAGCAGCGCGGCCGCAAGGCGCCGGTCGTCGGAGGACCGAACCAGGAACGTGTGCGGCCGGTCGGTCATCAACCGGCGGATCTCGCGAAAGTGCCCTGAGGCGGCGAGACGGCCCGACACCATCACGAGGACGTTGCTGGCGAGATCGTTCAGTTCCTCCAGAATATGCGAGCTGATGACGACGACCTTGCCGGCGGACGCGATCTTGCGGAGGACGTCCATCATGTGCAACCGCTGCCGCGGATCCATTCCGTTGAACGGCTCATCGAGCAGAACGATCGCCGGATCATGGACGAGGGCACCGGCGATCTTGATTCGCTGGCGCATACCCTTGGAGTAGGTCTCGATCTTGCGATGCTGGGCGTCCTCGAGCGCGACGAGCGCGATGGCGCTCGCCACGGCGTGTTTAAGGTTGGGCAGGTCGTATAGCTGCGCGCTGGAGCGGACGAACTCTTCACCCGTCAAAAAGGGATGAACAGCCTCCCGCTCTGGAACGAGCGCGAGCTTCCGATACACGTCCGGATGTCCCGCGGCCGGGATCCCGTCCACAGTGACCTCACCCGCCGACGGAGCGAGTAGGCCGGCCATCATGTGGAGTATCGTCGTCTTGCCGGCGCCGTTCGGGCCGAGGACGCCCGTGATGCCCGATCCGAGCGCGCACGAGACATCGTTGACCGCGACGACGTTACCGTACCACCGCGAGGCGCGTTTCAGCTCGACCCGCGTGCCGGCGGGCGC
>Ga0315281_10011444_pt1 | contig 12159 bp, 6 predicted proteins | sample YL17G07_0_MG_FD_204540 | JGI IMG/M metagenome (GOLD analysis project Ga0315281, IMG submission 204540) | Sediment microbial communities from Yellowstone Lake, YNP, Wyoming, USA - YL17G07_0 | ecosystem: Environmental > Aquatic > Freshwater > Lake > Sediment | place: USA: Wyoming | collected... | reverse complement strand
GATGGGCGATCAGCGCTTCGCTCGTAGCTGCTAGCTGCCTACTCCATACTGCCCCACTTCCTACTGTTCTTGCGCCTCGTCTCCCCTTTTTCGCCTACTTCACATTGCTCATCAACACCACATCGCTCGAAACAGAATACCGGCAAACTGCGAGATACTTTCCGTCAGGCGACCAGTCGAACCCACTCAGATGATCCGATGTGAAATCCGTAATCTGTCTCGGCGAACCGCCAGTCAGCGGCTGACTCCATATGTTCGAAGCTCCACGAGCGTAGACGATGAACTGGATTGCAAGACCATCACGACTCCACCGAAGCATCCCTTCCGCGGTGTGAGGCAGATCGAACTCCTTGACTGGTTTCCCTCCGTCCGGTTGTATCACCTCCACGCGCCTGTTTGTTGTCTGCTCATCGAAGTAGATGTACGCAATGAGTTTTCCGTCTGGCGAAATCGCGGGATTGCCTCCATTTGTTTCCGACAGTTGAACCGGCTCACCACCTGCTGTTGGCTGTCTCATGACGAAAAGGGGACCTTTGGCCCAGGAGTTGAAAACAAACCACGAGCCATCGGGAGAAATGCTAGGACTGTAGCTGTCTTCCAAACTGGTAAGCTGACGCGGCCTCGATCCGTCAAGTTCGATCCTCCAAATACTGTTCAGGCCCGAGCGGTCTGTAGTGAAAAGGATGAATTTGCCATCCGGCGATACAACCGGCCCAAACTCCATCGCTGCGTCAGCCGTCAATTGTTTCTGGTTCTTCCCATCACGGTCCATGAGCCAGAGATCAGATGTCCCACTCACGGATGAGACATAAACAATTCTTCCGTCGGGTGCCCACGCAAGACCGACAACACCTTCATCCCTTCCATTCGTGACTTGTCGGGCACGGGCGGTGCTCCCTTGCGGGAGAATCCATATGTTTCCGCGATAGTCCCCCTGAACCACACACAGCAATTGAGCATCATTGGTAAGGCTAAGGCTCGAGTAGTCGAGCAGATCATTCGTTGTTCGGGTTGCTTCGCCGTCGGGGTACGAAAGTTGAAAAACCTGCCACGTCATTGAACCCCTTTCCTGGGCTTTCACGAGCAGGCCGCTGCCATCCGGAAGCCATTCGAGTTGAGAAACTTCGTTCCAGCGTTTCTTCGTGAAGCGCCGCTCGACAGCCCCATCAAGTGCCACCGTGACAACCGAATAGTGCAGACCCCCTTCACACGATCCAAGAGCACAGGCAATTACCTTCCCATCGGGCGACCAGGCAGGCTGTCCATAGAACCAGAGGCTTGCCTTGTGAGAGGCAAGCTTCTTCTCTTCCGAAGCATCGGTCTTGGCAACCATGAGGGCGAATTCACCCGTCGTCGGATAAATCCGCACGAAAGCAAACCGCTCGTTGTCAGGAGAAAGCGTAATGCCGCTTTCAACATTGTCCAAGATTTTTCTTGGCGTTCCACCAAGCACAGGGATCTTATACGCCGCTGACCGGCCTGTGCTATGCTGCATCATGACATAGTAGACGTAGTTGCCATCCCGCGAAAATGCGAGGCCATGGTAGCTAACCTCTGCAGATGGAATCATCTGGACGTTGCTGTTCGTGGCTACCTGCCGCACCCAGAGACTTTGCTTTCCAGACTCCTCGCTGGAATACACCACGTATCTCCCATCAGGCGAGACTGCTGCTGACCGAGCCTTCCCATCGGAAGTGAGCCGCGTAACCTTCATCGATTGAATCGAAAACATGTCTTGCCTAGTTGATTCCTTTTTGAGGATGAACTGATAGACCGCAGCGATGACAATAATGACCGCGAAGACTGCAACACCCAGCAGCACCAACTTGTTCTGAAGGAGAGGTAGGGGTTGCCTGCTTGTTTCTTCTCCAGTTGGTGGCGCGCCTTCGGCGGCGCGAGGTTGTGGAATGGCCTGAGGAGCTGCGCGCACTACCTTCGACGTCTTTTTCTGCAGCCGTCGGAGCTCAATAACCATGTCACCCATGGACTGGTACCTGTCACCCGGACTCTTTTCCAGGGCACGCTGTATCAGGTTCACCAAAATGGGAGAAAGGTCTGTCCTGTATTTCTCAATCAGCTCCGGGTCTTCATTCACAATTGAATACATCATTGCCGCATCGTGTTCCCCCCTGAACGGCAAGTGGCCCGTCAGGACCTCATACAGGACAACGCCGAACGAGAAGATGTCCGACCTTGCATCAACAGGGTCGCCCTGTATCTGCTCGGGCGCCATATATGCCAGCGTCCCCACCGTGCTACTGGTCTTCGTGAGCTTCAGCGACCCCTTCAACTTGGCCAATCCGAAGTCCATCACTTTCACCTGGTTCTTCGTGTTGACCATGATGTTATCGGTCTTGACGTCTCGGTGTACGATACCCTTGCTGTGGGCTTCCTGAAGCGCATCACCGATCTGAATAGCGTAATCAATGGCTGTCTGCGTTTTCTCGATAGGCACCACCTGCCTCAACGTCTTGCCATCGACGTACTCCATTTCGATGAAGAGATTATCTCCTTCTTCACCGATCGAATGGATCCCGCAGATGTTCGGATGGTTGAGAGCCGACGCTGCCCGGGCTTCCTGAAGAAACCGAGCCTGTTCTGCCTCATCGGCAGTGAGGTGATGCGGCAGAAACTTCAGTGCGACGGTGCGGTCGAGTTTCAGGTCCTGGGCCTTATAGACAACGCCCATCCCACCCTCGCCGAGTTTCTCAAGGATCTTGTAGTGAGATATGGTCTGACCGATCATAATCTACGCCTCCGCCGATTTGGCCCCGACTTGTCACGATTCTTTTTTCGGGACGAAGTCGGGGGGTTTTCAAGGATCTTGCGCCGTTTCTTGACGTCCCGACGACTTTTGTCGGGATAGTGGGAGATCGTCTGGCCGATCATGTGTATTTCTTCATTTATTTGATGATCCGACCAGTCTCAGCTTCGCCTCCTCAACCGCGCCAACCTCGCACGCGCATCCTTCGGTTCAGGACGATCTGCGTCTGCGTTTTTCCAGAGCGAAAGGAATTTCTCGTACTGTGCGACCGCCTTCTCTTTCAGTCCCTTCTTTTCATACAACTTCGCCAACTGATAGCGATCGAGGGGATTGATCAGCCTTCTGTCCCGGCTTGCCGGGTCAAATGTGGTGATCCGTTCATATTCAAGGATGGCGGCATCAAGATCCCCCTTTTGGACGTATGCTTTCGCCAGCACGTCGCGAGGAAGTGCGAGGGTCACATTGTGTACGATTCCGCCCGAGATCTCTTGTGAAGGCAACTCAACCTGACTTGTCAGATGACGGATCGCTTCATCGGTTTTCCCTTGCGCCAGCAAGAGTTCGCCATAGACCTGAAAGTGAAGAAACCCCAGCCAGGGTTTCAAGAAGCTGCTCAGTTTCGGCAGCGTAGACAGGGCAACGGTGACCGCTGCCTCCGCCGGTTTGGTCTGACCTTCCTTCAAAGAGAGCCTTGCCTGCGTGAGGCCACAGAACGCGTGAACGTAATCAGGCGAGTACGCCTGCTTCATCAGGGTATCCCAATCGGCAAGGGTCTTTCTCGCTCGCTCGAAATGTCCTTGGTCTCCCAGAATTCGGGCGTCCATGCATAACCCGAATGCCTCCCATTCTGGATTCTTCGCCGCGCGAGCTACCTCAGCCGTTGTGGCGATGCTGCGTAAGCACTGCGATATTCTTCCGGTCCAGTATTCCAACATCGCACGACAGAAAGGCACTTGAAAACTGGTAGCCCCACTCTGCCCCTGAGGAGGGACCTTGTTGATCCAATTGAGAGCATCCTCATACTGTTCTTTCAAAGCATAAACATAAGAGATCGCGAACGCGGAACCGAAATCTGGTCGAATATCCAACGCTTCTTTGTACTTCGCAATTGCGTCATCGAGCCTCCCCATGAAATAGTATATCTCACCCATCGAATCGTACGGATTCGCATCCGCAGGGAAAACTGCCGTATACCGTTCGAGAGCTTCAAGGGCTTGTTGGTACTCTCCCCTTCGAGCGTAGGCATATCCAAGCTCGTTCAGTGCTGCGCCATACGATGGATCGAGCGCCAATGCTTGCTTCAACCTTGCGACAGTGTCTTCCGCTGCAAAGAAGGAGAGTCTGTAGTAGACATGTTTTTCTTTTGGAAACTCCGACTCAAGCTGCTTCAAGAGCTGGTATGCCTTGCCCCGATCTCGCTGAACAAATTGGGCATAGTAAGACTCAATGGACAGAGCTTCTTTTCTCGTTGCCCTATCACGAAGTCTGAACGCGCGTTCACAGGCACTCCGCCACAGCTGCCGCTCGCCCAAAGCAGAATACGTATGTGCCAGTCTGAGATAGGCCATCGCGAATGTGGAATCCAGCTCAACGGCTCTTTCCAGAAATCGACGAGCGTCGACGTAGTAGAAATCGTCGTAGTCTTGATCGCCTCTGAGAAAGAGGTTGTACGCTTGCAGTGAAGATGTCGTTACATCCGCAACGACTTTTTGCTCGCTTGCGACGATCGTTGTCGGCAGCCCGACTCCCGTCGCAATCTGCTTGCCGAGCTCGTCAATCTGGACTTTGAGGATGCTGCCAAGACCCTCACCCTTCGAGCTCGCACTCTTCAGGAGCTGTTTGCTTTCCACATCTAACACCTTGACATCGGTAGCGAACATATCACCCATTCTGATAAAGCTCCCCGTCACCAACGCCTTGACGCTGTCCCGTTGACATAATTCGAAGCCAAGATCCGTGGTTATGATCTGAGCGTCGGGTTTTCCCATCTGCTTGAGCAAATCCCTCATCCGCTCCCATGTGGTGACTCTCAGTGCAGTGGATTGCTCGAGACTTGTGATGAGGAGATTCGGAATGGCGGTGCGGAGATAATCGAATTGGGGATCACCCGTTTGATTTTCAAACGAGATAACTGCGATCGGTATGCGTTCCGTGCCGAAGAGAAGATCATGGAGCGGAGGCCAAACCAGGAAATAGAGCAGCACCAGTACAACCACCGCTCCAGCGCTGATCGCAGAGGGGCGAAACCATTTTTTTCGCAGAAACCCTTCCAGGAAACCTTCCGAAGGCTTCTCGGATATGACAGATTGACCTTCGGAAGGTCGCAGAACTCGGGTCGTCTCCTTCTTCAGTCTCCGCAGATCGATCACCATCTCCGTCACATTCTGGTACCGATCATTCGGATCCTTTTCCAGCGCACGATTCAGCACGTGCAGCAACTCCGAGGGCGCATCCAGCAGATACTTCTGCAATGACTCCGGCTCTTCGTTCAAGATCGAATACATCATCGCCGCTTCATGCTCTCCGCGAAACGGCAAATGCCCCGTCAGCATCTCATAGAGCACGACCCCAAATGAGAAGATGTCACTCCGTACATCGACCTCTCCACCTTCGATCTGCTCGGGTGCCATATACGCCAATGTCCCCACCGTGCTGGAGGTCTTGGTCAATTTCAGCGACCCCTTCAACTTGGCCAGTCCGAAGTCCATCACCTTCACCTGGTTCTTCCTGTTGACCATGATGTTGTCGGTCTTGATGTCGCGGTGAACGATACCTTTGCTGTGAGCTTCCTGAAGGGCCTCACCGATCTGGATGGCATAGTCGATGGCCGTCTGCGTTTTCTGGAGAGGCACCACTTGTCTCAGCGTCTTGCCATCCACGTATTCCATCACGATGAACTGCTGACCTGCCCCTTTGGGGTCGCCTTCTGTGGCGATTTCGTGGATGGTACAGACGTTCGGATGGTTGATAGCGGAAGCGGCTTGAGCTTCTTGCAGGAACCTGGCTTGTTCAGGTTCGTGCGCTTCGAGTCCGCGGGGAAGGAATTTTAGGGCAACGGTGCGTTTGAGCTTGGTGTCTTCGGCTTTGTAGACAACACCCATGCCGCCTTGGCCAAGCTTTTCAAGGATCTTGAAATGGGATATCGTCTGGCCGATCATGATGCGCACCTCCGCCAATCCGCCCAGAAACCGGCGGACGCAAATAGCGCGAAAGACGGCGGATCCTCAAAACGGCAACCACTCATTCCGCTCTTTGGAATCCCGCTCCTAAGCGGAATCCCAGGAAGCGGGACAAAAACCGTTCGTGGGCCGTTTTGGGACATGCCACCGTCGCCCACTTGCCTCGACGTAGTCGGGGGCTTCTCAAGAATGCGGAAGTGTGAAATAGCTACCCCGATCATATGGACCTCCTATGGTGGGAATCGGGACTGAGAGACAACATCTAGAGTGCGTCCACGGTAATGGTGGGTAGATGCAACAGTCCAAAGCTACTGCAGTTCAGGCTGAAAGGCAATAGATAGATCCACCCTCTGCCAGCCAAGAAAGGCTGGCCGTTCGATAGCGTATTCTATCGCATTGAGCGAAACCCCACCTCGTCGAGGATGATCACCCCGGATGGCGAGCGATCAAATCGGAACCGGACCGATGCTATCTCGGTGGGATTGAATCGCTTGTTCAGCTCGACGAACCGGGCCAACGGCACCTCGATCGTTTGCAGAACCGGCTCGCTCGGAGAGCCGTAGAGCTGCTCAATCATCGAGAACTTCGTGAATTTCGCCGAGAGCGGTGGGAGCAATCGGGCAACTTCGCTGAGAGGAAAAGCAATCGTCTGCCCGCCTCGGTCCTGAACTTCGATCGTAAAATCGATCGGTTTCTTCACCGTGTCCTTTTCCGCCTCAGTCTCTTTCGTTTCCTCCCTTTCCTTCTCCGCGGCTTCGCTCGTGTCCGCCTTCTCTTGGTACGGGGTGTCGAGAGTGTCGGCCGGTTTCTCGTCCGACTCGGCAAGGGAGAAAACGAACGTGGTCGTGGCATCGAGCTTCCAGGTGCGACGCAGATCCTTCGGCAGACCCACGACATAACTCGCAGGCTTCGTCAGTTGACGTCGTGTCACCTTCACGCCCAGACTATCCGACGTTCCAGTCGCGCTATCATTCTCCGTGTACTTCCATCCGAGGTAGACGGCCTGATTCTGCCGCTTCTGCTCCGATCCTCGGAAGCCAATATCCTTCTGTTTCCAGGTTCTGAGATTTTCGCCGCTCACTACTCCACCCTTCATCGTCGTCGTGGTGACGTCAATGTCCTCGTCGTAATCACACACGACGTGCGTCCGGGAATCTTCAAAACGATTCACGTAGAAGGTCTTCGGCAACCACTCCGCGCCCACCCTGTAGTCGTGGAAGAGCGGAAGATAGGCGTCATTCCCTTTGAGCGTGACATCCAGAAACGCGCTGATGTAAACCTTGCCGGCTTCGCGCTGTTCCTCACCGCTGAGCAGCGGCTCGACGTTGAGCAGGTATCCGTGCGGAAGCCCCCAATCTCTTTCCGCCCAAACCGTGTTGAATTGTCCGTGATTTGCCCGGTAGATGTAGATGGAGGTCTTGAACCAATACCGATCATCCGTGAATTTGATGCGCTTGTACTGCCGATCTCCCGAGAAAAACGAAACATCCGCGTCGTGAGCGCCCTGAAGGACGAGGTAATTGATATTTTCCAGGGGCGTCGACTGGCCGGCAGGCATATACTGTCCATCGATCGGAGCGATGGCAACGACCGAGCGGATGTTGAAACCGTAGTCGAATTTCACTCTCGCATCATCCGGATATCGCTGCAACCGGTTGAAGGCAGCGGCAATCGCGACCGCCTCGCCGCCGCGTGAGTGGCCGATCAGCGAGATACGGTTCATGTCCACTTTCTGATAGAATGGATTCCCCGCTTCCGAGCTCCAATCTCGCCAAACCTTGAGATGCTCGAGCAAAATCCATCCGCGCGCATCGTTTTCCTTCTTGTAGTTGTCCGACCAGTCACCGTTGAGGAAGTTTTCATCGGCGGAAACGAAAATATACCCGCGGCTCGCCAGAAGCTCCCCGAGATACGCGTAGCCCGGATCCGAGAATTCACGCATCGAGTGGTTGCCGTGGACGATCAGCACGAGCGGAAACTTCCCTTCCCCGTCCGGATACCAGACGCGTCCATTCAGAGGAAGCTCCCGCCAATCGAACCCCCAGTATCCCGTTCGGATGGGAGCAAACCACCCGTCGAGCTCTGTCAGGAACGGCTTCCCGTCGACGCGATGCGTTTTGAGCTGCGCCTTGGCGCCGAACTCCTCGCGCCGATCATCGCCGCTTCCATACGTCAGCGTCCGCACTTTGAACGGTCCCGGCTGCGACGGATCCGCCACGGCAAGGGGTGACACGGGCCGATAGAAAGGCTCTTCCACCTTCACCAGCCCTTCATTGGTTCCTCGGCTCGCCATCCAGAAGAAGAACCAGACCGAGACACCGACGGCCGCAACGAGCGCAACGATCACTATGACCCTCTTCGCAGTTCGTGCGATCCTAAAGTCCCACGCGGTGAGGACCGCGATCGCGCCCCCCAGAAGGGCCGCCACGAGCACGATGCCAGCAGCTATGAGAATTGACGCAGATTGAAACATCGCAAGGATGAGAAGGAGCGTGAGAACAGCACCGACGAGCGCTCCGGTGAACATCTTAGGCAGCTTGGCAGAGAGGGCAAGCAAAGCCGCCACGAGACCTGTTGAGAGAGCCAGTGCGAGGGCCCCGATTGCAGCGCCGATCAGCGCGTCGATCGCCATACCCAATCTCGTTCGCAGAATGAGCGCGCCGGAGTACGCCATCAACACGATGACTGCAGTAAACGCCGCAATGACCGCTCCTTTTCTCGTCCTTCTCGACGGATTGAAGCGCAGCAGCCACACCTTCAGTCGGCGAGAAGCACGTTTGAGGAATTCCCAGGATCGATTCAGCCTTGAAGGTCGTTTCAAGTCGTTACGCATATCAAACTCCTCTGATTTCGTTCATCGGCAATGATTGACGAATGGATTGCTTTGAGGAACATTCGCGCTGAGGCGCGGGAGAATCAATAAACGGAAGAGAGATGGAAACGACCCTCTCCCCTTCTCTCGAACGGCTGCAGCTCATAACAGGCCTTCCCTCAGACCCATTTTGGGGTTTCCGCACCCTCCTGCGGTCCGGGACAAATATACACGGTTCTTCAGCGAGAGTCCATCGGACGGCACCGACTTCAGCAGGGAATTCGTTTCGGAGTTGCAATCGCTCAGGAACAATTCCCACTTCTTGCAGAAGAGAGAAGCGTCGAAGACGCTCCGCCGTGCGCGACTGGAGGTACTGTTCTATTTCTCTGGGCTGTCACGGTCCCCCGCCGAAGGATGCGGGGCAGGCACACCGTGACAGCTTCTACGGTTTCGTGGTTACGGTCACGAAATGGTTCCCCGTAGGACACTACTGCAACTGGACCGGGGGGGTTGCTCGGGACAAAAGAAATTTGCACTTTTGAGATGCTGGAGACATCCCCTACTCCCACCAAATCCAAAACCATAACCTGGATCCCACCATGAACTCTCGAGCGCTCGGTAAGATCAGCCCAGTCTCCCTTCTTCTCTGTATTTTCGCATTCACAGTTCACGCTCAGGAACCTATCATCCATATCAAGGCGGAGAAGATGTTCGACGGCAAGTCGCGGACCCTCCGGCAGAACGTGTCCATCCTCGTGAGAGGCCCAAAGATTCTCGAAATCGGGGAGCGACTGAAGCCACCGCCCGGAGCGAAGGTCATCGACCTCAAGGGCATGACCGTGATGCCGGGATTGATCGATGCACACACGCATATCGTGCTTCATGCCGGCGACTATGACGAACAGGTTCTGCGCGAGACGCCGGAGTTTCGTGCAATCTGCGCGGTGACCACGGCGCGGATGACCCTGGAGGTTGGAATCACAACCATTCGCGATGTCGGCAATGAAGGAGCGGGACTGGCAGATCTTGCCTTGCGGGACGCCATCGCCAAAGGAGTGGTCCCCGGCCCCAGAATTCTCGCCGCCATACAGCCGGTCACAGCCACGGGATCCTACCAACTCGTCGGATACAATCCGTACGCGACCCTCCCGCCGCTGTCACATGAGGCTGACGGGGAGGCCGAAATCCGCAAGCAGGTTCGTCATCTCGTCAAGCTCGGCGCCGATCTCATCAAAGCGTACATCGAGTCGGCGGAGAAGAAGCAGACGAGCAACGATTCTCTCACCGGAACTCTCACCTACTCGCCTGAGGAGCTCAAGGTATTGGTGGATGAGGCGCACCGAGCCGGACTGAAAATAGCCGCGCACCTGTATTCCGACACGGCCGCGAGACTTGCGATTGACGCAGGTGTGAATTCGATTGAGCACGGGCTTTACCTAAACCGGGAGACCTTCGACCTGATGGCGCAGAAGGGTATTTACTACGTTCCGACGCTCATGGTCTACGAGCTCTGGCGAGACGGCATCGTGTTCGGCCAGGTTACTCCGGAGGTGAAAGCCAAACTCGACAGGACGATCACCCGTCACACGGAGACGTTTAAGCGAGCGCTGAAGTCCCGGGTGAAGATCGTGTTCGGGACCGATACCTTCAGCCTGCCGGGTACAAATGCGAAGGAGCTCGAGGTCATGGTTTCACACGGGATGGAACCTACCGATGCGCTTCGATCCGCAACGTCCGTTTCTGCGGAGTTGCTGGGCATTGAGAACATGACGGGAACGCTCGAGCCGGGCAGGCTCGCAGATATCATCGCGGTCTCAGGTGATCCGACGATCGACATCAGCGCCATCGAGCACGTTACATTCGTGATGAAGGAAGGGAAGATCTACGTTGGCGCGAAGTAGTGCGCGCCCGCAACGGTGTCGAGGTTGTCCAAAAGGTTTCATCAACCATACGAGCAAATTGGAGAGCTGCCAAAAATCAGCCATTCTTGAATCTCAACCTGGTCGAAATGACATTCCCGCCTGCCAGTGCGGATCACAAATGGCGGGCAGGTCGACCTACATTTTGGACAACCTCCCAGGTCCGAGCTCTGTCCTGGATTCCCGCTTCCGCGGGAATGACACCTGTACCTTTTGTCATGCCTGCGGAAGCCGGCCCGCCCCAGAGGCGGAATGACATTCTAGGATTTCTGAGCATCCTGCTAAGTCGATATTCGCCTTGCTTGGCGAGGAGTGAGACTCGTCTCGAACTGAAGCATACGCCTCCTGCCGCTCTCGAGACAGTCCTGCTGTTGAGATCTGAGCGTGCTCAATTGACTGCGCTGCCGTCGGAGCAATCGGAGATCTTCTAGCAGGAAAGAGCGGCATGTTAATCGCGCACGGCCACATTCCTCTTTCTGAGAATGGATTCCTGTGGGCAATCTTGAGCAACGATCATATTTCCATTAGGACCGTTATTCGCTTTAGCCGCTTGACATTCTCCGCGGGGAGAAATAACTTGTGGTCAGGTTGTACCTACCTGCGGTCATCATCACACTACTGAGAGGGGAAAAGGTAACGATCCCTGCCTCTCTACGAAGATAAGACTCCATCCAAAACGCTCAGGCTTCCCGTGTATCTCCCGACGTGAGAAGATGGTCGAGAGATGAAAAGCTTTAGGATCAGCTAGACACTCGGCTCAACCTTCGCCGGGCACGCTTGTATTTGAAACAGGGATACTTACCAGACCGTTAGCCTTCCGACCCTTAAAGGAGTAAATCCGTGAAAGAGAGACTTGGAGTTCTCTCCTTTGTCCTTCTCATGATTCTCTCGCTCGCCGCGTCCAGCCTCCTCGTCTCCCAGCAGAACGCTCGTTGCGTCGCCCTGATTACGGAGATGCGAGGAGACGTTTTCGTCAGAGCCGCGCGTGCGACTGAGTTCAAAAGGGCAACCTGGGGAACACAGTTGTATGGTGGTGATGTCGTAAAAACGTCAGGAAACGGTGCTGCCTCACTTCTCATGTCCAACAACAACTTGATCGAGCTCGGGTCCGGAAGCAGCATGACCATCTCTGCAGGCCGCAGTGCTCTCCAGAGCAAGTCTAAGACCATCAGCAGCATCAGCTCCGAGCCTCTGACGAATCTCTCCGGTCTCACGATGCGAAGCACCGGCGAAGGAGAGGTTGTCGCCCTTGCTGGTTTGCGATCAATAGGCACGGAACTTACGATCCTACAAACGTCTCCTCTCAAATCGAAAATACGGTCTCCGAGACCGACCTTCTCGTGGCAGTCGAATGTCCCAACCGACAAATTCAAAGTCGAGCTCTTCGACAGGGATGGTCTCGTATGGTCGAAAGAGACAGATCGGAGCACCTTGGAGTACCCTAAAAGGGAGAAGTCGCTGAGCCGCGGCCAGACGTATTTCTGG
>Ga0315281_10011443_pt1 | contig 12160 bp, 13 predicted proteins | sample YL17G07_0_MG_FD_204540 | JGI IMG/M metagenome (GOLD analysis project Ga0315281, IMG submission 204540) | Sediment microbial communities from Yellowstone Lake, YNP, Wyoming, USA - YL17G07_0 | ecosystem: Environmental > Aquatic > Freshwater > Lake > Sediment | place: USA: Wyoming | collected... | reverse complement strand
ACTTGTTGGGGTGCGATCAGGCGTTGGGCGCGCACCAGTTGGGCCAGGTCTTGCCAGACGCCGGGAAACGTACTTCTTCTGTAGTGTATGCGCAGGTAGATCAACGCGCTGGAATCGACGCAATACACGATCGACTCTGTCACTTGACACGACCTCCCCGGAGCAGAGTTTCGATGTTGCCGACATCCTGCGGCCAAACACCCAGGTAGTCCAGGGCATCGCGATATGTGACAAGGTTCTGACCCTTGGCCTCGAACACGAGTGAGGCGAACTTCCGCCCACGCTGCCGCAGGCACCGCTCGGCGCGCGAAGGAGCACGCACCTCCTTACGCGGGGGCAGGGGCACTGCCAGCCAGCGCTCCACGCGATCCCAGTACGCGCGCTTTGGAATAGGCAACGTCTCCGACAGCCTTCGCCACACAACATACCTGCTCACCTTGAATCGCGAGGCTATCGCCCGCAGGTCCGCGTCTGTTAAGGCAGCTGGTTCCGAACAGCCACGCAATCGCACATCCCCAAGGAGGGCATCTCGCGGCACAAGGAAGTGGCCGGCGAATCGGTTGCAAAACGACTCGATAGGCAAGTGCTCCGTGATCCGCGCTTCCTCGTGGAGGCACAGCCCGCCGGCATGCAGCAATATGTGCGCGTACTCGTGGAACAAGGTGAAGATCCGTGCAGTGATGATGTCGGAACTGTTGACAACAATTACGGGCGGATCGGCTTCGGTCAGGGAGAATCCGCGGGCTTCATCCATAGACATGGGAAACCCGAAGACGAAGATGTTGAGTCGTTCGAGGGCGCGTCGCCATGCACGGAAGGCCTCGTAGTTGTTCCGCCAGCGCGTCTGCTGCTCGACGGGTATGCCCACGCGCGCTCGTTCACCGCACGCTACGTCTTCCGCGCTGCTTGAGAGGCTAACGCCTACCATCCTCTGACTTGCTGGAAGGGCCATTTCGCTCATCAGCCCCGCGGCCAACCTCTGCAGGCGCATCGCTCTACGGATGATTATCCTTGCTTTGCGCGAAAGCGCGGCGGGTGGTTTGCCGGGCAGCGTACGGAAGTCGTCCGGCAGCGGGGTCTCGTGTGGCGGTTGAGCGAGCAAGAACGCAGCCAGGGGGCGTTTGCAGAACGCAGCCAGCGCCTCAAGTTCTCGCAGAGAGGGCGATTCCTCTCCGGCCTCCCATTTCTTGACGGTCTCTACTGAAATGCGCAGCCTGGCGGCGACATCATCAACAGTTGCCGCGACTGATTCCCTTGCCCAGATAAGCAGGGCCGGATTGACCTCGACCGTAGGCGACTTGCTGGGCATATCTTCACCTCGCCAAGACCGTACTACGCTTTGTCGTCAAGGCCAACCAGCCTGCCCCGTTTCAAATCGGGTGTCGCGCACGCGCGGCGGCTGATCGGGCCTCTCCACCTTTTTACGCCCGGCCGAGTTTCTTCATCCCCGCCAGGCACCTCTCGACGGCATCGAGCGGCGGGACGCCGCCCACTTCGTACTCCACGATGTACCACTGGGTGTTGCCGGTGGTCTCGCAGATCTCGAAGATTTCCTTCCACGGGATTTCGTCTTCGCCGATGACGGCCTTATTGTCCTTCGACGACCAGGGCTTGCAGTGGATTGTCAGGGCGCGGCCGGGATACTGTTTCAGGTAATCGACGGCCTTGCCGCCGCCGCCCATGGCGTTGCCGGTGTCGAACTGCATGACGACTTCCTTCTTCGTGTTGCCGAAGAAGAGGTCCCAGGGCTTTTCGCCCTCGATCGGGTTGAACTCGGCCGAGTGGTTGTGGTAGCCGACCCAGAAGCCCTCCGGCCGGACCTTGTCGGAAATCTCGTTGAACTGCTTGGCCTTGTCGAGCCACTCCTGCTTGGTCTTCGGGGCGATGTGCGGCACGATGAGAAACGGGTTGCCGAGGGTCTTGTTGAATGCCATCGTCTTGGCGAGGTTGTCGCCGGTGAGGGTGTCGAAGCCCGTGTGCGTGCCGCAGCAGACCAGGCCGTTGTCGTCGAGCATCTTCCGCAGGTCCGCGGCGCTCTTGCCGTAGTAGCCGGCGAACTCGACGCCCTTGTAGCCCATCTTGCCGATGGCCGCGATCGTGCCGGCCGGGTCCTTCGCGCACAGTTCGCGGACCGAGTACAGTTGCACGCCGACCTGAACCTTTTTGGCCCCTGCCGCCTGAAGGACTTTGCCCGTCCCGACGCCCACCGCCATTGCCGCCGCACCTGCAACCCCGAGTTTCAGAATGTCGCGCCTCGAAACCATTGCCTTCTCCTTCAAGGGTCCTTTATGGAAAGGATTGTTGTTTCCGAACGAGCCAACAGGATACCGCGGCCGGGGGCGGGCGGCGAGAAAAAATGTTCTCCCGCCGCATCCCATCAGTTAAAGGCGGGGGGTACGCGGTGCGGATGGCTCGTTTTTTATGGACCGGAAGGCGAAGAACCCCTACTATTCTCCCGCCTTTCGAGCGCCGCCCGCCGAGGCGGCCAAAGTCGGAGAATGCATATGGCGATCTCGGGTTACATCGATTACCAGCGGCGCGAGTTCTGCAAGGCCGTCCACTGCCCGATCCAGCGGCTGCTGGACGGCGCGGCGGAGGGTTCGGCAGAGGCCGAAGAAGTGCGCGCCGTCTGCAAGAGCGACTGCATCCACACGACCTACGAGTTCCATCACTGGCTGATTCAGCAAGGGTACCTGGTCGTGCGCCCCGAGAAGGGCTCCAGGCCGAACGCCTAGGCCGTCGGCCGGCCACAGGGCGCCCCGCTTCATCAACTTGATGAAGCCACAGGGCTGAGCCGGCTTGCATTCTGCCACGGCGAAGGCTTGGTGTCCTTCCACCGCCGGAACCGCTGGAGGTCCTCGGGGGAGATGTTGCCCTGGAACCCCTGCGTCCCGATCCAGAACCGGGCCTTGCGGGCGGAGCCCAGGCGGACCTTGCCCATGTCCTCGATCTCGATGGCGGATTTGTCGGCAACCAAGGCGTTGCTGTCATCGAGGGCGGCAAACAGCCCCACGTTCCCCCGCAGCCTCGCCCGCCAGCCGCTCGCTTTCGTGCAGAACTCCAGGATCGTCGGGTCGATCACGGGGTCGGCCGCAGTGAGGGCGGCCAGCAACCGGTCGCCCATGCGAAGGATTTCCGGCGTTGGCCGCTCGATGCACAGCGACGACAATCGCCGGTAATAGGCCAGGTTCACGCATCCGAAGAAGAATTGGACGATGCCCACCGCGACGAACTTCATTTCGCCCGGCCCCGCGCCCGCGAAGACCGAGTCTGCACAGTGCGACGCCGTCAGGACGATGTTCCAGACGCCGACGAATAGCAGGATGAGCCCTTCCGTCGCCAGGTCCCACGGCGTCGGCCGCGTGGCCAGCACGATCCCCTCGAAGATCAGCATCGCCCCCAGGGCCAGAAGCAGCCCGTTGATAGGGGTCTGGCGCATCGTGATCGCCCCGACCACGCTGGTCAGGACCCCCAGCGCGATGTCTCCGTAACTGACCTTCCGCAGTCTTCTCTGGGTCAGCCGGTATTGCAGCAGTTGTTGCCACCCCTCGGGGTCGTCTTCCAGGAGGCTGTGACCCTTGGGCCGATGAGGCCCAGGGGTGGGCGGGGGGGCCGCCGCGGCCGACTCCTCCATCGCGGGGCCCGACGGCGAGTCCGCAGGGGCTTCGGCGGTGGCGCAGGCGCTGCGCGTCATGTGTCCGCACGCCGGGCAGACGCTGCCGTGACCCAGGATTTCCTCGCGCTCCAGGTACCTCTTTCCACACACGCACGATACTTGTATTAGCATGGGACACCCTGGCCGACGACTTTGTAGGGGGGCGATATCAGTATCTTATCGGCTGTCTCTATGTCTTGGCCTTACGAAATTCGGCCAAAGGCGTGCCAGGGTGTGGCCGCGGATTCTGGCAGGCGGTTCCTTTCGTAGGGGCGACCCTATGTGGCCGCCCTGCCGTTAATGTGGCCGTTGCCACCGACCAACTGAAACAACAGCCGGGCGGCCACGCAGGGCCGCCCCTACGAAGGCAAACGGCAACTGCCAGAAAAAACAGTCGCACCCCGTACCAGCGTCGCGCGAAAAAGACTTCCCTTGCTGCGAGCGGATCGCTATGATACCGGCCGTTTCCGGAGCAAGTATTGGCGTTGGCGCGGGCCTAACAGACCGCAAGCCAGTCAACGCTGCCGTTCCCTCACCGGGCCGGTGGCAGAAATGGAGCGCCGCCCCTGCAACCGCGGGGGCGGTTGCTTCATGGAACAAAGAGTTTCAAGTTCAAGGTTCCAGGTTCAAAGTTCCAAGTTCAAGGTGAACACACGTCCCTTGATGTTTGGCGGTATTCTGCTTGGCGAAAAGCGATTGTCCCAAACCAGTACTTGACCTGGGAACTCTCTGTAGTATCCTAGTCAGGAGCCAAAGGGAGAAATGAAGCGCCATGGGCAGCACACAAGGAACTCAAGCGGAGCAAGTAGCCTTGGCGCAGAAAGCGCATTGCATGCTGGTTAGGCGGGTTAGCAAACGCAGAGGCAAGGGTTCCGACCCTTCCTCACAGACTTGTTCGAGTTTCAGGGCTTCAGGAAACGTGGAGAATCGGCTTGGCGATTCAATAGTGTTGCAGGGGGATGCGTACGACCTAGCCTTGGAACTCCAGCCCGTCGTTGATCTTATAATTACCTCACCGCCTTACTGGGGGTTGAGAACATATGGGTTGCAGCACAACTGGGCTATACTGAGTGAATGGAAGGCGCTGGGATACGAGGCGTCTAATGTTCCTCCATATGATTGGTACCGCAAGAATGGCGGCATCTTGGGCCTTGAGCCGATTCCAGACTGGTATGTGTGTCACCTTGCCGAGATATTCGCGCGCCTGAGGCGGGTCCTCAAGAGCACCGGAAGCTTGTGGGTAAACATCGGCGACACCTATTTTTCCCGCTGGTCCAGTATCCGAGATAAGGGGCGGCAGGGCCTGGGAGATAATCCCCGTATTCGCAGGCGTATGCCGATGGGCGGGTACCGCCAGGAGAAGCAGCTCCTCCTGATACCAGCACGCTTTGCCATCCGGATGCAGGACGACAACTGGATATTGCGCAACGATATGATCTGGTACAAGCCTAACGTCCCGCCGCGTCCTGAGGCGGACAGACTTCGACTTGCACACGAGCATTTGTTCCATTTTGTTCACAAGCCGAAGGAGGGACGCGCCAAGTACTACTACGATATGAGCAAGGCGCAACCGGGAGGAATGGACGTGGTGGTCTGCAATGTAGCTTCCGGGCGAAACGGGCATTCGGCTACTTTCCCAGAGGAACTCATCCTTCCGAGAATCGAATCTTCTTGTCCCCCTAACGGCGTAGTTCTTGACCCTTTCTGCGGAACGGGTCGCGCGTTGTGCCTGGCTGCTGCTACAGGGCGCAAAGCAATTGGTTTTGATGTTGTCCCGGAATACTACGAGGCCTCGCGTGAAGCCCTCGCAAGATTTCAAAAAACCCCCGACAAAGAACCTCGACGATGAACACATCGTCTAGGGCCAATTTCGTAAGCGAATGGTATGGCTACCGTGTGTATCCCAAGGTCCTGGAAGATGAGAAGGCGTTCCGCCATCAGCAGCATGGGCTTTGCCCGTTCCTTTCGCGCATAACACGTTCAGAGCGGCCATGCATTAAGTCGCCGGCCTCCCAAGGTGTGTGTACTATCAGCAGTGAGAGCAATGGGCAGCGTCAAGATTGGCTAGTCTGCCCCAATCGCGTTCTCGGATCTGAACTCGTCGAAAACGCAGCTAAGAACCTCTTTGGAATGGAACCCCGCCAGAAGGTGCTTCTCCTTCCAGCATCGTCATTGGCATCGGAGCAAGCCAGGCGTCAAGCGGCGCAGGCTTTGGAGATCGGCGATAGAGTGCTCGTTTTCTTCCACGAGAAATTGGGCGGTGAAATATCCATTCCGGCGACCGAAAGGTCGCCCGAGATCGCCTTTGACATGACTTTAGTTGAGATTGTCTACAGGGGTGGCCACCACGGAGTGGGTAGATTTGGAATTCTCGAAGTGCAAACCATGGATTTTCACGGCACCTATCGCAATGCGGTCAAGAATATGAAAGACGCATTACGCCTTCATGGCAAGCAGTTTTACAAGGCCATCCGCCAGTATCCGCAATGGCTCGGGGACAAGATTGAAGGCCCCAACAAGGCTAATGTCTTCAAGCGAACGTTCTATCAGATTGCTTTCAAGTTCCAATTGGGGGCGGCACGCCAGTGCGCCGGTTGTACACTGGCGATACCGACGGCCGTTTGGGATAGCTGGCAACCCCACCTGGGCAAACCGGACATGACTGCCCTCGGTCATGGCATCTACGCTTTGGCGCGACCTGGAGAACATTTCACGGCGGGAGTGAAGAATAAGGCACCTGCTCGGATATACGTTTTCGAGCCGGAGGTTGACAGCAACTCTGCTCCCAACCCGCTCAAGGTGAGCAAGGTTATCTTGACCAGTGCAGACGCTCTGGCCCATTACGCCTTACGTGTGGCTCCAGAGGCCGCTGTTGGGTCTGAAGGGCTGGTCGGGCTTGTTCCTCAGAGGATCTTTGCAAGGCTGAGACAATGGTGGCCCGACTTGGCATTCTGATAAGCAATGCGGGAGCAGTGCCTGTCCAGGAACCAACTCAACTTATTGATGCGGCAAGGGAGCGTCTCGTGTTGCGTAGCTGGAAGATGGCAGTCAAGGGAGGAAAGGAACTTTGACAGTAATCCCTCAGACCCAACGCGCCGCCGTCTACTACCGCAACAGCGACGTCCGCATCCAGGAGCGGCCGGTCCCCCGGATCGGGCCGGGCGAAATCCTCGTCAAGATCCTCGCCTCCGGCATCTGCGGCAGCGACGTCCTGGAGTGGTACAGGATGAAGAAGGCGCCGATCGTCCTCGGGCACGAGGTCGCCGGCGAGATTGTCGCCGTGGGCGAGGGCGTCAGGAAGTACCAGGTGGGCCGGCGCGTGGTGGTCTCGCACCACGTCCCCTGCAACACCTGCCACTATTGCCTCGCGGGCTACCACACGGCGTGCGAGACGCTGCACACGACGAACTTCGACCCGGGCGGTTTCTGCCAGTTCTTGCGCGTGCCCGCGCTCCAGGCGGACCGCGGCGTCTTCCCGCTGCCCGACAACGTGACTTTCGAGGAAGGCTCCTTCATCGAGCCGCTTGCGTGCGTCGTGCGCGGCCAGCGGTCGGCGCTGCTGAGGCCCGGCCAGACGGTGGCTGTTTTCGGCGCAGGCATCTCGGGCATCCTCCACATCGCGCTGGCGAAGGCCCTCGGGGCAGGGCGGATCATCGCGACCGACATCGCCCCATTCCGCCTCGGCCTGGCTCGCCGCTTCGGGGCCGACGCCGCCTTCGACGCCCGCGAGGACGTGCCGCGCCTGGTACGCGAGGCTAACGGCGGCCGCCCGGCGAACCTCGTGATCGTCTGCGCCGGGGCGCTGGCGCCCTTCAAGCAGGCACTGGCCTCCGTCGACCGAGGCGGCACGGTCCTCTGCTTTGCCACCACCGACCCCGGCGTGGAACTGCCCGTGCCGCTGAACGAGTTCTGGCGGAACGATGTGACCCTCAAGCCCTCTTACGGCAACTCGCCCTACGACGCGACGGTGGCGATGGAACTCATTGCCGCCCGCCGCGTGCCCGTGGCCGAAATGATCACCCACCGCCTGACGCTCGACGAGACCCCGCGGGGCTTCCAGTTGATGTCCACTCCCGGCGGCGAACACCTGAAGGTGGTCGTCCTGCCGCACGGCTAGAGCATTTTACGCGCGGCTGTAGCGGATGCGGCGCGGTGGGTCTCCCGACCCACCGCGTTTCAGTCGCGTGATGTGGCCGCCGGGAACGCGGCGGGTCGGGAGACCCGCCGCGCATAGGGTTACAGCCACATCCGCCTGAAGTTCTCTTTGCTTTCGTCCGATAATAAGATCGTGCCGGTCAGCGGCCGGGCGCACTGGAATCGCGCGCCCGGGCGACCGCGCCTTGCGCCGGCACGCCGTGCACCGGGAGGTGGCAGATGCGCCTCAGCGCCCTCGTCGTCAATTGCGCCGAAATTCAGCGCGAGGACTTCATGAAGATGCTTCAGGGCACGCGCCTGGCGCAGTTCTCCTTTACCGAAGCCAGTTCGCTCAGCGATGGCCTGGCCAAGGTAGACCCCGTCAAGACCGACGTGATCTTCATCGAGTGGGACATGTCTGAGGCCATCGGCCTGGACTTCATCCGAAAGGTCCGGATGAAACAGCAGCGGCGCATTTACATCGTGGCCATTATCACCGAAGACATAATGGCGAAACTGGAGCAGGCGCCCGACGTCGGCGGCGCCGACTACTTCGTCCTGCGGCCGTTTACGGCCAAGACGCTGGAGCAGAAACTGGCGTCTCTCATCGACAGAATTGCAGCCGCACCGAAGGCTGCGGCGGGCCAGGGCCGGGCATTCTAGTCGTCAGCGAATTGCCAATTGAAGGCTGTTACCGATTGCCGGCTTTGCCCAAAAAGAGGTGGACTCTCGTGATGGGCGGGGTACTATTACGTAAGGCAAGTGTGCGGGAGGCCGCAAGATGGTGCGCGAATTCAATGTCGTAATCGAGAAAGACGCCGATGGGTTCTTTGTGGCGTCGGTGCCGGAACTTCGGGGTTGCCATACGCAAGCCAAGTCGCTTGATGTCCTCATGAAAAGGATCAAGGAAGCCATTCGGCTCTGCCTTGAGGTCGAAGAGCCTGTGGCCAACGAGTTCGTGGGCGTTCAGCGCGTGGCGGTGACCAGATGAGCGGGTTCCCGAAGGAAGAAAAAAGTGGCGGCGTTGGGTAGTGCATAGTATCTTTGTCCGCATGGGGAAGGCGGTAACCAAACGCCGCGTGCGTCTTAGCACAAACGCCATCGACCCGGTAAGCGGCCAGTTGATGGTTGTCGAGTACGCCCACGCGAAGTTACAGAACTGCTGTCGCGGGAATGCAGGACAGATTCATGAGGCCGCCAACTTAGTGCCGATGATTCTTCTGAAGCCTCATGCCGTCTTTCGCGGCCTTAAGCGCGATGCAGATGAGCCCGTCAAGAACAACGAAGAAGGGTGGCTGTGCTATTCCGGCATTCCCACCCATGCCTATAATGAAGATGGAACGCCAAGGGGGTCGTGGCCAAAGGAAGTTTTCTTGGTCTTTGTGAGTAGCGACAAGGTGGTTTATAATTGGTATTGGTATGAAAGTGACCCAAGCAATCCCAGTCTCCCAAAGGGTCACAAGGAACGGTTCCGGGAGCGAATAATATGAAAGCCATGAGTAACGAACGGTTTGCTGAGGCTGTCTTGGGAATGGAGCGATCCCGAAAATCGTTCAAGCCCAGCGCGACGTATATTCCAGAAGGCGATTGCATAGAATTCATGTTCGCCCCCGACAATTATCGCGCTCACCGAATTGATGGGCTTGTCACCGTCTACTATAGCCGCAAGACAGACCGAGTGATCGGTGGGCTAATCAAGGGCGTCCGCGCATTCTGCAAGAAGATGGAGGAAAAGTATCCTGGATTCCGGATGTCAATCGAAGTTCGGCCAGTCCGAGTGGACTATTTCTTTCTTGCCCAGTTGTGGACACAACCAAGCGAGTCAACTGGCACTGAGTTTGTTCGCGCCTACCGAGAACTCCTTCAGATGACCAATGAACAGCCCCTTGAGGTTGACGCGGGCGATCTCTGCCAGACGGAATGACGCTGCAACAGGCGCTTGCAGTCCCACCGACAAGCACTCCTCAATTTAAACTGACCGCTACCAGTAATTCGTGATTACGAAATCGCCCGAAGAAACCTTCACGATCTGCTCTGAGCAATCCCTTACCCCGATCCGCCGCCACTTCTGCTTTCTCTAAAACCCCGCCGCCCGGTACGGATATTTCTCCGCCATCTTCATCGTCTCCGCCAGGCTGCACGCCGCCGCCGTGCAGGTGGCGTCCGAGAGGCACACGGCCGCGGCGCATACCGCGAGATTCAGGCTCCGCTCGATTTCCCATCGTTCGTGCAGCCCGTAGAGGACCCCCGCGCAGAACGCGTCTCCCGCGCCCGCCCCGCTGCGGATGTACCCCTCGGGCAGCGCGAGCGACGGCTGCCAATATTCTTTTCCATCGGCTGTCAGAACGTACCCGCCTTCCGGCATGTGGAGGCACACCAGTTGCCTGACGCCCAGGCGCAGGAGTTCCCGGGCCGACGCGCGGATCGCCTTCGGGTCGGGCTTATGGTTGGGCCGCAGTTCGTGGCCCGTGGTGCGGCCGGCCTCGAACTCGTTCAGGATGGCGTAGTCGGCGTATCGCAGGGCGGGCTTGACGATCTGCGGGAACCGGCGGCTGTCTTCGCTGACGACGTCGATACTGGTCTCGATGCCCGCCGCCTGCAGGCGCGCCAGCAGCCGCGCGGCGGCGGTGCCGTACTCCGGGTCCGGCCCGTCGAATCGGCCCAGCAGCAGCAGGTATCCCACGTGGACCAGGCGTGCGCGGATCCGCTCGACCGGCACGTGCTCGGGGGCGAAGTGATCGTTGGCGCCGCGGTTATGAAAGAACGTCCGTCGGCCGGTGGGCTTGGCGACGCAGACGAGCGTGTGCGAGGTCGGCGCGGCGTTTGTGGCGGTCAGGGCGGTGGTGTCGACGCCCAGGTCGGCCATGCTTCGGCGGATGAACTCGCCGTCGGCGTCGCTCCCCGTGAGGCCGATGGCCTCCAGCGGAATCGGCCGGCCGCCGGGAGGCGGACCGAACCGGGCGAGGTCCACGAGGCAGTTGTACGGCGCCCCGCCGGTGCCCCGGCCCTCTTCGAGGATGTTGGCCAGGGCCTCTTCCTGCGGCCAACAATCGCAAATGTAGATGCGATCGATGATCCAGTTTCCGGCGCCGGCGATGCCGTGTCGTTCTGCAGCCATGGCAAACTCCTTGCCTCTCTCGGTTGCGACCGCAGCATGATACCTTCTGCGGGGGCTGGCGTTACAAACTTTTTACGTTGCGCTTCGCGCCGGCGATTATCATCTCTCGAGCCCGCGGCGGGAGCCGCGGGGCATCCGCGAACGGGCCGAGGCTTACTTCGCTCGAACGTACCCCGCGGCTCCCGCCGCGGGCTCGAACGGCTGCGCCCACTTCGGTGTGCCGCTTCGGCAAGAAGGTTGACGCCGGCCCTCTTGTCGCGCGGCACGCATGAGTTTATAGTAGGCCGGCGAAAGGTTCGGGGCGCCGGGATCGCGGCTGCGCAGTGCAGCGGGGATTCCTGGGAACCCCGGGCAACCTTCGGCGTCTAAAGGATCGGTTTGACAGGTGGCATCGCGACCGGAATCACGAGACGAGCCTGCGGTTCCGCACAGAACGTCTCTGGCGGACCAGGACCTGGTCACCCGCACGATCGGCGGCGACGGCACGGCCTTCGGCTCCATCGTCGAGCGGTACCAGGACCGCTTGCACAACGCGATCTTCCGCCTCGTCGGATCGACGGAAGATGCACGGGACCTCTTGCAGGACGCTTTTGTGAAGGCCTACGAGAATCTCGAGGGCTTTCGCGGCGGAAGCAGCCTCTATACGTGGCTCTTCCGGATTGCGGTGAACACGGCACTGAGCCACCGCCGAAAAAGGAAATGGACCCATGTCGGGCTGGGACCTGCATCCGATGACGATTCGGCCGCCGAAAGCGGCTGGCCCGACCCTGCGGCCCCCGACCCGGCCGACCCGATCATGGCGGCCGAGACGGAAGCCGCGGTTCAGCAGGCCCTCAACGCCCTGGACGAAGAGCACCGAACCATTGTCGTGCTGCGAGACATCCAGCACTGCGATTATCATGAAATGGCGGAGATCCTGGGCGTGCCGTCGGGCACCGTCAAGTCGCGCCTGCATCGCGCCCGGCTGATGTTGCGTGATAAACTGAAGCCGCTATTGAAGCAGTAGTTCCTTATTCGAGCCCGCGGCTGTTGTGCGAGTTGTTGCAGTTCGAGCCCGCGGCGGGAGCCGCGGGGTACGTGCTGACGAACAAAGCGTTAAGGTAAGGTGGCGTCTCATGCTGTGCGACCAGGTGCGTGAACATCTTTCGGCCTATCTGGACAAGGAACTGACGGCGGACCTCTCCGCCGCCGTCCGGGGCCACCTGGATACCTGCGCCGAGTGCCGCGCCCTGGCCGACGACCTGCGGGCCACC
>Ga0315281_10011442_pt1 | contig 12160 bp, 11 predicted proteins | sample YL17G07_0_MG_FD_204540 | JGI IMG/M metagenome (GOLD analysis project Ga0315281, IMG submission 204540) | Sediment microbial communities from Yellowstone Lake, YNP, Wyoming, USA - YL17G07_0 | ecosystem: Environmental > Aquatic > Freshwater > Lake > Sediment | place: USA: Wyoming | collected... | reverse complement strand
CGCGCGGTCGTCGAACCTGGCGTGACGAACCTTGCGATCACGCAACGCGTCGCGCCGTTCGGCTGCTACTACGCGCCCGATCCGTCGAGCCAGGTGGTCTGCTCCATCGGCGGCAACATCGCCGAGAACTCCGGCGGCGCGCACTGCCTGAAGTACGGCTTCACGGTGCATCACGTGTTGGGCGTCGAAGCCGTGCTCCCGAACGGCGACATCGTCCACATCGGCGGCGCGGTGCTCGACGCCCCCGGCCTCGATCTGCTCGGCGTCGTCGTCGGATCGGAAGGCACGCTCGCCATCGTCACGAAAGCGACGGTGCGGCTGCTGCGCCGTCCGGAGAAAGTGATGACGCTCCTCGCCGGCTTCGCGTCGATCGACGCGGCAGGCGAAGCCGTCTCGGCGATTATCTCCAGCGGCATCGTGCCGGCGGCCGTCGAGATGATGGACCGCCTGACCATTGAAGCCGCCGAGGCCTCGGTCCATCCCAACTTCCCGAAAACAGACGCGGTCCTCATCGTCGAGCTGGATGGCCCGCAGTCAGAAGTAGACGAGCTCTTCGCCGTCGTCGAATCGCTGTGTCAGAAATGCGGCGCGCTGACGATGGAGGTTGCGAAGGACCAGGCGCAGCGCGAGCGAATCTGGAAGGGACGCAAGGCCGCGTTCGCCGCCATGGGCCGCGTGTCGCCGAACTACTACGTGCAGGACGGCGTCGTGCCGCGCACGAAACTGCCGGAAGTCCTCCGCCGCATCCGCGATCTCGAAGTGCGCTCGGGCCTGCGCATCGGCAACGTCTTCCATGCCGGCGACGGCAACCTGCATCCGCTTATCTGCTACGACGAGGCGATCCCCGGCCAGGCGGAACACGCGGAGACAGTCGCCGCCGAGATCCTCATGTACTGCGTCGAGGCCGGCGGATCGATTACGGGCGAGCACGGCGTCGGCGCGGACAAAAAGGGCTCGATGCCCAGGATGTTCACCGACACCGATCTCGACACGATGCAGCTCGTGCGCTGTGCGTTCGATCCCACGGGCATCTGCAATCCCGGCAAAGTGTTTCCGACACCGCGTTTGTGCGGCGAAGTGCCCGGGCCGTACCGGCAACATCCCGTCGAACGCGCCGGCCTCGCGGAGCGCTTCTGATGCCGGCACAAGTCTTCGAACCCACGAACGCCGCAGGCGTCGCGGCGGCGCTGCAGGCCGCCAGCAACGACGGCCTGTCAGTGGTCGTCCGTGGCGCTAGGACGAAGTTCACGCCGCCGGCGTCAGATGTCGTGATCGCCACGACAAAGATGACGACGCCCATCGATCATGTGGCGGGAGATCTGGTGGCGACGGTTCCGGCGGGCGCCTCGCTTGATGCCGTCAATGCGGTGCTGAAACGCGAACGGCAATGGATTCCGCTCGATCCGCCCCGCAGCCATCGCGCCACCATTGGCGGCATCATCGCGACCAACGACAGCGGGCCGCGCCGCCACCGATTCGGCGCGCCTCGCGATCTCATCATCGGCATCGAGATCGCGCTCGTTGACGGCCGCACGGCGAAAGCGGGCGGCCGCGTCGTGAAGAATGTCGCGGGCTACGACCTGTCGAAGCTGATGTGCGGCTCGCTCGGGACCCTCGCGGTGGTGACGAACGCGACGTTCAAGCTGTCGCCCGTCGCGCCGTTTTCGCAGACGGTCGTCGCAACGCTGGCCGATTTGCGCAAGCTCAGCGACCTCGCCCTCGCGCTGGCCGACGCGCCCGTCAGTCCATCGGCCATCGAGCTGCAGTCGCCGCCGCATCGGCTGCTCGTCAGGTTCGAGACGACCGAAGGCGCGGCGGCAGCGCAAACGACAATCGCGATCGAGATCTGCGCGACACACGGCGCGACGTCGAACGTCATCACCGGCCAGGCCGAGATCGACGCCTGGCGCGCGCACGAAAGCCGCATCTTCAGCGCGGCCGGCACAGTGGTGAAACTTGCGGTCCTCCCGACCGATGTCGCCGACATGCTGTCGGCGATTCAGCGGCTGACGGCGGCGGCCGGCGTCGAGTGCGCGATTTCTGGACGCGGCGCACTGGGCATCGTGCTCGTTCGTCTCGGCGGCGATCCGCCTTCGCCTGGCGGCTTCGGCGAGACAAGCTCCGCGCACAGCCGAATCATCGGCGAGCTGCGCCGCGACGCCTCGGCGCGGCGCGGCAGCGTCGTCGTGCTGTCGGGATCGGAAGCCGTCATGCGCGAGGCCGGACGATTCGGTCCGATCGGCGATGCCGAACCCGTCATGCGCGCGGTCAAGGCGCGCTTCGATCCACACCACCTGCTGAATACCGGGCTGGCGCCGTGGGATTGAACGAAGAAGTCCGCCTGAAGGCGGACACTACACGTGATTTTGCATCGCTCGCGCCGCTCGATCCCCTGATCGACAAGTGCGTCCACTGCGGCTTCTGCCTGCCGGCGTGCCCGAGCTACATCCTGCTGGGCCAGGAAATGGACTCGCCGCGCGGCCGGATCTACATGATGAAGGCCGGTGTCGAAGGGCGCATGCCGATGAGCGACGTGATGGTCGCCCACTTCGACACGTGCCTCGGCTGCATGGCGTGCGAAACCGCCTGTCCGTCCGGCGTCCGCTACGCGCCGCTCATCGAAGAAACCCGCGCCGCCATCGAGCACCACCATAGGCGGTCCATCGGCGATCGCCTCTTCCGTCAGCTGCTGTTCTGGCTGCTGCCGTACCCGGCGAGGCTCCGGCTGTTCGCGATGCCGCTCGCCTTCATCAACACGCTGCGCGAACGCAAAGGCCTGCTGTCGCTGCTGCCGCTGAAGCTGCGAAACCTGATCGCGCTCGCGCCCGATGCGAAGAGCGCCCGCGCGTCCGGCGCCCTGCCCGAGCGGACGGCCGCCATGGGCGCGACGCGCCTGCGCGCCGGCCTCGTCACCGGCTGCGTCCAGCAGGTCTTCTTCGGCCACGTCAACGACGCCACGGTCCGCGTCCTCGCCGCCGAAGGCTGCGACGTGCACGCGCCTCAGGCGCAGGGCTGCTGCGGCGCGCTCGCGCTGCACTCGGGACGCGACGGCGACGCCCGCGATTTCGCACGCAAGCTGATCGCAACCTTCGAGCGCCCTGGGGACGACGCCGTCGACGTCGTGGTCGTCAACGCCGCGGGCTGCGGGTCGTCGATGAAGAGCTACGGCGAGCTCTTTCGCGACGACCCGGTCTGGGCCACACGCGCGCAGGCGTTCGCGGCAAAAGTCCGCGACGTCACGGAGGTCCTCGCCGGGCTCGAGCCCCCACGGGCGCCCCGCCATCGTCTCGACATGCGGGTCGCCTACCACGACGCCTGCCACCTCGGTCACGCGCAGGGCGTGCGTCAGCAGCCACGCGATCTGCTCACGGCGATTCCAGGCGTCACGCTCGTCCCCGTCGCCGACGGGGAGATCTGCTGCGGCAGCGCGGGCATCTTCAATCTGGTCCAGCCCGAGATGGCCTCGGAGCTGGGCCGCCGCAAAGCCGCCAACATCGCGGACGCGAAACCGGATATCGTAGCGACGACGAATCCGGGGTGCATGCTGCAGATCGCCGCGGCGGCGCGGGCGGCCGGGACCCACCTGCCCATCGTGCACGTCGTCGAGCTTCTCGACGCCTCGATTCTGGGGACACAAATCCGGCGGCCCTGAAAGGGCCGCCCTACTTACATGATCATTGACCCGACGACGATTCCTGCGACGAGCATGTATCGCGTGCTCATCGGCTCCGTGGTACCACGGCCCATCGCCTTTGTCTCCACGGTTTCGCCCGCCGGCGTGCTCAACCTGGCGCCGTTTTCCTTCTTCAACGCCTTCTGCGCGGATCCGCCGGTTGTCGGCTTCTGCCCGGTCTGGCGCAATCCCCCGAAGGACACCATCGCGAACATCCGGGCCACGCGCGAGTTCGTGGTCAACATCGTCAGCGAAGACATTGCCGAAGCCATGAACGTCTGCTCGGGCGAATATCCGCCAGAGGTCGACGAGTTTCACCTGTCGAGGCTGACGGCGGTGCCGAGCGTCGTGGTGAAACCGCCGCGGGTCAAGGAATCGCCCATCAACATGGAGTGCTCGCTGATGCAGATCATCGACTTCAGCGAGCGGCCGAACGGCGGGAGCCTCGTGCTCGGACAGATCGTGCGCATGCACGTGGACGACGAGATCATCGACGCAAGCTACAAGATCGATCCGGACAAGCTGCGCGCGATTGGGCGCATGGGCGGACCCGACTACGCGCGCACGCGCGATCGCTTCGCGATGGTCCGCCCAGAAACAAAAGTTCGCCCCTGACTCTGTGGGGCGGCCCTTTCAGGGCCGCCTGATCAGTCACACGACGCGTCCACCCGCTGCAGCGACCGTCCCTGCAGTTCCCTGTCGACGAGGGCGCCTGTCACCGACACGCGCTCGCCGACATGAGCGCCCAGCTTCAACCGGTTCGTGACGTCCACAAGCGTGATCGACGACGAGCGCTTCGCGATGAAGCCGGTCCTCCAGTTCCTCGACTTCGGCGCGGCCGCGCCGCTCGTGTCCTTCAGCTTGAAGATGTCGTGATCCTGCTCGAGGCATCCGGTAATCGTGACGGCGTCCGGCGCCTGGGCCGTCGCGACCGCATCCGCGGAACGCGCTTTCACGGCGACGTTCGTCTTCTTCGCCGGAGCCGGCGACGTCGCCTTCGTCACGACGGCTGTGGCCACGGGCGCGGCGTCGATGGACGGAGCCGCCTGATGTGCGGCAAATACGAGGGCCCCGACGGAAATCAGCGCCACGAGCGACACGGCAGCGATATAGGCGGCCCGCAGAGGTCTGAGCGGCGGTCTCTTCGAGCGCATGGATTTCCTGAGACGCTTGATCCACTTATTGACGTCCATCGACATCCTCCTCCGCCTTCGCGCCCTGCGGGCGCTTCGGCGAGACAGGCTGCGATCGAGCAAGTCGAGTGCCCTGCACGATTCTGAAATCGGCGGCTGTAACTCAGTGTGAAGAGGTTGTTTGCCGGGCCGGCAGAAATCACAAAATCGCGATGTCACCAAATGCGACGACGCAAATTGTGATCCCAGTTACCAGCCGGCGGCCTGGCCGTCTTTGCGGAAATCCGATCCGGCGCGGTAGAAACCGCCCGGCGACCCGTCCGCGTTCGGCGTGAACATCAGCCACTGCACGCCGCCGACGTCACGGCCGTTGATCGCGCGGACGTCGTGGCCCATCGCGGTCAGCGGCGCGCCGACCAGGCGGAAGAGCGACGACTCCAGCCGCAGCACGTTGGCGATCTGCGAATGGCGGTAGCGCGCCATGTCTGACGCCGCCTGGAGGTTGGCGTCGAGGTCGAAGACGTCGACCAGAATCTGCTCGTGCCCCTGCGCCTGCATATCGCCGCCCATCAGCGTCACCGTCATGACCGGCTGGTTGTTCTTCATGACGAAGCCGGCCGACAGCGTGTTGAAGGGACGCTTGCGCGGCGCGATGACATTCGGGCTGTTCGCGTCGAGGGAAAACAGCGACCCGCGGTTGTGCAGGATGAAGCCGTAGCCGGGCACGGTGATGCCCGATCCGAATTCGTCGAAATTGCTGTTCACCCACGACACCATGTTGCCGGCGCTGTCGCCCGCCGACAGCACGATCGTGTCGCCGTTGCCGTCCGCGTTGCCTTTCTTGCCGGGACTGGACGCGCGCGCCGGATCCACTTTGCCGCACAGCGAGGCGGCGTACGGCTTCGACAGCAGCCTCGCGATCGGCACGGCGACGGCGTTGGGATCCGCGTTGTAGCGATAGAGGTCCGCGTAGGCCAGCTTCTTCGCCTCGATCATCAGATGCCAGTACTTCGCGTTCGCCGGTCCCAGGCTCGCGAGCGTCTGGCCCGGCGCCCACTTCGGCACGCAGGCTTCGAGGATGTTGAGCATCTCGTTGGTCGCCCAGGCCTGCGACGGCGGCGGCAGCTCCATGACATCGAACCCGTGATACGTGCTCGTCGCCGGTTCGACCCACTCGCCTTTGTACGCCGCCAGGTCGTCGAGCGTCATCGTCCCGCCGAGTGCGTCTGACTTCGCGACAATCGCTTTGGCGATGTCGCCGCGGTAGAAGGCGTCGACGCCCTGCTGCTGAAGCATCTGGAGTGTGCGCGCGAGATCGGGATTGCGGAACCGCTGTCCTGCGACGAGCGGCTTGCCGTTGATGTACCAGGTCTTCACCGAATCCGGGTCGAGCTCGGAGCAGCAGCCGCGCAGCGGGAGCGCCGGTGGCAGCCTCCAGTCGCTCGCGATCCGCTCGGACACCGGAAACCCGTTCGTGGCGTACTCGATCGCCGGCTGCAAGACGTCCTTGAACGTCAGCGTGCCGAACCGCTTGAGCACGGCGTCCCAGCCCCACACGGTGCCTGGAACAGTCACCGGCAGGATGCCGCCCGGCGGCATCCCCGATCCCGGCCCCCAGTTCGCGGCGGCGGCGCGATAGCCGAGGGCGTTGAAGTGTGCGAGCGTCGCGCCGGTCGGCGCCATGCCGCTCGCGTTCAGCACGAACAGCTTGTGCTCTTTGGCGCTGTAGATGAGCGTGAACAGGTCGCCGCCGATGCCGACCATCATCGGCTCGACGACGTTCAGGACGGCGGCCGCGGCGACGGCGGCGTCAATCGCGTTGCCGCCCTGCTGCAGGATGCGCAGTCCCGCCTGCGCCGCCAGCGGCTGGCTCGCGACGACGATCCCGTGCGGCGCCATGACCTCGGACCGTGTCTGCGCCAGCCATCCTCCGGCGCGATCGCCGCGCACGGCGTCGCAGAACGCCGGCCTCGGCGACGCCGCACACGACGGCATCGCCGGGACTGTCTGCGCGATCACCGTCACGGCCGCTCCGGCGGCCAGCAGCGCCATCGCCGCCGCACTCATGCTCTTCATCGCTCGGTCCACCTTCTCACTTCTCACTTCTCACTTCTTCTCGTACCGCTTCGACCAGCCGGTACGCCCGTTCGTCACGCTGAAGCTTCCATCGTCGCTCGCGCTCAATTTGATCCACGCCGCGTGATCGTGGTCGCCGAACTCAAGATTCGCGATGAACTCATCCGGGAAGTTGTTCGACTCGTAATTCAGCGACTTGTGGAGCTGCCAGACACTTTCAATTTCCATGTGCTCGCGCAGCGTGGCCCACGTCGGCGGCGATCCGCCCTTGTAGGCGCCGTTGTCCGCAATAGCGACGCGCGGCCGAATCGCGGACAGCATCGGCCCCACGTTGGTGTCGGCATTTGCGTGGTGGGTGATCACGTACGCGTCGATGTCGCCGATGAGGTCGTTCGGGCAGACGAGTCGGACGAGGCTTGGGCCGACCAGGTCGCCCAGGTCGAGCAGACGGAACTTGCCATAGCGCACGTGAATGCCGAGCGACCGCGGGTTCTCGCGGCTCGCGAACGGGCGGCCTTCGTAGCCCATGCACACCGGGTTCGGTTGTCCCGCGCCGTCGACCGGGGTGGACACGGTCTCGCCGTCCGCGCTCATCACACGGACGTCGAGGCCCAGAAGCGGCAGGCGATCGCCGGGCTTCGGCATGAGGTGCCGCGAGGCGCCTGCCTGCACGGCATGCTCTCGCGCCTCGCGGTACGCGGTGAAGGACGCGACCTGATCGGGGCTGGTTTCCATCAGCTCGCCGTAGTCCACGAACGCGCCAATCGGCACGCGTCGGGCGAGCTCGGCCGCGCCGCCGTTATGGTCTTCGTGCATGTGCGTGATGAGCAGGTAGTCGATGCGCGAGACATGGGCGTCGCGCATCGCCGCTTCGATCCGATCCGGATCGCGGCCATCGCGCCCGGGATATCCGGTGTCGACGAGCAGCGTCTGGCCAGCCGGCGTGACAAAGAGCGTGGACTGCCCGCCTTCGACGTCGATGAAGTACACGTCGAGCGTCTTCGGCGCGGCAAGGGCGGAGGCGATCCACAGCGCCGCGGCGGCCGCGGCCAGCGCCAGCTTCATCGGTACGACCTGGTGACGCCGGTCCGGCCGTTCGTCACGCTGAAACCGCCGCTCGCATCGGCGCTCACTTTGATCCACGCGCCGGCGTCCCGTTCACCCTCGTCGAGGTTGGCGATGAACGCGTCGGGGTAATTCGCTGAGCCTTCGTTGCCCGAGCGGTGGAGCTGCCAGACGTCTTCGATTCCAGCGGCCGCACGCAGCACCGCGAACGCCGCCGGCGCACCGCCCTTGGTGACGCCGTTGTTGAGGATGGCCACGCGCGGTGTCACCGCGGCCAGCACCGCCGGAATCGCGGTGTCGCGGTTGCCGTGATGCGGCACCAGGTAGACGTCGGCGTGGCCGAGCAGGTTGCCGGGGCACGCGAGCGCCGCCAGATTCGTTCCCGGCAGATCGCCAAGGTCCAGGAACGTGAACTTGCCGAACGTCAGGCGCACGCCGAGCGATCGCGGATTCTCGGTCTGATCGACCGGCTGCGCGCTGAGCGTCGCGCACGCGGCATTCGGCGCGCCCGATGCGCCCGTGAGCGCTCGCGACACCAGTGCCCCGCCCGCGCTCACGACGTCGATCTCCGCGGCGCCGAGCGCGAGACGCTCGCCGGGTTTCGGATGGCGTTCGGCGCCACGCGCACGGACGGCCGCGTACGCGGTGAACGGCGTCCGCGCGAAGTCGCTCGTCTCCACCGGCTCGCCGTAGTCAACGAACGTCGCCACGGGCAGGCGCCTGGCCACCTCGGGGACGCCGCCGGCGTGATCGCCGTGGAAGTGCGTGACCAGAAGCGTCTCGAGGCGCTCGACGTGCGCCTCCCGCGCCGCCGCCAGAATGCGATCGGCGTCCCGATTGCCGAATCCGGCCCATCCGGCGTCGATGAGCGTCGCCTGGCCGCCTTCGACGTCGATGAAATAGATGTCGAGGGCCCCGGCCGCTGCGCCTGCGATGGAGGTGACGCAGATGACAGCGACGGCCGCACACGCCGCCATTCCGCATCGCGACAAATGTTTCATGGCGCTGCCATGATACCTATAAACTACGCGCGATGCCGACCGGTGGACGCCGCCGCCACGCCGCTTTTGCGGCGCTTCTGCTCGCGGTCTGCGTCAGCGTCGTCGCCGCGGCCGGCTCGCTGCCCTCACGGCTCACGGATCAGGAGTTCTGGACGCTCGTCAGCGATCTGTCCGAGCCCGGCGGGAGCTTCCGTTCGGACAACCTGCTCTCGAACGAGCTTCGGCTTCAGTACGTGATCCCGGACCTCGTCCGCACGGTCCCGCGTGGACGCGCCTACATCGGCGTCGGCCCCGAACAGAATTTCACCTACATCGCCGCCGTCCAGCCGTCGATGGCCTTCATCGTCGACATCCGCCGCGGCAACCTGCACCTGCAGCTGATGTACAAGGCGCTGTTCGAGCTGTCGAGCGATCGCGTGGATTTCGTGTCGCGTCTCTTCTCGCGAAAGGCGCCGGACGGCCTCGGTCCGAACGCCTCGCCGAAACAGATCTTCGATGCCGTTGCGGCCGAGGCCGCCACCGACGCGTTGTACGACCGCAACCTCAAGGCGATCGCGGCGCAGCTCTCGGGCAGGCACGGGTTCCCGCTGTCGCAGGACGACATGCAAGGCATCGAGCATGTGTTCCATGCCTTCTACACGTTTGGACCGGCGATCAACTACTCGTCGAGCGACGCCGAAGACGCGGTGACCAGCTCCGGCACCTACCGCCCGACGTACGCCGAGCTGATGTCAGCGACGGACAGTGAAGGCCACGCGCGCAGTTACCTCGCGACCGACGAGGCGTTTGCGTTCGTCAAGACGCTCGAGTCGAAAAACATGGTGGTGCCGATCGTCGGCGACTTTGCCGGCCCGCGCGCGCTGCGCGCCGTCGGCGCGTACTTGAAGACGCAATCCGCGTTCGTGTCGGCGTTCTATGTGTCGAACGTCGAGCAGTACCTGCGCGTCGAGCGCGTGTGGGGCTCGTTCTGCGGCAACGCCGCGCGGCTGCCGATGGACGACGCCAGCACGTTCATCCGCGCCGGCCGGGGCGGCCGCTACTCCCGCGGCGGCACCGCGCTCACGCACGAGTTGACGTCGATGACTGTGGAAGTTGACGGCTGCGATCGCCGTCCTTAAAAAGCGAGGATCCGAATGATCAGTGTGACTGCCCTGCTTCTCCCGACCCTTCTGTCCGCCGTGCTCGTGTTCATCGTCAGTTCCATCGTCCACATGATGACGCCGTGGCACGCCGGCGACTTCTCGAAGCTGCCGAACGAAGAGGGCGTGCTGGCGGCGCTTCGTCCGTTCAATCTCGCGCCCGGGTCGTACGTCGCGCCGCGTCCGGCGAGCATGAAAGACATGGGGTCGCCGGAGTTCAAGGCGAAGGTCAAGCTGGGACCCTCCGTCATGATGAACGTCATGCCCGGCCAGTCCGGCATGGGACAGCAGCTCGTTCTCTGGTTCCTCTACTCGGCGGTCATCGCGCTGTTCGCCGGCTTCATTACCCTCAAGAGCCTTCAGGCCGGCGCGGACTACATCGTGGTGTTCAAGTTCGTCGCTACCATCGCCTTCGGCGCGTACACGATGGGGCTGTGGCAGATGTCGATCTGGTACCGCCGCCCGTGGGTCGTCACGCTCAAGTCGACGATCGACGGCGCCCTCTACGCGTGTCTCACGGCGGGCGCATTCGGCTGGCTCTGGCCCAGGTAGGGCAAGGGCAGGGCTGAGGGCATAGGACTGAGGGCATAGATGGCGGACGTCATCTCTCAGGTGCAGCTCGCCGCGTTTCTGCCGGCGCTTCCGCGCGCCGATCAATGGACGGCGTCGCTGAACGCGGCGATGGATCGCTTCGAGATCAACACGCCGGCGCGGGCGGCCGCGTTCCTCGCCCAGGTCGCGCACGAGTCCACCGAGTTCCGCGATCTGGTCGAGAACCTCAACTACTCGGTGAAGGCCATGATGGCCGCGTGGCCGAAGCGGTTCCCGACGCCAGAATCCGCGCTCCCGTACGAACGGAAGCCCGAGCTGCTCGCCAACTACGTGTACTCGAAGCGCCTCGGCAACGGCGATATCGCAAGCGGCGACGGCTGGACGTATCGCGGGCGAGGTCTGCTGCAGGTGACCGGACGCGGCAATTACCGATCGTGCGGCGCCGTGCTGGCGCTGCCGCTCGAAGCGCAGCCGGATCTGCTCACGTCGCCTGACGCCGCCGCGCTCGCGGCCGCGCAGTTCTGGCAGTCGCGCGGCCTCAACCACCTCGCCGACGATGAGAACGACGACAACGACGACTCCGACTTCATCGCGATCACGAAGGTCATCAACGGCGGCACCGCGGGACTGAAAGCGCGTCAGACGTACTGGGCGCGCGCGAAAGCTGCGCTGGCGTAGACGGAGTCCTTCGGTGCTGTTCATGGTCATCGAGCACTTCAAACCCGGGAAAGCGCCGGAGGTCTATCGCCGGTTCCGCGAACACGGACGCATGGCGCCAGACGATGTGAAGTACATCGCGAGCTGGGTCGATCTGAAGTTCGCACGCTGCTTTCAGGTAATGGAGGCCGAGAACGAATCGCGACTCCTCGAGTGGACGCAGCACTGGGACGATCTGACGGACTTTGAAATCATCCCCGTTCACCCTTCCGCTGACGCCGCCGCGATCATGACGTCCGCCGAAAGGCGCGACAATTGAATCGAAAGCGGAGCGGGTGGCCGCGAACGGGCGCCCGCTCGGGCGCGGAGGCGTTAGCCGTGAGCATGGCTTTTCTGCCGAGCACCCGAGTGGGCTGTTCGCGGACAGGATCCGGACGTGGTCGCATTGCTTTCGATTCGGGTCGTACAGAAAAGAGGCGGCCTCAGAGAAGGCCGCCCTACGAAGAATCGGCAGGCCTGAAGGCCAGCACTACATCAGACGTCGAGGACCTGAATCCCCGCTGCTAACCCTTCGATCGGATTCCGTCCCGGCGACGGCCGGTACTCGTGGGCGATGTAGCCGGTGTAGCCGAGCTCGACGATCGTCTGCGCGATGAAGCGGTAGTTCAGCTCCTGCGTGCCGTCGATCTCGTGACGGCCGGGCACGCCGGCCGTGTGGAAGTGGAAGATCCACTTGACGTTGTCTTTGATGGCGGCGGCGACGTTCCCTTCCATGATCTGGGCGTGATAGATGTCGAAGAGCATCTTCACGTTCGGTGAGTTGACGCGCCTGCACATCTCGAAGCCCCACGACGGGCGATCGCA
>Ga0315281_10011441_pt1 | contig 12161 bp, 13 predicted proteins | sample YL17G07_0_MG_FD_204540 | JGI IMG/M metagenome (GOLD analysis project Ga0315281, IMG submission 204540) | Sediment microbial communities from Yellowstone Lake, YNP, Wyoming, USA - YL17G07_0 | ecosystem: Environmental > Aquatic > Freshwater > Lake > Sediment | place: USA: Wyoming | collected... | reverse complement strand
CAGTGGTAGTTAGTGGAAGTTGGGGGACTTGGCTTTTGATGGGAATTGTGGTTATCTTCGTGATAAAGAAAGCCCCCGACATCGGGGGCTTTCTTTTGATGGTGTTAATACCGCAATCTCACACTATCATTGAGCAAGGAGACCTATGTAATCAGCAATGCCAGTAGCTATCATCCTAGGAATGTCTGAAAGATAGGCAACTGTGATCCACAACACGCCTAGGATTATCAGCGATACTCCAATTGCTGATAGACTGATTCCTCTAGCTGCTCGGACTCTATTAGCAATACTCTGAGTGGTCATATCCGCTCTCCTTATTTAGCTGATGCTATTGCCTATTCTTTCGCTTGTGATTAGATATCCAAGGGAAAAGACGTTGGTTTCGAGAGATGGGTTGGTTTATTAGCTCTTGATTTCCGAAGATCTCTGACCGCGACGATTATGGCAGAGCTGATAACTAACATTGTCCCAAAGCCGATCGCTATCCAAGGTATGAGGGTCTTGAACCAAAGGAGCATCCAGCTAGCGCTTCGGGCTGTGTTCGTCAAGTCAGTAATTGTGCTCTCAGCATATTTGACGTTGGATATGAGGGATGGTACTATGCCCATCATGGGCACATCGTAGCTCATAGTTGTAACGGCATTCTGGTCAACCACAGTACCGCTCGATGGTTCGATCGTCAAGGTAATCTCAGTGCTCAAATAAGCATTCAGGTTATTGGCTCTGGGATCGGGTCCCAATAAGAGGTCCTTCTCATCGATTTTGAAAACAACGACATCGAGACCTCGGAACTGTTCGCTACCTACGTACTTTGCCTGTAATGGCCTGTAAGCAGCCGGATTCCAGAGGAAGAAGGTATCGCCTTTACCTAGCCCCTTTGGGGGTCCCCATTGTCCTTCTCGGGGTATATCACCGAGGCTGGGCACAAACGCGAGGGTGCTCCTGTCTACGGCAAGAATACTCTCACCACCATATATGGATGAAAGGTCTGTACCAGTGGCAGAGTTGGTAACTTTGCGTACTTCTTTGATGAGCAAGACATTTCCTTCGGTACCTATGGCTTTCTGCTCCATGGTTTGTGTTATCGGGATGGTGTCGAGTGATTGGGTTGCGGGATTGGCAACCATGAATGCCCCATCAAAGTTTAAAGTTTTTTCATAATTAGTGGGGATTTTATCGAGCGCGGGGAAGATAACCGCGATCCATAGCGCACCGAAAATTGCCAGTGCTGCACCTACTAGAGCGAGAATGATTAGTCTGTATCCTCTTAAACCTCTCCTTTGAGCAACCATGTCATCCTCCTTTACTGTCTCGCTAAAGACCATCTAGGGTTTGAGCCTATTTTCTACTAGTTTGTACTCTTTGGGTATCACCATTTCAGGTTATTTAGTTCAATTTTGCATAGTACTTTAGTCTTGTGAGTAAAGTCTCTAATGTAGTGTTTCCTAAATAAAGTCATCGTCAGTCCAATAACGCTGGCCCTAAACCCTTCGTCAGGACGGCTCCGGCGGAAACCATCCTTTCGAATGTAGCCAGCTAACGAACTGTTAGAGACACTACACTAGCATTGTTCTATTTAGCCCTAATAACTCTTCTTGGGTGCCAGCAGCTAGACCAATAGGCTAAGGCTAGCTCTGGTCTCAACCTTGCTTCAGCTCCACATTCTCTGCATAGAAGGATAATGCTGTCTAGGGCAAGTTTTATGCCAAAGTTATCGCCATGGCACACTCCACACGTGATTTTATCCGGTATTGTTACGCCAAATATGTCCGCTGTCCTACCTATGTCCACTTACCCCTCCATGTGATTGCTTTTCAATTACCTTAGCTCACTATATTCTGATGACATGAAAATATTGTTAAAATAGAGTTAAGATAATATAAATACGAAAATATGGGGACTGGTTTGAGAATTAGCTAATCCTTGTATTCTTCGACACCTCATTTTATTACTAAAGTCTTCAATATCCTGTGGCTGGATTAATGCCTAACATGGTCTTTGATATTCTAGTGTAGTGTTTCCTAAATAAAGTTATCGTCAGGCCAATAATGCTGGTCCTAAACCCTTCGTCAGGACAGCTCCGGCGGAAACCATCCTTTCGAATGAGGCCAGCTAACGAACTGTTGGGACACTACACTAGAAATAGTGGGTTCGCTTGACAATCGATTGACGTATGTTATACACTACCTCGTAGTACGAGGTAGTGGGCTAAGAAGATGAAATACGGGCGTGAACTGTTGAAGGGAAACACTGACCATTTGCTTCTATCACTAATCGGTCAGGAGCCGATATATGGATATCAATTGATTAAGGAGATAGGAAAAAGAAGCGGTGGTTACTTCCAATTCAAGGAGGGCACTCTTTACACGGCTTTGCATAGGTTGGAGAGGGAGGGACTCATCGAAGGCAAGTGGGAACGTCTCTCGAATGGGCAGGAGAGAAGGTATTACTACCTCACCAAGACGGGACGCTGTGTCTTGGATGAGAAGAGAGATGAATGGCGGGGCTTCTCGGCTGCAGTGAATTTGGTTACTGAACGGGCAAATACGGGCTGAGACAGGGGATTAATCAGATGTTGCCAAAGCTTAGACAATATCTGGCAAGAGTCAAATCGTGCTCGAGGCTGGACCCTACAGCCGAGAGCGAGATTGTTCGGGAGCTTCAGACCCATTTTGAAGACGAGATAGGGGAGTTGTGCCAGACCGGTTTATCTACCACTGAGGCAGCAGATGTGGCGACAAAGCGATTCGGCGCACCGGAAGCGCTGGGCCGCCAGATTTATGAGGTGTATAGCAAAGGAACCTGGAGCCAGGCTTTGCTCGCAGCTATCCCTCACTTTTTGCTAGCTCTCACTTTTTATTTCCATCTCTGGCAAAATAACTTCTGGCTGCTTACTACTGCGCTGGTGGTAGTAGCGGTGACGCTCTATGCCTGGCGGCATGGTAGACCATCGTGGTTCTATTCTTGGCTGGGCTATTCTCTGCTAACTTTGTTCGTTATCGTTTTTCTGGTTCTGCTTGCGGTTGGGCAGGGACTATCCCGATTTATGCTGGGAAGTGGCATGCAATGGGTGGTGATGGCAGCTTACGTCCCCGTTGCGCTTTGTTTGTTGGGCTATGCCATAGTTTGCGTAGTACGAAGGGATTGGCTTCTCGCCTCGTTTATGCTGCTTCCATTTCCTGCAATTATTGTGTGGCTCTTTGCCTTGGAGCAGGGGGTTGGGCTTGTGGCATACGGCAAGGGGGGTCTTCCAGGGGGGGCCCATGGAGTGGCGTTTACCTTTCTCGCTCTGGGAGGTGCTGCGGGAACCTTCATTCGTCTCAGGCAGCGGTTGCTAAAGACCGCAGTGCTTGCGGTAGCGATGTTGCTTATTCTAGCAATAGTTTGGCGCTTTGCTGAAAGTAACATTAATCCACTTATCTCCCTGTTTGTGTCTTTTTGTTTTATTATCTTTTTGCTGAGCCCTTGTTTATTGCAGAATAGAGTAGTGCATCGAGGAAGCGAGATAGAAGCCTGGGATGAGGCTTGCCTTGGGCAGGCTGTCAGGAAAACCTGACGACAGTTTTGAGCCCCAATGAGGTTGTGGTCGTTTGATTGTATGCAGCAGAAATAGCGAGAAGGGAGAGACTTAAGACCTTTAATGGGTAAGGTTGCTGTTGTTACTGACAGCAGTGCATGTGTGCCCAAGGAGGTGGTTAAGCAATACGGCATACATATACTGCCATTGATACTCATCTTTGAGGACCGATCCTATAGAGATGGGGTAGATATAACAGCACAGGAATTCTATGAGCTTTTGAAGAAGGCGAAAAAGGTTCCTACTACCTCTTCTCCATCGCCCGGTGAATATCTTGAGGTATTTCGGGAGGTAGCTAAGCAGGCTAGCAGCATTTTCTGCATAACGCTTCCTTCTCATTTGAGTATGGCATTTGACTCGGCAACTCAGGCCAGGGAGATGGCGAGGGAGACCTTACCTCAGGTTAATATAAATGTGTTTCCTTCTCATAGTCCAGCGCTGGGTCAGGGGTTCATAGCCCAAGCGGCGGCTCGAGCAGCAGATTCAGGCAAAGATTTATCTCAGGTGGTCCAGGCTGCACAGGATATGATGGATAAAGTCAATTCGATCGCAATGCTGGACACACTTTACTATTTGGCTAAAGGTGGACGCATCCCAAAGGCAGCAGCGTGGGCTGGCTTCCTGTTTAAGATCAAGCCTATTTTGGATGCCACAGGCGATGTGCGTCTGCTGGAACGCTGTCGTACCAGGAAACGGGCGATAGAGCGGTTGCTCTATATAATGAGGCAACGGAGTGGGGGGAAGCCAATATGCGTGAATCTGATGCATGCTGGTGTTCCTGAAGAGGCTGAAAGACTTAAGGCTGATATCATATCTCAGTTCGATTGTCTTGAATTCTACGTCACTGATTTTACGCCGGTAGTAGGCACACATACCGGGCCTGGTACAATCGGGCTCAGCTTTTATACTGCCGATTAGACATAGTAATTGATGCAAACCTCAATGCGGACAGGAGGCTATTATCAATAGTGTTGCTGTGGTCACGGATAGTGTCTCTTGTCTGCCGAAGGAGTTAACTGAGAAATATGCTATTAGGATTGTGCCGATAAGTCTTAATAATAAATGGCAGCGTATATCGCGATGGAATCGACATAACTCCGACAAAGGTTTACCAGCTTCTGGAAACTACTAAGAGTGTTCCTACCACCTCGTCTCCTTCACCAGGAGATTTCGTTCAGGTCTACAGAGAACTTAGTAAGTTGGTAGATAGTATTGTGTGTGTTACTATATGCTCGGACATAAGCATGATGTTCAATTCGGCAACGGAGGCAAAGCAGATAGCGGCGGAGGAGCTTCCTCAGCTTGCCATAAATGTTATTGACTCCCGCACTGCAGGAGGGGCACAGGGGTTTGTGGCGCTAGCAGCGGCGAGAGCCGCCGCCTCGGGCAAGGACTTGACTGAGGTGACTCGTGTAGCTAAGCTTATGATACCCAGGGTAAACATGATAGCTGTTCTGGATACCCTATATTATCTAGCAAGGGCGGGGTGTATCCCCAGGATAGCTGCTTGGGCTGGCTCTTGCTGCGGATAAATCCTATTCTGACGTTTTCCCACGAAGGGATAGGTTTATTAGAAAGGGCTAGAACTAAACCCAGGGCTGTGAACCGTTTGCTGGAGATCATGGAGAAGAGAACAGGTGGCAAGCCAGTTCATGTTAACATTATGCACGCCAATGTAGTAGAGGATGCGGAAGCCTTGAAAGAGAGGATAGAGTCTCGATTTAAGTGCGTGGAACTCTTCATAACCGATTTTGCACCGACCATGGGTGTACAGGCCGGTCCTGGAACGCTAGCTCTCGCTTTTTACAGCGAGGAGGATGGAGATGTGGGATAAAGTCGCTCTTATTATAGGGTCTTATATCTTGGGCTCGTTCCCCTTATTGTATCTGCTAGGCAGGCTTCATGGAGTAGACCTCAGACAATATGAGGATATGCACATCGCCCTGTGGCGAAATGTGGGACGAGTCGAAGGTTTCATAGGAGTGGTCTTCGATTTTGCCAAGGGTGTCATAGCTGTTATAATTGCAAGGGATGCACTGGGCTTTGAGCCTGGCTGGGTTGCCGTGGCCGGTGTGGTGGCGGTAATGGGGCAGATGTGGCCGGTGTTTTTGAAGTTCGATGGGGAGAGGGGAAACAGTACAGGGCTGGCAATGTCAGGTGCACTGGCTACGTATGCCATGTTTATAGCTCTGGTGCCTGTAGTAATAGGAGCCGCTGTTAGAACAATTCCCCGGCTCCGGCAGCGAAACCAGAATCTGAACGAGAAACTCAAGTTCGGGGGACCGCCCAGTCTGGCTCTGCCCCTTGGTATGGCGGTGGCTTTCGCTGTAATGCCTCTGGCTGCCTGGCTGGTGGGTCAACCTAAAGAGGTGATATTCGCTTTTATTGCACTTTTCGTGTTGATTATGCTGAGAAGGCTCACTGGCGGATTAAGGGAGGAGTTGCGTAAGCCATCGTGGAAAAATAGTATGCTGATGAATCGTTTTCTCTTCGATAGAAGCGAAATATAGGCGAATTCTACTAACGGGCATCGTATAAATGATGTCTTTTTTATTTGGGTTGCGGGTACTTAGGTACTATTGTTTGGATGGGCGTTATTGAATTATGATGAGACAATGGATGCAGAGAAGATTGCCAGCGATGTACGAGAGCTAAAGAAGGCGCTGGGCGAACTTCCAGAACCTGTAGCTAAGCCGGCGCTTATTATAGTCAGCGGCTTGCCCGGTACCGGGAAATCCTACTTCAGCCGCAAGCTGGCGGGGCGCCTGCCCAGCGTTATCGTAGAGAGCGATGCTTTGCGCAAGCGGCTCTTCCCAACCCCTACTTACAGCGCTGAGGAGAGCCATCGCCTTTTTTGTGGCTGCCATCGTCTTATTGAAGAGTTTCTCGGCGGCGGAATCTCAGTCATCCTTGATGCCACTAATCTCGTCGAGCATCACCGGGAACCTCTGTATCGTATAGCTCAGCGTCTTCAAGCAAAGCTTATCTTGGTACAGGTGGAAGCGCCCCGGGAACTGGTGCGACAGCGTCTTCAAGGTAGGGCGGAAGGAGTCAATCACGAAGATGAGTCAGACGCTGGTTGGAGTATTTATCAGAGGATGAGGACGAGGGTGGAGCGGATTAGCCGCAACTACTTTGCCGTTGACACCTCCAGGGATATTACCCCTGTCATCGATAAGATAGTGCGCGAAGCAAAGCGGTAATATTTGACATTTGATTCCATCTCCTCAATATCACCGAGTTGAGTCTTCTCTTGGTGATATAGTTATCCACAAAGAGATTGTTCGCCAAACGGGGATTCAGGGGGCTGAAAAGAGTTTCCAGCCACTTCAAGGCAGACTTAATTGCTCGTCAAATTCGTTTGTGCTATAGTTGTCTGGTAAAGTCAATAGTGTTATTACTTGTAAGGGGGACAAAGGTGTTCGACGAGTTGAAGGTCTTCAGTGGCAATGCTCATCAGCATTTGGCCCAGGCGATTTGCGATTACTTAAGCATCCCCTTGGGCAAGGCAGAGGTGTTCGAATTCAGTAATGAGAACATCTTTGTTAAAATCCTGGAGAATGTTAGAGAGCGTGATGTCTTTGTCGTTCAACCTGTATGCTCTCCTGTTAACAAGAATCTTATGGAACTGTTAATAATGATCGATGCTATGAAACGCGCCTCAGCAGGAAGGATTACGGCGGTGATGCCTTATTTTGGCTATAGCCGTACTGACAAAAAGGACCAGCCCAGGGTCCCCATAACGGCTCGATTGGTAGCAGACTTAATCACCGTGGCCGGAGCTAACAGGGTGTTGACTATAGACCTTCATGCCGGGCAGATACAGGGCTTTTTCAACATCCCGGTGGATGAACTGACTGCCATGTATATCCTCACTGACTATTTCGCAGAGAAAGCGGTGGATAGCTTTGTAGTAGTGGCCACCGATATCGGCATCAGTAAGCGTGCCCGGGACATTGCTGCCAGACTTCATGCTCCCTTGGCCATTGTCGAGAAACGCAGAATAGGCAACGCGGATAAAGCAGAGACACTGACTATCATCGGTGAAGTCGAAGGGAAACGTGCATTGCTTGTTGACGACGAAGTAGATACCGGCGGCTCGCTTACAGGTGCTGCCTCGGCTCTGAAGGAATATGGCGCTACCGAGGTCTATGCCTGCTGCACACATCCCATACTATCAGGCTCTTCGGTGCAGCGCATTGCTTCAAGCCAACTCAAGCAGCTGGTAGTTACAGACACTATACCTGTGCCTGACATAAAGAGGATAGAGAAAATCACTGTCCTTTCTGTGGCATCTTTAATCGGGGAGGCGATACATCGCATCCACGGTGGCCTCTCGGTGGGCGCTATGTTCCAGTAGGGGTAATTTATGTTCAAACGGATTATTGGCTTTATAAGTGATTCCAACGAGCGGGAGCTCAGGCGGCTGCAGTCGGTGGTTGACAAGATAAACGCCCTTGAGCCTGAATTAGAAAAGCTCAGCAATGATGAATTACGGGCGAAGACCGCTGAGTTTAAAGCTCGCCTGGAGGAAGGCGATTCACTGGATTCTCTTCTGCCCGAGGTATTCGCTGCTGTCCGCGAAGCTGCCAAACGGACCATTGGCCAGCGCCACTTCGACGTCCAGCTTATTGGTGGGGCTGTTCTGCACCAGGGCAAGATCGCTGAGATGAAGACCGGCGAAGGCAAGACCCTGGTGGCTACCTTGCCGGTATCTTTGAATGCGCTGACCGGCGAAGGCGTTCATGTAATCACTGTAAACGATTACCTGGCGAAGCGCGATACCCAATGGATGGGGCCTATCTATAATGCCCTGGGCATATCTGTGGCCAGTATCCAACATGAGGCTGCTTTCCTGTTTGACCCTGCCTATGAATCTGAGGACGTCAGGCTGAAGCATCTGCGCCCCATTACCCGCCGCCAGGCCTATGAGGCCGATGTCACCTACGGCACCAACAATGAGTTCGGGTTCGATTACCTCAGGGACAATATGGTGGCTGATCTCTCCCAGTGCGTGCAGCGTGACCTCAACTACGCCATTGTCGATGAGGTGGACAACATCCTTATAGATGAGGCGCGTACCCCGCTCATCATCAGCGGAGCTGCGGAGGAATCTACCCAGAAGTATCAGACCTTTGCCAAGTTAATTCCGCGGCTGCGCCAGGGCGAAGACTGGGTTGAGGAAGCGCGCACCCGCGAGGTTAACCTGACCGAGAGCGGGGTCGCCAAGATGGAGCAATGGCTTCACTTACCCAATTTATACGACCCTGCCAATTATGGCCTCACTCATTATGTAGATAACGCTCTAAAGGCGTATGCCCTCTATAAGAGAGACCGCGATTATGTGGTGAAGGATGGGGAAGTAATCATAGTTGACGAGTTCACGGGGAGGCTGATGTTCGGCCGTCGTTACTCCGAAGGACTGCATCAGGCAATCGAGGCCAAGGAAAACGTGAAGATTCAGCGCGAGAGCATAACCATGGCCACCATCACCTTCCAGAATTACTTCCGCATGTACGAGAAGCTGGCCGGGATGACCGGCACAGCGGTTACCGAAGCTGAGGAGTTCGACAAGATATATAAGCTCGATGTGGTGGTTATCCCCACAAACAAAGACTTGATTCGCGAGGAGTACCGGGACCAGATATATAAGAACGAGGAAGCCAAGTTCCGGGCGGTGGTTCGGGAGATTGAAGAGATGAATAAAGAGGGGCGTCCGGTACTGGTGGGCACGGTCTCCATTGAGAAATCGGAGCACCTGGGTCAGATGCTGCAAAAGAAGGGTATTCAGCATCAGGTGCTCAATGCCAAGTATCATGAGAAGGAGGCGGCGATAGTGGCTCAGGCCGGGCGTTTGGGGGCCGTTACTATCGCCACGAATATGGCAGGGCGCGGCGTGGACATTATCCTGGGCGGCAACCCTGAAGGAAGAGAATCCCAGGAGTGGCAGGCCGAGCATGATAAAGTGGTGCAAATGGATGGACTGCATATCGTCGGCACGGAGCGCCATGAGGCGAGGCGCATAGACAACCAGTTGCGAGGCCGTGCCGGGCGTCAGGGAGACCCCGGCAGTTCGCGCTTCTATGTGTCGCTTGAGGACGATATAATGCGCAGGTTTGGCGGCGACCGTGTTAAGGGGTTTATGGAGTGGGCAGGGTTTGACGAAGATACGCCGCTGGAGCATGGTATGGTGAGCAAGGTTATTGAGAATGCCCAACAGAAGGTCGAAGCCTACCATTTCGATATCCGCAAGCACTTGGTGGACTACGACGATGTGGTTAATAAGCAGCGCGAAGTAATCTATGACGAGAGAAAAAAGATACTGAGCGGGGCAGACCTTAAAGCAAATATACAGGATATGATCAGAGATGCGCTTAGGGATGTTGTACATAACCATCTCGGCGATGAGCGCAGCGATGAGTGGGACCTTGATGGACTTGTTGCTGGTGCCAACGCCATTCTTCTTCTGCCCCCTCAACTCAACAAAGACGCCTTCTCTAAGATGAGCCGCAAGGAGGCTGAACAGAAGCTTGAAGAATATGCTGAGTCCCTTTATGAGGAGCGCGAGAAGGAGCTCGGGCCGCAAAACATGAGGGTTGTGGAGAGGCTGGTGATGCTGCGTGCCTTTGACAGCCGCTGGGTGGAGCATCTCACTGCCATGGAGAACATGCGCCAGAGCATTGGGCTACAGTCCTTAGCGCAGAGGGACCCGCTGGTGGCTTACAAGACGCAAGGGCATGAAGCATTCCAGGAGCTTATGGCTGGCGTGCAGCACGATATAGTGCACATGATTTACCATGTGGGCATAGTGAAGCAGGAGAAGCCACGAGAAAAAGAGAAAGTCCCTGCGGGAGACAGGATAGGGCGAAACGACCCCTGCCCCTGCGGCAGCGGCAAGAAATATAAAAAGTGCTGCGGGAAGTAGCGGTAGGGGCAGACCTATGTGTCTGCCCCATAATAATATAAGGGCGAACACACAGGTTCGCCCCTACACTTGGAGCAGATGCTCCAAGCTACCCGGAGATCAAACCGTTGAGATAAAGATGATAAGAGAAGCATACTGGTGATGAGGAAGCCAAATGAACAATGCGGCCATTGCTCAGGTGTTTCAGGATATGGCCGACCTCCTGGAGCTGAAGGAGGACAACCCCTTTAAAATCAGGGCTTACCAGAAAGCAGCCCGCACCATCGAAACCCTGCCCGAAGAGCTTGATAAGTTGATGAAAGAGGGCAGGCTCCGCGAAATCCCCGGCGTCGGCGAGGCCATTTCCAACAAGATAACCGAGCTGTTGACCACTGGCAAACTCGAGGCTTACGCGAAGCTCCGCTCTGAATTCCCCGAAGGCATCGTCAACCTGATGACTATCCCCGGCGTCGGGCCTAAAACTGCTTTGCGCCTATCCAAAGAGCTGGGAATATCAAATGTTGACGAGTTGGAGAAGGCGATTATAGATGGCAGAGTTGCTTCTCTGTATCGCCTGGGCGATAAGACCGCTGAGAATATACTCCACCATATCCAGACCATGCGGCGCAAAGATAAGCGGATCCCGTTGGGCGAGGCGCTGCCGCTGGCTGAGGAGATTGTGACTGCTCTAAAAGAACAAACTGGCGTACGCAACCTGACCCCCGCAGGCAGTCTGCGCCGTTTCAAGGAGACCATAGGCGATATAGATATCATGGGCACTGCTGATGACCCTGAGAGCGTCATTAAGGCGTTTGTGCGCCTTCCTATGGTGGAGGAGGTTCTGGCGCAGGGGCCGACCAAGGCCAGCGTCATTGTTAAGAGTGGCCTTCAGGTAGACTTGAGGATGGTGGAGCACGATTCCTTCGGCTCACTGCTTCAGCATTTCACTGGCAGCAAGGAGCATAATGTTGCCCTCAGAGAGAGGGCGGTTAGGCAAGGGCTGAGCCTGAGCGAGTATGGTATTACCGTGGTGAAGACAGGAGAAATAGAGAAATTCACCACCGAGGAGGCTTTTTACAGGAGGATTGGACTTCAGTATATCCCTCCAGAGCTGCGGGAAGCGCACAACGAGATTGAGATGGCAGAGAAAAAGGCGCTGCCTCGTCTCATCGAGGTCTCTGATATAAAGGGAGACTTTCATGTCCATACGGATTGGAGCGATGGTCATGACACTATCGAGGAAATGGCAACTGCGGCCAAAGCTCGTGGGTACAAGTATATAGCTATTACCGACCACTCAGCGGGGAGAGGCATTGCACATGGTCTGAACGAGGAAAGGCTGAGGCAGCAGATGGCCGAGATAAAGGAGGTAGGCCGCAAGCTGAAAGGTGTTCGTTTGTTCACTGGGATCGAGGTGGATATACGTGCCGATGGTGTCCTTGATTACCCCGATGAGCTTTTAAGTGAGATCGATGTTGTGGTCGCTGCTGTACATTCTGCGATGGGGCAAGACAAGGACAAGATGACCAGGAGGATTATCCGTGCTCTGGAGAACCCTCATATAGATATACTGGCTCATCCGACCTGCAGGCTCATTGGAGAGCGCGAGCCAATAGACGTTGACATGGAGGAGGTTTTCAAGGCTGCGGTAAGGACCAACACAGCGTTGGAAATTAATGC
>Ga0315281_10011440_pt1 | contig 12161 bp, 7 predicted proteins | sample YL17G07_0_MG_FD_204540 | JGI IMG/M metagenome (GOLD analysis project Ga0315281, IMG submission 204540) | Sediment microbial communities from Yellowstone Lake, YNP, Wyoming, USA - YL17G07_0 | ecosystem: Environmental > Aquatic > Freshwater > Lake > Sediment | place: USA: Wyoming | collected... | reverse complement strand
TAAAGAAAGAGAGTCCATCTCGCACGAAATCGATCACGTCAAGTGCTTCCCTACCGGAGCGTTTGCTCTAGAAATTGAATGGAACAACAAAGACCCCTTCTTCGACCGTGACTTGGAGAATTTTAAGCGGCTGCACGCCGAAGGCGCAATCTCAATCGGTGCCATAATAACTAGAGGCTCTTCACTTCAAGAATCCCTTCGAGGCGTCGTGGCGCGGTTCGCGCGAAAGAACGGCATCAAAAATCCGGCTGCACTCTCAAAGTACTACTCACCAACGGCACGTCAGCTTGAGATAATTGGCCACATGTCGAAAGTGAAAGGCTCGTTCGAAGATGGCTGGGCGCATGCGTTCGTGTCAGACAAGTTCGGAGAAGCAACAACCCACTGGCGAAAGCTTGAGGACCGCGTTCGGCGAGGAGTCGGAAACCCTTGTCCGTTATTGCTGATCGGGATTCCTAAGCAGGTGATAATCATTTAGCAAGCGGGAGGCAATCGTGGCTTCAAAGGTATACAACGTCGCGGAACCGAACCCATCGGAAGATCTGTTGACCCGAGTCGCGGGTCGGTACTCGACAATATTGGTTGATCCGCCTTGGCGGTTCCAGAACCGAACCGGGAAGGTGGCACCGGAGCATAGAAGACTGCTTAGATATCCCACGATGGAGTTGAAAGAAATAATGGAGTTGCCCGTTTCCAAGCTGGCCGCCGCGAAATCTCACCTTTATTTGTGGGTTCCAAACGCCTTGCTGCAAGAAGGAATGAGGGTTATGGAAGCTTGGGGCTTCACCTACAAGTCTAACTTGGTTTGGTACAAGATCCGGAAAGACGGCGGTCCGGATGGGCGCGGTGTTGGCTTTTATTTTCGGAATGTCACCGAACTGGTCTTGTTTGGCGTCCGCGGCAGTATGCGCACACTTCCTCCAGGCCGAACGCAGGTAAACTTGTTTGCTACGCGTAAACGAGAGCACTCGCGCAAACCTGATGAAATCTACGATTTAATTGAATCCTGCTCCCCAGGACCTTATCTGGAACTCTTCGCACGCTTCCCGCGCCCGGGCTGGTGTCAGTGGGGCAATGAAGATGTAGAGGAGAACTCGTACTACGGCGTAGCTCGACGCAAAGGCCACGTCGACGCTCAGCTACGCCTGGTAGAAACTCCTCGTGGTTACGGCATAAAGACGTCACGCCCACAAAGGCGCTCAAGCAGACGCTCCTAAGCTCACGACGCTAGCTTGCTCGTTAGAGGACGGGCATAAGAATCCGAGGCCAGCTGGCCCGCCGCTCAAGCCGACGCCACCGGAGCTTGAGTCCTACCGTAAGCCCATCAAAAAAATCCAATAACGCAGAGCAATAAAAAATCATAGTAACAAATGGCCAACAATAGGCGGTATTTGACTCTCACGCCCAAGCCCACCGCGCTGCAGGGCTCCGGTCCGTTAGCCGGCAGCGTCCGTCAAAGCGAGAAAAGAATCATCAAGGACAACCAGGGTGAAATCAAGAAAGGATATCAAGAGGGAATACAAAGAACGCAAGAAACCAGCCGGCGTCTTCCAGGTGAAGAACACCGCAAACGGCAAAGTGTTGCTTGGAAGCAGCCTGGACCTTCAAGGACCGCTAAACCGCCACAAGTTCATGCTGACAATCGAACGTCATCAGAACGAAACACTTCAGAAGGAATGGAATGAATACGGTCCAGAAAAGTTCGTCTTCGAAATTCTGGAGCTTGTGAAGGTCAAAGACGATCCGAACTTCAACCTGAGCGATGAGCTGACGCTGCTTGAGCAGATCTGGCTTGAGAAACTTCAACCCTTCGGCGAGCGAGGGTACAACACCGATTCAAACATTCGTCAGGTATAACGCGGGAAAACAACCTCAGCGCAAGCGCCTAACCACTCGCTCCCCGCTGGAAAGCAGCGGGGGCTCCGGTCCGTTGGGCAGCGGCCCAGAGCATCTTGCGTCAGTCACACCGCTTGAGCAGCCGTTCGTACCGTCAGAGCTTTTCCGGTTCATCCGCACTGTCCACGTAACGCTGAATAACCTGCGATTCCCCGAATAGGCGCATTTCGGGGCATGACAAATCCCACCGCGATTCCTTCAGAACAGACACAATCAGAGCTGCTCCGACCGCCACTGCAAGTCGAAACTAATCCTGCCGGAAGTACGTTAGTAAGAGTTAGTGCGCGATTCCTTTGTCCGTCACCAGCCCGTCACGCAATGTGACGGGCACCTTCTGGCGGACCTAGCCCGCAAGACTGCAACAACAGGAGGATCAATGTCGATACGACCAATTAAGCGAATCATTCAGGCTCAACCCACAATCGAAGGCGCGGGAGTGCGATTGCGCCGCGCGTTTGGCTTTGGAAATACGAACGACTTCGATCCGTTTCTCTTGCTCGATGACTTCCGGAACGAAAATCCTGACGACTATCTGGCGGGATTTCCATGGCACCCGCATCGGGGCATCGAAACGATCACCTACGTCCTCGCAGGCACGGTCAATCACGGTGACAGTCTGGGGAACCGCGGCACGCTGGGGTCCGGCGATGTGCAGTGGATGACTGCCGGCAGCGGTATTCTTCATCAAGAAATGCCAAAGGGTGACCAGCAGGGTCGGATGCACGGATTCCAGCTATGGGCGAATCTTCCCTCTTCGCTCAAGATGACCGCTCCTCGCTACCAGGACATCCCTTCCGGCGAGATACCCGAAGTGACCGACGATGACGGGACGAGCGTTCGTGTCGTTTGTGGAGATTTCTGGGGAAAAACCGGTCCAGTGAACGGTATCGCGGCGGACCCGCGGTATCTCGACATCTGGGTGCCGCCGGGTCGACGCAAGACGCTGCGGGTCGAAACCTCCCGGCACGCGTTCGCTTACGTATTCGACGGAGATGGCACGTTTCGCGATGCATCGCCCCCTGGTCCAGTACGGACGGAACAGGTCGGACTCATCGAGGGCATGTCGCAAGACAAAACGGGGAACCGCTCACTTGTGCTTTTTGACAGCGGTGACGAGGTGACTGTACAAGCCGGAGACAACGGAATCAGATTCCTGCTGGTATCAGGTAAGCCGATTGAGGAACCCGTCGCCTGGTATGGCCCGATTGTGATGAATACCGAGGGAGAGCTGCGCCAGGCCTACGCTGAACTGCAGAATGGAACATTCATAAAGCACTAATGTGAAGTCTGCCAGGCGGCATTTGGAAAAAGGTCATTCATGAAACCGAAAAGAGTGTACCTCGGCCTTTGCATCATGGGCACGGTTCTTCCGTACACCCAGCTTATCCCCTTTCTCCGCGAACACGGTTTGGATTTCCGGCTGTTTTTCGAGCAGCTTTTCTCCAATTGGATCGGTGGCTTCTTCGGTATGGACGTTTTCATCTCGTCCGTCGTTCTTTTGGTGCTTGTGTACATTGAGGGACACAGATCCGGGGTGAAGCACCTCTGGGCTCCAGTTGCGGCTAACCTGGTGGTCGGCGTTTCGCTTGGATTGCCGCTGTTCGTCTACATGCGCGAGGCGCGACTCGAGCATCACGCGATAGGGCAGCTGTGAATCTCCGTTCAGCTAATTTTACGCTCAGGCCCGCTGCTGATGCAGACCTCAAGGTGGCAGCACCATTAACTCTAGAGAGATCGCAATGACCAAAGGGCAAATGGAAGCGTTTAGTGATGGTGTTATCGCCATCATCATTACGATCATGGTTCTCGAGCTGAAAGTACCACATGGAGCCGATGTGGCAGCTTTGTTTCCCTTTATGCCCGTTTTCCTGAGCTATGCCCTCAGCTTTGTTTTTCTCGGAATCTACTGGAGCAACCATCATCATCTGCTCCAGGCGATCAAGCACGTCGATGGTCGCGTGCTCTGGGCAAATCTCCATCTTCTGTTCTGGTTGTCACTGACTCCCTTCGTCACTGCCTGGATGGGAGAGAACCAATTTGCCGCCGGGCCCGTTGCGCTCTACGGTGTCGTACTTCCGTTTGCTGCTGTGGCCTACTATATCCTCGTACAAGCACTCATTGCTGTCCATGGCAAGGATTCGGTTATATCGTCTGCAGTTGGCAGAGATTTCAAAGGAAAGGTCTCAGTGCTTATCTATGCTGCAGCAATCCTGCTTTGTTTCGTGAGCCCATGGATCTCTTGTGCGCTGTATGTCTTGGTCGCGATCATGTGGCTCGTTCCTGACCGTCGCATAGAGAAGACCCTTATCCAATGACAGTGGCCAACCGCCGAAGGCTTCAATATGTTGACTGGGGAGCCTCCCATACGTTCGCTGGTTGCAAACCATGTGTACCTAAAGACTGAATCGACAAGGGGAATTGCTTGACAACAAAACGACGCTTCGGCAGCAGCACCCTGGCTGCCATCAGGGATAACAAGATTCTGGGTATACGCGCCGGCACTCAACCACACCGTATCATCGGGATCTGGGCAGTGGTCGTTGAACGCCGTGTATTTGTCCGGTCGTGGAGCCTGAAGCCGCGAAGCTGGTACCGGACGTTTCTTAAGGATCCCAGAGGTGTTATTCAGGTCGGCAGTCGCAAAATCTCAGTGCGAACCGTGCGGACAAGAAGCGAGCGCTTGAAGCACTCTATTGACCGCGCCTACTTGAAAAAATACAATACTCCCGGTTCCATCAAGTTCGCCAAAGACCTTGGACGAGCAAAGTCCAGGGCTACGACCACGGAGCTGGTGCCACTCTAATCGACATTGACGCGAAGAGCGACGAAGCCTGCCCATTGATCATATCGGTTCATTCGGGCGGCACCCTGCAGTAGACATCCCACTAGTTTTTTCCCTTATTTTTGTGGAATTTCAGCGAATTTTTTGGCAATTTTATCAGTCTTTCAGACTTTTTTCTCCTTATTGCATCAAGTGACAGATGGAAGAACCGAGTGAATAACGATAGCGACCGATCTCTTCCGGAACGCCTCCAACGTTTAGCCTACAATCTTTGGTGGACCTGGAATCCTCAGGCTCAAGAGATCTTCCGTGAGCTCTCCCCCCTTGTGTGGGAGCGATCCTCTCACAGCGCCATCGAGGTCCTGAGAGAGATTTCAATTCAGGAGCTCGCCGCCCGTCTTTGCGATCCCGACTTCAGACGAAAGGTTCTCTCCGTTATCGAGGAGCTCGAATCCTACTTGCACGAGGAGAACACGTGGGCAGCTGCACTCTTCCCGCAGTTCAGAGATCCTGTTGCGTACTTCAGTGCAGAGTTCGGCCTCCACGAGTCGATACCGATCTATTCGGGCGGACTGGGCGTTCTCTCGGGCGATCACACGAAGTCCGCGAGCGATCTCGGCATTCCCTTCATCGGCATCAGCCTCTTCTACCGGCACGGATACTTCCAGCAGCGCATTGGACCGGATGGATGGCAGCAGGAGTCCTATCCGATCTACCATCCCGAGAACTTGCCGCTCGAGCTTGTCAGAACCGAGGAAGGTAAACCACTGCTGAATTCCGTCGAGATCGGGCACAGCACGGTTTATTTTCAGGCGTGGCGCGTTCGCGTCGGCCGAGCAACGATCTACCTGCTCGATACAAACCTGCCCGAGAACGACCAGCACTATCAGGGACTCACAGCCCATGTGTACGGCGGCGACATCGACACGAGGATTGGACAGGAGATTGTGCTCGGCGTCGGTGGGGTTCGCCTGCTCCGTTCGCTGGAAGTCGAGCCTTCCGTTTTCCACATGAATGAGGGACATTCAGCATTACTCACACTTGAACTCTTGCGCGAGGAACTGCAATCCGGGAAGACTCTGCCCGAAGCGGAGAAGTCCGTCATCGAGCGGTGCATCTTCACGACCCACACGCCGGTGCCTGCGGGACACGATCGCTTCAGCGCGGCGCTCCTGCATCATGCCCTGGGGCCATTCTGGTCGAAGACCGGGCTCACCCCCGATCAACTCACGAACTACGGACGGATCAATCCTCAGGAGCAAAACGAGCTCTTCACGATGACCGTGTTGGCGCTCAAAATGTCCCGCGGTGCAAATGGAGTAAGCGAACTCCACGGACAGGTGAGCCGGGAAATGTGGAAAGACCTCTTCCCGACGAACGGTCCTGATGAGATGCGCATCGGGCATATCACCAACGGCGTGCATACCCCAAGCTGGGCAACATTGAAGGCGCATGATTTCTGGAATAAGCGGCTGGGTGTTGACTGGACATTGAAGCTTCTTGATGTCAAGTTCTGGAGCAAGATCGAGGAGGACAGCCTCGCCAGCGACGAGGAGCTGTGGGCCTTGCGGTATGTCTTGCGCAGGGATTTGGTGGAGTTCGTTCGCCGCCGGCTCCGCGAACACTATGCGCGCTTGGACGGCGATGCAGCGGACTTCGCTGACCATGCCCTCTCTCCCGACGCTCTGACGATCTGCTTCGCCAGAAGGTTCGCGACCTATAAGCGCGCGCCACTGATATTCCGGGAGCTCGATCGTCTCATCCCTATCGTGACCGATCGAGAGCGGCCTGTGCAGTTTGTCTTTGCCGGGAAAGCACATCCACGTGACAATGAGGGAAAAAGGTTCATCCAACGCATACACGAGATCACACGCCATCCGCAGTTCATCGGGAGAGTCATTCTTCTCGAAAACTACGACATGAATGTTGCGCGCCACCTCATTGCCGGGGCCGACGTATGGCTGAATACCCCACGCCGACCACTGGAGGCCAGCGGAACCAGCGGCCAAAAGGTCATCATTCACGGGGGGTTGAATCTGAGCATTATGGACGGGTGGTGGCGCGAAGCATTCAACAACTCGAACGGCTGGACCATTGGAGAAGACAAGTCTGAGCTAGACCTGGAAGCTCAGGACGAGACGGACTTTGAACATCTGTTCCTCACCTTGACCGAAAAGGTCATTCCCGAATTCTACACACGAAACGCTCGCGGGATACCGGAGCAGTGGATCAAGCGTATCCGGAACGCCATGCGCTCGCTCATCCCGGTGTATAACACGGAGCGGATGGTGGCAGAATATGTCAAAAAGTACTATATCAAGAAGTAGGCCTGCTACCGCCTACCGCATCGCCCATTGCCTTGAGCCTGCCAACTCCTGACACGGAGAGCACGGTGGCTCGGATTTTCCCTGCTGTATTGACATTCCGCAAACCCTTGAATATCTTGGATTGGTTTGCGCCGAAGGGTGTACATGCTGCACGCACTGAGAGGTGCACTCGTGCGTGCGATACCGAATCAGTAAAGATGATGTATCACCCTGTCAGTCCCACCTCATCCATTGCTTAACCTTTAGGACCGCGACTCGCTGGAAATGGCTTCGAACGAAGACATCGGCACTCGGAAACTCGCCGCGATCATGTTCACGGACATTCGTGATTTCTCCAAGAAGATGGGGGAGAACGAAGTCGCTGCTATGGATCTCCTGAAGGTCCATGATGCCATGATTCGGGACGCCGTGGCCAAATACAGCGGCACGATAATCAAGTCCCTTGGCGACTCGTTTATGGTGGATTTCACCAGCGCTGTGAACGCGGTGAAATGCGCCATCGAGGCCCAGGAGCGATTCTGGCAGTACAATCAAGATAAATCCGCTTTCGAGAAGCTCGAGATTCGAGTCGGCATCCACCTGGGGGATGTCATCACCGTCGGCAACGACATCTACGGCGACGGCGTGAACATCGCCGCTCGCATCGAGGCCATCGCTGAGCCGACGCGCATTTGTGTTTCCGCCGACATTTACAACCAGATCAAGAACAAGCTTCCTGTTCGCGCCTTCGCCTTTGGATCGATCGAGCTGAAGAACATCGCCGAGCCGGTTGAGGTGTTCGAGCTTCTCCTCGATTCCATCCCCGAACTCTCCACCCCGTCCCAATCAGCACGGCAAGCGCCTGCCCGGAGAAAGGCTGAAACCATCTCGAGGCGGGAAGAGGAGGAAGCCAAACGGGTTGAAGTAACGAAAAAGAAGGTGGATGAAGAGAAACAGCGAGAGAAGAAGGAAAAGCAGGAGCGAGCGCGCGTGCACTTCGTGAGGGCAGAGGAATTTTTCCGTTCTGGTGACTTCGCAAAAGCCGAAGAAGAGATTAAAGAGATTTACACGATTGTCGACGTTCACTATGATGCACAGATGCTGTTGCTGCGGGTAGAAGAGGAGCGAACCCGAAAGGATGAGGAGGACCGCCGCCGGCGCGTCATCGAGGAGAAGAAACGAAAGGAAGAGGAGCGGAAACAACGGATTCAAGACTGCCTGCAACGTGCGATCCGGCACGTTGAACAGGATCAGTTCGCCGAGGCCCTCGCCGCCGTTCAGGATGTGTACCGAATCGACCCCAACAACGAGGACGCCAAGCAACTCGAAGAGCAGATTCGGCAAGCAGAACAGGCAAAGGCCGAGCTCGAGCGGCTCCAAATCGTTGAAGAACAGGAGAAGGCCCTTCAGGAGCAGCAGCTGAACGAGCAGCAGGAGGCCCAGGAGGCCTTGGCAAGAGCCAAAGCGGTCATTGCCGAAGCGCAAATTGGCGGCGAAGAAAAACCGATATCAAAACGAATTCTGTACGGCGCAATTGCCGGGGGGGTTGTCGTCCTCGTCGTGGCAACTCTCCTCATTCTCCACCTCCTCAGCAAACCGGCCTCCATAGCTGTCCTTACGTTCACGAGCTCTTCTTCACAGAGCTCCTACGTAGGGGAAGCGCTTTCTGCTCTTGTGGCTGAAGAGATCGCTCGAGATGAACAACTCATCGTCATTTCTCCATCCAGCGCCAGAACAATTGATGCGCGAGGAACGGACCTCGGGGAGGTTGCCCGCACCTTCGGGGTGAGATATGCCCTTGTGGGATCAGTTGAGGCTGATACACAGAGGGTCGCGCTGACTGCCCGATTCATCGAAATCGAAACTCAGAAGCCTTTGTGGGAGTCCGCAGCCACGGGTGACCTGATCGGCCTGAGCGATCTTGCGGGAAAGGTGAGCGCGGAAATCCACACTGCGCTTGAGATTGAAGCACCGCCGGAACGCCTGCAGCGCTCAACCCCAAATGCCAAAGCGTATGACCATTATCTCCGTGGGCGACAGCTCGTTCACCAACTCTCACTGGCCTCGATTGAGCAAGGACTGTCAGAGTTGCAGCAGGCCCTTCAGCTCGACTCAACCTTCGGGCTTGCGTACGCTACGATTGCGGAAGGCAATCTGCAGCTCTTCAAGCGAGGAGGGGAACGTGATCGGGCTCGACTCAACCAGGCACTTCGAGCGGGCAGGCTGGCAGTCTCATTGAACCCGGAAATTGCCTCCGCGTATCAGGTCCTGAGTGAAGTATATCGGTACACCCAGCAGCTTGATAACGCCTGGCAAGCAGTCAACAAGAGCCTGTCGCTTCAACCCGGGAGCGCTCAATGCTATCGGCAGCTGGCGCTGCTTTCGTTGGTTGACGGCAATCGAGAGACGGCGACGGAGTACACCAACCAAGCTCTGAGGATTGATCCCAAGCACTATGAATCACACTTCGTGCAAGGCCTTCTCCACCTTTACAATCAGGAATACGAAGCCGCATCGCAGTCGTTCGAAAGCGCAACAAGCCTGGGAGCGGAAGATTCACTGCTGACGGTCGATTACAAGCTCAAGGCTTGGACCGGCCTCGATCAGGACAAGAAGATCGTCGGGTATTGCCAGGGACTGCTCGATCGGGCAGATGACCCGACGAAGGTGATTCTGCATTACTGGATTGGACGGGGTTATCAGCTGGGAGGAAAAATCGAATCCATCGGTGGCTTGGATGAGGGAATCGAGCTGGCTGATAAAGTTCATTCTCAAAACCCGAACGATGCCATAACCTTGGCCTATTACGCCCTTCTCGAGGCCCGCCGCGGAAAAAACCCGGAGATGGCCGTCAAAGCGATCGAAGGCGCCGAAAAAATCGCCCCGAACTCCGCCCAGCTCTTGTATTTGCAAGCACGCCTCTACGCGATCCAGAAAGATACAAAGAAGGCGATCGCGAACCTCGCCAAAGCAGTGTCCACTGAATTCAGGTTCTCGGAGATCCTTGACCCCGATTTCCTCTCCATTCGAGGAGACCCTGAATTTGCCGCGACCATCGCGCGCAGGCCCGAGGGTCGGCCAGATTCACAGCGTTGACCTGCCTTACGGATTGAACCAGTAGGTGAGCTTGATCGAAAAGACGTTGTCCGGTCTGTCTCGGAGCAGTGTCCGCACATCCCGCCCGAATTCAAACTGCCCGCTGTTTTCGAAATCCACTTTCTCGTTTGTCCAGACAAAGTAGATCGTCGAACCGGGAGAGTATTCCCAGCGGAAGACTGCGTTTGCTCGGAGAGATTTGTAGTTAAAGTCAGGATTCCAGATGCTGAAGCTGGATGCCGGTCCCGGTCCATCAGGATCAATGGTGTAGAGGTTGTCGACGAGCGAAACCGTTGATGCACCTTCACCGTACCGATTGAAGGAAAAGGTGCTTGGCCGGGCAAGCTCTTTGATCCCGCTGTAGGCTCCAGTGGAGAGAAGCGGTTGGACGTAAAGCTGGAAGCTCAGCTTCGGCGTGAACGTCCAGTTCACACGGAGGGTGGCAGAGAGCTGTTTTTGATCAAGTGTCCCGAAGACGTAGCGGTAACCGTACGTGTGCGTGGCAAGTGCATCTTGCAGGATGGTGACGTACTGAGCAGCGGCGTGATTGCGGAAAAAGTCGGGGCCACCGCTGACGGTGAGTGTGTTGGAGATTTTCCAGTTCAGGCCGAGTCCGAAACTGGAGATCCAGCCACCCGACTCTCCCTTCGAATAACTTGCTGAGAAGGAACCGTACAAGGGTCTCCGGGAATCGCTCCACACCCCGAAATTCCCGAACCAGCTGGGCAGGTACTTCATCAGCGGTCCCCCGCGTGTCCGCTGATCATCATATGTCTCTGCGTTGTACCCGAAACCAAGGTTTGCACCCCAATAGCTCAGCAATTGGCCGTTCAGGAATGCCTGATACGTTTCCCCCGTCTTGTACCCTCCGAAATTGTACTCTCGCACCACCGCGGCCTTAAGGCCTTTCGTCCGGAAGATATCATCAGGCTCCCACCATTCGTATCCGCCATAGATGTGCGCGTTGATATAGTCAGCGTTCGTCATGAACCCAGCGTCGTTTGTCTCAAACTTCGGATGGATGGCGCCAATCGCGGCGTTGAAGATCCAATTCCCAATGACCTTGTCAAGCCATACACGCGATGACCATCCGGCCATTGAGGTCGCGTTCGGATCCACCTCCACGTGACCGGCATCCGGTCGCTGGAAGTAGTGCTGCGGTGAACGCTGGAGAGCGAGGAGGCGATCCGCCGATCCGGAGACATATGACGCGCCGGCCCACCCTGTTATGACCCAAACCTTGTTCTCGTCCAGAAACGTCCAGCCGTCTATGCCCAGAGAGAGTGCACGATTGTTCAGAAGGTTTTTCAATCGGGGATCGCGTAGATCACGCTGGACCATTGTGCCGAGCACGCCGATGGCCTGGCGCGCTTCATTGAATTCCTTCAATGTCCGCACGATCCCGTAAAACGTCAGAGGCTCAATCTCATCCCTGAATTCTACACCTGCAGAATCCACCCGCCCATATTCCCGGTCTGTGACAGCACTGAGAGCTGCGAACGACCACGTATCCGTAATCTTCCCACTCACCTTCGCCGCACCGAGAATGGTCGTGCGGTCCGGGATTTCCCTGAAGCCCGGATGTGTCACGGATCCTTGAGGTGCCCGGCCGATCCGGCGGCTATAGAAGAAGCTGGGATCGCGCCAATTGAAGTCCTGCAGGGTCGAAGCGCCGCCTCGACCGAATCGTAGGATGTTCGATCCTTCGATGAAGAAGGGGCGCTTCTCTTGATAGCGAATTTCGTACGCCGTCAGATTGACAACGGCGGGATCAACTTCGACCTGAGCGAAGTCGGGATTGAGTGACGCATCAAGCGTCACGTCGCCGGCGAGACCAATCTTTGCATCAGCGCCGATGTTTACAGGATAGTCTCGTCGGAGTTTGAACGGATCACTTCTTCCGTTATTGAACGGATCGACGGGCGGAGGCTCTATGAATTTGCCGGTTGTGGTGATGTACGGAAGAAGCTCAACACGGGCGGGGGGCTCGATACCTTCGATGCCACGGATCTCAATCCAACGCGAAACCCGTACTCCACCAGGGTCTGTCCGTGGATGCAAAACAAGGTAGGAATCCTCGT
>Ga0315281_10011439_pt1 | contig 12161 bp, 8 predicted proteins | sample YL17G07_0_MG_FD_204540 | JGI IMG/M metagenome (GOLD analysis project Ga0315281, IMG submission 204540) | Sediment microbial communities from Yellowstone Lake, YNP, Wyoming, USA - YL17G07_0 | ecosystem: Environmental > Aquatic > Freshwater > Lake > Sediment | place: USA: Wyoming | collected... | reverse complement strand
AAGCCGACGACGATGGTCGCGCCCGAGGAGGCGCTTCCGGGCCGCGACGAGCGGATGACGGTTCCCGACCGTCACGAGGTGCTCGGCACGCCGCTCGAGCCGCCGTTCCCCGAGGGGCTCGAGCAGGCGGTCGTCGGGATGGGCTGCTTCTGGGGCGCGGAGCGCGTCTTCTGGCGCGCGCCCGGCGTCTACACGACCGCCGTCGGCTACACCGGCGGGTTCACCCCGAACCCGACCTACGAGGAGACGTGCAGCGGCCGCACCGGTCACGCCGAGGCGGTGCTCGTCGTCTTCGACCCCGCGCAGACGAGCTACGAGGAGATCCTGCGCCTCTTCTGGGAGGGCCACGACCCGACGCACGGCATGCGACAGGGCAACGACGTCGGCACGCAGTACCGCTCCGCGGTCTACTGGCGAAACGACGCGCAGCGCGCCGCAGCGGAGGCCTCGCGCGAGGCGTACCAGCGGGAGCTGGCGCGCGCCGGCCACGGCGAGATCACGACCGAGCTGGCCGAGGTGGGACCGTTCTACTACGCCGAGGACTACCACCAGCAGTATCTCGCCAAGGTGCCGAACGGCTACTGCGGCCTCGGCGGCACCGGCGTCGCCTGCCCGGTCGGCCTCACGACCGGGTAGAACGTCCGGCCGGCCGACCGCCGGTGCTCAGGAGGTGCGTAGATTCCCGCAGCCCGGATCCGTGCCCGCGCGGATGCGCGCCCATGGGCTCGTCGGCAGAGCATTCGGTCTCGATCGACCTTCGCTGAGCCTCTGCCCACGGCGGAAAGGAGAGGGCAATGGCGGTTGAGGAGATCACCGCGACGGACGAGGTCACAGCCCTCCGCTGCGCCCAGTGCGACTGCCCCGCGCCGACGGATCCGGACCTGCTGCAAGCCTGGCGCCACAGCGCGCTGATCACCCGTCCCGTGGACGAGCTGATCGTGAAGATGCTCCTGTGTCCGGACTGCCTCGAGGACGATCACGCCGGCGACTTCGAATCGGGGCCGGCAGACTAGAAACACCTACTGGAAGACGCTCGCCCGCTCGAGCAGCTCCTCCAGGCCCGGCTCGTTCGGGTTGCGCGGCTTGCCGGGGTGGATGATCGCCACCTGGCAGGCCTCCGCCGCCTCGACCAGCTCGCGGAACGTGCCGGCGTCGGGATCCTCGAGGATCGCCTGCTTGTTCTCGTCGTAGACGAACATCCGGTCGTTGATCGCGGTGCACTCGTTGCAGGTCGAGCAGCGCGCGGTCTCGATCCACGGCTCGTCCGAGGAGCGCTCCTCGGCGATCTCCTCCTCCGCCGCGCCCGCGGCGGGCTCCGCGACCTGCGCCGGCGCTTCGACCAGCGTGGCCGCGTCGGCACTAGGGCCGTCGAGCTCGCGCTGCCTCTGCTCCTCCCAGACGGCCCGCTCGCGCGCGAGCAGCCGTTCCGCGTGGGAGTTGTGGATGCCGCCCAGCTCCTGGAGGCCGTGCCAGATCTCGCGGCACCGGCGGGCCGCCTGCATCAGCTTCGCGTCCACGATGAGCCGGTGCAGCACGTCGTGCTCGTCGACGACGTTCACATGGGGGATCCGCTCGCCCACGTCCTTCGGATCGAGCGCCAGCCACTCGTCGACCGGGATCGTGTTCCCGTTCCACTGCGACCGCGGGATCCGCGCGAAGTGCCGTGCGTAGCGCCGGTCGCAGGCGATGAAGTCGACGATCGTGAAGGCGACCTTCTCCCTGACGCGCTGGAGCGACTCGTCCGCGTACTCGAGCTCCTCGGTCGGCCAGTCGAGCTCGGGCTGCGGGTTGTCCTCGAGCGAGAAGCGCGAGGCCCAGTCCGGCCCGGCCGTCGGGTCGTAGGTGAACGCGACGAACGCCCGCGACTCCATCGCCGCCGCCGAGGTGAGGTAGGGCGGCAGGTCGGCCGCAGGGGCCGCCGAGCCGGAGAAGACGCTGAAGAGCGCCGGGCCGGCGTACCCGAGCCCGTCGAGCAGGCGGCCGCGCATCTGGTAGAGGTTCGAGCTCGTCGTCTGGAGGATGAAGACGTCGTGCAGACCCAGCGCGGTGCTGGCGAGCCGCACGCTGCGCATGCCGAAGCCGAAGTGGCCGGCGCCGAGCGACGACTCCTCCAGCACGTCCTCCGTCTGCACGAGCACCTTCACCGGCAGGTCCGAGGACAGCACCTCGATCAACCCCGCTCCGTCGGTCGCCTCCGTGTGCCCGGGGTCGATGCACACGAGGTAGTCCGGGAACAGCGCCAGGTCGTCGGGCGTGAGCGCGTCCTCGCCGAACCCGTCGAAGAACGGGTCGTGCCTGGACTCGACGTAGCGGCCGTCGGCCTCGAGCTCGGCGATCGACATCGCCTTCACGAACTCGACCACCTCGGGCAGCCGCTCGCCGAACGCCTTCAGCGTCTCCGCGCAGCTCGAGAAGCGGTACTCGTAGGGCGCCTCGGCCGCCTCCGCGAGGCCGGCCCCGGCAGGAGGCTCGAAGAAGCGCCGGCGTTTGAGCACGTCGAGGGCCCACTCGATCCGCTCGCGCCGGCGGGCGGGCAGCTCGTCCTGCGGCGCGCTCTTGCCGAGCAGCCGCGACATCGCGTCGAAGTCGAACTGGTCGTGGTGCGGGTCGCCGACGGCGGCCATCAGGCTCTCCGGCCGGCGCCCGCCCTCCGAGTGGATGAAGGCGGCCCGCAGGATGTCGGAGAGCGCCTGCACGAGCCGGTTCACCTCTTCGTGGAACCGGTGCGCCTTCCGCTGCTGCGTCGTACGCCACGCGTGTGCGACGAGGCGCGCCGCCACCTCGTGATCGCAGTCGGCGACCTCCCCGTCGTGCTTCAGCTGGGCGCCCGTATGGGAGAGGACCTGCTCGACGCTCGCGTCGCCGTCCACGGCGAGACCCGCCACGGCCTTCTCCCACAGGTCCGAGAGCATGCCCTTCGCGCCGCCGCGGACGAGCGAGCGCAGCTCGCACTCGAGACGTAGCACCTGCCTGCGCAGCCGCTCCCCCTCGACGCCGCGCGGCGCGACCTCCTGGAGGACGTCGTCGACCACCGACGACAGCGACCGCACGACGCCCCCGTCGGCCGCACCCTCGACGAGGACGACCGGGAAGTCGTACCGCAGGCGCGACAGGTCCCGGTAGCCGGCGAGGAGCGCCGGCCGGAACGTCCCCTCGTCGATCGGCTCGAGCTCGTCACCCGACCGGCTCCCGGTCAGGTGGAAGACGGTCTGCCCCTGGAGGGGCGCGTCGGTCTCCGTGGTCTGCGTCTCGTTCGTCAACGTCCGTCTCCGGTCAGGCGACTGCCTGCGCCTCGGCGCTCTCGTCCGGCCAGACGGTGAACTTGTCGAGCTCGGCCTCGAGGCCCGCGCGGATGCGCTCCGCCGGCCGCGCCTGGCCCGCCTTGCGCAGGTCCTCGTAGCACGGGACGTCCGGGTTGCGATACAGGATCCCGACCGGGATCGCGTCGACCGACGAGGCGATCTCGCGCGCGCGGTCGATGTCGAGCGGGTCGTGCTCGCACTGGTTCTTGTAGATCCGCGTCAGGTCGGGGCTCGGCCGAAGGCCGTCCTCGTGGGTCAGCAGCAACGTCTTCTGCGGGTCGTGGAGCCAGGGCTCGAGCAGCTCCGGCAGGAACTCCGGGCAGCGCTGGATGATCCGGATGAACGAGAAGCCCCGGTGCCGGAAGGCCGCGGCGACGATGTCGTAGAGCACCTCCGGGATCCAGTCCGCCGCCTGCGCGACGAACGAGGCGTTCTGCACGCCGAGCGTGACGCTGAGCGGGTTGAGCGCCTCGAGATCGCTCCCCCTCGGCGTCGTGTTGCTCTTGAGCCCTCTCGGCGAGGTCGGCGAGACCTGTTTCTTCGTGAGCCCGTACACGTAGTTGTCGTGCAGGATCACCGTCAGGTTCATGTTGTAACGGATGGCGTGGATCCAGTGGGCCGCGCCGATGCTGCAGCAGTCGCCGTCGCCGGTGTTGACGAACACGTTGAGGTCGGGCCGCGCCATCTTGATTCCCTCGGCGATCGGGAACGCACGCCCGTGGATCCCGTGGAAGCCGTACGTGCGCATGTAGTGGGGGAAGCGGCTCGAGCAGCCGATCCCCGACACGAACACCGTGCGCTCCGGGCTCAGGTCCTCGTCGCGACAGAGCCGTTGCACGGCCGCGAGGATGGCGTTGTCGCCACAGCCGTTGCACCAGCGCGGGACGCCCCCCTGGTAGTCCTCGAGGCTGTGGTGCTCCTCGTGGAGGCGGATCAGGCACTGCGTGACGGGGATCGTCATGACGCTTCCTCTCGCTCGAGTCGCCGACGGACGACGTCACAGACGGTTCCGGGCTTGATCGGCTGGCCGCGTGCCTCGCTCCAGCAGTCGACGTCGACGAGGTAGCGCGAGCGGAGCATCATCGCGAGCGCCGAATAGCGCCGGTTGTCGTCGTCGACGAGCTCGTCCTCCGGGCGGTCCGACCAGTTGCCCTCGACCGTCAGCACCCGCCGGAAGCCCTGCATGATCTCCTTGATCCCGGGCGGCAGCGGCTGGAGGAAGCGCAGGTGCAGCGACGAGACCCGGAGCCCCTCGCCGCGCAGGCGCTCGACCGCCTCCTCGATCACGCCCTTCGTGCTGCCCCAGCCGACGAGCAGCAGGTCGCCGTCCGGGTCGCCGAAGACGGGCGGCGGCCGGAGCGTCTTCTGGAGCGCGACGAGCTTCAGGCTGCGGTGGCGCAGGCCTTCCTCGTTGCTCGCGGCGTCGTACGCCACGCGGCTGTCCCGGTCGTGCGCGAGGCCGGTGAGCGTGTGCATGCCCCCCGGCTGGCCGGGGACGAAGCGCCGCGCGATCCCGGTCACGGGGTCCCAGTCGTAGGGCCGCGCCCCCCCGGGCACGGGCGTCTGGTCGACGGGCGGGGCGAGCCAGTCCTCGCTGAACATCGGTCGCCGGAACGGCTGCTGGGCGGTGGCCAGGCTCGTGTCCGAGAGCACGACCACGACGACGTTGAACGATTCGGCGATCTTGCGCGCCGTGATCACCGAGTAGAAGCAGTCCTCGATGTCGCTCGCCGCCAGCACGACCTTGGGGGCATCGCCGTGGCTCCCGAAGACGGCGGCCAGCAGGTCGCCCTGCTCGACCTTCGTCGGCTGGCCGGTGCTCGGCCCGCCGCGCTGGACGTTGACCACGACGAGCGGGATCTCCGCCATCGTGGCGAGCCCGATCGCCTCCTGCTTCAGCGAGTAGCCCGGGCCCGAGGTGATCGTCACCGCGCACTTGCCCGCGTAGGACGCGCCGATGGCGAACGAGCACGCGGCGATCTCGTCCTCGGCCTGGTGGACGATGCCGCCGACGCGCTCGAACATCTCGCTCAGGTAGTGCGAGGCGGAGGTGGCGGGCGTGATCGGGTACATCGCGCAGATGTCCATGCCGGACGCGAGCACGCCGAGCGCGAGCGCGGTGTTGCCGTTGACGACGATCTGCGGCTCCTTCGGGCGCTCGGCGGGGATCCGGTAGCGGACGTCGAGCTGCTCCTCCGCCCAGGCCCAGCCGGCCTCGAGCAGCTGCACGTTCTGCGCGATCACCTGCGCGTCCTTCTTGCCGAAGACGATGCCGACCTGCTCGCGCGCGAGCCCCAGGTCGAGGCTGTAGAGATTGCAGAGGATGCCGAGCACGAACATGTTCTTGCCGCGCCGCGGATCGGTGACGAGCTTGCGGCACTCGAGCTCCATCGGGACCTCGATCACGCGGAAGCCGCTCTCGACGAGGCTCTCGACCGTCTCGACATAGGAGGCGGCGATCTTCGCGTCGCCGTGCTCCCGCCACATGCTCTCGAGCAGGATCGTGGCGCCGGGCTTGAACTCGCCCGCCCGGACGCGGCCGAGCAGCACCTGCTCGTTGAACGCGACCGCGAGGTCGGTCTCGTCGCCCCCGTTCGTGACGCGGCGCTGCCCGATCCGGATCCGGACACCGCTCGCCCCCTCGACGCTGCGTGCCGGCGGCTGGATCTCCGCGGGGATGATCTCCACGGTCCAGATCCCGTTGCCCATCTTCGCGGCGATGGCGCCGAGCGACTGCCCGCAGCGCTGCGCACCCTCGCCGGAGTCGCTGATCACCTCGACGATGTGCTCGCTGAGCGTGACCGCGTCCTTCCTGCCGGCGGGCGGCCCGTCGTGCTCCTTGCGTGCGGTCCCGGACTTTCGTGTCATCAGGTCGCTCACGGTCGGCCCCCGTCCGTCGTCAGTCTCTACGCGCTCACGCGCGTGTAGTTGTGCTCGTGGAGATCGATGCCGAAGCGCTTGCCGGCGCTGCCGCCGCGCTCGGGCAGGTAGACGACGTCGGTGTCGCGCAGCCCGAGGTACGCCTTCATCGCGCCCGCCGCCTTGCGCCCGGCACCCATCGCCTCGATCACCGTCGCGGCGCCCGTGACGATGTCGCCGCCCGCCCAGACGCCCGCGATCGAGGTGGCGAGGCTCTCGTCGGCGACGATGTAGCCGCGCTCGCCGAGCCGCAGCGACGAGGTCTGGCCGAGGATCGGGTTGGCGTTCGTCCCGATCGCGTAGACGACCATGTCGACGGGAATCTCGAACTCGCTGCCGGGCACCGGCACCGGCCGGCGCCGGCCGGACTCGTCCGGCTCGCCGAGCTCCATGCTCTGGCAGCGCAGGCCGCACACGTTGTTGTCCGCGTCGCCGAGGATCTCGACCGGGCTCGTCAGCCAGTGGAACTCGATGCCCTCCTCATCGGCGTGATGGACCTCTTCGGCCCGCGCCGGCGCCTCGGCGTGCGTTCGCCGGTAGACGCAGTAGACCGTCTCCGCGCCGAGGCGCAGGCAGACGCGCATCGCGTCCATGGCGGTGTTGCCGGCGCCGATCACGGCGACGCGCCTGCCGGGTTGGAGCGGTGTGTCGTAGCCCGGGAAGTCCCGCGCCCGCATCAGGTTGCAGCGGGTGAGCAGCTCGTTCGCCGAGAGCACTCCCGCGAGCGACTCGCCCGGGATGCCCATGAAGGTCGGGTGGCCCGCGCCGGTGCCGACGAAGACCGCGTGGTAGCCCAGCTCGGTGAGCAGCTGCTCGACGGTGAAGAGCCGGCCGACGAGCGTGTTGCACTCGAACGCGATCCCGAGCTGCCGCAGCTTGTCGATCTCCGCGTCGATCACCTCGTTCGGCAGGCGGAAGTCCGGGATGCCGTACTTGAGGACGCCGCCGGGCTCGTGGAAGACCTCGTAGACGGTCACGTCGCAGCCGGCCTTCGCCATGTCGGCCGCGCAGGCCATGCCGGCGGGGCCCGAGCCGACGACGGCGACGCGGAACTCGTTCGGCTCGACGTACGCGACGCTCTCCCAGCCCTCGGCGATCGCCAGGTCGCCGACGAACCGCTCGAGCCGGCCGATCGCCACCGGCTCGAGCGTGTCGCCGACCGTGCAGACCCCCTCGCACTGCGACTCCTGCGGGCAGACCCGGCCGCAGATCGCCGGCAGCAGGTTCGTGCCGGTGATCGTCTCGTAGGCGCCGTGGAGGTTCTTCTCGGTGATCTTCAGGATGAAGGCCGGGATGTCGATCTCGACCGGGCAGCCGCGGATGCAGGGCTCGTCGGGGCAGAACAGGCATCGCTCCGCCTCGCGCAGCGCGTCGTCGAGCGTGTAGCCGCAGGCGACCTCCGCGAAGTTGGTCGCACGGATGTGAGGGTCCTGCTCCGGCATCGGCGTCCGCTCCTGCGGGATCGTCCGGATCGTCTTCTTCGGCGCCATGGAGGTCTCCCGCTCCCGCTCTCGATCAGCGATCCGCCGCCGGCCGCGCGCCGATGAGAGGCGCCGGCTCGGGCCGGAACTCGGCCTCCGCCCTGATGCGGCAGCTCTCCCGCCAGCGCTCGAGCGCGTCCGTCTCGCTCGGCTTGAAGCGCCGCAGGCGCGCCATCAGGTCGTCGAAGTCGACCGCGTGGCCGTCGAAGTCCGGCCCGTCGACGCAGGCGAACTTCACCCGGTCGCCCACCTTGACGCGGCAGCCGCCGCACATGCCGGTGCCGTCGACCATCACCGGGTTCAGGCTCACGATCGTCCTGATCGCGTGCGGGCGCGTCGTCTCCGCGCAGCCCTTCATCATGACCGGCGGGCCGATCGCCACCAGCTCGTCGATGTCGGAGTGGTGGGCGATCGCCTGCTCGATCCCCGCGGTCACGAGCCCCTTGATCCCCTCCGAGCCGTCGTCGGTGCAGACGATGAACTCGTCGCAGACGGAGCGGAACTCGTCCTCCCAGAACATGAGCTCCTTGCTCCGGAAGCCGATCACGCCGATCACGTAGGCGCCGCTCTGCTTGTAGGCGCGCGCCTGGGGATAGACGGGGGCGACCCCGAGGCCGCCGCCGACGCACACGACCTTCCGCGCGTGCCCGATGGAGCTCGGGATGCCCATGGGCCCGACGAGCGCGTAGAGGCTCGTGCCGACCCGGCAGCGCTGCTGCATGTCCGTCGTCGTCTTCCCGACCGCCTGGACGACGAGGGTCACCGTGCCTCTGTCGGGGTCGAAGTCGGCGAGGGTGAGCGGGATGCGCTCGCCGTGCTCGTGCTGCATGACGATGACGAACTGGCCGGGCCTGGCGGCCTTCGCCATCAGCGGGTGGCGAATCTCGAGCAGGTAGGTGACGTCGGAGAAGTCCTCCCGGCGAACGATCTCGAACTGCGCCGTCGAACGCGCTTCGGACATCGCGTGGCTCTCGGGCGATCTGCTGCTGCGGTCGCGGCCGTCGGCCTCCGCCCGTTCGGCCTGCTTGATCCGGAGGGAGAGCGTCGAGGGTGCACAGGGGATCTGCGCGGCAGCCTTGCGGAGCGAGACGCCTGCAGCGATCCGCTCCCGCGCAGCGGCGATCTCGTCGTCGGTGATCCGCTGCTCGAACAGCGTCATCCCGCCCCACATCCTACGCCTCTCCGTCGAACACGCCACTGTCAGACGCCGCCGTTCACCCGCTCGATCGAGTGTTCGACCAGGCGGTTCAACGGGGGAGCTCCGTGGGTTTGCCGGGCGCCCGGTCAAGCCCGTGGACGAATCGCGCGGCGCATCCGTACTATCCGGGGATCGCTACGAGGCAGAGGGCGCACACAGTCGAGGGGCGTTTCCTTTACGAGATCATCTCGACGGTCGGTTCGTCCCTCAATCTCGAGGAGGTCCTCGACGGCGTCGTCCGGCTTCTCTCCGACGCGAGCGCCGTCCACGCCTGCTTCGTCTATCTCCTCGAGCGCGACCAGAAGCTCGTGCTCCGGGCCGCCTCCGACCCGTATGCAGCGTTCGCCGGCCGCATCGCGCTCAAGCGCGGCGAAGGGCTCGCTTGGTGGGCGCTCGACCGGCGCGAGCCGGTGTTCATCCGTGAGAACGCTCTCGACGACCCGCGCGTCAAGTACGTCCCGGAGCTCGAGGAGGAGCGGTTCCAGTCGCTCGTCGCGGTCCCCGTGCTCGGCAAGCGCGGCGACCCGATCGGAGCGATCACGCTCCACACCGTCGCGCCGCGCGAGTTCACGGACGCCGAGGTCGAGTTCCTCGTCACGAGCGCGTCGCTCGTAGCGGGAGCGATCGAGAACGCCAGGCTCTACGACGAGAGCCGGCAGCGCGTGGTCGAGCTCGAGCACCTGACCGAGCTCGCGGAGGCGGTGGCGGCCGCGGAAACCCTCGACGCGCTCGGGCCCGAGGTGGTGGGGCGCAGCCGCGACCTGCTCGACGCCGACCGCGTGCACCTCTATCTCCTCGACCCGGATGCCGAGCGGCTCCAGCTCCGCTGGTCGGAGCCCCGGGATGCCGAGGCTCCTGCGACGCTCGGCCTGACGGAGCTCGGGCCCGAGCTCGGCCGGAGGGGCCGTGCGCCGCGCATCGCCGTCTCGCTCGTGGCCGGCGGGGAGCTGGTCGGCGCGCTCGTCGCCGCGGGCACCCGGGAGCTCGATCTCGCGCGCGCCGTCGCGAACCAGACCGCGGTGGCGATCAAGAAGATCCAGGTGCTCGAGCGGCTCACCGAGAAGAACCTGATCAAGGACTTCTTCGAGGACCTCGCGGCGCAACGCGGCGGGGACGGGCTGGAAGGACGTGCGGCGAGGCTCGGGTGCGATCTCGACCTGCCTCACGTCGTCGTCGCGGCGGTCAACGTCGACGGCTCGCTCGAGAAGGCGGTGGGTTCGCTCGCCCGGGGCACGCTCCTCGACCCGCGCGACCAGGCGCTGCGTGCGCTCATACCGATCGGGCCCGATGGCGCAGATCCCGTGGTAGCGGAGCTGAAGCGCGTCCATGCCGAGCTCGAGGCCCCTGCCGCCGTCGGCGTGTCGAGCGTCTGCGTCGGGGCTACGGCGCTCGCACACGGGTTCGAGGAGGCGCGGCACGCGCTCCTCGGCGCGGCCGTCATGCGGCGCGACCGGGGCGTGTTGAGCTACGACGAGCTCGGGGCGTACAAGTACCTCCTCCGGATCGCGCTCGATCCGGCGGCCCGCGACCCGACGATCGACGCCGTGACGAAGCTCGCGGAGTACGACCGCGAGCGCAGCGCCTCCTTGCTTCGGACGCTCGAGGAGTTCCTCGGACGGCGCGGCAACATCAGCGCCACCTCGGACGCTCTCTACGTCCACCCGAACACCCTGCGCCAGCGGTTGCGGCGCATCGGCGACCTCACCGGCATCGACCTGCGGCGCGACGACTGGCTCATGACCGAGATCGCGGTGAAGATGGTGCGCCTGCGCGAGGCCGTGGACGCAGAGACGCCGCACACATGATCGCCCGCGATATGTGGAGAAATCGACTCTCCCGTTCGCTCGGCGGCCGGTGATACAACCGGACGGCCACCGACAAGGAGGAGCGCCATGGCCGTCGCGACGGACCCGAGGCTCGACGAGATCAAGAAGATCGCGAAGGAGCGCGGAGTCGAGTTCTTCTTCGCACAGTTCGTCGACATGTACGGCCGCCCGAGCGCGAAGCTCGTACCCGCGGCGCACCTCGACAGCCTCGTCACCGACGGTGCCGGCTTCGCCGGCTTTGCCGCCGGCGAGATCGGCCAGGTGCCGAGCGACCCGGACATCGCCGCCATTCCGGATCTCGACAGCTTCACGCTCGTGCCCTGGCAGCCGAACCTCGCGCGCTTCGCCTGCGACGTCACGGTCGAGGGAGAGGATTGGGCGTACTGCCCGCGCACGATCCTGCGCCGCCAGGTCGCCCGGGCGAAGGAGCTCGGCTACGACTTCAAGATCGGCATAGAGCTCGAGTACTTCTTGATCAAGCGCCGCGACGACGGCTCGATCGAGGTCGCCGACGCCCAGGACACGCTCGAGAAGCCGTGCTACGACATGGCCGGTCTGACCCGGCACTACGACTTTCTCTCCACCGTCTCGAAGTACTGCAACGAGCTGGGCTGGGGGAACTACGCGAACGACCACGAGGACGCGAACGGCCAGTTCGAGCAGAACTTCGCCTACGACGACGCGCTTGCGAGCTGCGACCGCGCGATCTTCTTCCGTTACATGGTGCACACGATCGCGGAGCAGTACGGCATGGTCGCCACGTTCATGCCGAAGCCGTTCACGCAGCTCACCGGCAGCGGCGCCCACTTCCACATGTCGCTGTGGCGGGACGGAGAGAACGTCTTCCTCGACGAGAACGATCCGCGCGGGCTAGGCCTCTCCGAGACCGCCTACAACTTCGTCGGCGGCCTGACGAAGCACGCGCGGGCCTACAGCGCAGTCACGGCGCCGACCGTCAACTCGTACAAGCGCCTGAAGCTCGGCTCGACGACGAGCGGCGCCACGTGGTCGCCGGTCTGGGTCTCCTACGGCTACAACAACCGTACGCAGATGCTCCGGATCCCCGCGCCGGGACGCATCGAGGACCGCACGATCGACGGGTCGTCGAACCCGTATCTCGCCGCCACCGCCGTGCTCACAGCCGGCCTCGACGGGATCGAGAAGGGGCTCGACCCCGGCGAGCCGAACTCGGAGAACCTCTACACGCTCTCGTACGAGGAGCTGACGGCGCGCGGGCTGCGCACCCTGCCGGGCAACCTGCTGGAGGCGATCGGCGAGCTCGAGGCGAACGACGTGCTGCGCAGCGCCTTCGGCAAGGGGCGCGGCGGCGAGGACTACGTCGACTACTACGCGCGCGTCAAGCGCGACGAGTGGTTCCGCTACCACGAGCAGGTCACCGCCTGGGAGATCAAGGAGTACCTGACCCGCTTCTGAA
>Ga0315281_10011438_pt1 | contig 12162 bp, 9 predicted proteins | sample YL17G07_0_MG_FD_204540 | JGI IMG/M metagenome (GOLD analysis project Ga0315281, IMG submission 204540) | Sediment microbial communities from Yellowstone Lake, YNP, Wyoming, USA - YL17G07_0 | ecosystem: Environmental > Aquatic > Freshwater > Lake > Sediment | place: USA: Wyoming | collected... | reverse complement strand
GCGCTGGTGCGGGACATGAGCGAGCGCCGGCGGCTGGAGCGCGAGCTGCGGCTCAGCGAGGCGCACCACCGCTCGCTCGCCGAACGCGGGCCGCTGCTCAGCAGCATCGCCGATGCGCAGGGCGACCTCGTCGAGGTCAACGAGCGCTGGTGCGAGTTCACAGGCGCGTCGGTGGCGCAGATCATGGCCGGCGGGCTGCGGCAGTTCTTTCACCCCAACGACCTCGACGCGGTTCGGGCGGCGTGGCTGCGCGGGCGCCAGGCCGGGGAGTACGTCGAGGCGCAGGCGCGACTGAAGAGCGCGGCCGGCGAATGGGTCATGCATCTCATCAGGGCCGTGCCCGTGCGGGACGCCCGCGGCGAGGTCGAGGCGTGGGTCACCAACTGGATCGATATCGAAGAGCGCATGCGGATGGAGGCGAAGCTGCGCTCAACCGACCGGGAGCTGAGCCGGCGCGTGGCGGAGCTGGAGGCCCTGCTGGATGTCGTGCCGATCGGCATCGCCATCGCGGGTGACCCGGCGGGCACGCAAATCCGCGGCAACCGCGCCTTCAACGAGATGCTGCGCGCGTCGGCGGGCGCGAACACGTCGAAGACCGCGCCCGCTGGCGAAGCGCCGACCTGGTTCCGCGTCTTCAGAGACGGGAGCGAGGTGCCGGACCACGAGCTGCCGATCCAGCTGGCGGCCGCGACGGGCCAGCCCGTCCTGGGGCAGCAGATCGACATCGTGTTCGATGACGGCAGCACGACGTCGCTGCTCGGCCAGGCCGTGCCGCTCCTCGACGAGGACGGCGCGACGCGCGGCGCGATCGGCGCGTTCACTGACATCACCGAGATCAAGGAGGCCGAGGAGGCGCTTCGCGCGGCGAACCGGGCGAAGGACGAGTTCCTCGGCCTGGTATCGCACGAACTGAAGACGCCGATGACGATCATCCTTGGCAACGCGCTGCTGCTCTCGCGGGCAGTCACCGAGGACGACCGGTCAGCGATGGCGGCCGACATCCGGCAGGAGGCCGAACGGCTGCACCAGATCATCGAGAACATGCTGGCGCTGGCGCGCGTCGACGCCGGTTCCAGTATCGATCCGGAGCCCGTGTCCATCAGGCGCACCGCTGAGCGCGTCGTCGCGTCTCATCGCCTGCGCCATCCCTGGCGGCAGATCACGGCTACCTACGAGGACGGGCTGCCGGCGGCGCTCGCCGTGCCCACGTACGTCGAGCAGGTGCTCGTCAACTTTCTCAACAACGCCGAGAAGTACAGCGCGAACGACACGCCTATCGATGTGCTTGCGCGCACCCAGGGCGGCGACATACACGTGGCGGTGCTGGACCGCGGGCCGGGGGTCGCGGCCGACGAGGCTGAGGCGGTCTTCTCGCCGTTCCACCGGTCGTCGCGTACCGCCGACACTGCGTCCGGCTTCGGTATCGGGCTTGCGGTGTGCAAGCGCCTGGTCGAAGCGCAGCACGGCCGCATCTGGCTGCTCCCGCGCCCGGGCGGCGGATCCGAGTTCGGCTTCTCCCTGCCCGTCGCCGACGAGACGTAGCGCGGCGCTTCTCGGAGGCTTCGTCGCTGGATCGACATGGTTGGGGGTCGCGGGCGTGCAGAGAGCGCAGCGCTTCTCCGGCTGTCGGTCAGGCCGCGGTCGTCTCGTCCGCTTCCGCCGCGAGATCGGGCGCGAACTGGCGGAGCGTCTCCACCTGGAAGTCGAAGTCCAGCCAGTCCGCGGGCGCGCCAGTCTGCTGGAGGTTGGTGTACGTGCCCTTGAGGACGTCGTGGTCCAGACCCAGCGCTTCGAGTCGCTCCATCTCCGTCGCGGCTTCCTGCTCGGACCAGAGGCCGCGGGCGACCCTGTTCCAGATGATGCCCCCCATGTAGGACGACTGCGTCCGGACCCGCTCGTCGATCTCGCCCTGGGCCATCGCCTCGCTCACGAGCGTAACGGGCACCGGGGAGCGGCTCACGACAGCCTCGGCGACGCTGCCGAGCAGCAGCTGGTCCAGGCCGCGCCGGCCGCGCGTGCCCATGATGATCGCGTCGACCGCGTATTCGGTGGCGACTTTGATGATCTCCGTCGCGGGGTCGCCGCGCCGGGCGATGCTGTGCACGTCGATCCCCTGCGCGCGGAGTTGCGCCTCCTGCGCGCCGAGGTACGACTCGGCGGAGCGCACGGCGTGCGGCGCCAGGGACCGGACAATGGGGATGACGTGCAGCAGGTAGATCGTGGCGTCGGTCAGCTTGGCGAGGCGGACCAGCTGGGGCAGGATAATCCGGTCGCGGGACGACTCGTCGAGCGGTGCGAGAGCTTTGTACGCGGGCATGGGTATCCCCTCCTTGCCGGAGGAGTATCGGCAGCATCCGGCGCCGGTTTGAGTGGCAACAGGCCAAATGAGGCCGCATCTGTCGCCCGTGCTCGCCATCGTGCCCCGGGCGGCGATCGGCCCCGATGGGCGGCGCCCACCGCACACGCTCATCATCATGCCGCGATAGCGCACAACCGACGACGCAGTGCGCCGAACTGCGCCTCGAGATCGATCCCCCGCGTGGCGGCGTGCGTCAGTCGAGCGCGTTCAGCACGAGGCCAGTCGGCAACTTCGGGTAGAAGTACGTGGACTTCTGCGGCATCCGCCCCGACGCGTCGGCGACCGCCAGCACCTGGTCGACGGGCGTCGCGTTGAGCAAGAACGCGACCCGCGCGTCGTGCGTGGCCACGGCCGCTTCCGCCTGGCGAGGGTCTTGCGTGTAGGTCACGGCGCCGCCGGCCGCGAGCACGGCGTCGTCGATCCCGAAGACCGGCGCGAGGATGCCGAGCTGCAGCACGCTGACGTCGAGCCGCTTCCACGCCGGCGGCTGCTCGGCCGGCATCATCGTCTCGATGCCCGGCCGGTCTGCCAGCGTCAGCACGTGCATCGCGCCGGGAGCGAGGCCGATCGCGCCGAATCGCGTCTCGCCCGTCGGCGCCGCAGCGAGGGACGAGAGCAGCGCGGGCAGGCCGCCGGCGCTGACGTCTTCGACACGGAAATGGCGCGCGATCTGCGCCAGCGCATCGGCCGGCAAGCGCGGCGGATGGAGCAGCCGGTGCGTCGGCAGCACCAGCAGGCCCGGATCGGCGGCGTCGGTGAGCGCCATCAGCACGAAGTTCTCGGGCTCGTCGCCGGTCCAGGCCGCCGCGCGATCGCGGCACTCGTTGCGGTACGTCAGCGCCGTCTCGTAGCGGTGGTGGCCGTCGGCGATGTAGACATCGCAGGCGGCGAGGTGCGCGGCGAAGGCCCGCACCTGCGCGTCGTCGCGCACAGCGGAGAGGATGTGGCGCTGGCCGTCGGCTTCGACGTCGTACAGCGCCTCACCCGACATCGGCGGCATCGCCGGCGCCGCAACATCGTGCGGGCGGAAGAGGCTGTAGACGGGGCTCACCTGCGTGCGCGTGGCGCGCAGCAGGTCCAGCCGGTCGGCCTTCGGGCCGGAGAGCGTGTGCTCGTGCGGCTTGATCACGCCCGCGTCCCACGGCTCCAGCCGGACCGCTGCGAAATAGGCCATGCGGGCGTGCCGCTCGCCCTCCCACTCGAACTCCTGGCGGTAGGCGTAGACCGCCGGCGCCACGTCCCGCAGCAGCACGCCGGCCGCGCGCCAGGCGTCGAGATCGCGCGCCGCGCGGGTGTAGCGGCTGTCGCCCGCGGTGTCGGTCAGCCGCTGCTCGCCGTATTCGACGCGCACGATGTTGTGGGCGCTGCGCTCGTACAAGGCCGCCTGGTGCTCGGGCGAGATCACGTCGTACGGCGGGGCGATGGTGCGCGAGGGGTCGGCGAGCGCGGCGTTGTAGCGCAGCGCGCGGAAGGGGCGGACGTCGGCCATGCGGGAGTATGACAGGGGCGGTCGGAAGTCGGAAGTCGGAGGTCAGAGGTCGGAAGTCGGAAGCTGGAGGCTGGACGCTGGACACCAGCGACCAGAGACCAGAGACCAGAGACCAGCGACTAGCCGCGCACGCTAGACTTGAAGCGATGTCCAATTACTGCGTCTTTTGCGAGATCGTGGCGCACACGTCGCCCGCCCGCATCGAATACGAAGACGACGACGTCATGGTCTTCCACAATCGCCTCGACTGGGCGGATGTGATGCTGCTGGCCGTGCCGAAGCAGCACCTCTACCAGGGCGAGCTGTGGACGTCCGACGTGATGGCGAACGTGTCGCGGGCGGCGATGCGGATGGGGCGGCAGCTCTGTCCAAACGGCTTCCGGCTGCTCAGCAACTTCGGGCCGCACGCGATGCAGAGCCAGCCCCACGCCCACGTCCACGTCGTCGACGGCAAGTACCTGCACGGCTACCCGAAGGCGCCGGCCGACGTCCACTACGAGGACGACGACGTGGTGGTCTTCCACAACAAGGTGCACCGCGAGCCGGTCACGCTCCTTGCGACGCCCCGCGCACCGCTGTCGCAGGAGGAGCTGTGGAGCTCGGACGCGATGCCGAAGGTGTCGCGGGTGGCGGCCGAGCTGGGTGCGCGCTACTGCGAGAACGGCTTCCGGCTGATGAGCGACGTCGGCATCGGCCCCGCCGCGGCGGACGGCGAAGGCCACGTCCACATCATCGGCGGCACCTACCTGGGTGAGTACGCGTAGCCAGTAAGGTTTGCGGTGACATTCTACGGTGCCTTCTGTTACACCACACCTATTCCGAAGGGGCGCGAGACTCAGTCCAGCCCCGTAACGCCCTACAGTGCACGCCGGAGGGGTTTCGGCCGACGGTTTGTTCCCGTGATGGGACGCCTCCGCGGGTAACCTCAGTGTTCTGAATTCGCTATATTGTCGATCCTTCAAGTACGGAGAGACGTTATGGCCATGAGTAGTCTTCTCGGCCCGGGCGAGGATGTACCCGAATTCTACGTGGATGCGGCGCGCGTAGCGGCGACTCTCTTTACGTTCACTCTCGAACTCGGCGTCTCCGGAATCCCAGACACCCCCAACTCGGAGACACCGGTAGTAAAGCGTGCCGTCATCGTTCGGATGAGCCCCCATCACGCCCGAATTTTGTCGAAGATCCTTGACGAGCAACTCGAGAAGTATCAGGCACAGTTTGGTGAGATCCACATCCCCGCGCCGGATGCCGAGCCACCAACGGAAGGCGATTGAGAACATGTCAGCAGTGATCGCATCTCGATCTACGGAGCAGTCACACTGCCGTGTGCTGCAGACTCCAAAGGCCGGTACTCGCTGGGAGCCCGCCCGCAAAGCTTCCGCTGGCTGGCGGGAACTGCGTTGGTTCCAGGCCAACAAGGCGAAACTGACAAATTATGAGGGGCTGTGGATCGCCGTGTACGAAGATGGAGTTGTCGCAAGCGCACGGACAGCAGAGGAAGTCGTCGATCAAGTCAGCCAAATTGGGCTGAGTGATTGCCTCGTTGTGAAGGTGGAGCAAGCCCGCACCGAACGATATCTCATTGCATGACCACGGTTCGGGTGTTCAGGCTTGACTACGCATACTCTGGAAACCATGTCGTTGTGCCTGTGCGGCTGTTTCCGGCTGGCAGGCCCCCGATAACGGTAAATGCCGTCCTGGATACTGGCGCCGCGATATCGTTTTTCGACCGTGCTCTACTGCCGATCCTTGGAATCACCGATGTATCCTCCGGCACGAAGATCCCACTCACGGCAGCGAACAACGACCCGGCCGACGGGTATGCATTCCCTGTTCACTTAGAGATCTTTGGCGCTCCCATGACGGTGCCGCTCACCTTCTCCCCCGACTGGCCCGAAGGCACGACCAATCTCCTTGGGATGCAAGGCTTCTTCGATCAGGTAGAAGTTGGTCTCGACCACAGCGCTCGCCGGCTTTACGTGAACATCTGAGCGGGCCAATCACTCCGCAGTCGCCTACAACTCGATGCCCAACTGCGCCAGCGCCTGCCGCTGCACGCCGTTCAGCTCGCGGATGCCGGCGGCGCCGGTGTCGATGAGGCGGTCCATCATCGAGCGCTCGAAGGCGGGCCCCTCGGCCGTGCCCTGCACTTCGACGAAGGCGCCGGCCTCGGTCATCACCAGGTTGAAGTCGACCTCTGCGGATGAGTCTTCGATGTAGTCCAGGTCCAGCAGCGCCTCGCCCTCCACGACGCCGACACTGACCGCGCCGACGAGCCCCGATAGCGGCAGCGCGCCGACGGCGCCGTCCTTCACCAGCCGCTGCATCGCCTGCGCGAGCGCGACGCAGGCGCCGGTGATCGACGCCGTGCGCGTGCCGCCGTCGGCCTTGATCACGTCGCAGTCGACGATGAAGTTGCGCTCGCCCAGCAGGTCCAGCTTCGTCACGCTGCGGAGCGAGCGGCCGATCAGCCGCTGGATCTCCTGCGAGCGGCCGCTCTGCTTGCCGCGTGCCGCCTCGCGCTCGGTGCGCGTGTTGGTGGAGCGCGGGAGCATGCCGTACTCGGCCGTCACCCATCCTCCCCCCGTGCCGCGCAGGAACTGCGGCACGCGCTCCTCCATGCTGACGGCGCAGAGTACCCACGTATTGCCGAACTTCACCATCGCCGAGCCCTCGGCGTGCTCCAGGTAGTTCGGCTCGATGCTGATCGGGCGGAGCTGGTCGTGGCTGCGGCCGTCGTGTCGTGGCATGGAAGTCTCTCCGGCCTGTTCCGACCCCTTCGAACGATCGAAGGCGTGTCGTGCGAGGCGATGCATGCTGGTTCAGTGGACAGCAGTGAGACTAACGGCTGCGCGCGCCTGCGGGAAGCGAGGGCAACCGCGTGCATTGAACGTCCCTTAGCCGGTCACCAGGCGCGTTTCGCGCCGATCCTCGTTCCCGCGCTCCCCTTCCCTCCCAGGGAAGGGGCCGTCGAAGACTCGCCGTGGCGAGGGGGATAGGTTCTCCACGACCATGCTCCCGCCTGCTCACCCCGGATCTCTGCGTCCTCTGCGACTCTGCGGTGCAGAAGAATCACCGCCCCGTCGCCACCCATATCCGATGCCCGTCCGTCTCGAAGCGGATCGCGCCCGCCTCCGCCGTGTTGTACGTCGTGGCGTAGTCGTCGAGGCGCCCCACGACGTCTGCGTCCGGATGCCCGAACGGGTTGTCCTTCCCGGACGAGATCGCCGCCAGCGTCGGGCGCACCGCATCGAGCCACTCGCGCGTGCTCGACGTCTTGCTGCCGTGGTGGGCGACCTTCAGCACGTCGGCGCGCAGGTCGACGCCGTCGGCGAGCAGTGCCCGCTCGGCCTTCGCTTCGATGTCGCCCGTGAGCAGGAAGCTCACCTCGCCCCACGTGATCCTGACGACGGCGCTGGTGTTGTTCGCCTGCGGGTCTGCCGCCGCCGCCGCGTCCGGCCCCAGCACCTCCATCATCACGCCGTCGCCGAGATCGAAGCGCATGCCCTGCCGCGCCGTCTCGATCGCGACGCCCTCGCCGCGCACCGCCGCCGTCCACGCGCGGTACGTCGCCGACTGTTCGGCGCCGGGGCCCGCCAGCACGCGCCGCACGTCGTAGCGCGCGAGCACGTCGAGCAGCCCCAGCGCGTGGTCGGCCTGCGGGTGCGTCAGCACCAGCAGCTCGATCGAGCGGTCGGTCCACGGCAGCTCGTCGCCCAGCCCGCGCAGCACGGCGCGCCCGGGGCCGCCGTCGACCAGGATGTCGCGGCCCGCCGGCGTGCGGATCAAGATCGCGTCACCCTCGCCGACGTCGATCACCGTCACGTGGAGGCGCGGCGTCGACGACGGCCAGAAGATCCAGCCCGCCGTCCCTGCCAGCAAGACGGCCGGCATCAGCACCGCGGCCACCGCCGATGCGCGCCGGAGCTGCATCGGCCGCGACTCCGCGACGCGCGGGAACGCCGGACGCCCGACGAATCGCAGGAACGCCAGGCCGAGCGCGATAATGCCGGCGTACGTCGCCGCCGACCACGCCTCGGAGTAGCCGCCAACGCTGACGGCGGCGTGCGGCAGCGCCGCGAACCAGCGCGCGACCTCGATCCAGTACGCCAGCGCGTAGTACGCGGGCGCGGCGAACACGAGCCGCGCCTGCGGCAGCAGGCCGCCCAACCCGGCCACCAGCGACGACGCGAGGATCAGCGGGAACGCCGGCACGACCAGCATGTTCGCCGGGATCGCCACCAGCGACAGGCGGCCGAAGTTCAGCGCCAGCAGCGGCGACGTCGAGACGATCGCCGCCAGCGTCACCGCCAGCGGCTCGGCGACCCGCTCGTCGAGCCAGCGCGGCACCTCATCGATGCGCAGCGCGGCGGCCGCCAGTTCGATCAGCCAGGCGCGGACCGGCGACGCGAGATAGAGGATGCCCGCGGTGGCGGCGAAGCTGAGCTGAAACGACACATCGCGCACGGTCTGCGGGTCGAGCCCGATCATCAGCGCCGCCGCGACGAGCAGCGACGTGATCGCGCTGCCCGGCCGCCCCAGCACCATGCCTACCACCGTGACGATGCCCATGATCATCGCGCGCAGCACGGGCGGCGACGCGCCGATCAGCAGCGTGTAGGCCACGACCGCCGCGATCGAGAGCGCCAGCCCGCGCCGGCGCCCGACGGCGAACGAGAAGAACATCGTCGCGAAGGCCGAGACGAGCACGACGTTCTCCCCGGAGACGACGACCAGGTGCGACGTGTTCGTCGTGTTCAGGTCCGCCTGCACGTCCTGCGGCAGCGCTGACCGCTGCCCCAGCAGGACGCCCTGCGCCAGCGATGCCTGCGGCTCCGGCAGCGACAGCGCCAGCGCGCGCGAGAGGCGCCGCCGCACGCGCAGCACCGTCGCGTGGACGAGGCTGTCGTCCTCACGCCCGATCGTCCGCGCCAGCGGATGGTCCATCGTGCTGGCGATGTGCTTGCGGGCGAGATAGTCGGCGTAGTCGAAGCCCTCGACCGCGCGCGGCGACTCGAGCTTCCCCTCGATCTCGATCACGTCGCCGGACACGTAGCGCGGCAGCAGCCCCGTGCGCACCAGCACGCCGCCGGAGGCGTCGCGCCACTCGCCGCCCGACTCCACCTGCCGCACGCTGATCGCAAAGCGCTGCGATGTGTCGCCGATGTCCGGGTCGTCGCGCAGGACGCCGCGGACGCGCATCGCGACGCCGTCGTTGTAGCGCGCAGCACCATCGGCGGCGGGATGCGGGCGCGTGTGGTCGTAGCGCACCGCCGCCAGCACGAACAGCGCCGGCAGTGCGATCGCGTAGACCAGCGTGCGCCGGTCGCGCGCCCACAGCGCCGCAGCGCAGGCGAGCGCACCCAGCGCCAGCGCAATCGGCCACGCGCCCAGCCCGAGGATCGCCGCGGCCGCCGCGCCGGCGATCCACGCCGCCGCCAGGTGGGCGAGCAGCATCGGGTCGAAGGGGTGGGATCGGGCGCGCATCGTAGGGGCGATAGTACTACGCCCGCGTGCTTCCGGACGATAGCCGTTGACAAGATTGCGCCGAGATCCGCGTGGGGGCACGCGGCCGCGTGCCCGCTGCTGCTCCGTGTAGGGGCGGGGCTTGCCCCGCCCGCCCCTGGTGCACGGCGCACGCCACCTGGCCGGAGACGGGCGCCCCAAGGGACGCCCCTACACCGACCGCATCGTGGCGGCACCATGCCGCTGTAGGGGCGGGGCTTGCCCCGCCCGCCCGCGCCCCCGCACGATCGCGGTTTGCCCGCATGCAGGCGAGGCCCACGGCGGGCGCCCCAAGGGACGCCCCTACACGGACCTCATCCGCATGCACGATCCGCCCCGGTGTCCGCCCTCCGCCGTCCGCCCTCCGACTTCCCGCCTCCCGCTTCCCCCGTCCGGCGCCTCTGGCTCGCCGCGCAGCCGTGGCGTAGGATTGGAGGCGCTCAGAGGTATTCAGGAGACATACTATGCCGGCATCCGCCATCATCGACGACGCGCGCAAGCAGGGGCGGTCGCTGCTGACTGAGATCGAGGCCAAGCAGGTGCTCGAAGAGGCCGGCGTCCCCGTGTCGCCCGCGCGGCTCGCCCGCACGCGCGACGAGGCGATGCAGCTGGCCGGCACGCTCGGTTACCCCATCGTGCTCAAGATCGTGTCGCCGCAGATCACCCACAAGTCCGACGTCGGCGGCGTGGCGCTGAACCTGGCTTCGAGCGACGAAGTCGGCGCCGCATTCGACCGCGTCGTCGCCTCCGCGAAGCAGCACGAGCCGAGCGCCACGATCGATGGCGTCGCCGTGCAGCGGATGGAGAAGCAGGGCGTCGAGGTGATCATCGGCATGACGAAGGACCCGCAGTTCGGGCCGGTGCTGATGTTCGGCCTGGGCGGCGTGCTCGTCGAGGTGCTGAAGGACGTCGCCTTCCGCGTCGTGCCGCTCGACGCCCGCGACGCGCGCCAGATGGTGCACGAGATCAAGGGTTACCCGCTGCTCGAGGGATACCGCGGCCAGGATCCCGCCGACGTGGCGAAGCTGGAGGAACTGCTGCTCAAGGTGTCGGCGTTCGTCGAGGCGCACCCGGAAGTAGCCGAGCTGGACCTCAACCCCGTGTTCGCCTACAAGGACGGCGCGATCGCCGTCGATGCAAGGATCGTCCTCGACTAGCGTCCAACAGCCAACAGCCAACAGCCAACAGCCATCGTAGACTCGCCGTGGCGAGACAGCCAACAGCCAACAGCCAACTGATGACCGATAACTCCCCCCACAACCTCCACCGCCTGCTCGCGCCGAAGACCGTCGTCGTCGTCGGCTCCAAGAAGGCCGACGCCTACATGTGGCTGCGGAACTACAGCACGTTCACCAGCGGCCCCGTCTACTCCGTGCAGATCGACCCCAACGAGATCCCCGGCATCGAGGCGATGGGCGTGAAGAACTTCACCTCGCTGCTCGATGTTCCCGGCGACGTCGATTACGTGATGTGCGCGGTACCGCGCCCGGTCGCCCCGCGCGTCATCGCCGACTGCGCGAAGAAGGGCGTCGGCGGCGTCGCGCTCTTCACATCCGGGTTCGCTGAGACCGGCGAGGAGGAGGGCATCAAGCTGCAGGAGCAGGTCCTGCAGATCGCCCGCGAAGGCAACCTGACGCTCATCGGCCCCAACTGCATGGGGCTCTACAACCGCAAGCTCGGCATCCGCCAGAGCGCCGACCAGGGCCACGGCGAGGCTGGCGACGTCGGCTTCATCTCCCAGAGCGGCACCCACGCCATCAACTTCGGGCTCGTGGGCGAGGTGCACGGCGTGCGCGTCAGCACGTCGATCAGCATCGGCAACGCCATCATCCTCGACGTGCCCGACTACATCGATTATCTCGCCGACGATCCGGACACAAAGGTCATCGCGATGTACATCGAGGGCGTCAAGGACGGGCCGCGCTTCATCCGCTCGCTCAGGCGCGCCGCATCGATGAAGCCCGTGGTGGTGTGGAAGGGCGGCGTCACCGACGCCGGCGCGCGCGCCACGGCGTCGCACACGGGCTCGCTGGCGAGCTCGACCGCTGTGTTCAGCGCGATCGTGCGCCAGTGCGGCGCCATCGCGGCGGACAGCCTCGAAGACACGATCGACGTCGTCAAGGCGCTGCTCTACGCCAAGCCCGCCACCGGCCGCGGCATGGGGCTGATGGCGATGACCGGCGGCCAGTCGGTCGTGATCACGGACGCCTTCGTCAACGCCGGCCTCGACGTGCCGCGCCTCTCCGAGGCCTCGTACGCGCAGCTCGGCTCGTTCTTCAACATCATCGGCGGCAGCTTCCAGAACCCGCTCGACATGGGCGGTACCATCGGCTTCGGCGGCTCGGCGGAGACGCTGCGCAAGCTCTTCGACATCCTCGATGCCGACCCCAACGTCGACGGCATCGCGATGGAGATGGCGTCCGGCTTCCTGTCGCGTATGTGGCAGGCCAACCCCGCCAGCCTCGACGGCCTGCTCGACACGCTGGCGGCCCACAAGGAGCGCTCGGCGAAGCCGTTCGTGGCGATCCTGCAACCCCAGCACGTCGAGGACGCGGTGGCGGTGGCCCGCAAGCGCATCCAGGAGCGCGAGCTGGCCGTCTTCGCCTCGTTCGAGCGCGGCGCCCGGGCGCTGAAGCGCGCCATCGACTACCACCGCTTCCGCGCCGGTATGGATTAGCCCCGCCGGCCTCGGTGGTTGGGCGGCATTGCCCGCGCGGCCGACTATCACCTATAGTTAGGTTCCAATCGAAACGGCAGTTGACATTCGGCTCGTGAAGAGGGGCCCCGGTATAGCAAGAGATCTCCGCAT
>Ga0315281_10011437_pt1 | contig 12163 bp, 17 predicted proteins | sample YL17G07_0_MG_FD_204540 | JGI IMG/M metagenome (GOLD analysis project Ga0315281, IMG submission 204540) | Sediment microbial communities from Yellowstone Lake, YNP, Wyoming, USA - YL17G07_0 | ecosystem: Environmental > Aquatic > Freshwater > Lake > Sediment | place: USA: Wyoming | collected... | reverse complement strand
TGTTCAAACCCAGCAGACACGAGAAATGATGATGGAAATCGCCGTATTCTTTTAGAAGATTTAGATATCTTTCTGCGGCTTTATCTACTTGAGCATTAGTTCTATCCATGCCAAGCTCAGCCAAGTATGATAGGCAATAGTGGGTTGTTCCAAAAGCTCCATACTCAACTCCATCACCAAGCATTTTGCCTGTTGTCGGATGTTTCTGAAGCCAATATCCATCGGGGCGCATTTTACTTAACAAGCTTTTTACTGGAATAGATTCGGCAATTTGTCTCTTGCATTCTATGGCCTCAGGATCATCCGGAGACTTACCTAACAACTCTACCATGGTTCTGTATCTCAGTGAAGGATTTTCTGGTTCAAGCAACCACCTTACTACATCTTCTGAAACCAATATGCCCACTCCCCACGCCATATCTTTCAGAACAGAGGAAATATCACTTTCGAATCAACATCGCACTGACAATTGCTCAAGCTCTTTCGGGAAAATCAAAGAACACGATTCCCGCGCAGAATGCCGTGCGAAAACCATGCCTAGAGCGTGGAGCGCGCGCTTATTGAGGAAATTCAGAAAATAAGCTAAGATGCTTGTTCTTGGAATGGAAGTGGTTCGCCTATTCTGGGGACGATTCTGAAGTAGTACGTTGTTTGCGATGTCCAATTGTAGTCGAACATGATCGTCACCGTTCCGCCTTCTTTTGGGACAGCTTTCGAAGGTGGGTCATAAGTAACACTTGTCTGCAACACTAGATTTGTGTTTGACGTGCCCACGTATACAGCATCAATTGTTGCGTCTGATATACCCCTATTCCTGACGTATACTACTATCTTTTCAGGAGGCCCCGTCAGCCAGTTGACGGCGTCTTTCTGCAGATCAATTCCCGCTTGGTTCGTATCGGAGCGAATAAAATCAATGTTCAACGACATACTTGTGGAAGGAGCATACGACTCCACTGATACTTGAGAACTGAGAATCTGTTGACCTGAAATAACTGTGTATGTTTCGTTGCTGAAGGTGACGTACATGTTCTGGTATGTAATGTTGCTCAAGTGGAAATTCAAGACGACACTGTAGTTCATTGAAGCATGATTATTTACTGTGACGTTGAACTGCTTGGTTTCACCAGGCAATAAGCTCAGCTCATCAGGGTAGGAGATTATCTCAATTGGTTCCTGTACTCGGAATGGTATAGTTACACTTTGCCAGACGTAATATGTGACAAACGCAGAAGCTACACTACAAAGAAGAACTGAGGCTATCAGCCACAAAGGAACTACATGTTTTACAGTCATGGTTTCTAGATCATTGATGTCTTAGAATAAGCATTATGAATCTGAGATTTTGTTTCAGACTAAGCGCGCGCAGTCTTAGAACTCTTCTCTCTTCCACATGTTGTATGGGCACTGTCGCCAGCAGTAGGTGCTTCCCTTGTAGATGCAATTCTGGCATTCGTTTCTATCATAGATTCTGCGCCTGCTTACAGGCATCACCTCCCCATTTGTACAGTTCCATATAGCCGCAGTCTATGCAGCAATAAACGTCAACTCTATCTCCGACATAATCGCCCTCTTTTGCCAAGCTGATCTCTGTGAATGATATTAGACGCTTTCCCTTCTCTATCTCTGAACCGCATTTAGGGCACTTCTCGGTTTCGTTCATGGTTATCCGAACTTTCTAATTTGGCGAGCTCAATGGTCCTGCAGTCACCCAAAAAAAGAGGTCCTTATTCAACTTTCAAAAATCTGGAACCTGGAGAGGAAACCCTAGGTAATATGCCTTTAATCCGACTGATGACAGCAAGACTCATCAAGCTCACGAAGACCCCTAGCCTGAGTTGATTATAAAAAGGTGAAGCAGAAACAACATTTTCGGATAGGGGAGAGTCTCGGGTGAAAGTGAAGCTTCTCTCTTTCTGAGTTGGAAATTATCGAACAGAAAAGAGGGACTGTGCTATTTCTTTTGTCTTATGTAATCCATCAAGTGTCTGAGCGAAAAGGGCATAGTAATTGCGTCTGTTCTGACGCTTAAGGTGAAGGAGTCAAGCTTGGTCAAGAGACCTGCCCATTCAATTTCAGCTTGTTTCATAAACTCATCATAGTCTGAATAGTTTTTGTGAGCTGTTATGATCATTCTTCCCATTCCCAAACCACGTCCAGATGAAGCAAAGACAACGTTCGGGTGGTTTGAAATGAATTTCTTCGCTTTCTCTATGCGCTCACTCTCAGAAAAGTCCTTGAGCTTTTCGTACGACCAAACGCCAAAAGTGAACGCTAAGATTTCAACACCGAGTCTGCGCAAGTCAGGTATAATCGTGTACTCTTTGATTACGCCTTCCTTCTCAAGTTTCCTAATCATCCTGCTAACGGTTGGCTGAGAAATTCCAAGCACCCTGCTCAATTCTCTGTCGCTTCTGCGACTGTTCTTCATAAGCTCAGAAATAAGCCTCAACTCAGTGTCCTTCAAGAATTCCCCTCCTGCTTACCTGCGGTTCCATATAACGGTCCTATGCTAAATAAGCGCGCGAAACTAAAAACTAAGGTTATCATGGGGAATCTTAGCGAATCATGCTAAGCTTTTTCGACCTCTGTCTCATCCCTCGTGAGACAGCTACCTTATGAAGAACATAACCAGAGAGAGAAAAATGGCGCGAAGCGCCCGCCCGCCTCCTCATGCTTTGCTCTTTTTCTTCTTCCATTTCTCAAATCGCGTCCAATCAACGAAAAGAACCCTTTTCCTATTCGCATACCAGATAGTAGTTACTTCATGACCTTCTTTCTCCCATTGACGCATTTTCTTGATGTCTTTGGGCGAAAGAGTCAATTCTATGAACATCTCAAGCGGAAAGGCAAACACTCGTTTTTCAACGAATTTTTCTTCTTTCTCCATACTCGTTCATCTCTAGATTGTTGGAAGTGTCGCTAGTCCGAACTTTCGCAGTTCCTCTTTTGGTGGCAGTCCGTAGTATCTTCTCAATGCTTCCAAGCTCCAATGTCCCAGACTAGCAACTAGACCATAGTTCCAATTTGAAGCTCTGAGCATATGTTGCGCGAACATATGTCGCCAGAAATGAAAAGGTTTAGGGATTCTCTGAGCCATTTCAGGAATCACAACTCTATATGCTTCTCTGAGAACCTTGTTCAATTCTTGAGTCTCTAAACCTTTGAATATCCTTCCTTCCCTTGGTTCTAATTCCATGAGTTCAACGTACAAATCCTCAGGCAGCAGCTTGGCACATTTCCGTTTTGCTTTTCCCTTGATGGACTTCTCAAACACCGTTATCGTTCTTTCTTCATGGTTGACAAAAGCCCATCGTGCTTCTAATGATGCAGTTAGACGCGATGCGGTCTTATAGCTGAACTTGGAGATCAGATAAGCCATATGGTTTCTATCGTTCAAGTAGTCAAAAATCTCGTAGATTTTCTCCTTGGAAGCGAAGAGATCAGCATATTGACCAGCATCGTCTTCTAGCCTGCCCGAAATATCTGTACTCCTCACAATGATTTCCCTTCCACTCGTTAGAAAGTTTCTCAGTATCAATGCCCATTCTCTCATTCTTAGATTTCTCTTCTTAACCTCGAAAAGAAAATCTTTCGCATCTTGAAGGGTCAATCTATCAGGATGTTTCAAGCTCCAATCGCGAATCAAAACACCATCTTGTACTTGTCCTCGGCACACACGTTTCAGAGCATTGACCCATCCCTTAATTGTCGATTCCTTTGCATTTCTCAATGCCAAGTCTTGAATCCATCTCTTGACAGAAGGAATCTCTTGGAAGTTCCCATTATCGAAAACGGTTTCCTCAACGGCCTGCTTCTCTGTTGGAAGGTTTTCCTGAAATTCGGTGTTTAGCTGATTGTAGATGTCATGATGGTCTTTGAACCACATCGTAACGCTTTCAGGTGTTCTTTCCTCATTCCTTCTAGTCAATATGCGATCTGCTATCTTTGAAGGAGAAACACTTCTTAATTCTCTGGCGAATTCTGGAATGTCTCTTCTTGGGCTGTAGTTCATTGGTTCTCACCTTTCTGCTTGGTTGCATTGTTGAATAGTTGCTATTAACACAAGAATTAAATATAAATGTTGCGTGATAGCATTGTTGTAAGCAACGAAGGATATGAAAGAATGACTGATGAAAAGGGAATCATTCATGTTCGGATACGAAAGGAGCTGGCAAAGAAGTTCAGAATAGAAGTTACGCGCCTTCATGGTGGGGAAAGAGGCGCACTAAGCAGAGCCATTGAAGAGGCTATCGAATTATGGCTTAAAGAGAAAAAGTGATTTTTCGCCAAAAGCTCAGCATCAATGGAAAGTCAGTTCCTGAACCTCTTTGACGATGGACTCAGCGATATCAGCAAGCAGTTCAGCCTTTTCTTGGATCAGTTCTTCCAGTTCGGTGATCTCTTCTTCTAGACCGTCAGAATCCTCTTCTTCGTCAAGTTCCTCAAGGTCGGCTTGTTTGTCGTTCTGTATTTCCATTAGATCATCAATCTCTTCCCTCAACTCTCTGAGGTCTTCAAGATCGTATTCTCCATCTTCGGACACACAATCACCTCCATCTTCTTTCTTGATAGCCTCTGCCCTGCCTAGTCTCAATCCTCGCTTTACCCTTTTTATGGCCAAAGTACTGAACTGCCACATACGCCCCAACACCTAGAACCGCAAGTACAATGATTATCGTGCCGATGTCTCCTATGCCGCCTCCGCCTCCTGACCCAAAGAGTAGACCCTTGAAACCACCCGCGAGAGCAAAAATAGTCAAAGCAACAATGACTAGGAGAACGAAGAACATTATTGGATGGGCCATGCACGCCAAGACGATCGCGGCGCCTAGTCCGATCAAGAATTCTTCCCATCCCTGCGGTGAAAACTCTTGATCTAGCTTTGCATCGCTTTCAAAAACAACAGTTGTTACGCCTTCTGCTTGGAATTCGATGATGGTGAAGTTCATGCTTGTTGTGTATTTCATGATGTCAACGGTTACGCTGTCAACCTTGAGCCAATGGCCAACCTCAGCAAACTTCGATGCCATTTGTTCAAGTGTTGCTTTCTTCAATCCTGCTATAAGGTCTGCCCTTTGCTGATCAATGGAAGGCCATGCTTTGACGCTTCCGCTAGTGTTCCATCCTGTTTTCCACGTATATTGATAGATCGGATTTGTTGCCATGTTTTCGCCTTCATGACACGGATATGTTAATCTTCCTCGGCTTCAGCTTGGTCTTTTGAATCGGCTTCTTCTTTTTCCTCTTCATCGATTTCTTCTAGTTGGAGGAATTTCTCAAAGTCTTCTAGGTTCTGCATGCAGAACTCGAATGCAGCTTCAACGAGTTCGCCTAGACTCAGACCTTCGACATCGACAAGATACTGTTTCATGTCGTTGTGGGCATCTTTGGATACTTTGACCCATGGCATTTCTGATAGACCTCTAAAGATACCAACCTTGCAATTTGCTCTTAAGCAGGATAGAGGGATACCTATACATCACCCAAGTCTTTCAAAACCAGTTCCTTGAGATACGCATAGCGACTGATGTCTCTCTTATCGACCTTTTTGATGAATCGCTTGTATTCCTCTTCGTTCAGGGATGTCTCTATTCTCTTCATCGTTTTCCAAGAGCCTTTTTCAAGATCACAGTCTCTCCATAGCTGGGGCAAGTGTCAAACGTGTTGCAAATATGGCAGACATCTTCGAAACTTACAGTCTCCTCAGTTCTTGGACATAAAACCATCTCTGAAGGTATCTTGGGTTCTTGTGGTTGTTGGAATGTCTCTGTTGTCTTTTCCTTCGTCTCCTTCTTAGTAATTCTCTTGACAAGCTGGCTTTCAACTGCCTTCTCAGGAATTTGCTGTGATGTTTCCAATGGTTCTTTATGCTTGACCGTGTGCTCTACGCTATGGAAGCTGTTGTCGACTTCTATGCGTATCAGAGATTTGAGATACTCCGCGTATTGATCGTTTTCCAACCTTTGTTTCTCTGCATTTTTCCGAAGCTTTGCAATTTCTTTGTCTTTCTCTTTCAGTCGTTCGGGCATGTCAGCCAAATTCTCTATGTTTTTCAGTTCTTTGCTTTTCTCATTAATTTCAGTTGTCAGATTTGCGCTCCTATGTTCGAGTTTGACAGTTTCTTGTTTAAATTTCTCTTTCGTTTGCATGAGAACTCTTACTATTTTATAGTGTCCGCATGCTTGGCAATCTTCTCTTTTTCTAGGTACTTTGGTGCCTGACTTCTTACATTGTATGAAATGCTTAGAGTCTATTGGATATTCTCCGAAATGCTCACAATCTACGTACTCAACGAAAACCTCAGAGCCGACACTTCCAAGTAGGTATTTCAAGGCATCTGCATAGTTTGAAAGTTTGCTCTGAGAGACGAATTGCTTGAACTGCTGAGTAAGCTCTTCGTCAGACCTCACACAGATTCCCTTATTTCTTCTAGGCACTTGGTTGTGCTCCCTCTCCCTTGGTTTTTTGTGCTTCTTTGATCCATATGGCAATAGTCGTATGATTGATGCCTGTGATCTCTTCTAGCTCTCTTGTTGAAACCCCTTCTTTCTGTCCTTGTATCAGTAAGGGAAGCAACTGACGTTTCTTTTCTTCATAGATCAGTAGCTCTTGTTTCTTCGTCTCTCCTGTTTGATGTATTTTCTTTCTCCAATCGTCTAGTTTTCCTTGGCTAGCACTCAATAGAGCTTGAACAGCATTTTTTCTCATGGCAATTCTAATGCTTTCTGATTGTCTGAATTTAAACTCTTATGCTAAGCTCTTCCATCATTTTCATTAGCATAACCTAAGCTTTTCCGTTGTTTTCTGACGACTGAAAAATACCATGTTACTTTGACAATATCGTGTAAATCTCTTGCCTTGCAAACGCTACAGCCTGACTGTCCCAAGATCAGAAGCTGAACACAACTTGACTAGTCAATGGGTTATATGCTCGACAGTCATACGGAGTCATAAGAACGCCATAAAAATATGTGCGACCACCGTGAGACATGATGCATTCTCTGTGTATTGTAGTTGAGACTTTTGTTCTCCATTGTGGATATCCAGCGTTTATAGTGGGATATCCAAACCTAGAGTGTCTCACATACGGTTGGAAATCAAAAAAGAGTCAAGAATCTGCGAGAAATGTGGATATCCAAAAACGCGATTTTTGAAAGCTTAGCATCAGCTTAGGTTCTATTCTAAGCTTTCCCATTGTTTTAGGCATAAAACAGTTTCGCGCGCTGCTGAATCGGCAGGCGCGGTCTGAGATGGCGGCGGTGGCGGAGGCGGAGGCGCGGAAGGAACCTGAGGCTTTCTCTTCCTCAGTATTAGAGCTGTGGCAGCTGTAACGCAAACCGCAGCGACTACGATGACAATCGCCAATAGCGTCAAGTCAAAGCCACTACCTGCACTTACTCGAAACTGTGGGAAGCGGTCTTGGTTGTTCGCGTTTATAGTGTATGGTGTGTCTCCTATTCCATCACTGCCGGTGACGTTCTGATAGAAGCCGCTGTACAAGTCTGTGCTATTGTAGTCGCTCCAGTAGTTGCCGCCAGATGGGTAGCCATTGTCCCACGTATTCACTGAGTTATCGGCGTAGGTCTGGTATGTGTTATTCAGGAAGTTGTTGTAGTAGATGGAATTATCGTGGGAGCTTATCGCAGTTATTCCCTCATCATGATTTTTTTCTATGGTGTTGTTTCTGATAGTGTTGTAGTTTGAAGATGATAGAAGATCAATGCCGTCATAGTGGTTTTCGGCTATCGAGTTTTCAGTGATGTCGTTGTGGTTCGAGTTATCGGAGATCCAGATTCCGTGAAATGTGTTTTGGCTTATGTTGTTCTTAGCAATGTCGTTGTACGAGGATTCCCAGAGTTCGATGCCATCGCTATGGTTGCTTACTATGGTGTTGTTGACTATGCTGTTGTAGTCCGAGGAGTCGCGAATGTCGATGCCGTCATCGCTGTTGTCTATCATTATGTTTGCAGTTATGTTGTTGCGCGTGGATCCTGAGAGCCGAACTGCGTCTGAGCATTGTGTTATTCTCACATTTCTTATTGTTACGGTCGATCTTCCTGTGAGGTCTATGCCTCTTTCGGTTGTTCCGGCTCGAAGAGTGTAGCCTGCCCCGTCAATTGTGATGCCGGATTTTTCCACAACGATGGAATCACTGATGTTGCCCGTGAAAGTGTAGATGGTTCCCGCGCGATGAATTTTGTCTGTACCATCAACTGACCCGTCTTGTCTAATGTAAATGGTTCCACTTGCTTTAACCGTGCGAATGTCCATCGTGAAAGTCAACATGCACAACATTAACAGCATCAAGATCATACCTGAAGTTGCCTTCCCCATTTTCGTGTCAACCCTCTTCATGGTTTGTACCTTTAAGGGCAGATTCTGGTCTTTTGCTACTATATAAAACAAATCGTTCTCTGGAATGATTGAAGGGCACTAGAGGAGAGTCATGTAGCTTTTGCTGCTATGTTTAGGCTAGTTAGCGGGCTCATCGGTTGTAATGTTGAGATGCTGCCGTAGGATGCGACGGTTTCCCAGCCTGCCCTTTTGAGAAGTGAAGAAAGCTCGCTGAGGCTGTAGATGTGATGTTCGATTTCTACTTTGTCAATGAACTCTAGGTTCTGTCCGCGTTTGTTGTAGAAGATCCAGGATGTTTTGGCATTGGCACTTACTGGGTCATACTTTCTGTCTTCGAGCATCAATAAGCCATCGATTTCTGCGTAGGAAGTGGGGTAAAATCTGATTGACAGATATTCCGTGTGCATTGTCTCTATGACGAAGAGTATTGCTCCTTCTCTTGAGAGACTGCGAGCTTGTTTGAAGATTTTCAGATCGTCATCTTGCGAAAAGAATCCGATGGATGTCCAGGCATTGACTACTACGTCAAAAGGCTGCGGAGCTTTGAGAATATCTTCTAGCCTTCTCACGTCGCCTTCAACAAAAGTGACTCTGTCAGAAACTCCATGCTCTTTGGCTTTTCTCTTGCCGTCTTCCAGGAAAGCTTTCGAAATGTCTACTCCAACGGCTCGAAAACCTTTCTTGGCCATGAAAACCGAGATCCGCCCATTGCCACAGCACAAGTCAAGCAGTCTGCCTGACTTGATCCCAAAACCGTCAAGCACTTTCACCATTCCATTCACGGGTTCCTCAGTCTTTGGCCATCTCTGGTTCATGAGCTTCAAGAAAAGGTCAGAACGCTCGATGAATAGCTTGTTTACCCAGTCTTTCATGTTTGCAGGCTTCTGCATTTGTTTTTGTGTTGATGTGGATTTCAATTTTTCTGTGCGCGCGGGCGTGTTAGGTTTGTGGGCCTTTTTCGGTCCATGGTGGGGCTTTGGCGTTTGGGATGGAGTCTGCTCTTGGGAGGTATGGTTTGATGTCTATTATGGGTGAGCCTTCGTAGGCGTCGAGCCCCTTGACGGTTAGAACGCATTTGTCAGTTTTGAGGAGTTGTATTATGCAGAGGGCTATTGGGTTAGGGCGGGATGGGCTTCTGCAGGCGAAGACCCCTTTTTCAACGTTTACCTCGTGTCTTCTGGGAAAAACCAGTAGGGTTTGTCTTTCTTTGTCGTTGTCTCTCAGGTGGGACCAGTAGAGAATTATGAGGTGTGAGTACTCTTCGATTCCTCTTAGTCCCGGGCAATATTCTTTGAAGATGCGTATCCGAGCTTCTTCACCCTTCGTCCTTTCTACGACTCCGATAAAACGCAGTTCTGCTCCTGCATTTTTGTTCAATGCTGTTGACCTTCGAAGCATGTGAGGCAACTTGGAGCCGAGTATTTCAGACAATTCCTCATTCTTATTACCATACACTCTTTTTCCATTGTTCTTTGCGTAAATGTACAGTGTCTTGGATTTCTCATGTTCGCCAAACGTGAGCCTAAATGGTTTGATCCATGCCCTTGTGTCTCTCCATCGTCTTAGAACATTATCCCAGCCGAGAAAAACATCTGTAACCTCACCAAGACCGATGACCTGACGGAAGTTTTCCCGCGTGTCCTCATCTTTCCCAGATAGCACAACGCTCTTCTCATCCAAGGCTAGTTGCCCTTCATATCTGTGAAGGGGTATGCCAACAGGCTGAGAAGTATGTGCCTTCAGAATGTGTTCTTTGAAGTCTTTTCTCAGCTCTACAATATCTTCTTTGAAACCCCAAATTGCATCATAGGCTGTTTTCATGCCTCGTTCCACCGAGAAGACTTTGCGGTTTCAGTCATTTTTCTATTATGGCTCTTGCAGTTGACGTTTCTATGATACTTTCTTTCTCTCCTTTGGAAATTTCTCGTGTTCTTTCTTGTCGATTATTGCCTTCAGATGTTGCACTATCCTCCAAACCTCATGATAGGTGTTGTAGAGTGGTATGGGGGCAATCCGTATGACGTTTGGCGGTCTGAAGTCAGAAATTACGTGTCGCGCTCTCAAAGCTTCACTTATTCTCATGCTCTCTTCATGTTCAACCGCGACGTGTCCGCCTCTTCGCTCCGCTTCCCTCGGCGTTCCTATATGGAAATTGTATGGTTTCTCGGAGAGAATTCCATCGATCAGATAGATGAGATACGAAGTCAGCTTCAATGATTTCTCCCTTACGGCTTCTATTCCAGCCTTAAGAATAGTTTTGAGAGAACCTTCCAGAGGGGCTGAACTTAAGATTGCAGGCGACGATATCTGCCATCCTCCCGCACTTTTGGAATGCTCAAAGTCAATAGACAAGTCAAACTGCTTCTCTTTCACGTACCCAAACCAGCCGGCAAGAGCAGGTTCACGATCAAAATGTTTCTTGTTCACGTATAGAAAAGCTGTTCCTCCTGGTCCGCCGTTCAGGTACTTGTAGCTGCACCAAAGAGCAAAATCCACACCCCACTTGTCAAGCTGATGCGGTACGACACCCACAGAGTGAGAGCAATCAAAACCTATCAGAATCCCTCTTCTATGTGCCTCTTTCGTAAGCCGTTTCATGTCAAGCAGCTGGCCACTTCTATACAGCACTGATGGAAGGAAGGCAAGTGCAACATCTTCACCCATCATGTCGACGATGCTGTCCTCCTCCAGAAAACGACCATCCTTGCTTGGAATAAGAACCACGTCTCGGCCAGGATCCAAGCCTCTCAGCCTCACCACACTTCTAAGAGCGTAAATGTCTGTGGGGAAAGTGAGCGGATCTGCTAGAATCTTCTTCCTTCCATCGGGCTGATAGAAAGTGTTCACAAGCGAATGTATGTTAACAGTGGTTGTGCCCGTGGCTACAACTTCCTCAGGCTCAGCACCTACGAGTTTCGCGCACATAGCTCCAAGTGCCTCGGCAAAGTAGAACCACGGTTGCTTGGCGTCAAGCCACCCTCTTATCCCAAGGGTTTTCCATTCATTGAGCACGCGCAAGACAGAGGCCTTTGACTCTTTGGACAGGAGGCCTAGGGAATTTCCGTCCACATAGATTGTGCCCTTTGGAACGTAGAAGCCGTGGCGATATTCGGCAAGAGGATCTTCTGAGTCGAGCTTAAATGCAAAAGCTTCACTTTTCTCGAACATACTACCTGCCATAGATTTTTCCCCTTCCATGCAGCACAATGCGCGCGTTAGAGAAAACATTGTTCCGTAGCTTATAATTAAATTCTCAAAGGAAAACCAAGAGCCCTTGAAGTCACTCGGAAGATGCCGAAACATGCGCAAAACCAACTAAACCTCCGTCAAAATCGGGGTGTGAGTTTCCGTCTCCACGGACCAGCTGAGATGTTTCCCGCGTGTTCTCTCCTTTTCTGCTGCCCAAGAATAGTACGCTCTCTATGAGCTTGTTCGAATCAGCAGAAGCTATCTGCGTGCGCACAGCCTACCCCCCCGGTTCAGTATATGATCCAAATATGCTTCAAATATGTCCCAGCTATGAATTGGGAAGGCTATCGTGTTACGAATATTCGGCTTGCGCTAGTATAGGATGTTAGCTGCTGCAGGTGTACGAGGTTAGGATAGGTCTTTGGCCTTCGAAAATAGGGGCTTGTATCGGGTACTGCAAGAAGCGTTAGTGTTTTCTCTACTTTCTTCTCACGTAACCCTTGACATGCACTATCTTGTTTTTCCCGCCTGGTCTTGCTCGCTTGTATGCTTGTATTTTCATTTTATCACTTATGGTAGAATAGAAAGCGTATGCTAGAAAAGAATTGTGAATCGA
>Ga0315281_10011436_pt1 | contig 12163 bp, 10 predicted proteins | sample YL17G07_0_MG_FD_204540 | JGI IMG/M metagenome (GOLD analysis project Ga0315281, IMG submission 204540) | Sediment microbial communities from Yellowstone Lake, YNP, Wyoming, USA - YL17G07_0 | ecosystem: Environmental > Aquatic > Freshwater > Lake > Sediment | place: USA: Wyoming | collected... | reverse complement strand
GGGCGCGCCGTCGTACACATCCGGGGTCCACATATGGAAGGGAACCGCCGCCACCTTGAACCCGAGGCCCACGAGGATGAGCGCCGCGCCCGCGAGGAGCAACGGCTTGACCAGCGCGTGGTCACTGCCCCCCGCCGGGAACGTGAGGTTTTGCGCCGCCGCTACAATCGCGGTGAGGCTGGTCGAGCCGGTCGCGCCATACGTCAGCGCAATGCCGTAGACCAGAAACCCCGACGCAAACGCGCCGAGCAAAAAGTATTTCATCGCCGACTCTTCCGACGCGGGGCGCGGGCGCGCGAAGCCGGAGAGAATGTAGAGCGGGATGGAGAGCAGTTCCAGCGCCAGGAACACGATGACCAGATCGGCGGCTTGCGCCATGAGCATCATGCCGGCGAGGGTGAAGAGCAGGAGAACGTAGAACTCGCCGCGCTCGAGGCCCGTGCGCGGGAGATAGCCCAGAGCCAGCAACATCGCCAACGCGCCGCTGACGAGGAAGATGACGTCGAGAAACAACGCAAACCCGTCGGCGATGACCATTCCGCCGAAGCCGGGGAGGTAGCCTACGCTCGGCCAGGCCAGCAGACCCGCGCCGCCCGCCGCGAGGCCCAGCAAACCTAATCCCGCGGTCCACTGCTTGCGGTTAGCGGGAATGAGCAAATCCACCAGCATCAGCGCGAGGGCATAGCCGGAGAGGATGAGCGGAGGGAGGATAGAGATGAGGTCGGTGTTCGTCATTGAAAATCCCAAATCCCATGGGTTTCTAAAATTCGACCGGCAACTTCGCGCCGCACTTGCGCCTCGCCCCAAGCGGGATGCGCGTGCCGCACTTGCGCGCGCGCCAGCTCCACCGCCATTTCCCACAACTCAAACGCCGCCAGCCACTTTTGCTCCGGCGTCATGCGTTTGAGCACGCCAATGTAAAACTCTTCCGCTTCCCGAGTCGCAAAGTCGCCTAGCAAAGAACGATACATCTGTACGGGCGGGTCTGAGACCCGCCCCTCCTACTTCATCGCCATGGCCGCCGCATGGAGCGCCGAGACGAGTTGATTGACCGACGGTGACATGATCTCAAGGAACGGCTTGGGATACAGGCCAATCCAGAAAATCAAAATCAAAATCGGGACGAGGGTCGCAATCTCCCAGCGGCTCATATCGGTGAGGGTCTTGTTCTTCTCGTTGGTCACTTCGCCGAGGAACATCTTCTGGAACATCCACAGCATATAAATGGCCGCCAGGATGACGCCCGCCGCCGAGAGGCCGGCGAACCAATAAGATTTGAGCGCGCCGTCGGCCGCGCCCGCGCCCCACGCCCCGAGCAGGATGGTGAACTCGCCGATGAACCCATTGAGGCCGGGCAAGCCCATCGAGGACAGCGCGACGACGAGCATAATTGAGCCGTAAATGGGCATCACCTTCCACAACCCGCCGAACTGCGCGAGGTCGCGCGTGTGCCGCCGCTCGTAAATCACGCCGACGAGGAGGAACAACGCGCCCGTGCTGAGGCCGTGATTAACCATCTGCAAAATCGCGCCTTGAATGCCGAGCGGGTTGAGCGCGAACAGGCCGAGCATCACGAAGCCCAGATGGCTCACCGAGGAATACGCCACCAACTTCTTCGCGTCCTTCTGCGCGTACGAAACAATCGCGCCGTAGATGATGCCAATCGTCGCCAGCACCGCCATGAATGGCGCGGCGCGCAGGGCGGCTTCGGGGAACATCCCCAGATTGAAGCGCACGAAACCGTAGGTACCGAGTTTCAATAGGACACCTGCGAGGATGACCGAACCGGCGGTCGGGGCTTCGACGTGCGCGTCGGGGAGCCATGAGTGGAGCGGCCACACTGGCACTTTGATGGCGAAGGCGGCGGCAAAGGCGATGAATAACAGCAGTTGCGGCGTCCCGCCGGGGACATGGGACGTAATCTCTGTCACCGAGAACGTGCCTTGATTGATGCCCAGCCACAAAATGGCGAGGAGCATCAGAATTGAACCCGCCATCGTATAGAGGAAGAATTTGATGGCGGCGTAAATTTTGCGCGGGCCGCCCCAGATGCCGATGAGGAAGTACATCGGCACGAGGGTGAATTCCCAGAAGATGTAGAAGAGGAACAGGTCGAGCGCCACGAACACGCCCAGCATCCCCACTTCGAGCAGGAGGAAGAAGATCATGAACTCCTTCACCCGCTCTTCAATGGCGGTCCAGGTGGACATGATGGAGATCGGCGTGAGGAAGGTCGTGAGCAGGATGAGCAGAACGCTGATGCCATCCACGCCGAGATGGTATTCAATGTTCCACTTGTCGCCGATGGTAATCCACGGGACGCGCACTTCCAGCGCATTGTGCAGTCCCGGTTCACGCGCGTTGAACTGGGCGAGCATGACCAGCGAGAGCACAAAGGTGATCAGCGAGGCGCCCAGCGCCACCCAGCGGAGGGTATTCTTCTGGTCGGGCTTGATGAAGAGCAACACCAGCACGCCCAACAGGGGGAAGAAGGTGACAGCGGTGAGTGTGGCGAAAAGATATTGCATGGCTAGTCCTTGGTGAAAAGTGAGCAGTGAACAGTTGACTGCTTACTGTTCACTGCTCACTTTATTTAGCAATCAGGAAATATCCTAAAACTCCGACGACGCCGACAAAGACCGCCAGCGCGTAACTCCGCACGTAGCCGGTCTGTAGTTTGCGGAAGATGTTGGCGATGCCTTTACTCAAGTCGGCGGGGAAGTGGCTGATGACCGGGTCTATGAAACCCTTATCCACGCCGTCGGCCAGCATGGTCGTGAACGCATTGAACGTCCCCGCCACCGCTTTGTCGTGGAACCAGTCGTGCCAGAAATTCCAGTCAATCACGTCGGCGGTGAAGCGGGCGAGGTCGTCGTAGCGGTCGAGAATGAGTCCTTTGTAAATCTCGTCCACGTACCATTTGCGGTTGAGCCACGTAAAGAGCGGGCCGAGCATTCCTTGTAGCGGGTCGCGCTCTTCGACCGTCGCGGGTTTGCTCCGGTAGAGCGCATACGCTACACCAATCGCCACTAACGCCAGGCCGGTCGCCGTCGCCGCGAGCGGGATATTGAACTCGCCCGCTTCCACTTCGCCGAGCGTGTGGCCGAGCCAGTCGGTGAGCGTATGCACGCCGGGCAAGTTCAATCCGCCGCCCAACACCGACAGCGCCGCGAGCGCCATCAACGGAATGGTCATCAACAACGGGCTTTCACCTGCGTGCCGCGCCGCGTCCGTCCGCGGCTTGCCGAAGAACACCATGAGCATCTGGCGTGTCATGTAGAACGCGGTGAAGAATGCCGCGACCACCAACAAGCCCAAGACGAGATAATTTTTCTTGTTGAAGGCGTCCAGCAAGATTTCGTCTTTCGAGAAGAAACCGGCGAAAGGCGGGATGCCCGCGAGCGCAATCGCGCCGATGAGATACACCCATTTGGTGACGGGGAGTTTCGACCACAGGCCGCCCATGTTCCGCATATCTTGCGGATCGAAAGCGGGCGACGCGGCCCCGTGCGAATCGCCGTGCGCGTCGTGGCCCTCGGCGTGATGGTCACTGTCCCCCCCGCCGCCCACCGCATGGTCCGCCATGTGTAGCGCGTGTTCGCCGTGTTCCATGGCATGAATCACCGAACCCGAGGAAAGGAATAACAAAGCCTTGAAGAAGGCGTGCGTCACCAGGTGGAACATCCCCGCCACGTACCCACCCAGGCCGACCGCCGCGACCATGAACCCGAGTTGCGAGATGGTCGAGTAGGCAAGCACCTTCTTGATATCAAATTGTCCGACGGCAATGGTCGCCGCGAGGAACGCGGTCGCCGCGCCAATCAACGCCACCGTATTCTGAGAAAACGGCGCGAGGGCGAAGAGCGCGTGGGAGCGGGTCATCATGTAAATGCCCGCCGTGACCATCGTTGCCGCGTGAATGAGCGCCGAGACCGGCGTGGGGCCGGCCATCGCGTCGGGCAACCACACGTACAGCGGAATCTGCGCCGACTTGCCCGTCGCGCCGATGAGCAGGAGCAAGGTGATGGCCGTCATCAGCTCGGGGTTCGATGACATGGACGGCTCGAGGAGGTCTACACCCTTGAAGACCTCGTTAAACGTGAGTGAGCCGAAGTTCCAAAAGATCAGGAACATGGCCAACAACATCGCCCAGTCGCCTATACGGTTGGCGACAAACGCCTTGCGCGCCGCCCGCGCATTGCCCACCTGGTTCTCGCCCTTCTCGAACCAGAAACCGATGAGCAAATACGAGCACAGCCCCACGCCTTCCCAACCCACAAACATCATCAGGTAGTTGTTGCCCGTGACGAGGATGAGCATGGCCGCGAGGAACAGGTTGAGATAGACGAAGAAGCGCGGGTAACGGTCAGGGTCGCCGTTATGCCGCACATCCGAATGCTCGTAACCGATGGCGTAAATGTGGATGAGCGTGCCGACGCCGGTGACCACGAGCATCATCGTCACCGAGAGGGTGTCCACTTGAAAGGCCCACGGGATATTCAAGTTCCCAATCGTAATCCAATCCGCGAGGGGAACCGTGACGGCGTGGAAGCCATTGCTTTGCAGACCGATCACTTGCAGAACGGCGATGACGAAGGACAGCCCCGCCGCGCCCGAGGCGATGGCGCCCGACCACGTTTCGCCGAGGTGTTTGCCCCACGCGAGGTTGACGAGCAGGCCAACGACGGGGAAGAGAATGATGAGGGGAATGAGATTGAACATTTAACCCTTCAACTGGTTGATTTCGTCCACGTTGATGCTCTGCTTGTTGCGGAAGATGGCCACAATCAGCGCCAGGCCCACGGCCACTTCGGCGGCGGCGACGGTCATCACGAAGAACACGAACACCTGGCCGGAGAGATCCACGAACTGCCGCGCGAAAGCCACAAACACGAGATTGGCGGAGTTCAGCATCAACTCCACCGACATGAAGATGATGATGGCGTTGCGCCGCACCAGCACCCCCGTCACGCCGAGCGTGAAGAGAATGGCGGAGAGGGCCACAAAATAACTGGTTGGAATTGGATTCATGAATTAACTCCCAACTTCAAACTTCAAACTCCCAAGTGGCTACTTTGAAGTTTGAGATTTGGAGTTTGAGATTTTTTTCTCGTCTTTGACCAGCACCACCGCCCCGATCATCGCCACCAGCAACAGGAGCGAGGTGAGCTCAAACGGAAGCAGGTATTTGCCGAACAGCACTTTGCCGATGTTCTGCGGACTGCCGAATTTGCGCAGGGCGTCGTCCACGAGGGCAATCGGTAGCGGCCCGCCGCCCCAGGCGAGGAAGATGAAGGCCAGCACCGCGCCCAGGAAGATTGTGCCCAATACAAACGCCAGCGGCCTCTGCCAGGGCAAAACCCGGCTATCCTGCCGCAGGACTTCCGCCCCGAGGAGCATGATGACGAACAAGAACAAGACCATGATCGCGCCGGCATATACGGTGACCTGCACCATCGCAATGAATGGCGCGCCGAGGATGAGGAAGAACACCGAACCGACGGCAAAGTTCAGCACCAGCCATAACGCCGAGTGGATGGCATTGCGGCTGAGCAACATCCCTATCGCCGAGCCGATGGCGATGAGGGCGAGGAGGAAGAAGAGAATAAGTTCAGGAGTCATAAATCAAATCCCAAATCCCAATTTCCAAATCCCACTCCGAATGACAAGCACTTGGAAGTTGGGATTTGGGGCTTGGGATTTTTTTACGCCGGGTCTTTCATCTCCGGTATCGCCCGCTCATATTGGCCGGCCTCGACCCGCTGGGGCGTGGGCTGGCCCCCGGCGGGAACCGGGACGATGAGCATTTCTTTGGTGAAGATGGATGACTCGCGATTAGTAAAGGCGAGTTCGTAATTGCTCTCCAGCACGATGGCCTCGGTGGGGCAGGCGTCTTCGCAGAAGCCGCAGAAGATGCACCGGAGCATATTGATTTCGTAGGTGCTGGCATAGCGCTCGCCGGGCGAGAACCGTTTCTCATCCACGTTCTCGGAGGCCTCCACGAAAATCGCATCCGCCGGGCAGGCCGCCGCGCACAACGCGCACCCGATGCACTTCTCCAACCCGTTGTCGTAACGCTTCAGCTCGTGGCGGCCTTTGAAGCGCGCCGCCATCGGCCTCCGGGTTTCCGGGTACTGGACCGTGACCGGCTCCTCAAAATTTTGCTTGAATGTCGTCCAAAAGCCACGCAGGATTTCGGTGAACATACTTAATCCTCAACCGTTTCCATTGCTCACAATGCGGAGTGAAGCCCGCGCGTACTTCGCGTTACGCGAATAGCGCACCACCAACCGGACTACGCCCTCATCCGTCTCACCGACCCGGCCTTCGCGCGGAGGCGCCGGACGTTGTAAACCACCACCAACCCGCCGAGCACGACCAACCCGCCGAGCACCCAGCCCAGCAGAGTCGCGTCCAGCATCGCCGCCGCCGTCACCATCACATTCGCCAGCGCCAGCGGCAACAGCACCTTCCAGCCGAGGGCCATCAGCCGGTCGTAGCGCAAGCGCGGGTGCGTTGACCGGGTCCAAATCATGAAGTAGAGCGAGGCCGCGACTTTGAGCCAGAAATAAAGCAGGCCGAGGATGGGCATTTGCTCGACAAACGGCCCGCGCCACCCGCCGAAGAAAAGCGTCACGAAAATGGCGCTCAGGCCGATCATCTTGATGTATTCGCCCATGAAGAAGAGCGAGAACTTCATGCCGGAGTATTCGGTGTGATACCCGGCGGTAAGCTCCTGCTCCGCTTCGGGCATATCGAAGGGCGCGCGGTTTACTTCGGCCAGGCCGGCCAGGTAGAAGATGATGGCCGCCACCGGTTGATAGACGATGAACCACACGTTTTTCTGCGCGGCGATGATATCGTTCAGGCTCATCGAACCCGCGAGCAGGATGGGGCCGACGACCGCGAGGCCGAGCGTGAGTTCGTAGCTGACCATCTGCGCCGAGGAGCGGATGCCGCCGAGCATGGCGTATTTGTTGTTCGACGACCAGCCCGCCAGCACCACGCCGTAGACCGCAATGGAGGCAACCGAGAGGATGTAGAGCACCCCAACGTTCAGGTCGCTGATGCCGAGGGGTTCGTTCTCAAAAAGCCGGAACCCGATGGAGGTGGGTTTAGCGCCGAAGGCCAGGTCCAAGACGCAACAAGAAATTTTCGGCCCCCACGGGACAACCGCGAGAATGACGAGGGCCGGCACGACCGTGAGGATGGGCGCAAGGAGAAAAATAAATTTGTCTGCGCCCGCCGGAATAAGTTCTTCTTTGAAGATCAGCTTGAGGCCGTCGGCCGCCGGTTGGAGCAGGCCCCAGGGCCCGGCGCGATTCGGCCCGAGGCGGGTCTGCAACAACGCCGCGACTTTGCGCTCGGTGAAGGTCATGTAAGCAAAACCGGTGATCAGCACCAGGCAACTAATCGTCGCCTTAATCACGGTAGCGATAATGAGATGTTGCAATTCTGGGTCAATCTGCATAGCGAGTTCCTCGAAAGCTCAAGTCGAACGTCATTTGCTAATCGTCACGCGCGTCGGTTGCGCGGGAACCGCCAAGCCTAGACTCTGCGGCATCAACGCGATGCCCTCAGGGGCGCGGCCACGCTCCGCAACGCGAGCGGCGACCTGCGTCGAGACGCCGTCCATCGCCAGGGTCACGGTATCGCCAGCCTTCACGCCTAACTTCGCCGCATCCGCCGCGTTCAATTCCACGTACGGTTGGGGCAAGCGCGGGTGCATCAACACCGACCGCCCAAACGTCGTGCCCCGGTCGAAGAGCAAAGTCGTCGGCACGAGCGTCAACCCCTCGCGCTTCGGTTCGTGCGCTTCCACTTTGCCGGAGGCCACCACCTCGCCGCGCTCCGCGCCGCTCTTAAGTTGCACGCCGAGGCCCTGCTCGTTGGTGTAGGCCGTGCCGCCGTAATATAAATCCACGCCGCCCACGTCCGGCCACTGCTTCTCGACCTGCGCCAGTTCTTGATAGTTGAGGCCGGCGTAGGCCGGGATGTTTCTGGCAATCTCCAGCATGACGAGCGAGGCGTGCGTGGGCACGCTTCGCGTGACGCCGACCTGCGCGCCAATCTCGGCGGCGATTTGGAAATCGGCCTGGCCTTTGGCCATGACCGCCGGATAGAAACGCTGGACGCGACGCTCGCCGTTGGTGAACGTGCCTTCGCGCTCCGTCCACGCGGCGGCGGGCAAGACGACATCGGCGAGTTTTGCGGTTTCGGTGAGGAACAATTCTTGAACAACGGTGAACTCGGCGGGTTTGCCGCTCATCCGGCCATCGCCCACCGGGTCGGCGGCGACAATCCACGCGGCCGGCGCGCCCGTGAGCATGGCCTCGCCCGGCTTCACGCCCATGTCCCACGCGCCCTGAGTGTTCGCCTGCGGCCACACGGCGATGAGGCCGTTGTTGGCTTTGCCATAGTGATGGGTGGCGATGAGCAAATTAGCGCATGCTTGCGCGAGCGCGGATGACCCCGCGAAATCGAGGCCCTCGCGCCCGAACAGGATGACGGCGTTCTCGGCCTTCGCCAACGTATCGGCGGCCTCCGATGAACCCGCGACCATCATCCCCATCACCGCCGCGACTTCGCGCCCGTAATCATAGCGGAGCGAGTGCGTAGCCTTCGCGTCCGTCTTCGTCGGGCGGGCATTCGCCACAATCAATGTCGCGCCGCGCTCGGCGGCTTGCTTTACGCGCAACCACCACAGGGGCGCTTCTTCTTCGAGGTCGGAGGCCACGACGAGGATGGCGGTTCCCTTCCCCATCGCACCGAAATTCGTACCCACACCCACGCCCACCAAGTTCACCAAATCGCCGCCGCCCATCGTGGAGTTCAACTCGACTTTGCCGCCGAGTTCTGTCACGACTTTGCGAATGGCATATAGATCTTCATTGGACAGGCGACCCCCGACGAGGGCCGCGAGGCCTGTACCCGCCGCTTTAAATTTTTCCCCGACGAGGGCGAGCGCCTCGGCCCACGCGGCCGCTTGCAATTGACCGTTTTTGCGGACGAGGGGCGTGGTCAACCGCTCCGGGCTGGCCGCGAAATGATGGCCGAAGCGGCCTTTGTCGCAAATCCACGTCTCATTCACCATCTCGTTCTGGCGCGGCAGGACGCGTTTGATGACGTGCGCGCCGCCGGCCGCCGCCTCGCGCCGCGTGCTAAACGTGAGATTGCAACCCACCGGGCAATGCGGGCAGATCGAGGCCGCCGGGGTCATCTCCCACGGGCGCGCGCCGAAACGGAAATCGCGCGTAGTGAGCGCGCCCACCGGGCAGATGTCGGTCGTGTTGCCGGAGAATTTTGAATCAAAGCCGGGTTCGGAGAACGTGACTATTTCGAGATGCCGTCCGCGCTCGTAGAAACCAATCACCGGATCGTCGGCGATTTCTTCCTGAAAGCGGGTGCAACGCGCGCACTGGATGCACCGCTCGCGGTCGAGATAGATGAGCGCGTCAGCGGGCGAGCCGAGCGGGACGTGCTTCTCCAAGTTAATTTTCTCGCCGAAGATGAAACGGCTCTGGCCGGGGCCGTGCCGCATGGTGAGATTTTGCAGAGGACATTCGCCGCCCTTGTCACAAATGGGGCAGTCCAACGGGTGCGAGGTGAGGAGGAATTCAAGAACGTCGTCGCGGCCTTCCTTCACTTTAGGGCTGGCGCCGACGACGACCATGCCCTCCTCGACGGGCGTGGTGCAGGCTGTCTCCATCTTCGGCCCGAAGGCCACTTTGGGCTGGCCCTTGTCGTCGCGCACGATCTCGCCCGTCGCGCGGTCGCGTTGCACCCGCCCGACCTCGACGATGCACATCCGGCACATCCCCACCGGTTTTAGTTTGGGATGATGGCAAAAGACCGGGATATCGTTGCCAATGCGCTTGGCCGCGTCCACGATGAGCGTGCCTTTGGGGACGGAGACTTGCGCGCCGTCAATGGTCAGGGTGACTAAATCTGTCATAAATCGTCGCCTGTCTTTGCAGGATTAAGGTTGCTTCTCAGGATTCAAGCCAGCCATCAACTCATCGGCCAACTTCAAAAAGTAGCGCTTGATTTCTTCCAGATCAATCGGCTTGAGCATCACTGGAGGCGACTCAAGTTTAGGCGTCTGTTGCCTGATCCAGTTTGCCAGATAAAACTCTTGCAAGCCGGGGTCTTTTTGTTTGGCTAAAGCGAGCAGGTGGTCAAAAGTCAAACCACCTTCGTGCAGGATAAAATACAAGTCAATGTAATCGCGTGTTGCCGCCCGGCCAAAGAGGGCCAGGATTTTGTTGGCCCCCATGTTTTCCAGCGCATCCACCCGCACTTTGCCCCGTTGTAATGGCTCGCCAAAAGCCGGCCCCGCGTCGCGGACGAAATCTATCTTAAGTGATTCTCCGGCCCGCTCGAGGTTGAGTTGATTCATAGTTGTGAGCGGGCGGACAGACTTTTGTTCCGCGCCCACCGCCTGCGCCAACGCTGTGACCTGCGCGTTGATTTCGGCATAAGCCTGTTCGTCCAAAGTGAACAGGTCAAGGTCATTGCTCAGGCGATGCTGAAAGTAGAACTCCGCCAGCGCCGCGCCACCGGTCAAAACAAACGCCTCGGATTTCTCAAGTTCGAAGAACGCCTGGAGAACATCCTGCTCAAGCGGCCTAAGAAGGCTGGACATTGTAGCCCCACATCCGCAAGGCCCATGCCCACAGAACTTTGGATTCTTGCGGCCAGAGCATCCGATATACCAACGGCCAATGTTTCACAATGTCGGCCAGTTTGAGATACTGCCAAATATCTTCAAACCGCGCGTTCTGCATGATGTGCGCTATCATCTGAACCTGCTCCAACTCGCCACGCTTTCCGGCAAGAATGGCGCGCACATCTTCTTCGGTCAGGTCAGAGTTCCAGATGAAGTAGGGTCGAGCCTTTTTATCGTTGGCCTTTTGCTCAACAACTATCGTAGCCATTCTTTTGATTCAGTCCCCCGCCGGGGCGGGTTCTGCCGCCTTGGCAGGAGCCGGTTGGGGGGCGGGTTTCGCTACGGCGGGCGCGGGCTTCCGGGTCCCGGCCCCGTCTTTGGTGTGCCCGTCGAAGTCCGCGCGGAACTGCTTAATACTCGTCAGCACAGGCGCAATCGAGAACTCGCCGAGCGGGCAGAGGCACTTGTTCTGAATCTGCGAGGCTACTGTATTCAACAAATCCACGTCCGCCTTCATGGCTTCGTTTTTGTTGATGCGCTCCAAAATGCTCAGCATCCAATACGTGCCTTCACGGCAGGGCGTGCATTTGCCGCAGGACTCGTGCTTGAAGAACCGGGTGGTCTTGAGGCTGAGCCATGCCATATCTACGCTCTCGTCCACGACGATGACCGAGGCCGAGCCGAGCGCCGCGCCTTTAGTCGCGATGGATTCGTAATCCATCGGCGCGTCGAGGATGTCGTCCGTCCCCATCAGCACATTGGAGGAGGCGCCGGACATGAGGATGGCCTTCACCTTCTTGCCGCCCGGCACGCCGCCGCCGAAATCGTTAATCAATTGGCGGAGGGTGAACTTGCCCAGTTCAAGTTCGTAGTTGCCCGGCTTGTTCACGTTGCCCGACAGGCAGAAGATTTTGACCCCGGGGCTTTTCTCCGTCCCCAGCGTTTTGTACCACGCCGCGCCTTTAGCAATAATCAACGGGACATTCGATAACGTCTCGGTATTATTGACGACGGTGGGCTTGTTGTAGAGGCCTTTGTCGGCGGGGAAGGGTGGCTTGAGGCGCGGCTGACCGAGTTTGCCCTCGATGGATTCGAGCAGGGCGCTTTCCTCGCCGCAGATGTACGCGCCCGCGCCGAGGTGGTTATGAATGTCGAGCGCATACTGCGTGCCGAACAAGTTCCGGCCGAGGAAGCCGCGTGCTCGCAATTCGTCAAGCACTGCGTCGAGCCGCCGGGCGATGTCCCAGAACTCGCCGCGCATATAGTTGTAGGCGAGGTTGGCTTCCGCCGCATAGGCGGCAATCATCAGCCCTTCGTAGAACTGGTGCGGGTTACGCTCCATCAATTCTCTGTCTTTGAACGTGCCAGGTTCCGACTCGTCGGAGTTGGCGGTGACGTAGCGCGGGTACACGCCTTTGGTGAGGAAACTCCACTTGAGGCCCGTCGGGAAACCCGCGCCCCCGCGGCCGCGCAAGCCCGAGGCTTTCACTTCGT
>Ga0315281_10011435_pt1 | contig 12164 bp, 12 predicted proteins | sample YL17G07_0_MG_FD_204540 | JGI IMG/M metagenome (GOLD analysis project Ga0315281, IMG submission 204540) | Sediment microbial communities from Yellowstone Lake, YNP, Wyoming, USA - YL17G07_0 | ecosystem: Environmental > Aquatic > Freshwater > Lake > Sediment | place: USA: Wyoming | collected... | reverse complement strand
GCATCAGATAGCCGATTACCGTTCAGCCATCGACGCGGTCAGCTACCTTGATACGTTCAAGGGCGTTCTTGACCCGGCGCGAATCGGCGTATGGGGCATATCGTATGCGGGTGGGCACTCCCTGATTGTTGGTGCGATCGACCCGCGGGTTAAGTGCATTGTTTCGCAGATTCCGATCATTGAGGGCTGGTACAACTCCATGCGTGCGCACGGTTCGGTCGGATTTCGTGAACTGACGGCGCTTGTCAACGAGGAGCGCAAGCGGCGTTATTTGACCGGCAAGCACCGGTTCATCCCGCATTCGGGCGATCCGAAGAAAGAGGTGGTCACGTGGCCCCACCCGGAAACCAAGCCCATCTTCATGAAAATCAAGAAGACGACGGCGCCCCGCCACGAGCATTACAGCACCATCGAATCCGTCGAGCTTCTATGGAACTATAACGCGCGGCCGTTTCTGTCCCGCATTCTCGATACGCCGACACTGATGATCGTTGCCGAAGGCGACGACCTTACGATGTGGGAGCAGGAGGTGCCGGCTTTCAGCCAGATTGCCACTGCACGCAAGAAACTCTTCGTGCAGCGTGCGAGCACGCACATGAGCATGTACAGCAATCTCTCTCATCTCGCGATTGCCGCAAAAGAGGCGGCAGACTGGTATCGCGAGTGGTTGATCGAGAAGATCTGACCGGGCGTCAATAAGGCCGGGGAAGGGTGCCTCCCGTCCGAGGCGCCCTGCCTAGGTGCCCAGGTAATAGCTCTTCACGAGCTCGTTCTGCTCGAGTTCGGCGGCGCTGCGGCCGTGAAAAACGATTTCCCCATGGACGATGATGTACCCACGGTCGGCAATGCGGATTGCCTGATGCAGATTCTGCTCGGCCATGAGCACGGTCAAGCCATAGCCTTCCTTCAGTTCCCTGATCGTGTCGATCATCTGTGACACGAGAATGGGCGCGAGTCCTACCGACGGTTCGTCCACCAGCAATAGTTTGGGCTCTGACATCAGCGCGCGGGCGATGGCGACCATCTGTTGCTGCCCGCCCGACATCGAGCCGGCCAGCTGGCGTCTACGTTCCTGGAGCACCGGAAACACGCCGTAGCAAAATTCCAGGTTTCGTTTGATCGACTTGCGCGCCGCATCCCGAAAGGCACCTAGCAGAAGGTTTTCCTCAACCGTGAGCCGAGGGAACAGGCGCCGGCCTTCGGGAACCATCGCGACCCCCGCGCCGACGATCTCCTCCGTCGAGAGCCGCGCCAGGTCGTGCTTTACCCCGTCAATGTTGAGGATAATCTCGCCGCGAGTCGGCCGGACCATTCCCATGACGCATTTCAACAGGGTGCTCTTGCCGTTGCCGTTTGTGCCCAGCAGAGCCACCGTTTCTCCCTGCCTGAGTTCCATCGAGACACCGTGCAACGCCCGGACTTCGCCGTAGCCGGCCTTCACATCGCGAATTGTGAGTTCAAGCGCCAAGGTATGCCTTCTGCACCTCGGGGTTGGCGACGACAGTCTCCGGCGTGCCCTCACAAATCAGCTTTCCTGCATCCAGGCAGAGAACGCGCTGGGAGAATCGCATCACAGCTTTCATGATGTGCTCAATCATCACCACTGTGATGCCTGATTCATTCAGTTTCCACAGGATCCCGAGCACCTCCTCGACTTCGACGGAAGAAAGGCCGGCCATCGCCTCATCCGCGATCAGCATTCTTGGCCGGGCTGCCATGGCGCGCGCCAGCTCCAGCTTCCTCAGGTCAACCTGTGTCAAGTGCGTAGATACCGTGTTGGCCTTGTCGGTCAGACCGATGCGTTCGAGGATCTGCATCGCTTCGGCGCGGGTGTCGGCGGTGTGTAGGGAGCCGCGGTGCGTCACATACTCAAGCGGGACGATCAGATTTTCGAGCACGCTCATGCTACGGAACGGCTGCGGGAGCTGAAAGCTGCGCGCGATGCCGAGACGCGTGCGCTGGTAGGCCGGCAGGCCGGAGATTTCCTTTCCCTCGAAGGCGATGGAGCCGGTATCTATCCGCAGGGACCCTGCAATGCAACTCATGAGCGTGGTTTTGCCCGAGCCGTTTGGTCCGATCAGGCCCACTCGCTCGCCACGGGCGATCTCCACGTTGATGCCGGAGAGGGCCGTAAACCCGCCGAAGCTCTTGGATACGCCGTCGATCCTGAGTTGCCAGGAAGTCATTCTGCTTCGCGCACCACGCGCTTGCGCATCAGTGTGCGCGCGAGTCCCACGATTCCCGACGGTGCAGCGACCACGAAAAGCACGAGCAGCACGCCGACTACCAGAACGTTGATCTCGTTCGAAATGGTGACCGTTACGATCTGCTGGATGGACCCAAGCAGAAGCGCCCCGATTACCGGACCGATCCAGTGGGATGTGCCGCCTATCATCGGCATCGCAAGCGCGGAGACGGAGTAGTTGAGGCTAAACGTGGAGACCGGCTCGATGTAGCTCTGGTACATGGCGAGTGGCGCTCCGGCGGCTCCCATCAAAGCCCCGGACACGGTACAGGCAAAGAGCTTCAGCTTGAGCGTGGGCACACCACAGCCCTCGGCTGCGATTTCGCTGTCCCGGATCGCGCGCAGCCCCCGGCCGATCCACGAGGTCTCGATGAAGCGGGCGATGGCAGTCGCTGCCACTGCGAGCAGCGTCATGACGAGAAACAGCATCTTGGTATATGACTCGAACGGCGGCATGACTGGCGGGCGGAGGATCTGGATACCGGTCGAGCCGCCTACGTAGCGCCAGTTCACGATAAGCGTTTCGATAATGATGGCGACCGCCACCGTTGCGATCGAGTAAAAAATTCCTCGCAGACGCAGCGTAAGCATTCCGGTGGCGTATCCGAGCGTGCCACTCACTGCGGCCGCCACGAGGATCTGTACCAGCAGGGGGGCACCGAAGAGATTTATCAGCAGCACCGACGTGTACACGCCGGTGCCGAAAAATGCGCCCGTGCCGAAGTTAACATACCCCGCGTAGCCGCCGAGTATGTTCCATGCCGTGGCGAGCACGACGAACTGCAGGACAATGTAGGAGGCGAAGAAAAAGTACTCGTTCTGCACCGTCGCGATGGCCAACATCGCCAGGGCCACGACGATCGCCGCGCCAACCCAGTATGACTTTCCGTGCCGAGTCATCGGCCGAACAGCCCCTGCGGGCGTACGCCCAGCACGACCAGCAGCAGGCCGAAGGCGACTGCGGGCGCCCAGGAAGCGCCGAACATCGTAAGCACAATCGACTCCGTGACGCCCAGCACCAGTCCTGCGACGAGCGTGCCACCCATGCTGCCAAGACCCGCCAGCACGACGACACAGAACGTCCGGCCGATATAGACGCGATCAAGGTTCGGGTCGACAGGACTTACGACGATCAGCATCGCGCCGGCGATTGACGCGGTCGCAGTGGCAATGCCGAATGCCCACTGCTTGATTCGTACCGGATTGGCGCCCATGAGCCGCAGGGCAACCTCGTCCTGTGCGACAGCCTTGATTGCACGGCCGGTAAAGGTCTTCGACAGATAAAGCGCAAGCCCGCCGGTCAGTATGAGCGCCGTTCCAAAGGCGACCAGCAGACGCACCGGGATACGCACGTCACCGAGCGCGACGCTTGCTCCGATATAGGGCGCGTCCACCGAGCGCTGGTCGACGCCGAAGGCGAGAATGAGCAGCACCTCGACGATGAACGCGATGCCGAAAAAGAATGCCAGCCCACGGACACCGGTATCCGCGCCGCGCTTCTCGAAGGTCTCGTAATAGAACCGGTAGACCAGGATTCCAGCGACAAAAAAGAGCGGGGCGAGCGCGACACCGGCGACGAGCGGATCCCATCCGTGCAGCCCGAGCAGGTAGGCGCCATAGGAACCGACGACAAGGAACGCCGGGTGCGCCACCTGGGGCACGTCAAGGAGTCCAAGGGAAACAGACAGACCGACACTCACGGCGGCATAAAAACAACCGACGAGGAGGCCAAATATCACCGCCTCCAAAAGCAGTTCCCATGAAAACACGCCGTTCCCCCTGGAAAATAATCAGGGCAGCAACTCCGTCCCGGCCGGAGCTGCTGCCCTTTGCCGGGTTACTTGCGTGCTTTTTCGAACGGGACTATGGCCTCGCCTGTCTTGTACTGCGGCGGGTGCACGATGACCAGTCTCCCGGGCTTGCGGAACTGGTCCACGTCTTTGTCAACGAGCGACTGGAACTGCACCAGGGGAACGGCCGGTTTGGCGCGCTCGCCCAATTCATCGAAGCTGATCGGTCCGACGATGGTCTGCATCTCATTCTTATGCAGGTACTCGGCCAGGACCTTGTGGTTCAGGCTCTTCGTTGCGGTGACCGCCTGCGCAATCATCTGCCCGATTGCATACGAATAAGGCGGCAGGTAGTACCCAAGCGGGTCGACATTTTCTTCGGCCGCCTTCTTCGAGTAACGATCGAGAAAGTCCCTGATCCCCGGAAAGTCCATGGTGTTTCCCGGCGCGTAGCTGGTGAAGTTGACGACCCCGTTCGCCAGCGAACCGAGGCCGGCAATGACGGGCGTAAATTGAAGACCCACCATTCCCCCGCCGAATACCTTGACCGAGTCGCCGATGCCAATCTCCTTTACGGCCCGGAGGATCGCCACCGAGTCGTTCGGATAGGAGCAGACGTAGACGATGTCGGGCCTGGCCGCCCGGATGGCGCGGATCATCGCCGAGAAATCCACCGTGGAGGGCGGGTAATTCTGCTCGTATACGGTCTTGAGCCCCATTCGGTTGGCAACGTTCTTCGCGCCGTTGGCCAGGTTCTGGGCGAACTCCTGGTCAGCTGCGAGGATCGCGATGGTCTTGGCGCCCGCTTCGCGGCCGATTTGCAGCACGCCACCGGCCAGGTCTTCCTCGTGTGCCCATGGCGAATTGTTGAACACCTTGTCATGCTTCAGATTGCGGTTGAGCTTGAAGGTGAAATTACTCATGAGCAGCAGATCACGCTGCTTGATGAGGGGCATGATCGGCGCCGTGGGTACCGACGCATAGGGGCCGATCAGAAGGTCCACCTTATCAACGTCAATCAGCTTGGTGTAGATTCCGGGGGTTGTGGCCGGGTTTGATTGATCGTCATAGACGACGAGTTCGACGTTGCGTCCCAGCAATCCGCCCTTTGCATTCACGTCGTCAGCCCACATGCGCAAAGCGACCAGGGCCGACTTGCCGCCGCCCCCGAGCCCTCCCGTTTGGGAGATGCCCATGCCGATCTTGATCGGTTGCTGTGCATGGGCAGCAGGCGCAAAAGTGCCGACGGCGAGCGCAAGCGCGCACGCCAGGAAACTGCAACAGCGCGTGAACATTTTCATGACCCTCCCTCCAATACATACATCATGATGAAAATACTGTTTAACTTCACTTAACGCCGGAAATCATACGTAACGCGAATGCGAATTGCAACCGGACCAGAAGCCAGAGGCCGGCCCGGACTTATCCAGCCTCACTGAGGCGGGGATCAACCCGGCGTCAGATGCCGGAGTCCCATACCAGACAGGCTTGCATCGCTGGGCAGTATCCATTAACATCATTGAACAGTGGCAATTAACACATGTCGTGCCTGCGCCGGGGCGACGCTGGGAGTGGACGATACCATGAAACCGAGCGAAAACCAGCTTGTTGGCTTCTACCGCAGCATGCGGCTGATACGCCGTTTCGAAGAACGCGTCGTGGAACTGGTCAACCGCAATGAAATCGTCGGCACGACGCATGAGTATGTCGGCGAGGAGGCCGTCGCGACCGGGGTCTGCCATGCGTTGCGCATCGACGACGTCATCACGTCAACTCATCGCGGCCACGGCCACATACTGGCGAAGGGGGGTGATCCCCGGCGCATGATGGCCGAATTGATGGGCAAGAAGACCGGTTACAACCGCGGTCGCGGCGGCTCGATGCACATCGCGGACCTTGGCCTCGGAATATACGGTGCAAACGGCATTGTCGGAGCCGGCGTGCCGATCGCCTGCGGAGCGGCAATGGCATTCAAACAGCGCGCGAGCAGTCGTGTGGCGGTTGCCTTCTTCGGCGATGGAGCAATTAATCAGGGTGTGGTGCATGAAGCCATGAACCTGGCATGCATTTGGCAGCTTCCGGTCGTGTTCGTCTGCGAGAACAACGGATACGGAATTACTGCCTCGATCCGCGATATGTCGCGGATTCAGAAGCTTTCGGATCGAGCTGCTTCCTACGGTATGCCAGCCGAAACGGTCGACGGCATGGACGTACGGGTCGTGCATTCGGCAACCACGGCATTGGTGGCGAAGGCGCGGGAAGGCGGAGGACCCTCCTTCCTCGAGTGTCTGACTTACCGCTTCGTCGGTCACTTTACGGCTGAGCGCGCACTGGGGCTCAAGTACCGCACCGAGCAGGAGGTTGCCGAATGGCGCAAGCGTGATCCGATCGCGACCTATCCGCTATGGCTGCGCGAGCAGAAACTGTGCGATCCGGCCCAGGTAGATGAGGAGGTTGAGGCGCAGCTGGAGGAAGCGATTGCCTTTGCGCGGGAAAGCGAGCTCCCTGCTCCTGAGGACGCGCTGCAGGGAATGTACGCCGTGACCTATCCCGGGCTTCCTGCGCGGGGCTGGTGAGAGGAAGGAGACGACGATGCGCGAACAACGGTACCTGGAAGCGATGCGGGAGGGATTGCGCGAGGAGATGCTGCGCGACGATTCGGTGTTCGTTCTGGGCGAGGATGTGCGCAACAGCGTGCGCGGGCTCACGAAGGGACTGTTCCAGGAATTCGGCGCGACGCGTGTATACGACACGCCGATATCGGAAGCGGGCTTCACCGGACTGGCCACGGGGGCCGCGATCGCAGGCATGCGGCCGGTTGTCGAGTATCAGATCAATGCCCTGGTGTTCGTCTCTTTCGATCAACTAGTGGATCAGGCGCAGAAACTTCGCTACATGATGGGTGGCCAGGGCTCGATCCCTGTCACTTATGTCGTCATGGCGTCCGGGGCGCGCCGCGGTCTGTCCGGACAGCATTCGGACCACCCCTATCCATTGCTGGTGCACATGGGGATGAAGACGGTGATGCCGACCACGCCCGAGGATGCCAAAGGGCTCATGAAGGCGGCAATTCGCGAGGACGACCCGGTCGTGATTTTTGCCCCTTCGGCTCTGCTGGCGAACAAGGGTCCGGTCCCTGACGGTGATTACGTTACGCCCCTGGGTCGGGCACGGATCGCCCGCGAGGGGAAAGACATCACCATCGTAGCGCTCGGTCCGCTCGTACCGGACGCACTAAAGTGCGCCGAAACGCTTGCTGCGGAGGGCGTGTCGGCCGAGGTGATCGACCCGCGCAGTCTGTTACCCCTGGACCATGACACGCTGCTGCGTTCGGTCCGCAAAACCGGGCGCGTCGTCATTTTCGACGACTCGAACCGGACTTGCGGGTTTGCGGCGGAGATTTCTGCGGTCGTCGCCGATAAGGCGTGGCACTCGTTGCGCGCGCCGGTGCGCCGCATCACGCGGGCCGATGTCCCGGTGCCGTTCAGTATTGCGCTCGACACCTACGTGCTGCCTTCGCCGGAGCGGCTGCTGGAAGCCTGTCGTGCGAGCATCAAGGAGACACGGACATGAGCACCCACGAAATTCAGATTCCCAAACTGGGCATGGACACCACGGACTGCGAGGTCATCGCCTGGCTCGTAAAGGTGGGTGACCGCGTCGAGAAGGGCGCCGAGCTGCTCGAAGTCGAGACCGAGAAGGCCAACGTGGCGATTGAGGCACCGGTCACCGGCGTGGTGACAGAGATTCGCGCCCAGGCGGGCGACAGTGTGGAAGTCGGCGCGTCCGTAGGGACCATCGAAGCCTGACCGGCACGCGTGTCGTGGTGGCGGTCGCTCTCTGGTTGCGTCCGGTCGAGGAGGTTCAGCGATGAAGCAATACCAGATGTACATCGAGGGCAAGTTCGTCGACGCGTCCTCGGGACGATGGTTCGAGACGTTCGATCCCTACACGGGACGGCCGTGGGCCGAGGTGGCTCAGGGCACGGCAAGGGACGCGGATCGGGCCGTCCTTGCGGCGCACAAGGCCTTTTCCGAAGGTCCATGGCCACAGATGACGCCCAGCCAGCGCGGTCTTCTGCTGCATCGACTGGGAGATCTGGTGGCAAGAGACGCGAAGACGCTCGCCGAGTTCGAGGTGCAGGATAACGGCAAACTGATCGCCGAGATGCAGACTCAGCTCAATTACATCCCGCAATGGTTCTACTACTTTGGCGGTCTCGCGGACAAGATCCAGGGATCCGTCATACCGCTCGACAAGAAAGGTTATTTCAACTTCACCCGGCACGAGCCCCTGGGCGTAGCGGTGGCGATCACGCCCTGGAATTCACCGCTGCTGCTGCTCGCATGGAAACTGGCTCCCGCCCTTGCATCAGGCTGCACGGTCGTGGTGAAGCCGTCCGAGTTTACTTCGGCTTCGACTCTTGAGTTCGTCAAACTGGTCGAGGAGGCGGGTTTCCCGCCCGGTGTGGTCAATGTGGTCACCGGATTCGGGAAAGACGTGGGAATGCCGCTCGTGGAGCACCCTTTGGTGCGCAAGATCGCCTTCACCGGCTCGGACGCCACGGGACGGGCAATCAATCAGGCGGCCGCCGCAAGTTTCAAGCGCGTGAGCCTTGAACTGGGCGGCAAATCCCCGAACATCGTTTTTGCCGATGCCAATCTGGAGGACGCAGTCAACGGCGCCGTCTCCGGCATTTTTGCAGCGACGGGGCAGACCTGCATTGCCGGTTCGCGGCTTCTGCTCCAGGACAGCATTTACGACCGATTCGTCGAGAAGCTTCTGGCGCTTGCTAAGACCGCACGCATGGGAAACCCCATGAGCTACGAGACGCAAGTTGGTCCCGTGACGACGCGACCGCAGTACGAAAAGGTGCTCGGTTATATCGACATCGCGAAGAGCGAGGGCGCGGAGTTGCTGATGGGGGGCGGGCCGGCGACGCGTCCGGAGTGCGGTTCTGGATGGTTCGTCGAGCCGACCATCTTCGCCAGCGTCAAGAATTACATGCGCATCGCACAGGAAGAGGTTTTCGGGCCGGTGCTGTCCATCATCAGATTCACGGATGAAGATGAAGCCGTCGCCATCGCCAACGACGTGCGTTTCGGGCTGGGAGCCGGCGTTTGGACGGCAGATATCGGCCGCGCACTCAGAATGTCGGAGCGGATCCAGGCCGGTACCGTATGGGTCAACACATACCGGGCGGTCAGTTTCATGTCTCCGTTTGGGGGATATAAAGACTCCGGCGTTGGGCGTGAGAACGGCGTGGATGCGATCCGCGAATATCTTCAGGTTAAGAGCGTCTGGATCAACTCGGGCGCCGTGACCGCGAATCCCTTTGTCATGCGCTGAAGACGCGCCCCACTTCACGCTCATCATCAACAAACCGGAAGTGGCAATCCTCGGGCTCGGACGGGGCCGGCGTTCCCGCTCATTCGAGCCCGCTTGCGCGCGCCTGCTCCCGCGCGATTACCGCCCAGTCACGCTCGCCATCCCCGTGGGCCATTGCGCCGAGCAGTCTGTCGCGAAGGGTTCCCGCACTCGGCATGGGGACGCGTGCCGCCTCGGCCGCAGCCAGGACGAGGTTGACGTCCTTGAGGGCGAGCGAAGTCGTGAAGCCCACGTTGTCGTAGGCCTGTTCCGCAATGATCCTTCCGTAGACTTTGTACACCGGGGCCGAAAACAGCCCTTCGGTCAGCACGTCGTAGAGAACCTGGGGAACGACGCCATACTTGCGCACGAGGGAGTACGCCTCGCCCATCGCTTCGATGGCGCACCCGATCAGAAAATTGTTGGCAAGTTTTATCGCCGTCGCACACTCCGGCTTTTCGCCCGCCGGAAAAACCCTGCGCCCGATGCACTGAAACAATGGTTCGCAGCGGCGGACCGATTCGCCGGGTCCCGCAGCAACGATACCGAGCTGCCCGGCAGCGGCGGCGTCGGGTCGGCCGAGTACCGGTGCGGCGACAAGCACCTGTCCTGCAGCGGCATGCGCTTCGACCAGCGTTCGAATCGCGCCCACCCCATGGGTGCCCATGGCGAGGTGGATTGCACCAGCCCGCAATGCGTCGCGCAGACCCCCGGCGCAAAGTCCCACCGTCTCGAGAGCAGGATCGTCTGCGAGCATGGAAATCACGACTTCGCGCTCCTTGCAGGCATCGGCGACCGACGGCGCCACGCGCGCTCCGGCTGCCGCAAGCCCCGACACTTTTTGCGCAGTGCGGTTGAACACAACCAGATCGTGTCCGCCTTCCAGAACCCTTCGCGCCATGGCCTGCCCCATTCGTCCCAGACCGACAAATCCCACTTTCATGATTTGGCCTCCCTCGCTTCGGTGAGCATCCCGGACGTAATGGTACGCGATGAGGGGCTGATGGAAGAAGGCGTCCGGGGATGAGGATGCAGACGCGGCTGCACAGACCTGAAATCAGAATGGAGACATTGAAATGTCGAATCCCACGCAGACGCATCAGGACTTGCGCGACGCCCCGGATTCGTAATTGGCAGGTCGGAGACTCGACTCCTCTCACCAGCGCCATTGTGTGAAGCGGTTGCGAGTCAGTGCGCCCAGAGAACTCGGCTAGGCCCTGGGGTCGTAGAACACCAGGCCTTCGATGCTTTCGGCGGCCTCTTTGTCGAGCCGGGCGCGCAATTCGATCACGTTGCGGTCCGGGTCGCGCACGAATACCGACACGTGGCCGTCGCCGAAGGTCACCGGCCCCTGGGTGATCCTGATGCCGTTTTCCCTGAGGGTCGCGATGGTCGCCTTGATGTCGGCGACGCGGAAGGCCACGTGGGTGAGGCCAGGATGCTTGTCCGGCACGTCCATGAGTATGTTCTTGCCGCCGGTATTGTCGACTCCGTTCACGATCAGGTTCAGCTCCACGCTGGCGGCGTTCTTGATGATGATGACAGCGTCGAATTCGACCTCATGCTCGATCCTGAAACCGAGCGTCGCGTAGAACGCGAGCGCCCGGGTCCTGTCGGTGATGCGTATGCCAAGATGGTCGACTTTTTCGATTGCGATCATGGGGGGCATCTCAGAAGCGCGGGCATGCCTGCCCGCCGTCAGATCGCCTCGAACGGGGCATCCTTGAGCGAGCCGGCCAGGTCGTAAAAGGCCTGGTTCACTTTCGTCCAGCTCGGGCGCGCTTTCATGTTGTTGAGCCAGCGCGTGATGTTCGGATAGGCCGAGAAATCGCAGCGGACGGTTTCGCCCGCCGTCAGAATCGGCGCGCCAAAGTAGTCGGCGATGGTGATCTCGCTGCCGCACAGGTAGGCATTCCTGGGCCCGACCAGCTTTTCATCGAGGATTTTCAGCCAGCCCTTGGCCTTGTCCTTGCCCCAGGCAATGGTGCCCGCCTGCTGCTCGTCGCTCGGCCGGCGCAGGTTTGGAAAAATCTGCGGATAGACGAGCCCGTATCCGAAATCGCGGTAGAACTGCGTGTTGAGCCAATCCATCATTTCGTTGATTTTTGCCCGCTTGCGCAGATCCGCGGGGTACGCCGGGGAGCCGGATTTTTCGGCGAGGTACTTGAGGATCGCCGAGCTCTCCGTCAGCCGGAAGTCGCCATCCTCCAGCATCGGCACCATGCAGCTCGGATTCAACGCGGCGTAAGCCGGCTGGAGGTGCTCGCCGGTAAACAGGTCCACGATCTTGAAATCCGCCTTGAGTCCGGCGTCGGCGTCAAACAGCATCAGCATCCGGCTTGTGGTTGAAACGGGGTGATAGTAGATTTTCATGGCCTTCTCTCCTGTCCTGGTGTGGTTAAACGATATTTTCTTGTTGGCACTTTGCTGCAACTCGCTGCGGCAATTGTATCAGGGTCACGACTGGCCTTTCTTCTTGTCCGCGAGCAGCTTGAAGGTTCCGATGGCCTTGGCCAGGATGCGGCCGTCGGCGTTGCGCGCCTCGCCCTCGCAGAAGGCGGTCGAGCGGCCCGCGTGCAGCACGCGACCTTCGGCGAATACATCGTCCTCGCTGGCGTTGAGGAAACCGATGCTCATGTCAACGGTGAGCACCCCGGCGCTGATGTTGTAGTGCCCGCGGACCGCCATGCTCATGACCAGGTCGAGCATGGTCATGATGACGCCCCCGTGCGCCGCGCCCCAGCTGTTCAGCAGCTCGGGCC
>Ga0315281_10011434_pt1 | contig 12164 bp, 11 predicted proteins | sample YL17G07_0_MG_FD_204540 | JGI IMG/M metagenome (GOLD analysis project Ga0315281, IMG submission 204540) | Sediment microbial communities from Yellowstone Lake, YNP, Wyoming, USA - YL17G07_0 | ecosystem: Environmental > Aquatic > Freshwater > Lake > Sediment | place: USA: Wyoming | collected... | reverse complement strand
GTGTCCTTGTAGGGGTCGCCCACGGTGTCGCCGGTTACTGCTGCTTTGTGTGCTTCCGAACCCTTGCCGCCGAAGTTGCCTTCTTCGATGTACTTCTTGGCGTTATCCCATGCGCCACCGCCGGTGGTCATGGAGATCGCGACGAAGATGCCGGTGACGATGGTGCCGACCAGCACGCCGCCGAGCGCCTGCGCGCCGAGGGTCAGGCCGACGACCACAGGAACGGCGATGGGCAGCAGCGAGGGAACGATCATTTCCTTGATCGCGGCCTTGGTCAGCATGTCCACGCAGGTGCCATATTCCGGTTTGCCGGTGCCTTCCATGATGCCGGGAATTTCCTTGAACTGGCGGCGCACTTCGATCACCACGGTTCCGGCGGCGCGGCCTACCGCTTCCATGCCCATCGCGGCGAACAGGTAAGGAACCATGCCGCCGATGAACAGGCCGATGATGACCATGTGGTTCGACAGGTCGAAGGTCGTGACCACGCCCAGCTTGGACTCAAGCGCGTGGGTGTAGTCGGCGAACAATACCAGAGCAGCCAGACCGGCGGAGCCGATGGCGTAGCCTTTGGTGACAGCCTTGGTGGTGTTGCCCACGGCATCCAGCGCGTCGGTGATGACGCGCACATCGTCCGGTAACCCGGCCATCTGCGCGATGCCGCCCGCGTTGTCGGTGATCGGGCCGTAAGCGTCCAGCGCCACGATGATGCCGGCCATCGACAGCATCGAGGTCGCGGCAATGGCGATTCCGTAGAGTCCGGCCAGTTCGTAAGCGCCCCAGATCGACAGACACACGACGAGTACGGGAGCGGCGGTTGACTTCATCGAGACGCCAAGGCCTGCGATGATGTTGGTGCCATGCCCGGTGGTGGAAGCTTCGGCGATATGGCGCACCGGCGAGAATTCGGTCGCGGTGTAATACTCGGTGATCCACACCATGGCCGCAGTCAGTACCAGGCCGATCAAGGTGGCAAAATATATATTCAGTGACGAAATCTTCTCGCCGCCTATAGTCACGCCATCGCCCAGCATCATGGTGGTGAGCGGGTAAAAGGCGATCAGTGCCAGCACGGCGGAAACTGCCAAGCCGCGATACAACGCGTTCATGATTTTGCCGCCTTCGCGCGCATTGACGAAGTAGGTGCCGATGATGGAGGCGAAGATGGAGAAGCCGCCCAGCACCAGCGGATAGATCACCGCCTGGGGAGAACCGGAAATCAGCAATCCGCCCAGCAGCATGGTGGCGATGATGGTGACGGCGTAGGTCTCGAACAGGTCGGCGGCCATACCGGCACAATCGCCGACGTTGTCGCCGACGTTATCGGCAATCACGGCCGGGTTGCGCGGATCATCCTCTGGAATGCCGGCTTCGACTTTGCCCACCAGGTCGGCGCCGACATCCGCGCCCTTGGTGAAAATGCCGCCGCCGAGTCTGGCGAAGATGGAGATCAACGAACCGCCAAAGGCCAGGCCAACCAGAGCGTGTGTTGCTTGCGCAGCGGTATCGCCAAGGGCGATCAGGAAAGCGTAATAGCCCGCTACGCCCAACAGCCCTAGGCCTACCACCAGCATGCCCGTGATTGCGCCGCCCTTGAATGATACATTCAACGCCGCGTTCAGATTTTCTTTGGCCGCTTCGGCAGTGCGTACATTGGCGCGTACCGAAACATGCATACCGATGAAACCTGCCGCGCCGGAGAGAATCGCGCCTATGGCGAAACCGATGGCGGTCTGCCAGCCCAGCGCAATGAAGATGACGATAAACAAAACGCCGCCAACCATGGCGATTGTGGTGTATTGCCGGTTCAGATAGGCGGAAGCACCTTCTTGTACAGCCGCCGCAATTTCCTGCATTCTTGCGTTGCCGGTTGATTTACCGAGAATCCATTTTATTGAAAATGCACCATATAACAATGCTGCGACTGCACTTAATAACGCAAACCACAAACCACCTGACATGATTACCCTCCAGAAAATAAACGACTCAATTGCACTAATGAACAGAACTTGCGCGGGACTTCAAAAAACAACTTTCTTGATATTCATATAAATACTTAATGCTTAATGATAGCATGGATGCACTCAACTTCTTCATTAAACCAGCAATTCTCTTACATGTTCGCGTTCTGCGATCAGTTCGCGGTAGCTGTTTTGCAGGTATTTTTGGCCTTGTTCGCTGATGGTCAGGTCTTGCACAATCTGATACTGGCCTTGTTTGCATCGTACCGGAAAACCATAAATCACCCCTTCTGGAATTCCGTAGCTTCCGTCGGAGGGTACGCCCATTGTCACCCAGTTGTTGTGATGCGCGCCAAGCATCCAGTCATGGATATGTGAAATAGCCGCATTTGCGGCGCTTGCCGCACTGGACAAGCCGCGTGCTTCAATGACCGCCGCGCCCCGGTTTTGCACGGTGGGTATAAATTCGTTTTCTATCCAGTCCTGATCCGGCAGAAGATCGCGTACCAGTTTGCCGCGAATTTCGGCATGGTCGAGATCGGGATATTGTGTGCCTGAATGGTTGCCCCAGACGATCATTTTTTTAATATCGTGAATCGGTTGAAACAATTTTTGAGCAACTTGCGCGATGGCGCGGTTGTGATCAAGACGCATCATCGAGCCAAAGTTTTTGGACTCCAGATCGGGGGCATTTTTCATCGCGATGAGTGCGTTGGTATTGGCCGGGTTGCCCACCACCAGCACCTTGACGTGTCGTGCCGCATATTCATTTAACAGCTTGCCTTGCGCCGAAAATATCGCGCCATTGGCCTCGATCAGATCTTTTCGCTCCATTCCTTTGCTGCGAGGGCGCGCGCCGATCAGCAGGGCAATTTCTGTATCTCTGAAGGCGATTTTGGGATCGTCGGTTGGAATAATCTGTTGCAGCAGCGGAAAAGCGCAATCTTCAAGCTCCATCATTACGCCGCGCAACATGGGTTGCGCCTGTGGCAAATCGAGCAATTGCAGGATGATGGGCTGATCGTGTCCGAGCATGTCTCCATTTGCGATACGAAACAATGCGGCGTAACAGATTTGTCCGGCAGCGCCGGTAATCGTGATGCGAACAGGTGCTTTCATGGTGCGTTCCTTGAAGAATAATATTTGTTGATAATGACAGTTTTGGTTTTATCCCGCCATTCATTTAAGGTGTAATATTACACAACTCGCCGCTTTAGAGGTTTCCTAATGTATAAAAAACGCCCAAAACACCTCGCCTTGCATCATATCAAACTACCGCTTCCGGGTTTTGTTTCAATTCTTCATCGGGTTAGCGGCTTGCTGCTGTTTTTTGCACTTCCTGTGCTATTGCTGATGTTGCAATATAGTCTGCGTTCTATTGAGACTTATACGCAATTATTGCCCCTATTGACTCATCCTTTGGTCAAATTGATATTGCTCGGTTTATTGTGGGCTTTTTTGCACCATTTTTTTGCCGGGTTGCGTTATCTGGCAATTGATTTGCACTACGTTGCAAACCTCGCGCAGGCTCGCAATAGCAGCAAAGTTGTGATGGGACTCAGTTTGGTGCTGACTGCTTTGGCCGGAGTTAAATTATGGTAAATCGTGTGGTTGTCGGGGCGCACTATGGCTTGCGCGATTGGCTGATCCAGCGGATCACGGCGGTAATGATGGCGTTGTACAGCGTGGTGCTGGCCGGTTATCTGTTGTTGCAACCCCGCCTGAATTATGACATTTGGACGGGGATGTTTTCAGGTCAAATAATGCGCACTTTTAGCTTGCTGTTTTTGTTGAGCCTTTTTTATCACGCTTGGATTGGTGTTCGCGACATTGTAATGGACTATGTGAAACCGGCCGGTGTGCGGTTGGTGATTCATGTTCTGGTGATTTTGTCGTTGTTGCTTTATACGATATGGTCTGTGCAGATATTGTGGGGATTTTAATCTTACTGTGTCATGAAGCGCTGAAGGGCGCATTGCGGCGTTAAAATCTGACTCGGAATGCTCATTTACCGGCATGTAAACTGCGCTTCCTCGTCCGATTTTGCCTTGCACTGCATCCCTTGATCGCCTCACGACACAGTAAGATTTAAATGGCCATATTGAAAACCACAATATACATGCCTTCTCCCGCTTGCTGGAGAAGGGGGTGACGTGGCTCCGTATTTGATGTTTCTAGGGAAATAAAATGGCAGTGACAAAACGAACTTTCGACGTAGTGGTGGTGGGTGCAGGTGGTTCCGGGATGCGTGCGGCGCTTCAACTGGCGCAGGGGGGCTTGAAAGTTGCGGTGTTGTCAAAGGTGTTTCCGACCCGCTCGCACACTGTTGCCGCGCAGGGTGGCATTGCCGCTTCGCTCGGTAATATCAGCAAGGATAGCTGGCACTGGCACATGTACGACACGGTGAAAGGCTCGGATTATCTGGGTGATCAGGATGCCATTGAATTTATGTGCCGTGCTGCGCCGGAAGTGGTGTACGAACTGGAACATTTCGGTATGCCTTTTGATCGCCTTGAAAGTGGAAAAATCTATCAAAGGCCGTTTGGCGGCCACATGCAGGATTACGGCAAAAATCCGGTGCAGCGCGCCTGTGCGGCAGCCGACCGAACCGGCCATGCCATGCTGCACACGCTTTATCAGCAGAACGTGAAAGCCAACACACATTTTTTTATCGAATGGATGGCGCTCGATCTGATTCGAGACGAAGAGGGCGACGTACTCGGCGTGACTGCAATGGAGATCGAAACTGGTGAGATGATGATCTTTCAGGCGCGCGCCACATTGCTCGCAACCGGGGGAGCGGGGCGTATCTTCGCTTCCAGTACAAACGCCTACATTAATACCGGCGATGGGCTGGGCATGGCGGCACGCGCGGGGATTCCGCTGGAGGATATGGAGTTTTTTCAGTTTCATCCCACGGGCGTATATGGCGCAGGTGTCCTGATTACCGAGGGGGTACGAGGGGAGGGCGGTTATCTGGTGAACAAGGATGGCGAACGTTTCATGCCCAAATATGCACCGAATGCCAAAGACCTGGCCAGCCGCGACGTGGTATCGCGCGCCATGACCATCGAAATCAACGAGGGGCGGGGCTGCGGCAAGCAGGGCGATCATGTCATGCTCAAGTTGGATCATCTCGGCGATGACGTAATTCGGCAACGGTTGCCGGGTATTCGTGAAATTGCCTTGAAATTCGCCCATGTCGACCCGGCCAAAAATGCGATTCCCGTTGTGCCGACCGCGCATTACATGATGGGTGGTATTCCCACCAACTATCATGGGCAGGTTGTCGCGCCCTATCATCACGGGCCGGAAGAGGTGGTGCATGGCCTGTATGCGGCGGGGGAATGCGCCTGTGTGTCGGTGCATGGCGCAAACCGGCTCGGCTGCAATTCGTTGCTGGATTTACTGGTGTTCGGGCGCGAAGCGGCGAGACAGATTATCGAAGATTTGCAAAACCATCCTCATCCAAAGCTATTACCTGCCGATTCCGCCGAGCGCTCCCTTGCGCGATTGGCCCGCTTGGAAAATCAGAAGAACGGTGAGCGCGTATCCGAGGTTGGCGACATGATGCGCAAGACGATGCAGAAACATTGCGGCGTGTTTCGCTTTCCGGAATTGCTGGCTGAAGGTGTGGAAAAAATCAGGCAAATCGCCGAATGTGCCGAAAATACCGAGATACAGGACAAGAGCAAGGTGTTCAATACCGCACGCATCGAAGCACTGGAACTGGATAACCTGATCGAAGTCGCGCAGGCGACCATGACCGCTGCGGCAGCGCGCACCGAAAGCCGCGGTGCCCATGCGCGCGATGACTTTCCGCAACGCGATGATACGAACTGGCTCAAACACAGCCTGTATTTCAGCAAAGAGCGCCGATTGGGATACAAACCGGTGCGGTTAAAACCGCTGACGGTGGAATCATTCCCGCTCAAGGCGCGGGTTTATTAGAAACGTTTTTCCGCAGATTGCGCAGATTGACGCAGATTTAAAACCAACACTTGGAACGGGACGAACAGACATACTCCATCATTGGTGCGGCAATGACAGTGCATCGCGGGTTTGGTCATGGATTTCTTGCGGCGGTTTATCAGGAGGCGCTGGAATTGGAGTTCAAGCATGCGGTCATTCCATACTTGCGTGAAATCGAACTGCCGGTTTGTTATCATGGCATTGAGCTAACGACAGGTTACCGGGCGGACTTCTTGTGCTATGTCGAACGTTGTCGAATTGAAGGCGATTGACCGTATGACTTCACGCGAAGAGGCGCAGTTGCTCAATTACTTGAAAGCGAGCGGCAAAGAAAAAGGTATGCTGTTGAACTTTGGAAGCAGCAGTTTGGAATATAAGCGTATGGTTCGTGAAAAAAATCTGCGTGAATCTGCGTAATCTGCGGATAAAAGTTTTTTGAGGTTTAAATCATGAAATTCAAAATCTATCGCTACAACCCGGATACCGATACCGCTCCATACATGCAGGACTACGACCTGAATATTGAGGCGGGCGACAAGATGCTGCTGGATGCCATCCTGCTGTTAAAGGAGCAGGACGACAGTTTGTCGGTGCGCAAATCCTGCCGTGAGGGGGTGTGTGGCTCGGATGCGATGAACATCAACGGGCGCAACGGGTTGGCCTGCATTACGCCGCTCTCGTCGCTGAAAGAGCCGGTAACATTGCGCCCGCTGCCGGGCTTGCCAGTGATCCGTGATCTGATCGTGGATATGACACAGTTTTTCAAACAATATCATTCGATTAAGCCCTATTTGATTAACAATGATCCACCGCCAGAAACAGAGCGGTTGCAGTCACCGGCGGAACGCGAACACCTGAACGGCCTGTATGAGTGCATCCTATGCGGTTGCTGTACCACCGCCTGCCCGTCGTTCTGGTGGAATCCCGACAAATTTGTTGGTCCGGCGGGATTGTTGCAGGCATACCGTTTTATCGCCGACACGCGCGATCACGCCACCAGTGAGCGGCTGGATGATCTGGAAGATCCATATCGTTTATTCCGCTGTCACACCATCATGAATTGTGTGGATGTCTGCCCGAAAGAACTCAATCCTACCAATGCAATCAGCAGCATCAAAGATATGATGATCAAACGCATGGTATGACATCATCCCCTCGCCCCTTGTTGGATAAGTGTTTGGAACGGGTGCGCTGGCGGGCGAGACGCGGTTTGCTGGAGCTGGATATCGTGTTGGGGCGTTTTATCGATACGCATTATGCACGGCTTGACGAAGCGGAACGGGTGGTGTTTGATGTGCTGCTGGATATGCCCGATAACCCGCTCTGGGATATCATCGCGGGCAGGCAGGAAGCGGCATCGGGCGAGCAACAGGCATTGCTGGAGAAAATTAGGGCAGTTTAATTTGCAAGTGCGAATTTATGCGCACCTATCTTGGGAGAAAATCATGGAAAGCAAACGCGTTGCAACACTGACACTGGATGATGGGCGCAGCATTGAGCTGCCTATATTGTCGGGCACGCTCGGGGCGGATGTACTCGATATTCACAATATCGTTAAACTCGGCCTGTTTACTTATGACCCCGCATTTTTTGCAACCGCCAGCTGTACTTCAAAAATTACCTTTATTGACGGTGATGCCGGGCTGCTTTATTACCGGGGTTATCCGATCGAGCAACTGGCAGAGCATTCCGATTTCCTCGAAGTATGCTACCTGCTGATGAACGGTGAATTGCCGACTGCCGTGCAGTCTGCCGGGTTCAAAAATATCGTGACGCACCACACGATGGTGCATGACCAGATGGCAAAATTCTTTACCGGTTTCCGCCGCGATGCGCATCCGATGGCGGTGATGGTCGGCGTGGTGGGTGCGTTGTCGGCCTTCTATCATGATTCGCTAGACATTAATAACGCCGAACATCGTGAAATTTCGGCGATGCGCATGTTGGCGAAAGTGTCGACCATTGCGGCGATGGCGCACAAATACTATATCGGTGCCCCGTTTATGTACCCAAAAAACAAGTACAGCTACGCGGAAAATCTCATGTACATGATGTTTGCAAACCCGGCTGAAGATTATGTGCAGAATCCGGTGCTGGTACGCGCGCTGGATCGCATCCTTATTTTGCACGCCGATCATGAGCAGAACGCTTCCACCTCGACAGTGCGTCTGGCCGGTTCGAGTGGCGCGAACCCGTTTGCCTGCATCGCTTCCGGCATCGCCGCGCTATGGGGTCCCGCTCACGGCGGCGCGAACGAAGCCGCGCTGAACATGCTGGAAGAAATCGGCGATATATCGCGCGTGAAAGAATATGTGCAGGGCGTGAAGGATAAGAAATACCGTTTGATGGGCTTCGGACACCGTGTTTATAAGAACATGGATCCCCGTGCCGCCGTGATGCGCCGGACTTGTTATGAAGTGCTGGCGGAACTGAAACTGGAAAATCACAAGCTATTTGAATTGGCGATGGAGCTGGAACATGTCGCGTTGAGCGACCCGTATTTCATCGAACATAAACTGTATCCGAACGTGGATTTTTATTCCGGCATCGTACTGCGCGCGCTGGGTATACCGGTCAATATGTTTACGGTCATTTTTGCGGTAGCCCGCACGGTAGGCTGGATATCGCAATGGAACGAAATGATCGCGGATGCGGATCACAAGATCGGCCGCCCGCGCCAGCTATATGTTGGGGCGACACGGCGCGATTATGTGCCGATGGACCGGCGATAAATGAAATAGACGGAATCCCCATGTCATTATTTCGCGCCTATCAGATTTTTGAAGAGAACGGTCAATCGGCCGGGCGCTTCGTTGATGTGGCTCTTGATGATCTTGACCCCGGCGAAGTTGTTATTCGGACGCATTATTCGAGTGTCAATTACAAGGATGCGCTTGCGGCAACAGGCACCGGCAAGGTGATACGCCGTTTTCCATGCATTGGTGGTGTGGATGCGGACGGCGTGGTTGAACACTCCGAAGATGCTCGATTCAATGCGGGCGATCCAGTTCTGGTTACAGGCTTCGGCATGGGTGTGGAACATGATGGCGGTTTTGCCGAATACGTTCGGGTGCCCGCCGATTGGGTTGTACCGTTACCGCCGGAGCTAACGCTGTTCGATACCATGGCAATCGGCACGGCCGGTTTTACGGCCGCGCTGTCGATCTATCGCCTCGAACAAAATGAACTTTCCCCTGAAAGAGGCAAAGTAATCGTCACCGGAGCAACGGGCGGGGTATCCAGCCTTGCCATACAGATGTTGGCACAGCTTGGTTATCATGTCGTTGCGCTGACCGGAAAAGAGGGCGATCACGGTTATTTGAAATCATTGGGCGCGGCTGAAATTCTTTCACGAAATGATTTTGTGATGGGTGCGCGCCCGTTGGAAAAAGCGCAATGGGCTGGCGCGTTGGATGCTGTGGGTGGTGAAACTTTGGCATGGCTGACGCGAACCATGCAACAGAACGGCATCATCGCCAGCTTTGGTAATGCGGGGGGTGTAGAGCTGCATACCACTGTTTTGCCCTTCATTTTGCGGGGTGTTCGTCTGATTGGTATTGATTCTGCCGCTACGGCCATGCCGCTGCGCCGCAAAATCTGGCAGCGATTGGCCACTGATCTGCGGCCGGGATTGTTGTCGCAGATCGTGCATGTGACATCGTTTGCGGATTTACCACAAGTATTTCAATCTCTGCTGCAAGGCAAGTCCCGTGGGCGCACAGTCGTGGAAATAAAACCGGCAGTGTTATAATCTACCGGCAAACAGGGCGAAAGTGGCGGAATTGGTAGACGCACTGGATTTAGGTTCCAGCGCCGCAAGGCGTGCAGGTTCGATTCCTGTCTTTCGCACCAAATATAATCAATTAGTTAGTATATGTTGGTATGTTTGGTTATACCGATGTACACCTAGATTTTTCCTGTAAATTAGACCATTCTTTAGCTTGCATTAAAGGGTACGTGCTGGTATATTATTCACGGCTTCATCGGATTGTCGTATTTAAGACGGCATCCTACACCAAGCGCAAGGTTATGGAGAGCCTCGTTGACGATGTCTGCTGGGTGCTCCACGCGGTAGCCAATCTCGCTGGCAGTGCAAATTTTTATCGAGAAGATTTGTGGAGCCAACGTTATAAATCATGATACGTTGTGGTCTGGAATGAGTAGCGGAAGGTGACTTAGTGGGGCGGCTCTGATAATGGTGAGCGTCGCGGAATTAAGAAGCTTACCTCGTGAGGCATTACCAGTAGAATTGAAAATTCAGCACACGGGCATTCTCGTTCATCGGTAATTCCGGGGGACATGATGCACGTTTCAATCGCGGTTAGTTTGTTCTCCGGTCGGAGAACAAAATGAAAAATCAAATAAATTCGACGCTTCAGATTTTATTAACTCGCTTCGATGGTCAAGTTCTTATCCCCTTTGCGGTTGGTTCGAAATCAGTTGGCATTCCTGAACAAACCGCCAGAAACAAACTTGTAAGTAAGAGTTACCCAATCAAAACGGTCAAGCAGGGCTCACGCCGATTTATTCATGTTGAAGATCTGGCTGCTTATGTGGAGTCACTGCGTGCGCCTTCTCACAAGAAAACTGGTCGCCTGTCAACGCTAAATAGAAATGCCCCCTCGCCTGCAAAGTAGAAATGTCCCCTTTCTCCCTTCGTTACCGATTTTGTTGGATAACGATTTTGCTATCGGTGGCGGACTTGCCGACGAGCATTTTTCTCCAAGGGTGACCCGCTGCTGGTTTATGTCCCTTGCTGTTTTTTGTACAACGCTTTGCGAGCGCTTCTTCTACACGCGTATTGATTGATTTGCCATCCGCTTCCGCTGTTTTTCTTTGTTCTTTTGTGAGTGCCGTATAGGTGTATTTTCGATTTCTCCAGCGCAGCACCCGTGTCCCGTCAAAGTGATCGTGCAGGGTTACTTTGGCACCTCGCATGGCCAATCCGGTTCCGCTGATTTTCACTTGTATCAAATTGCATTCATGCTGGAACGAGAGATTCTTTGACAGCGTTTTGGCGGTCTGCACGGACAGGATATTTGCGAGCTCCTCCGCGCTGCCCGTGTAGGCGATGTGCGCATCGACCGCATCCTTCGGTATCACCGCAAAGCGCCGGTTGAAGCTGGCAACGAAGCCGGGCAACCAATTGTTTGCACTGGCGATGCCAGATATTCCAGCCAGCCTCATTTCCTTGGGCAACCTGTCTTGCAATGTCTGGTTTGCACGTTCCACGCGCCCCTTCGCTTGCGGGCTGTTTGCGTGAATGCACTCGATTCCCAGTTCCCGTGTCGCCCGCCCGAATTGTGTTTCCGCCTCCGGGTCGGCCTCTTTGGCATTGATGCGGAAGATGCTGTGTTTGTCGCTGTAGAGCGCCACAGGTAGCCCGTGCGCCACGATATGGTCATGCAGGGCATGCATGTACCCCAGAGTGGTCTCGGTCGGCTCAAAGCGCAGCTGCAAGAGCTTGCCTGTCGCATCATCGATGAACACCAGTAGCGTACATCGGTCAGCCCGCCCCTCGAACCAATCGTGCGGAGAGCCGTCAATCTGCACCAGTTCGCCAAGCCTGGCACGGCGCTCGCGCATGGGATGCACGCAGATGGACGCACCTTTTCTGGGCTTCCAATAGCCCGCCGCAATCATGATCTGGCGAGTGCTTTCAACCGATAGATGCATATCATGGCGTTCGGCCAATTTCTCTGCCGCGAGTGTAGGCCCAAAATCACGATAGTGTTCGCCGATCAGCTTGATCGCGGTTGCCCTGATTGTTTCGCACACCCGCCGATTCGAGATTCGTCCGCGCTTCTTGCTGATTAGCCCCGGCAAGCCCGAGGTGCGGTAACGCCGCAAGATACGCTTGATTTGACGCACACTGACAGCCAGCATTTTGCCAGCTTCCTTTTGGTCGATTTTACCTGCCGTCAGCAGCTCCATGACCTGCCCCCGTTTTGCTTCTTTTTGACTCATCATCATATCCATTTTAAAGTGTCCGCCGCTATGGTTCTTATCGGGCAATGAGTTTACTCAACGCAAACTCAAGGGGACATTTCTATTTGGGAGAAAGGGGACATTACTACTTGGGGCTAACAGGCTGGGGATGAGGGGTGTCACGGGTTTTTAGAATTGTCCGGTTTTGTAGCACATGAATTGTCCGCTTTTTTGCCGGGCGTGGAAAGCAGCGGAGGGCGTAGCCCGAAGCTGGTTTCCACGCCCGGCGGCGCGCCTGGCGGA
>Ga0315281_10011432_pt1 | contig 12166 bp, 12 predicted proteins | sample YL17G07_0_MG_FD_204540 | JGI IMG/M metagenome (GOLD analysis project Ga0315281, IMG submission 204540) | Sediment microbial communities from Yellowstone Lake, YNP, Wyoming, USA - YL17G07_0 | ecosystem: Environmental > Aquatic > Freshwater > Lake > Sediment | place: USA: Wyoming | collected... | reverse complement strand
TGCCGATGCGATAACCAAACTCATCAGCATGAATTCGGTATTCCCTGCCTGCCAACCCAGAATCGCAAAAGTACCGAAACCGGCCACAGCCATCCCACCGGCAAACCCGTCCATGCCATCCATGAAGTTATAAAGGTTGATCATCCAAACGATAAACATAACGGAAAACATGGCGCCTACAAGATAAGACCAGCGCGATACTTTTCCGAGAAATTCGAGTTCTTGAATAAAGAGCCCGCTATAAATAATCAGAATCGCAGCAATCGCGTGGGCAACAAACCGATAAAATGCTGGCACAGAATGGCGATCGTCCAGAAACGAGATGACAGCAACAATCATTACTCCTGAAGCAAGCCCCACCATACCCTGGACTGAGCGAATGAAAACTATGGCCGGCACACAAACCAGAAGCGTGGCAAGAATTGCAAGTCCACCGCCACGCGGCACGGGCCGATCATGCAGGGATCGTTCATTAGGGTGATCGAGTATGTGGGCGACAGAATCAGGACTACAAAACCGGCGCGTGAGCAAAGCCGACACTATAAATGCAGCCGTCGCAAGAACAGCGATGCCCAGAAAACTCATCCGTTTCTGTTCAATTCAGTGATTATGGCGGGCAGCGATGACTTCAGCGTAAAGGAAGGCTGGTAACCCAGATCGCGAGTAATTTTTGATGAGCTGTAGCATGCAGATCCGATCAATTTGTCGAGCGCAGAGGTATCGAACATAAAGCGCCGTCCTCGCATACGGCCGAAAATATCCCCAAAGCGCGCAGCGATATGCAACATAGGCAACGGAATAGCCCAACGCGGCACGGAGAGCTGCAACGCTTCACGAATCCACTCGTAGATTTGCCGGGTTGAATAAGCTTGGCCATCTGTCACGATATATACCTCGCCCGCAGCCGCAGAACTCGTTGCTGCCAGCAAGGCCGCTTGGACCACATCACGCACATCAACCATGGAGCGCTTGTTGCCTGCTTCCGGCAATGGCGGGAAACGCCCGCAGGCAATCGCTTGAATCATCCGTGGCAAATTACCCTTGCAACCTGGGCCATATACCATTGGCAGCCGGAGAATAGTTGACGACATGCCTTCGTGACCTGCATCAAGAACAAGTTTTTCCGCTTCATATTTGGCCCGGCCGTATGATGTAACAGGTGTAGCATCAGCTGTTTCATCAAGACAGGACTCGCCACCCTCTCCCATCGCCTTCACGCTGCTGACAAGAATGAATCTTCGAACATTGTTTTCGCGCGATTGCTCAATCAATGCACGCGTACCGTCTACTGTCACTCGCCAAAGCATTTCTTCGCTCTTCCCATCGATATCGTCAACTGCATGAGCATATCCACCGAGATGAAACACGGTGTCAATTTTCCTGCAGAGCCCAATCAAAGATGCTGGAGCCGTGAGATCCCCCATGACTGTCTTGCAGCGCGGGTTTTCTGTGGAAGCAATATGGCGGCTCAGGACATTTACAGACGCGCCTTGTTCCCAGAGTGCGTTTACCAAACTGCGTCCAATGAATCCGGTGCCGCCGGTTACCAAAACAGATCTTCCTTGAAGATAGTTTCTCACTCAGGTCATAAATCTGCTTGGTTGAGACGAAAAAACTGGGGGATTCTTGAGAATATCTTTTTGGCAATGAATAGCGGTGTCACCCTGAGTGAATGTCGACGGCAGGCGACATAGGCCTCAATGTTTCCCATCAAAATATGCCGCAAACCACGGGAAGCGCCTCCGCTGCGCATTTTTACTAATACTCGCGGAATATATGCTGAGCTGATTTTCTTTATCGCAAGAAACCGCATGGTGAGCTCGAAGTCAGACTGGTAACGATATGCCAGGTCGTAACCTCCAAACTTGTCGTATACCCATCTTCTGGCATAAAACGTCGGATGCGCCGGCATCCAGCCTTTTTCAAACAACCCATCTCGATATGGTTGTGACTTCCAATAACGCACTACTTTGCAGACATCGATCCTGTCAACGTACACAAGATCACCATAACAGGCATCAACATTCTTATTTTCGATTACGCTGGCTATCTCATCTAAAACCCTGGAATCCGCATAGACATCATCAGAGTTTAGAAAACCGATTATATCGCCAGTAGCCATCGCCAGCCCCTTGTTCATGGCATCATACATGCCGTGATCCGGTTCAGACTTGATGACTGTAATTTGTGATGCATGCTTGTGAATTATTTTCAGTGTGTCATCAGTTGAAGCGCCGTCAATAACTATGTGTTCGATATGCGGATATGATTGCGATGCAACCGACAACAGCGTATCTGCAATTGTCGCGGCGCCATTATTAACGACAGTAATTACCGATATTACAGGTTTCACAAAATCGCTAACCGCCAATAATTATCAAGTTCATGATCAGAGAAATTCTAATTCGTAATTTTCTTGATAATTTCACAAAGATTATAAGAAAAATTTTTCTGTCCCCACATCGCGGTGCGCGCATTACCTTTTGAGATCAAGGATACGCACAAGGCATCATCTCGCCACAGCCTCTCAATACAACTAGCCATTTCATCTACAGAATTGGGATCGAACAAAAGCGCGGCATCGCCAACCTGTTCTGGAATACCATATATGTTGGATACCGCCACAGGACAGCCCAACGCAAACGCTTCAAGAGGGGGAATATTCGTCGGACCAAAAAATGTTGGCATAACCATGGCACGAGCACGACGATAGAATTCAGGCATATCGTTATCAGGAACGTATCCAAAAATCCTTACATGGCTATCAAGCCCAAGCAAGTTCACATGCTTCACAACATCCTCATAGGCATTTTTTCTTGTGCCGACGAGAACCAGGGTTATGTCAGGATATTTTTCTTTTACTCTCGCCAGAGCTGATATTAAGCGAATGTGGTTTTTATGCCGCCAGAATTGTGCTGGGTAAAAGATAAACTTCTCGGGAAGCTGGTACTTGTGAAGAAAATCAGAGGAAATCACAGCCTCCGAAATGTATCTCGGCGGCACATAAGGCAGAACAAAAATCTGTTCCGAGGGAACTTGATATGATTCATGTACCTGCTGCTTTCCTACATCAGAATCAACGAGAATACCCTTTGCCCACGTGCAGATGTTACGAAAAAGGCGTTCACGTAAATAATATCTTCCATTCGCAGACACCTCGGGAAATCTTCTTTCATAGCGGTGCATAAGATCGTGAACTGACGCAAGCGAAGGCACTGGAGCCATATAACCCCATGAATCCTGGGCTGGAAAAATCCAAAGATCACACTGCTCGCGGACAAGTGCTCTAACAATTGGATGAAAATAGGGGGAGATAAGCCGCCACGCGCCTATTGGTAGTCCCGCCACACGCCATAAGTTGGACAGAGAAAATATGCCGCCAATACTTCCGATGTGAATGGACCTAAGCTTGCTAGATTCAAGATATGAATCCCATTGTGGACTTGAGTACGCAACAACAGATGAATACTCACTGTTCGGCAGTGATGCTACTGCATCCAAAACTGCCTGACTATACTGAAACATTCCTCCGCTACCCGGTTCTGAACCAAGAAATACACCGATTTTTTTCAACAGCGCACCACGAAACATACGCCCCAAGTATCAAAACCTGGCCTATTTCCTGTCATCCATTCCAGCGCGTCTATAATCTCAAAATTATTCTGCGCGCAGAACATTTCTATTTCAGGGTAAAAAAAGTACCGCATACGGTGCGTCTCCTTTAGCTCTTCAACCGCTACTTTCTGCTTGTCCTTTATCAAAATAGTGTAATTGACATCAACAAGGTTTTCGTTGGAATGCATGGTCGGCTCTGCGATACGGATAACGCTATACGAATCGTCTTCAAAACGTTTAATGCGGACTTCTGGCCGCGTCGTAAGCACGGCGGGTCCGTACCAGCAATCGAAGATAAATATTCCGCCAGCATTCAAGTGTTGTTTTGCTGTTCGAAATGTCGCTGCCACATCCTCATTCCGCGTCTGATAGCTGACAACATGAAATAATGAGATGGCGCAGTCAAACTTTTTTTCAACACGGGTATTACAGACATCGCCATGGGAGAAACTCAGATTACCAGCTATGTTTGGCGGCAACATTTCGCGTTTCTTTTGCGCCTCCTCAAGCATCTGGCGGCTCATGTCAACTCCGTGCACCACAAAACCCCGCTTGGCTAAATGAAGCGCGTGTCCGCCCGTGCCACAACCTAGTTCAAGAATCGTATGCGCGCCCTGGGTAAATTTTTGGATCAGCCCGAAAACAAAATCAGTTTCGGACAGATAATCCTTATCTCGATAGAGTAAATCGTAATAACATGCATAGCCACCGAACACACTCATTCGAACACCATGCGCATAGCGTCGACAACCTGTTCCATTTGTCTATCGGTCAGAGCCATGCCGCTTGGAATGTAGAAACCGCGACGTGCTATCCGTTCCGCTACCGGATATTCTTCTCCAGCAAACAACCCCATTTTTCTGAAAACGGGTTGCTCATGCATGGGCCAGAAATATGGACGTGTGCCAATACCCAGATTTCCCAGTCTGATCATGGCTTCCTTTGCGTCGAAAGGCACGCTATCGGCCAATACCAAGCCGTATACCCAATAGATGTTGTCCGCAAAATGCTTCTGCGGTAACGGCAGCTGGAGGCCCGGTATTCCGCTCAGTAAGCTGGTATATTGTGCTCCCATCCGACGTTTGATCGCCACAAACTTGCCCAGTTGCTCCAATTGCGCCACGCCAAGCGCAGCCTGCATATTAGTCATTCGGAAATTCCAGCCCAATTCGTCATGCACAAAACGTTGCTCAGGCTTGAAGCAAAGATTGCGCAGAGAGCGGCATTTTTCAGCCAGCGCCGGATCATCTGTCATCATCATTCCGCCCTCTCCTGTGGTGATATGCTTATTAGGATAAAAGCTGAATGTACTGATATCGCCAAAACTACCGCAGGGTTTCCCCTCGTAAGTTTGGCCATGCATCTCGGCAGCATCTTCAATCACTTTCAGGCCGTACCGACGGGCTAGCGCTAGTAGCGGCTTCATGTCTACTGGCAAGCCAAAGATATGCACTACCATAATAGCCTTGGTGCGAGGTGTAATGCGCGCCTCGACTTGTGCGACATCCATATTCCATGTTGCAGGATCACAATCCACCAATACCGGAATTGCACCGGAGCGCACTATGGCCGCAGCACAGGAAATAATAGTAAATGTAGGCATAATGACTTCGTCACCCATGCCGATCCCCAAAGCCGCAACAGAAGCATCAAGCGCCACCGATCCATTAGATACTGCCACGCCGAATTTGCGTCCCACGTGCGCTGCTAACTGTTCCTCAAATTGTCTGATAAACGGGCCTTCAGACGAAATCCAGCCGGTGCGAATGCACTCAACAAGGTATTTTTCTTCATTGCCATCGAGCAAGGGTTCGTTGACGGGGACAAAGGAATTCTGGTTCATGATAGCTTGACAAGACGTATCTGGTCGGCAGAAATGGGGGAGAATCGCACCTTGTCCTCCTCGCCCGCATAGGGTCCCTGCTTAACCTCAATGATCTCACTGGCCTCCAGCATCTCGAAACCATGCCCCCCGAACGCCAGCAATACCACATCGCCCTGCTTCAATATCCGGCTTTCCAGGTAATTCTGATTGTCATCGTAAAAATCCACGCGCACTTTACCGGATCTTATGAACAGTACTTCTTTCGTGAAATGCACCTCGCGCGCCACCGGCTGGTGCACATGGGGCGGGATAACATAGCCTTTGGGGCGATTCATGTAACCGAGTTGCTGAGAGAAGTCGTTAGGAGTAAAGAATTCAATTCCCTCTACTCGATAGCCGGCCCGGAGAATAAATGCTAGGGGTTTTCCTTGATGGATGATTTTCTCGATCATAGCGTTCAGATTTGGCGATAGAAAAATATTTCTAGACGAAAGATGACAACAGCTGCTTCTTTGGTGGGAACAGAGCTTCTTGCTGCCGGAAATCTACAAGCAACACTATTCTTTCTCGATATTTATCCTTAAGAAAATTTCCTCTACGGTGAATTCCTCCAACATTGAACAGAATACCCGTGCCAGCGGGTCCAGTCAGGCTGATGGCTGCACAGGTTTTGCGGAAATTAAAGGCATTGGTAGGGGCAATTCCTGCTCTCTCGATAAAATAATATCGTAAGCTGGCCAAATACTCCCGAATCACGTTACGAGCAGCATAGCGATGAGTTCCAGGAAAATACATAAACGCACCATTGTTTTCGTCTATATCATTCAAATAAACGAATAATTTGTGACTTGGATAAAAAACGTCACAGTGTGGCACATCTTGCTTGTCGAACTGAAACATATACCGGTCACCCACGTAAGATTTATAGTGAAGAATTGAAACAAAAGGAATGACTTTAAGCCGGGAGTCAGCGATATCCCTGTACAGCGTCTCAACATTCAGTGACTTAAAGATTAAATTATAGAAATTCGTGAAATCCTCTTCTTCAAAACTCATTTTTTCGTATGAATTTTGAAAAACAATCAGCTCCGAAAAGTCTTCGAAATAATTAAGCGACAGGTGCTTGTATTTCTCATAAAACTGCATCAAAAAATTAAGACTATCAATATCCAATATTCCATCAATTTTCTGCACGCCATTAACCCGCAGCTCCATAAGGTGGTCTTTTTTCTCCACGGGGATAGGCCGAAAAATATTATGGACAATGTATCGAAGGCACTGTACTCCAAGAACATTTAAGATAATTCCGCCTGCATACTTGCGTGGCGCATGCAGCCAGAACATTTTATTTCTGATAATCCGGTAAGGATGACCTGCGAGGAACTGCCGTTTTGCTGCATTATTGGCCACGTTCGATTGATGCCAATCATGCATGGAAGGGAAAATCAAACGGATAAAGCTGCTCTTGCTGATCTCATTAACCAGAAGTCTACCCATCTTGATGATTTTCTGTTTCATCAAGTTTTCAACTTTATTCGCAACTCATCACAGCTCAAGAATTTGGTTCGCAATTGGGTCCAGATATTTCCTGGGAAGAAGTAATTCGAATTTCGTGAATTCCTGCCCCATTCGGTCAACAATATAGGAGACTGCCAAGCCATGACTATATTCAATGCCGAATCTATCGAGAGCTGATCTGGCAAGTGGCGTGATATCGCCCTTTAAATAGTTTACGATTGTCACATACCACGGCTTACCTGACTCAGACCATTCCATTTCCAGTAAAAAGTATAAAGCATCGAAATCCTGAATACCCCGAAACCGCACACAATCCAGATCTATGATCTTGGGTTTTCCGTGGATGTCTGTCAGGATATTTCGCGAATGAAAGTCGCCATGCGCAAATCCCGTGCGATACTTTCCACTTTCCAGAAACGTGCTGACGATCTTCTGAATCCTATGGCCGACTGATTCCCCATAGATAGTTGCGAAAAGCTTTAATCCAGCCTGTATTTCATCTGAGTTCGATATCTTTAGCTTCCCTGAAGAACCTCCACAGCTGAGAAACTTCTTGTATATCCCTGATGCAATCTCAAGACTGCATTCAATGTGGACTGGCTTATAGAAATCCATTGACAAATAGGAAAAAAAGAATTTTCTCTGTATAAAATAGTTTGGCAAGTACTCTACCAGGCAGAGGTAATCACTCCGTATTTTTTTGTAATTACTAAATTCATGCGCAATCGCGCTTTTTTTGTATAATGAAACTTTATACAACTTCTGTTGATCCACAATTATGGTGGAATTGAACGCTGATATTGTTAAAAAATGTTTTCTCAACCCTGCATGATTGCGCAAATAGGGAACCACAAGAAATCGGACATACAATCTATGCATTCCACTCAACAATATCCTGCGCGCAACATGATAGATGCGCTTGGGAAGATCGAGATGAAATTGAATTCCGCGTCTTAGACTTAGCGTTCTCAATTTACTCGGCGACGCCCTGAACGAATTCCCAGAGTTTCAGTTTTCTTGGATCAGTGAACCGTATGTTTTCCGTTATCAAGCGATAAGCATTTGTTAGATCTCTCGGGACACCGCTACCCCATACATTCGCGAGCACCTCGGATGTGATTATCGGATTATGCCAGTCAAATTGCTGATTCCATATGGAATATACTTCAAGGGCCGCCCTTATCTGATCATCGGATAATCGGCCGACATCGTGAATATTTAACAGACGCTCCTCGTAATCCTCAATCGAGTCAGGCTCAATGGTAAATCCAAAACCCGAATAAAACGGCTGGCCCGCCAATACAGCAGGAATACCGAGACAAGAATATTCCAGACCTGCGGTGCCATGGACAGTCACCAACGCGTCAGCGCATAGACTTAATGATTTAGTATTCAGATCCGCCGGACAAATATGGATATTGTTAGACTTGATATCCGCTACCATTTTTTCAACGAGGCCATTCTCGCCATAAATCACACTAGAAGGATGAGGTTTGATAACCCACTGCACGTTCTTGGATTTCGCACAAACATTTAATGTTGACGCCAGCCACTGGAAATAATCAGCGTGGAGCATTGCGCTACTGAGATGTGGGGCGTCTGAAAATACATGCGCTAAGATGAAAACGATTTTTTCAGCACAATTGAGCCCGAGCGCCTGTCCCAGATCAGCTCTCGTATAGACTCTTCCGCAATAGGCTTTTTTGGCGTCGATTTGCCCGATCTCAGAATCAAGTCTCTGGCGCAACGATTCCTTGGCCTCTACGCAAAGGTGATCCAATCTGGCCTGGCAATTATTTATGCCGGCCAAAATAGAGTTTTTGATGCCATCATGGTAGGTGGGCAAAAAATCATTCGATATCTTGTTATAGAAAGACATCTGAATATCTGAGGTTTCTATCACCTTGACGCCGCACATCAGTGCCACGCGGCACAGAAGCCCATATTCCGAATAAGCCGTGTGTGTGGATATGTAATAGACGTAAGAGCGATTTTTGAAAAATGACCGGTATTGAAAGTAAAAAAATAAGCTCTTTGCAATAGCCTTCATGACATCCCAATCTATTCTAAAGATGGTTCTGCTTTTCTTATCCCTTATCACGTCATCGTAAATCAGATCACCAACCTTGATACCATCGAACCTTATTTTCAGAATGTCCTCTGGAGATCTCAGCTTCAGCACATACGCAATAGCGCGGATGCGCGAGAGTACAAAAAATACAAAGTTGGATAAAAAAAAATAACTGTCGAGATACACCCAATTATTGATTCCAAAAGATGCATAAACCTTCTTGGCCAAAACCCACTGGTGACTAAAACCATTAAACACAACATCGACGTCCATGCCCGTCTTTTCCTGAATAGCGCGTGCTGCCACCGCTGTTCGCAGCAGATAATTGGGGCCGTATTGAGACAAATGACCTTCGATTAACACTCCCTTTCTGTGGCAGTCGTGCATGGGCCAGTGTGTCTTATTGATAGCAATAAATTCCGATACTGACTTGTCCAGATCTTTCGCTATCTTTGGTGCGCCTACTTTCGTAAGAAAGAATACTTCTTTTGCAAGTGCCCAGAAGTAACGAACGATTGCTCGCATCATCAATACCAATTATTTCTCTGAACGCAGCTCTTCCCTGAAACACCCGAGCAACACATGGTCCATGTACTCACACGAAATCAGGAGCTTCTTCCGCAGGCGTCCCTCTTCAAGGAACCCGATTTTGTGGAATGCTTTTATAACTCCTTTATTGGCAGACACCGCGCCAGCGGTCAACTTTCTAGCACCTAAGACATTAAACGCATAGTCACATATGGCGTAAAGCGCATCAGTCGCCATGCCTTTACCCCAATATTCCCGATTACCAATCATGATCCCGATATCTGCCATGCGCACACTTAAACCAGCCTCATTGAGATAATTGATTTTTGCTGTACCAATAAAGACATCGTCTCCAGAGTGGTGCATCGCAAAGAAAGAGCAATACTTGCTCCGCCACAGATCTTCAACGTATTCACGAACTTTTTCGAATTGAATTGGCTTGAGGTACTCGTCACGACCAATGTATCGCATCACCTCGTAGTCAGTAAGCCACGCATAGTAAGCTGGATCGACCAAGTGCCTGTCCTCAAAAGGCGTGAGGTAAACATTTTTACCTTCAATTCTCAACACAGACCGTTCATCACTTATTTAAACAGTCTTTGCATGAATGAATCGGACAAGAACGTACAAGCAAACGCGATTCTGACAATAAGCAATTGTATTTCATGCTCAGCAAACACTATTAGCGCTTGGCTAAATTGTTTATGTTGCGAGGTCACAGAATTTTCCATTTAGAACACTCTTATGCGCCAATCAGATAATGATACACCGCTATCAACCATCTGCTTTCTTGCCTCATATAATCCATCAGACATAAAGTTAAAGAGATGTGCTGTAGATACAGCGGAAACCCCAGCCGTATTTATTCCTTCAATTAGATGAGCATGATTATCCGCGCCACCTGAGGCAATAATAGGCACACTACAGATCTCAGCGCCTAAGCGCAGAGCATCAAGATCAAAACCATTACCCGTACCATCGTTGTTTATTGATGTCAGGTAAATTTCGCCAGCGCCTAGAGATTGCACGTGCAGCATAGCATCTGCCAGATCCATTGCTACATCTTCTGTTCCGTTTTTAACAAATACACGACGAGATAGATCCTCCATGAGCCTGTAATCGATAGAGGCAATTATTGACTGCGAACCGAAAAGATCAACAAGTTCTTTCACAAAATCGGGCTTACTGAAGAACATCGTATTTAGCACTAGCTTATCAACGCCAGCTTGGAAAAGCTGGAATGCATGCTCCAAGGTTTGGATGCCGCCACCAGCAGCAATCGGCATAAAACAATTTTTTCCTAATTGTTCAATCTGCATGGAGAATGCGGCATGATCGCGCGTTTCCCGCGAAACATCGAGTATCACAAGCTCATCAATGGAACGAGCGATGGAATCTAGCTCATAATTCTCTTTTACCCAGGAGAGATCACCGACACGTTGTAAACGAAAGTTCCTGCTTAAGTGATAATGTCCGTCACCATATAGCAGGGTAAATATAATCCTGTTTTTTAACATTGATATTTCATTCTACAGCTAAAAATTTCTAATGAAATTTAGCAGCAGTTGAAGGCCATTGCTCTGGCTCTTTTCCGGGTGGAACTGAACGCCGACAATATTCTCATGGCGGACAGCGCAAACGATATCGCTTCCATAATCGCAGACGCCGATTACATCTTCCTGCCTCTTGGCAACAAAGTGATACGAGTGCAAGAAATAGAAATCACATTCATCTCCGAGACCAACTATAAGGCCGTCATGATTTCCACTGAAGCGTGCCGTATTGAAGCCGATATGCGGTACTTTCACATTTTCACGTTGACTTATCCGAATGACATGGCCAGGAATCCAGCCCAAGCCATTGGTAACCCCTCCTTCCTCGCCTTGATCAGACAAGAGCTGCATACCGAGGCAAATACCCAAGAATGGCACGCCTCGATGAAGCACTGCTACTTCAAGTGCCTGCCGCATGCCACTCTTTTCAATATTACTCATCGCTTTAGCATAGGAGCCAACGCCAGGCAAAATAAGTCGATCACTAGCTGCAATAACCTCAGGATCACTGACGATGCGGCACTCAGTATCAAGATGAATCAGCGCATTCTGCAAGGAGCGTAAATTGCCCATGCCATAATTTATGACTGTAACCATGGCTATTCCGGGTATCTCACATTCAGGTCTTTCTCAAAGAGACGATAATTTCAGTGCCGATACCCTGCCGCAGCAAATTTCTGCGCATGCCTTCTCCTTCAGCTGTATCGAAGAGCGCGCGCAGAACATCTGACGTAGCGCGCATCTGGAATGAAGGGCATGTTTTTGAGCCATACTCATACCACATCAAGGAGTCATCAAGAAAGTCGGAACAGGATCTGGATTGCAGGTATTCCCATTGGGGAGATTCTTCGAAGTAACGACGCAGCCACCGCTCACCAAAAACCAGGTAGTGAAAGGGAGGGCAGACACCAAAGAAATCGAAACTACGACATAAAGGGGAATCGAAATCCGGCGTACTGAACACAAAGAAACCCCCCGGCACTAGGGCGCGGTGGATGTTATCCAGCACAGGCGACATCAAATGGTAGGGAATATGTTCGATTACCTCCCAAGCTG
>Ga0315281_10011429_pt1 | contig 12168 bp, 8 predicted proteins | sample YL17G07_0_MG_FD_204540 | JGI IMG/M metagenome (GOLD analysis project Ga0315281, IMG submission 204540) | Sediment microbial communities from Yellowstone Lake, YNP, Wyoming, USA - YL17G07_0 | ecosystem: Environmental > Aquatic > Freshwater > Lake > Sediment | place: USA: Wyoming | collected... | reverse complement strand
TTTTGGCGCTGGCGGCATTTTGGTGCTTGCCGGCGCGGGTGCGGCAGCCCAAATGTCGATCTTCAGCTCCGCATTGGAGTCACCGCTCTCGGGGGTTGGGTCCAGCGACGCCCTGCCGATCCTGGTACTCGCAGACGTGGGTTCCTATGATGAGCCGTACGCGCCAGACGGCAACCTCGATCTGATCACCGCCGACCAGTCGGGCTTCGCCAGGGTGTATTTCGCCAATGGCGACGGCACGTTCGGAAACAACTTCTCCATCTCGCTGGGCAGGACGCCGACTGCCCTCGCGCTCGGAGATTTCGATGGTGATCAGGTTCCGGACTTGGCGATTACGGACACGTCGGGGAATGTCGTGTTGCTGCACGGGAACGTTGACCCCAACACCCAGAAGGGTGACGGGACCTTCAGCCGGATGGGACCAGCCGTGCCTGCGGGCGCGGCGCCTGTGGCGTTGGCCGCCGTCGACGTCAATAACGATACCAACCTCGACCTTGTAATCGTGAACAGCAGTGAGTCCACCGGCGGTGTCACCGTGCTGCTCGGGCAAGGTGATGGCACCTTCATCGGTCATTGTTCCTTGTCGATCAACACCCAGTGCGCCACAAATGAGAATTGTCCGGGTAGTGAGACATGCACGCTAGGGAGGTCGTTCGATTTGCCCCCCGGTGGTTCGGCCATTGGTGTTGGCGATTTCGGTAACGGCAACGTGGACCTCGCAATCGCCAACGGCAACACCAACTCGGTCTTCATCTTTCAGAACGACGGGACCGGGAACTTCAGCGTCCTGCAGGAAATCCATGAGGATCCAAATGGCCGGCAACCGGTCGCCATCGCGGTCGGCTACGTGAACAACGACGCGCGTCTCGACCTCGTTGTTGCCAACCAGGCTACCGACAACATTGGCGTCTTACTCGGACAGACCGACGGCACGTTTCGGCTGCAAGGCGTCTTCGAGTCGGGGACGGCGAACGGCAGCCCCAACGGCGTGGCGTTGCTTGATGCGAACGGTGATGGCAAGTTGGACGTCGCCGTCTCCAACAAATTGAGCTTCGACGTGAGCGTGCTGCTCGGCGACGGCACGGGTAACTTTGGTGCGCCGCGGGCATTCGTCACAGACCAGGAGCCGTTGACGGTTGCGGCGCGCGATCTCAATGGCGACGAGATTCCGGACCTGGTGGCGCTGAATCGTGACAACACCATGGCGGATGCAGTCGTGCTGCTCGGGCAAGGTGATGGCACCTTCATCGGGGTCGAGGATGTAATCGTAGACCCGACGCCGAACGCCGTGATCGCGGGAGATACCGACAACGACGGCCTGGCGGACCTTATCGTTTCCCGCTCTCTCAGCGTCTGCTCCAACGAGGCCACCAAGTCGTGCAGCACAAACAGCGATTGCGGTGGGAGCAACACCTGCCAGTCCAACGGCAGGCTGCTCGTGCGCCGATCACTGCCCAATGGCGGTTTCGCTGCGCCTCTGGCCCTGCAATTCCCCGGCGATGCATTTGCGATCGGGTCTGGCGACTTCAACGCCGATGGCCGCTTGGACATCGTGGCCTTGAACAAGTCGACCTCTAACGTGTCGATGTTTCTCGGCCAGAGGGACGGGTTTCCAAGCACGCCACAGAATTACCTGGTCGCCGGTGGTGTCGCCCTGGCGGTCGGTGACTGGGACCGGAATGGGCGCGCGGATCTGGCTGTCGCCAGCCAGGGCGACGGGTCCTCGGGCGCGATCAACATCCTCCTCAGCAACGCTGATGGCAGCCTGCAGCCGCCCGCGTTTATACCGCTGAGTATCAACCCCCTGGCAATCGATTGGGGGGATTTCAACAAGGACGGGAAGCTCGATTTGGCGGTCGTGAGCAATCCATCGAAGGTGACGATCGCACTTGGTAAGGGCGACGGCACCTTTCTTCAGCCGCCGACCGACGTCTCCGCGTCCATTGGGGGTAACGGTGCAAGAACGCTGGCGGTCGCCGACTTCGACGGTGATGGCTTCGACGATATCGCTGCCTTGCTCGCGCCACCAGATAACAAGGTGGTAGTCCTCTATGGAAGTGGGGGTATGAACTTTACTGCGGGCGGCCCGTTGACGTTTTCTGGGAATAACGTGTGGGATCTGGCCGCGCGCGATATCAGTGGGGATTTGCTTCCTGATCTGGTCGTGTCGGTCCAGGGTGTCGGTGTCAACGCCGTCTTTGGTTTAGTGAGTCGCGGCGCCTCGAGAGGGTTCGAAACGGTGGCAAACGTACCTGTGAACCGAAGCCCGACAAGCATCATTGCGGCCGATTTCGATGGCGACGGCCGCTACGACGTTGCCACGACGGCTAGCAACATCGCCGGGACGGTTTCCGTGCTGACCAACATCGGTGCCACGCCCATCATCCGCGGTGACGCCAACGGTGACGGCAAGGTGACCGCCGCCGATCTGCTGGCGGCGGCGCGCAAGCTGCGCGACGGCGCTGCGACCCGTGTCGAGCAAGCGGGGAATGGTTTGTATCGAGCGGCGCCGGGCGCCGATGCGAATGGCGATGGTCTCGTGACTGCCCAGGATGTGCAAGCTCTGGTACACCGGTTATTCCCGAGGATTTGACATGGCGACTGAAGCGCAGCTGCAGGAAGACCTGAAAGGCGCCATGAAGGCGCGCGACATGGACACGGTTTACGTGGTCCGTGGTCTGATTGCGGTGATCAAAAACCTGAAGGTGGAGAAACAGATCGCGCAGTTGGCCGAGGCGGACATCGCCGGTCTGGTGCGGAAGGAGATCAACAAACGGACGGAAGCGGCCGGCTTCGCGCGTCAGGCCAATCGCGCTGAGCTTGTCGAAAAGAATGAGCGCGAGAAACAGCTTCTAGAGAAATACCTCCCCGAGCAGCTCAGCGCCGAAGCTTTGCAGGCGGCCATCAAGGAGATTTCCACCGAGCTGGGGACGACGCAGATCGGTCCGATCATGGCAAAGCTGCGCGAGCGCCATGCCGGCCAATTCGACGGCAAGCTCGCCAGCGAGCTGATCCGTAAGCTCCCGTAGCCTTCGAGTCGGCTTTCTCTTGCTCAGCCGGGAGATTCTTCCCCGCGGCGCCAGGAAACCATCTGCACGCGCGATCTCGCGTCAAGCGGGAATCGGTGGTACGGTACCCCCTTAGTAGGTGCCCTGGCATGGCGGCGCACGCGATCACTTCCGGGACGATCAGCTTCGGGCTGGTGACCGTGCCGGTCAAGCTCTACGCCCCGACGCGGCCGCAAAACGTCTCCTTCAACCTGCTGCACGACAAAGACAAGTCGCGCCTGCGACAGCAATACATCTGTTCCACCTGCGGTGAGACCGTTGACCGGGAGCATATGGTCCGCGGTTACAAGTACGCCAAGAACCAGTACGTCGTGCTGAGCGAAGAGGAACTGCGCGGCCTTGAGCAAACGACCGACCACACCATCGACATCCAGGAGTTTGTCCCCATTGCCACGGTCGACCCCGTCTACTTCGAGAAATCGTATTTGCTCGGGCCCGACAAGGGCGGCCACAAGGCCTACCGGCTGTTATGCGGCGCCATGAAGTAAGCGGGGATGGGGGCCGTCGCGATGTTCGCCACGCGCGGCAGACAGCAGATGGTGCTGCTGCGGCAGTCGCGGGACGGGCTGATGCTGCATGGCCTGTATTACGCCGACGAGGTCCGCGGCTTAGAGGACATCGACTTGGGTGAAGCCGTCACGCTACGTCCGAACGAGCTCGAGTTGGCGGTGCAGCTCATCAAGCAGCTCGCCACGGAATCGTTTGAACCTGGCAAGTACGAAGATGGGTACCGCAAGAAGGTGCTCGAAGTGGTGCAACAGAAAGTGGCCGGCGAGGAGGTCGTAGTCGGAGCGGCACCACCGCCGCGGGCACAAGTCATCGACATCATGGAAGCGCTGAAGGCTAGCCTGGCAGAGCGCCGGCCTCCAGCAGCCGCCGCCGCGGGCGCGCGCAAACCGGCGCAAGCGAAATCCAGGCCGGCGGCAGCACGAAAATCCACCAGAGCGAAGTGAACGGCCGGTTGGGGTGTAGGGGGGCTGGAGGGGGTTCAGGGTTGCGGACGTACACAAAACACACGGCCGCGCCGCGTATATCGAGAGCCGCCACCCGAGTTTTCAGCACTGCGGATGTGGCGCGCATTCTCGGCACCACGCCCGCGCGTGTGCGCTCCATGGTGCGTGCCGGACTCGGCGAGCCGCTGCTGCGCGGACACGCATTCGAGTTCAAGTTTCAGGATCTTGTTCTGCTGCGCACCGCTTACGGTCTGCTAAAGGCTGAGGTGCCACCGCGGCGCGTGCGTCTGGCGCTCACACACCTGTCACGGGAGCTGCCACCGGACAGGCCGCTTTCCGGCGTGCGCATTTACGCCTATGGACGGCAGGTGGTGGCCAGCGATGGACGGGGGGTGTGGCGGCCCGACAGCGGCCAACTGGTGTTCAGCTTCGAAATCGACGATCTCGCTCGCCGGGCCGGGGTCGTTGTTCCGGTGCAACGCCGGCGCAAGCGGGCAACTGCGCCTGCGAATCAAAAGCAGGAGGCCGCCGCCTGGTTCGAGCGCGGCTTGGCGCTGGAACAGGATGACGTTGCGGCCGCAAGCACCGCGTACCGGCGCGCCTTGGAGTGCGATCCGCGACTGAGTGACGCGTACATCAATTTGGGACGGCTGACACATGAAGCCGGCAACATCGGTGAAGCGGCGCGTCTGTATCATTTGGCGCTCGAGTCCTCCCCGAGCGACGCTATCGCGCACTACGACTTGGCGCTGGCGTTGGAGGACCTGCACAACGGTAGCGCGGCGGTACTTCACTACGAGCGTGCGATCGCCATCGATCCTGAGTTCGCCGACGCCCACTTCAACCTCGGTCGCCTGCTGGAGCGCCTTGGCCGCCGTACCCAGGCGCTGCGGCATCTGCTGGCCTACAAGAGACTCATCAACGGCGCATAGCTCTCGAACCAGCAACGCGCCCCCGCTACACTGAAAGTATGCCCATAAGTATCGGCCGGCGCCGGTGGCGTACGGCGGCGTGCGTAGTGTCGACATCTCTGCTGCTGCTCGCCGCCGTCACCATTGCGCTCCACGGCCCCCTGGCTCAGCACAAACAGGAAGGTGTGGCGATGTCGGAATACGAAGGCCAGGTTAATGCCCCGGATTTTCCACCGGGGCTGCAGTGGCTCAATGCGGAACGGCCGCTGTCTTTGCGCGAGCTGCGCGGAAAGATCGTGCTCCTGGATTTCTGGACCTACTGTTGCATCAACTGCATGCACATCATCCCCGACCTCAAGCGCCTGGAGAAGAAGTACGCCAACGAAATAGTGGTGATCGGCGTCCACTCGGCGAAGTTCACCGCTGAGCGGGATACGGACAACATACGTCAAGCTATTCTGCGCTACGGCATCGAGCACCCCGTGGTGAACGACCGCGACCTGGAGGTCTGGCGACAGTACGGCGTGAATGCCTGGCCGACGGTGATGCTGATCGATCCCGCCGGCAAGCTGGTCGGCTCCCTCTCCGGCGAGGGCGTCTATGATCCGTTCGATGCGCTCATCGCCAAGGTGATTGCGGCATTCGATGCGAAGGGGCAGATCGATCGGCGTCCCTTGGAGCTGAAACTGGAACGGCAGCGTGTACCGGAGTCGTTGCTGGCATTCCCAGGTAAGGTGCTCGCGGACGATGCCTCCAAGCGACTCTTCGTCGCCGATTCGAACCACGACCGCATCGTGGTGCTGAGCCTGCCGAACGCAACTGTAAAGGACGTTATCGGCAGCGGCGAAGAGGGAATGCAGGACGGCGGCTTCGAGCAGGCGACGTTCAATCACCCGCAGGGAATGGCCCTCGATGGCAATCTCCTCTACGTTGCCGATACCGAAAACCACGCCATCCGGCGTGTCGATCTGGCGGCGCGCGCCGTTGCAACCGTGGCGGGAACCGGTGAGCAAGCCCGTGAGTTAAACCGCGGCGGCCCGGGCCGGTCGACGCCGCTGAGCTCGCCCTGGGATTTGGTGGCGCATGGCGGCGCGCTCTACATTGCCATGGCCGGATCGCACCAGATCTGGCGCATGGATCTCAAGACCAACGCCGTGAGCCCGTACGCCGGCAGCGGCTTCGAGGGCCGGACCGACGGGCCCCTGACCACGGCGGCGTTGGCGCAGCCGTCGGGCATCACCACTGATGGTGAAATTCTATACGTTGCGGATAGTGAGGTCAGCGCTGTTCGGGCGATAGCCCTCGATCCCGCCGGCCGGGTCGAAACGCTCATCGGTGAGGACCTGTTCGAGTTCGGCGACCGCGACGGTGATCGCAGCGTCGCTCGGCTGCAGCATCCGCTCGGGGTTGCCTACCATGATGGCGCGCTCTACGTCGCCGACACATACAACAACAAAATCAAGCGCATCTCGTTGCGCGATCGCGTCGCCACGACCTTTGTCGGAACCGGCGGCGCAGGCCTTCGTGACGGTGATGCCGCCGCTTTCAATGAGCCCGGCGGGCTGAGTATCGCGGCTGGCAACCTCTACATCGCCGACACCGACAATCACGCCATCCGGGTGGTCGACTTGCGCAGCAAGGCGGTCGAGACATTGCAGATCCAAGGCATCGAGCGGCTTGCCCCGCGGACTTCCGCGGCGCACCGGGGCGGGGATACCGTCGAGCTACGCGTCCAATCGGTGGAACCGGGCGAGGCAACCCTGACCCTCGGGATCGAGCTGCCGCCCGGCTACAAGCTGAACGCGCAGGCGCCGTCCGTCGTCACGATCGACACGGCCGCGCCGCAGTTGGTCAGCTTCAACGACGGCGGGCCGGAGCAAAGCTTCCGCCACCCGCAATTCCCGATCAGCATTCCGCTGACGCTCCGGGAAGGGCAGGCCAACATTCGAGCGCACTACGTGGTGTACTACTGCGACGCAGACAAAGAGCGCCTCTGTTACTTCAAGCAGGCGAAACTGAACCTGCCGCTTGAGGTGCGTAAAGGCGCCGGCACGCGGCGGCTCGAAGCCGGCTATCGGTTGCCAACCCCGTCGGCCTGAGCCGCTGATGCACTCGGAGAAAAGCCTTGAAGATCAAGCATCGAATCCGTTCACCCCGAGAACCCGACCGGCGCAGCGCGAGTCTGATGGGCCAATGAACCCCCTCCTTACCAAGGAGGGGGCGAGGGGGAGGTTGCTGGCGCGCCATTACAAAACCTCCCCTGACCCCTCCTTCGTAAGGAGGGGAACCCTCGACGAACGGTTCATTGGTAATAGCCGCCATTTTTGCCGATCGTCCCGAGTGGCGGCCCTTTGTAGGCGCGTATCGAGGGATTGGCGGCGTATTGAGGGGCGTCTCGTGCGGTTAACTGCAAAACTGAAATGATGTATGCAGGTGCAGCGAGAAGTCACTCGGGCTACCGTCGGTGCTCGCGGTCACCGTCGAAGAAAGTAGCAAGGAGGGAGTCGTGAGTGGGGTGGACAAATCACTCGAGCAGCTGAGCATCAACACTATTCGCACGCTGGCAATGGACGCGGTCGAGAAGGCCAACTCCGGCCACCCGGGCCTGCCCATGGGCGCCGCGCCCATGGCTTACGTCTTGTGGCAGCGCCATCTGCGTCACAACCCGGCGGATCCCCTGTGGCCGGACCGCGATCGCTTCGTGCTCTCAGCCGGTCATGGCAGCATGCTGCTGTATGTGCTCTTACACCTCACCGGCTATCCCATCAGCATGGACGACCTCAAGTCGTTTCGGCAGTGGGGCAGCCACACGCCGGGCCACCCCGAGGCGCTTCCGCAGCGCGGCATCGAGGCGACTACTGGGCCGCTGGGTCAAGGCGCGGGCAATGCCGTCGGCATGGCGATCGCGGAGCGCATGCTGGCGCATCGTTTCAACCGTCCCGGGCACACGATCGTGGATCACCGCACCTACGCCCTGGTCTCCGACGGCGATTTGATGGAGGGGGTCTCAGGGGAAGCTGGTTCGCTCGCCGGACATCTGAAACTCGGGAAACTGGCCTATCTCTACGACTGCAACCACGTGTCCCTCGACGGGCCGACATCGCTGGCGTTTTCGACGGAAGACGTCGGCGCCCGATACGAAGCCTACGGCTGGCAAGTCCTGCACGTGAAGGACGGCAACACCGATACCGCTGCGATCGACGCCGCGCTGTCGCAAGCCGAGGATGAGACCGCGCGGCCGTCACTCATTGTGATCGACACCACCATCGGCTACGGAGCGCCGAACAAGCAAGGCACGTCGGCGGCGCACGGTAGCCCGCTCGGGGCCGACGAGGTGAAGCTGACGAAGCAAGCGCTCGGCTGGGATCCTGAGAAGTCTTTCTATGTCCCCGATGAGGTTCTCGCGCACTTACGGTTGGCCGTCGACCGCGGCGCCAGCGCGCAGGCGGACTGGCAACGGCGGTTCGAGGCGTACGCTCGGGAAAATCCCGATCTGGCGGCGGAATGGCAGCACACGATGCGCGGCGAGCTGCCGCAGGGATGGGATGCCGAACTGCCGACCTTCGCGGCGGGCGAATCACTGGCGACGCGCCAGGCCGGCGGTAAAGCCGTGAACGCCATAGCCCTGCGCGTCCCGGCGCTCATCGGTGGTGATGCCGATCTGTCGGTGTCGACCAGCACGGCGCTGAAAGACGCCGGCTCCTTCGACGGGCAGAGCGGGGCCGGGCGCAACCTCCACTTCGGAGTGCGCGAGCATGCCATGGGCGCCATCGCCAACGGCATCGCGTACCACGGCGGCCTGCGGCCGTTTGTCGCGACGTTCTTCTGCTTCTCGGATTATATGCGACCGTCGGTGCGACTGGCGGCGCTGAGCCAGCTGCCGGTGATCTACGTGTGGACGCATGATTCAATCGCTGTCGGTGAGGACGGGCCGACGCACCAGCCGATCGAACACCTGATGTCCCTGCGCGCCATGCCGAACCTCTCGGTGGTACGTCCGTGCGACGCCAATGAGACGGCAGAGGCGTGGCGCTGGGCCATGGCACACCGTCACGGTCCGGTCGCGATGGTCCTGACGCGACAGAAACTGCCGGTGCTCGACCGCACTCGGCTGGGCGCGGCGGCGGGACTGGCGCACGGGGCCTACGTGCTCGCCGACGCGGGCGCTGGAGCACCGCAGGCGATCGTCATCGCCACCGGCTCCGAGGTGCACGTTGCCCTGGCGGCGCGTGAGCAACTGGCGAAAGACGGTATCCACGCGCGCGTGGTGTCGATGCCGTGCTGGGAGATCTTCGCGGAGCAGAGCGCGGAGTATCAGGAATCGGTGCTGCCGGCCTCGGTCACGGCCCGGGTTTCGGTGGAGGCCGGCGCGACCTTCGGGTGGTGCCGTTGGATCGGAGACCAAGGCGTCGCCATCGGTATCGACCGGTTCGGCGCGTCAGCGCCCGGCGACGTCAGCATGGAGAAGTTCGGTTTGACGCCAGAGCACGTGGCGGGCACGGTGCGCAAGTTGGTGCGCCGGTGAGCGCGCCGTTAGGACGTCCCTGTGGCGGTCTACAACCTTGGGCGAGCCTAGGGATCAGATCAAAAAGGCGATCTGAGCCTCTAGACTGTCGACTGTTGACCGTAGACCGGCTGGGGGAGTAGGCAGATCATATGCGCGCAGTGCAGATGACGCGGATCGGGGGGCCGGAGGTTTTACGGGTCGTCGAGGTGCCGGAGCCGCAGGCCGAGGCGGGCTTCGTGCGCGTGCGCAACCGCGCCATCGCGGTCAACTTCCACGACATCAACACGCGGCGCGGCGACGAGCCCGATGTTGAGCTACCGGCGATTCTCGGTACCGACTTCGCCGGAGTCGTCGATGCGGTGGGTGAGGGCGTCGAACACATTAAGGTTGGGGATCGAGTTCTCGGCATCAACATGGGCGGCGCCTATGCCGAGGCTGCACTGGCCATGGCTGCGGTGGTCGTTCCCATCCCGGCAGGGCTGTCGTTCGAGCAGGCGGCCGCCTGTCCGGTTCCGGGGCTGACGGCATATTTTCTCACGCATCAGGTCGTCCCGGTCACCTCCGGGATGACGGTGGTGGCCCACGCCGCTGCCGGTAGCGTCGGCTGCTTCATGGGTGGACTGCTGCAGCAACTCGGGGCCACCAGCATCGGCCTGGTGAGTTCGGACGAGAAGGCCGACGTGGCGCGGCGCGCCGGGTACACCCACGTGGTCAACTATCGTAAGGAGGATCCGGTCGCGCGCGTGCGCCAACTCACGGGTGGTGATGGCGCCTATGTAGTGTACGACTCCGTGGCCGGGCCGCAGTTCCAGCGCAGCTTCGACATGACGGCGATCGACGGCATCGTGATCCTGTTTGGCCACGCCGCCGGCGATCCGCCACCCGAGTCGCTGAAGTACTGGCTCAGGTCGCGCCGCAACCTCGGCCTGCGCACCTATTTCCTCGGTGCCACGATGCAGGCACACCTCGAGATGATCCCCGCCGCCTATGATCACCTGTTCCAGGGTCTCATGTCGGGCGCGATCTATCTGCCGATCGAAACCATGCCGCTGGTCGACGCGGCCAAAGCCCACGCCCGCATCGAGCAGCAGCAAACGGCAGGCAAGATCATCCTGATACCGTGAAGGGAATACAAGGTCGGCAGGCGCCGCCTAGCCGGATGCACTTGCCAGCCCTTCTACAACGATGAGGGTGCCCGGCGTTGATCGGAGGCGCAGCGGTAACACGGCCTGGTACTCGGGTGAGTCGTACCACGCGCGGAAGGCCTCGTGCGACGAGAACTCGATGATCACGGTGCGCAGGTGATCGATCTCGCCTTCCACGACGTCAGGTGATTCATCGAACGCCACCAGCCGGCCTCCGCTTGCCTCAATGGTGGGCAGAACCTTGGCGCCGTACTCATCGAGCATCCTGCGGTCCTCGATTCGTCCCTGAGCAATGACGTATACCGACATTCCCTCCTCCTTTCCGGTGAGGCCGCACGCGCTGCGTCACGACGCGTGGCAATATGCCACAGACACGTCGGCGGCTCCATATCTCACGGCGAACGGGTAGTGCCGCGGCAGGAAGGGACAGTACCCAGAGAGATGCGGGTAATACCCCAGCGGACCATATGTTGACTCTCCTTCTCAAAATGCGACATTGAAGTGAGGGAGAAGTACCATGAGCTTGAACGAAGGCATCGTAATGAACGACCCGAAAATCCTGATGAAATCCGAGATGCTCCGGCAGCTTGCTTTGCTGAAGGAGACAACGCCGGATGAATGGGAAAGAAGCGTTTTCGAGTCGCTGACAGGCCACAAACGCGAGGACGTAGATTGGGGTTTCGAGGACAACCAGGCGGGGTACTACACATGGGTCCTTTCGTTTGATCAGCTCATCTCGGAGCTCGAGGAAGATGGGTACGTGCGGGTCGCCGATGCCGGTGGGAATCGAAAGGTATTGATAGCCGCCGAGAGCGATCCGGCTGACGACTATTCTCAGTTCGTCTACCCTTCCAGGTTCCCCAAGTCCGCAGGGAACCGGCCAACTCGTCGCGGTCCGCGGTCGGCAGCTTGATTGCCGCGCGCGGGCGGTGATCGCAAGCGGGAGGCCTCTTAACGCGCCCGGCCATTGCTGCAACGCAGCCGAAGCATACGTCCGTGTCGGTGACCTGGGCAAGCGATGCAGCTGTTTCGAGCGGAGAGCTTGTCGCCCCGGGGCGACAAGCTCTTTATCTATGATCTGTATTCATACCCCCTGACATCGCAGACTGCGGTGCGATGACGACAGCCATCGACCGGTTGTGGGGAGCCACGGATGTCCGTGGCCGGGCAGCCGTCGTTGTCATCGGCATTGCTCGCGGGGCTACGCCCGCAACGCAACTACCGATCCGCGTTCCGTCATGCCCGCAATCCTCCAGCGGGCATCCAGGTGGGGTGGGGCTGCAACGCAAGACAGCGATGGATTCCCTCCTCTACTGTTTGCGATGCCGGCGCCGACAGCCAAATAGTCTGTCGTTACGGTACCCGAGTTGGAAAGCGGCTCAGCTTTCCACATTCATCAACGTGGCAACAGCCATTCGAAAAGAACCGGTTCCTGGTGATCATTTGCTTCGATGTCAAGTTGCTCTACTTCATCAAACGAAAATGCTTCCCCCTCTACCACTACGTCATGATCCGGATATCCCGGCTCCTGAATCAGGCCAAGCAAGCCTAGTGTCCTGTCTCAGAGGTTTGCTGAACATCTCA
>Ga0315281_10011428_pt1 | contig 12168 bp, 10 predicted proteins | sample YL17G07_0_MG_FD_204540 | JGI IMG/M metagenome (GOLD analysis project Ga0315281, IMG submission 204540) | Sediment microbial communities from Yellowstone Lake, YNP, Wyoming, USA - YL17G07_0 | ecosystem: Environmental > Aquatic > Freshwater > Lake > Sediment | place: USA: Wyoming | collected... | reverse complement strand
TCGGTACTGGCTGGGCACCGTTGCCATCGTCGTCGGCGCGCTCATCGTCGGCGGATTGATCCTGACCCAGTTCTTGGCGCCCGAAACGTTTATGGGCATCTTGTCCGCGCTGGCAGTCGTTTTCAACTTCATCGCGCGTCTTTTGTTCTGGGTCTTGGTGGTTGTTGCGTTCGTCATTTTTTCGATCCTCGAATTTTTCGCGCGTTTCTTCCCAAAGGGAAATTCGCCGCAGGAAACGCCGCCGATTCAAATGCCGCCGAATTTCGCCGACCAGTTCAAGGATTTGGAACAGCGACCCGCGAGTCTTTCGCCCGAGATCTACTTGATTTTCCAAATCCTCGCGGGCGTCCTGATCGTGGCGTTCATCGTTCTCATTTTCGCGCTCGCGTTCCGCCGCTTCAAGACACTCTTGGAAGAAGATGTCGAAGAGACGCACGAGACGATGTTCTCGTTCGATCTACTGAAAGACCAACTTGCGCGCCTGTTCCAACGGACAAGCCCGGCGCAGGCTTCCGCGCAACCGCCGTTCGTGACGATTGACGGCCACGATCCGCGCGCGCAGATTCGGCGAACGTACCAAGCAATGCTCGCGTGGGCGGCCGCGCGCGAGGTGCCACGCGCGCCGGGTATGACGCCGAATGAATATGCGACCCGGCTGAGCGGCGCGCTGCAACTCCACTCCGAACCGATTGCGCTCATCACTGCCGCATACGTACTCACGCGTTATAGCACCAACGAGGTCTCTACGAACCAGGCGGCGCAAGTCGCGCGCGCATGGAAACAGATTGTCCAAGTGGATGGAACCACATGAGTTTGAATTCCAATCAGGTTCGCGCAGTAACAGTGACCCTTCGGCTGCTCGAAGAGCGGCTTGCGGACGTCGAACGCGTCGTAGCGGCAGACGAGCGCGGCATTTTGTATCGTCGTGTCGCGCAATTCACGCCCCGGCAACGCGCACAGATGAACGAGATTATCCGCGCGATGCGCGAGCAAATCCGCCGCGCGGCTGATGAGTTCCAATTGCCCCGTGAAAGTCATAGCGCGGCGCAATACATCGTCGGCACACTGACAATGTCCTGGGAAAGTCTGGAGGAGGTTTGCTCACGCAAATTGAAAAGCTATGGCGAAGTGGATCCAGTATTGCGCGATACGCTCGATCCCATTCTTCAACAATTGATCCGCCTGCTGTTCCGTTTGACCGATGTAGCAGGCGGCAGGACGCCAACTGAGTTAGCCAATTTCGATGAGGAGGTATAGGTTCTTTGGACAATATTCCTCAAACGCATTCTCGAAAGGAACAGTATGGACACAGCGATTAAATCTATCTATGCCCGTGAAATTCTCGACTCGCGCGGGAACCCAACGATTGAAGTTGAGGTGCTGTTGCAAGGCGGCGCAAGCGGACGCGCGGCTGTACCCTCCGGTGCTTCGACCGGCACGAACGAAGCGGTCGAAATGCGTGACGGCGACAAGCAGCGGTACGGTGGCAAAGGTACCCAAAAAGCGGTAGCCAACGTGCGCGGTGAGATCGCGTCGGCACTCGTGGGTTACGATGCTGTCGATCAGGCAACCCTTGACCGTCGTCTGATTGACCTGGACAGCACCGACATGAAATCGCGGCTCGGCGCCAATGCGACATTGGGGGTTTCAATGGCGGCTGCTCGCGCGGCGGCGGCAGCGCGCGGCTTACCGCTCTATCATCATCTCGGCGGCGATGAGGCGCACGTCTTGCCTGTGCCGATGATGAATGTGTTGAACGGCGGCGCACATACGAACTGGACAACTGTCGCAATGCAAGAGTTTATGATTGTCCCGATCGGCGCGCCCACCTTTACGGAAGCGTTGCGTTGGGGCGCGGAAACGTACCATTCGCTCAAAGCGTATCTCAAAGACAAGGGCTTGACGACAACCGTTGGCGACGAAGGCGGCTTCGCGCCCCGACTCACTTCGCATGACGATGTGCTCAAGTCGCTCGTCCTCGCGATTATACGCGCCGGCTATCGCCCCGGCGAAGATATCGCAATTGCGCTCGACCCAGCGGCTAGCGGCTTTTTCCGCGATGGACATTACGTTCTTTCCGACAGCGAGCGGTTGACGGCTGCCGAAATGACGGACTTGTACGCCCGATGGCTGGACGACTATCCCATCATCTCGCTTGAAGATGGACTAGCGGAGGACGATTGGTCGGGCTGGAAAACGCTCGCCGCGCGCTTGCTTGACCGCGTCCAGTTGATGGGCGACGACATTTTTGTGACGAATCCCAAGTTCATCAAGCGCGGTATTGAAGAACGCATCGCCAACTCGGTGCTGATCAAACTGAACCAGATCGGCACGGTGACAGAGACGATTGCCGCGATCAACCTGGCGAAGTCGGCGGGGTGGACGTCAGTGGTGTCGCATCGCAGTGGCGAAACCGCAGATACTTTCATCACCGATTTTGTCGTGGCGATGGGGACAGCGCAAATCAAAACCGGCGCGCCGTGTCGCAGCGAACGCGTCGAAAAGTATAACCAGTTGCTGCGAATCGAAGAGGAACTGGGGAAAAAGGCGCAGTATGCGGGAAGTCAAGCGTTTGCGTAAAGAGGGGATAAATGGAACATCAATCACAAATCAAGACGCCGCTGAGTATTTCAAAAGCCACAGCCATCAAGTTCGTCGTCTTGCTCGGCGTCGTCAGTCTGTTCGCGGACGCCACGTATGAAGGCGCGCGGAGTATCGCGGGACCGTACCTCGCGTTGCTGGGTGCGAGCGGAACGGTCGTTGGGATCGTCGCGGGCTTTGGGGAACTGATTGGCTACGGGCTGCGCCTCGTGTCGGGGTACTTGAGCGACCGCACGCATCGTTATTGGACGATCACGTTGGTGGGTTACGCGATCAATTTGCTCGCCGTGCCCTTCTTGGCATTGGCTGGCAGATGGGAAATTGCCGCCGCGCTTTTAATTGCCGAGCGATTGGGCAAGGCGCTCCGCAACCCGGCGCGCGATGCGATGCTCTCGTACGCGACCAAAGAAACAGGGCGCGGCTGGGGCTTTGGCTTGCACGAAGCGATGGATCAAATTGGCGCGGTTGCCGGACCTGTGATCGTTACGGTAGTGATTGCCACTCAAAACAATTACCCCGCCGCGTTTGCCGTTCTCGCGATCCCGGCCGTACTCGCGTTATCCGTGCTGCTAACTGCGCGTTGGCTCTACCCGCGCCCGCAGGACTTGGAGCCGATAACATCCGAGCTCAAGACCACGGGATTCCCACGCGCGTACTGGATTTATCTCGCCGCCGTTGCCCTCGTCGCGGCGGGCTATGTGGACTTTCCGCTGATTGCGTATCACTTTGAAAAAGTGGCGTCCGTGCCCAACACTTGGATTCCACTCCTTTATGCGGTCGCTATGGGTGTGGACGCGCTTGCGGCTCTGTTATTTGGCAGGTGGTTTGACCGCGTTGGCATCCCGATCCTGATGGTCGTTTCGCTGATCTCGGCATTCTTCGCGCCCCTCGTGTTCTTGGGCGGCTTCACTCTGGCTTTGCTCGGCATGGCGCTATGGGGCATTGGCATGGGCGCGCAAGAATCCATCCTGCGCGCGGCGATTGCCGGAATGGTCTCGCGGGATCGTCGCGGTTCGGCTTATGGAATCTTCAACACGGGCTTTGGACTCTTTTGGTTCCTGGGCAGCGCGTTGATGGGCATTCTTTACGATGTTTCACTGCCCGCGCTCATCGTGTTCTCGGTAGTGATGCAGTTGGCTTCCATTCCCTTGTTCTTCTGGGTCGGCAAGCGGTCTCTGCGATAAAGCATCGCGCGCGCGAGACGCCCGCGCACGATCATATCTCCCGCTGGGCTACAGCGTGGTAGCCCAACGGGAGGAATCAAGTCCGAAGGGAACAAACAATGCTGGTCAAAGAAATCATGCGCTCAACCGTGGTTACAATTCGCCCCGACGCGACGTTGCGTCAAGCCGCCGAGTTGATGCTGGAACACAACATCAATGGGCTGCCCGTCGTGGACGATGCGCGTCGTGTCGTCGGAATTATCGGACTCAAGGATATTTTGCGCGCGCCGACGCCGAGCATTATGCAGGCACAGGTTTCGCGAATGGGTGCGCTGGAAACCAAAGCCGAAGCGCTGGACAGCACGACGATTGAGCGCGTCATGGCACGGACGGTCTTTACGGTCAAAGAAGACGACTCGGTGATGACGGCGGTCGCGATTATAGTGAATCAAGGATTGCATCCTGTGCCTGTGTTGCGCGGCGGACAGTTGGTCGGCGTGGTTAGCCGCGCCGACGCGGTGCGCGCGATCCTGCATCAGCCGTCTGCGCCTGCGACGATTACGGCAACGGAATGTTAAAGTTGTGGCGTCCTTCTCGACCAAGACAAGTGCCCCACCCTGCCCGTTGGGACGTGTTGCGCGCGCTCCCCAAATCGGGATGTCCGATTTGTCGCGTGCAACGCGAATGGTCACAGCGTTTTTACTTTTGGCTTGTGACGCAAGATTACTACGGCGGGACTATGCCGCAGAAATTGAAACAAGCGGGAGGACTGTGCCGTAAGCACGCTGATAAATTGCTCGAGCTCCGCTCGGTCTATACAACTTCGGTGATGTACGAATACTTGGTCAAAGATGCGATTGCCAAATTGCAGGTGGTCGCGGAAGAGGCGCGGCGCGCCGCGAGCCAGCCCTCGCGCAAGCCGCCCCGTTTCTCGACGCTGCCGACAGACGAATGTCCTGCCTGCGCGGACGACCGCGAAGTGGTCGAAAGCACCGTGCGCGAACTCGTCGCCGGGTTGAGCGATGGCGCGATTGCCGAGAAATTTCGCGCAGGTGATGCGCTGTGTATGCCGCATTTTCACCGCGCGGTTGAGTATGCGATACCTGATATTGCCGTTCTACTCGCCGAGACCCAAATCGCCAAGTTGAATGCCCTGACCAACGATTTCACAGAATACTTTCGCAAGGTAGATTATCGCTTTGCGAACGAGCCGAAGGGAGACGAGCAAACCGCGTGGCAGCGCGCGATCACGCGCTTGAGCGGAGAAACCGAGTGAATGGTTGACGTGGAAGATTAGGATGGCTACATTTGCGGCGGTAGAGTTAATTTTGTGCGTCCGCATCATGCCCCAGGAAGTGTTTGTCCAATGACTTTTCACAGCATACTATTTGAAAGAACTGAAGACAGCGTAAAAAAAGAAACGCCTGAAGCGCCCGTCTTTTTTGCTGATTTAAATCTTGATCAGATTATAGATGCCGTCACGGCGCGCAGACAAGAATATAACCTGAAGCCGTTTTTTTATACGCCCCTGCGCGACGTGGATACTATCCAGTATCGCCATGAAGTCATGCAGGACCTGGAAAGCAGCACCCTGCTGTCACACATCCAGTCATTTGCCGAAAAAATGATCGTCATGCGCCGCTACCTTGCCCTGGTGGATAAACTTGACTTCAACTACCACAAAAAAGGCTGGTTTTTGGAGGCGGCGGAAGTTTATTGCGAAGCGATTAATGGACTGGCGCATGACTTGAGCCTTGCCGATTTGAAATCGCGCGGCTTTTTGGCCTTCCGTGCGTATGTGACGGACTATGCCAACTCGCACAGTTTTAAGTCGCTCACGGCGGAGACGCAAAAATGCAAAGCCGAGTTATCCACCGTCCAATATTGCGTGATTATCAAGGACAGCACGGTCAGGGTGCGCAAGTATGAAGCGGAAACGGATTACAGCGTGGAGGTGGAGAAAACATTCGAGAAATTCAAACAGGGCGCGGTAAAAGATTACAGGGTTCAGCTTTATGAGGGTTCTGGCATGAACCATGTCGAAGCGCAAATTTTGGATTTTGTTGCCCGGCTGTATCCTGGAGCGTTTGCCTTGCTCGACCTTTTTTGCGCAAGGCATAGCGGTTTTGTGGATGAGACCATCCGCGCGTTTGACCGCGAAATTCAGTTTTACGTTGCCTATCTGGAATATATCGCCAACATCAAACGCAAGGGACTGGCGTTTTGTTACCCGCAGGTGGGGGAAAGCCGCGAGGTTTTTGTTTCTGATGGATTTGATTTGGCGCTGGCGGGCAAGTTGCTTTATACCAGTACGCCCGTGATTTGCAATGATTTCGCCCTACGCGACCCGGAGCGCATTATTGTCGTCACCGGTCCCAATCAGGGTGGGAAAACCACCTTTGCCCGCACCTTTGGGCAGTTGCATTATCTCGCCAGCATTGGATGCCCCGTACCGGGCAGGGAAGCGCGGCTCTTTCTGTATGACCAGATTTTTGCGCACTTTGAAAGAGAAGAAAACATCAAAAACCTGCGCGGCAAACTGCAAGATGACCTGGTACGCATTCACGAAATTCTCGTCCACGCTACCCCCAACAGCATTCTCATCATGAATGAGATTTTCTCGTCCACCACCCTGCAAGACGCCTTTTTCCTGAGCAGAAAAATCATAACGAGAGTGATGGAACTGGATTTGTTGTGCGTATGGGTCACTTTTATTGATGAGATGGCTTCTTTGAGCGAGAAAACCGTCAGCATGGTCAGCACCGTTGTCCCCGAAAATCCGGCAGAGCGAACATTCAAAATTGTCCGCAAGCCTGCCGATGGTCTGGCTTATGCTCTCTCGATTGCCGAAAAGCACCGCCTGACTTATGAGCATATCAAGGAGCGCATCAAACCATGAAGGTTTTTTTGATGTATCGAGACCGGGATTTCGACCCAAAGCACAAACTCCCGTCGAACGAACAAGCACTGACACAAGACCTGGAATTAAGCACGCTTTTCAATGCCATGGCGCTCGGTGATGAATTTTTATTTCAAGTGGCAAAGAAAGCGGTTTTGTCTGGTTCAAATAATGATCTGGATACAATCCAATATCGCCAAAACATTCTCAAAGATTGCCTGAAAAATGCTGCCGTTGTCAGGGAGATTTACCGCATCCCAATAGAATCCATCGCAAACAAGCAAAAGCACTGGATGGGTATTTTCAGCACGTACCCAGCCAGCATATTGACCAGCTCAATACAAATGCTGGAGATGTTTGTTGACCTGCTCAAGAAATTAAAGCGGATTGCCGATGAACACGCCGAACAATTCGAGTCGGAGGGTTTTAGAAGGTTTTTCGCGATGGTTAAGCAAGAACTGGATGATGATTATTTCGTTATCGTAGAAAATCATCTCAGGGAACTAAGATTCCAAGGCGGGGTTCTGCTCAGCGCTGAATTGGGAAAGGGAAATGAAGGCGCACATTACGTCCTTCGTAAACCCAACCATCAAGATCCCAATTGGATGAAGCGGGTCTTGGCGAAAAAATCGCCGGTCTACTCCTTCACCATTCACCCTCGCGATGACCACGGCGCGGGGGCGCTTGGGGAACTGAGAGACAGGGGCATCAACCTGGTTGCCAACGCGGTTGCCCAATCCGCGGACCATATAGACAGTTTTCTCAACACGCTGCGGACCGAATTGGCGTTCTACCTCGGCTGTTTGAATTTATCCGAGCAACTTGATCAACTAGGAGAACCCATCGCGTTTCCCCTGCCAGTGGCTTCTCATGAGCGCAAACATTCTATAACCGGGTTGTATGATGTCTGTCTGGCGTTGACCATGAAGCAAAAAGTGGTGGGCAACGATGTCAACGCCGACGGCAAAGACCTGGTCATCATCACAGGCGCGAATCAGGGCGGCAAATCCACTTTTTTGCGCAGCATCGGTTTGGCGCAATTGATGATGCAGTGCGGGATGTTTGTCGCGGCGCAGACTTTTTCCGCCAATGTCGGCAAAGGGTTGTTCACCCATTATAAACGGGAAGAAGATGCAACGATGAAGAGTGGCAAACTGGATGAAGAACTCGACAGGATGAGTGTGATCGTGGACGCGCTTACATCGGATTGCATCGCATTGTTCAACGAGTCCTTTGCCGCTACCAATGAGCGTGAAGGCTCGGAGATCGCCCGGCAAATTGTGAGCGCGTTGCTGGAAAAGCGCATCAAGGTTTTCTTTGTGACGCATCAATACGAATTGGCGCACGGTTTTCAAGACAAAAAAATGGAAAACTCCATTTTCCTGCGGGCTGAAAGGCAAACCGACGGAGGACGGACTTTTAAATTGATCGAAGAAGAACCGTTGCAGACCAGTTTCGGTGTAGATTTGTATCAGAGGATATTCGGCGGAAACGGGGCATAGCTTGCTCGCCCACTCGGACGCGACGGTTGACCGCTTGCGCGCGGAGAACGAGCGGCTCAAAGCCGAACTTGTGAAAAAATCCTGACGATGCCAGAGCCAACGACGTTCGACGTTCTCGTCGAGCAACCGCATACCGACGCGAACGAGTACGCCTATGACGCGTCCGCGCACGCCGTTCGATTAGAACGCGTTGTGCGCGTTAGCAAGCCCGCGTTCGCGGATCGCGGTATCGTCGCGGACGCGGTGACGCCGCGCGGCGAACCCTTGCGCGCGTACTTGATTTCCGACTTGGCATTGTCTCCGCACGCGCGCGTCGCCGCGCACGCGGTCGGCGCGCTCGAGTTTGCGCGTGGCGAGTCACTTGACCGCGTGATCGTTGCCGTACCGCACGCGGACGCGCGCTATGCCCACGCGCGTTCGTTCAACGATTTGCCTGCGCCCCCTCGCGCCGCGCTGCAACGACTGATTGCAGAATCGGCGCGCTGGCTGGACACGCAAGCGGCTGAGGAGTTGGTGCATCTGGCGCGTCAGCGCGCACGGCTCGCACAGGTCGAACAGGGCGAACCTGAAAGAACGCGACCCGCGTGGGAAGCGCATGAATCGCGCGCGATGCTTGACCGGATCGCGCGCGAGACCGACCTGCACACCCAAGCCGAATTGGCGCTCTTCACGCTGCCCTACCGATTCCAGCAATACGTTCGGCTGTGTTTGACTCCCGACGAACGCATCATCTATTGGGCGCATCGCCCGCGCTTCGCCGTTAGTCACTGGGCGCGCATGAGAAGCAAGAGTTTGCGCGAAGGACTGCTACTCGTTACTGACCAACAACTACTGTGGATTATCGAACCCGTCGCGCCGACCGTCGCGGTCGAGGGTTATGGCTACGTCGCGCGCACGACCGCGCTAGAATTGCTCGCGGATGCGAGCATCGAAGAGAAAGAACGCTACGCGATTTTGCGCGTTGCCAGCACCAACGCCATCGGCGAAAGCGTGACATTCTCCATCGAGTTTCCCGACACGGCGTGCGATGAACTCCCCCAAGTCGTTCGTCTGCTCCGCGCGTTCGCGCCGCGCGCCAACGATTGCCGGTTGCGCCGCGTCGTCATTCCGCGCCCACCCACGATTCGCTTAGACGACCCGATGGAAAGCGATCATGCCAAAACTGCCGCCACCATCGAGCATCTCCAGAACGCGCTTGCCACGCAACTGAACGACGAGACGGTTTGCGCGCAGGCATTCATCCCCGCGTGGGCAGACGGTGGCGCGAAACTGCTGACCGTGACGGATCGAAACCTCCGTTTCACTTTGCTCAATACAAGTCCGACTGTCTACGATGTTCGAACTATCGCCGCGATTGAGATTTGCTTTTCCGTCTTGGGTTCATGGTTCCGGGTGGTCTTTCCCTCAGGTAAACCATTCGAACTCGCGTTTCCTCTCACCGCTTTCAAAGGGTTCAACGCCTGCTGGCTCGCGCTTCGCCAAATCAGTTCCGTGCGGCTCACGCTCACCCCGCCAACTTGACAAACTAGATGATTTTGCCTATTATATGAGTAAATCATATAGTAACGGATGGTGAATGAGCGATGTGTGACCAACGACGCAGACACGGCCGGGGCTGTCGGTGCGGCAGACAGGTGCGGGGCTTTATTCAGCCGCGCTTGCTCCTGCTCCTGGCAAAACAAGCCACGCACGGCTACGATTTGATGGACGCGCTGCGTTCCACCGAGGGACTGGAAAACCTCGCCGACCCAGGAATGTTGTATCGCACGCTCCGTCAATTCGAGGAAGACGGCTTGGTCAGTTCAATCTGGGATACACCGGAACGCGGACCCGCGCGGCGCGTCTACCAACTTACTGCCGCGGGACGCGAGTATCTCGAATGGTGGAGCGCCGACATCCGCAAGACCCGCGAACAACTGGATCAGTTCCTCGCCGAGTACGAATCCATCACCACCGCCCAATCGTCATCCCAAGCCAAACGAAAAAGGAGGTAACGATGTGTTGTGAAGAACGGCATCAGCATCGGCACGGGTGCGACTGCGGCAAAAGTGAAAGCGCGTGCGACTGCGGCTGCGAATGTGGTTGCGGACACGGCAAGTTCCATCGCCGCTATCAGACCAAAGCCGAACAGATTGCCCAACTGGAAAAGTACCTGGCGGAATTAAAGACCGAGGTACAGGCAGTCGAAGAGCGGCTAGCCGAACCCCGCAAGTAAATCACGCGTTCAACCGCAGTATCCAAATCGTAACCGATTAAGACCGCTCACGCGTCTCAGATGGCGAGTCGGTAGAGACCCAACTCGCCATCTGTTTTTTTGGCATGGAATTGAACAAAGGTTACACTAGTTTTTGACTGGATTTTGACCGCTATTTGCTAATCTATCATCGGAGACTTTGCGTTCTCCAGATTTCAGAATGCAAAGAGGCAGACAAAGAAGGAGGAGCCAAAGATGGCAATCAAGATCAAGCACCCCGTACCCAGCGACATCGAGATCGCACAAGCATGCAAGTTGAAACCGATTCTTCAAGTCGCGGAAGAAGTCGGTTTGAAAGAGAAAGAACTGGAACTCTTCGGACCGTACAAGGCGAAGGTTCACCTCGAAGTGCGCGACCGTCTCAAAAGACGAAAGAACGGCAAGTACATTGACGTGACCGCGATCACTCCCACCCCGCTCGGCGAGGGCAAGACCACGACGACCTGCGGTCTCTCGCAAGCGCTTGGTTTTGTGTTGAAACAGAATGTCTTCACCTGCATTCGCCAGCCCTCGCTGGGACCGACCTTTGGCATCAAGGGTGGTGCCGCCGGTGGTGGGTACTCGCAGGTCGTGCCGATGGAGGATTTCAACCTGCACCTGACGGGTGACACCCACGCCGTCAGTGCCGCGAACAATCTTCTCGCTGCGGCGATTGACTCGCGCATTCTCCACGAGCACGAAAACACTGACGACGGAAAATTGGCGCAAGCCTTTTGCCCCGACGGCTACATTGCGCCCACTGTCCGCAAGCGCATGGCAAAGGTGGGAATTGATCCCAAAAAGAAGTTTGAAGAGTTGACGCCCGAAGAGAAACGCCGCGTCTTCCGGCTCGACATTGACCCCGCCAGTCTCACCTGGCAACGCGTCGTGGACATCAACGACCGCCACCTGCGCCGCATCCAAATCAATCTAGGCGACGACGAAAAGGGCAAAGGACTCGAACGCATCACCGGCTTTGACATCTCGGTTGCCTCCGAAGTAATGGCGATCCTTGCGCTCACGACCGGACTCGAGGATTTGCGCGAGGGGTTGGGGCGCATCGTTATCGGCACGAGCAAGAGTGGCCAGCCGATTACCGCCGAAGACTTGGGCGTCGCCGGAGGGATGACTGTCTTGATGAAAGAAGCGATCATGCCCAACCTGATGCAGACGCTCGAAGGGACGCCGGCATTCGTGCACGCCGGTCCGTTTGCCAACATCGCGCACGGCAACAACTCGATTGTCGCCGACCAAATCGCACTGAAACTTGCTGATTACGTCGTGACCGAATCCGGCTTTGGCGCGGACTGTGGCATGGAGAAGTTCATGGACATCAAGTGCCGCTACTCTGGCTTGATTCCCAACACCGTCGTCATCGTCGCGACGATTCGCGCGCTCAAGATGCACGGCGGCGGGCCAAAAGTCGTCGCCGGGCGCCCGCTTGATAAGGCGTACACCGAAGAGAATCTTGCGCTCTTGGAAAAAGGCGCAGGCAATCTGATCAAGCACATCGAGAATGGCAAGATATTTGGCGTGCCGGTTGTCGTCGCGATCAACTCGTTCAAGTACGACACGAAAGAGGAAGTCAAACTCGTCAAGCGTCTAGCCGAGGAAGCCGGATCGGTCGCCGTCCCCTGCACGAACTGGATGCACGGGGGCAAGGGCGCGATCGAACTCGCCGAAGCGGTGATGGACGCGTGCAAGCAGTCCAACCACTTTGAATTTCTCTACCCGCTCGATTGGTCCATCAAGAAAAAGATCGAAACGATT
>Ga0315281_10011427_pt1 | contig 12168 bp, 14 predicted proteins | sample YL17G07_0_MG_FD_204540 | JGI IMG/M metagenome (GOLD analysis project Ga0315281, IMG submission 204540) | Sediment microbial communities from Yellowstone Lake, YNP, Wyoming, USA - YL17G07_0 | ecosystem: Environmental > Aquatic > Freshwater > Lake > Sediment | place: USA: Wyoming | collected... | reverse complement strand
TTCCCCAGTCAGTATCATGACAATGTCAGTGGCCGTTCCCGCCATCAGGGTTGTCAAAGCGGCTACTGTCAGATTTAAGGCCTACTCGTGATTCGCAATGAACCGCATCCTAGAGAGCAGCTATCCCTTCACGAACACAACTTCGATGCTTCAGAGCATCGAGGGCCCTGTTAATCTCTTTCTCAACGGCAAAGACACTACGTCCAACGGTTGAATCCTGACTTCTGGTTTGCTGCATCTTGGGCATGGCGGCCGCTCAGTCCACAAGAGACAGGTCACTCAGTGCAAGGCAACCTCCGCATGAAAGTGTCGGCAGAGGCCACGCTCATCTGGACGAGGCGCGGACTTCGCACAGACAACGCAGGACAGCAAGGCTGCCCCTACTCATGCCTAGTTCTACGACGTCAAGAGTCTCAAGATCAAATGATCAGCTGAATCGAAAGGCCTAAACTCGAACATCTGGACACGATCTAGCGTTGTAAGGTAACAACATCCCCTTTCTCTGCGGATGTGTAGGCTGCGAGCATGATTTCTATGTCTCTTCTGTTGTCCTTGCCGCTGGTAGGCGGGTCACCGCCATTCTCGATCGAGTTGATGAGGGAAATCAGCGCGCTGCCTGTGGCGTTGATGAGATTGTCAAGCGGCCACTCAAAATCCTTCGAAAGCGGCTGTGTTCGTATCCTCGGGTACTGCCCCTTCACGCTCGGAACCACGAATCCATCCATCATCTCTGAGTAGACCTCTAATGGCATGTCCCAGTTCAGCAGAATCGAACCGCGCGTGCCCTCGATCCTTCCTTTCATGCTGTATTGCCTGCCCTTCGCAGCGAAACTGTCCGTTACTATTCCTAGGGCCCCATTTTGAAACTGGACAGTCAACACGGCTAGGCTTTCACCCGAGATTTCTAAGGAGGACACGTTTCTCGTGCATGCGTAAACCGACTTGGCATTGCTGTTCGAAAGCCATCTAACGAGATCGATAAAATGCACCGTTTGTTCCTGCATCAGGAAGCGGACCTGTTTCTTGTATTTTTCAGGCATGGTCCACCAAACGAATTCCTCGAGTTGGATCAAATAGACTTGGCCTATCATTCCGTCGTCAATACACTGCTTGGCGCGAATGAATTCGGGGAGCCAACGCCAGTTTTCGTCAACTGCCAACTTCACATTATTCTGTTCTGCAGCCGCTATCATTCTGTCGGCCTCGTCTATGGTAGGAGCCAAAGGCTTTTCCACGAAAATATTGCACCCGTGCCGAGCAGCGGCTACGGCTAAGTCCGCGTGAGTATGTGATGGCGTGACAATACTCACGATGTCGAGGTCCTCTCTATCTAGCATTTCATTGTAGTCAGTGTACGTAGTCTTTACTGCGAACGTCCGGGAAACCATCTCCAGAATATCACTGCTTGCATCGCAGGCGGCCACAAGCTCAATCTGCGGGATCTTCCGATAGACCGGCAGGTGACAAGAAGTCCCCCACCATCCGCAACCAACTATGCCAAGACGGAACTTTCTAGACAGATATATCACCCGATGTGTCGATCGCATTTTGTTAATTTGAATGTTTTGCTCGAATGATGGCATATGACCGCAGATGGTTATGTGCCCTTCTGTTGGAGGGGCTGGTTGCCACTCTAGCATGAGCTTGTCCGAGATCTCGGGAAGGGAGTTCAATCCGACGTTCTTCCTGAGTTCTCCGGTCAAAGGAATACAATCAGGCGTCCCCCGGCAGACGTGTCAACCTCACAGTCGTTTCGGTTTCTGCTGATCGACGTGCCGCTAAGGCCAACTCCAATGCGAGCCTTGCGTCCTCGGGTTTGCAGATAGTTGGCTCCTCGTCTTTCTTGACACAGTTCACAAAGTACTCAATTTCCCTAGCATAACCGTCTTTCCTGGGAAGCTTAAGGAGCTTTGCGTCCTTCCCCGCAGCATGTACCCAAACTCTTTCTTTCATCGGAACATCGGGGTCGGCGAAAGACGCTCTTACGTCTATTTCTATGCCGCCTCTCTCGCACAGCAGTGATAGTCTCGAGGAGAACGGGAAATTGGCTTCTCGCCACCACCAGCTGGCTTCAGCAAGACACGTGCACCGACGGTACTTCAGTAGGCTCGAAATATGGTCCCAACGATCCTGGGCCGACTTGCTTCCTCTAGAAGTGACTTCAAGAGGGTCACCGAATATCCAATTGAGACAGTCTAGGTCGTGTACGTGCATGTCAATGGTAACGCCGCCACTCAACTTCTCGTCCGCATACCATGAAGCTCCGGGGTTGAGCTGTGAGTGCCTCGATGCCAAGGCCAACAGGGGTTCGCCGATCTCCCCAGAATCTATCAGTTGTTTGGTCGTTGCATAAGCAGGATCAAATCTCAGTACATGAGCTACCATGAATCTTACGCCAGCCCTTCTGGTAGCACTTGTCATTTCGTCTGCTGTGCTGAGGTCAAGTGCGATTGGTTTTTCGCAAAGGATATGCTTCCCGGCTTCCGCTGACGAATCGCCCAGAGACCCGATGAGCGTTACCGGCAGCGCAAGTTATATTCGGTTGGTGCGTAATGGTCTCTGGAGTGACCTGAACATATGGGTTCGCATGCTTACGTTGCCTGCGACCTCGGTGCAGAAAGCTGTCGAGTTATGTTGGGGACCTTAAGTAGGGATCATTTGGTCGTTGAGGAGGTCCACCGTTCTCCTAATGGGCCGATTAGTGTTTTCGAGACGTTGCGTTGGGACGTGTTGCATATCTTCGACGAGCTAAAGAATGGGTTGCGCAAGGTTGCGGGGCGCGGTAATCGCATCGAAAGTATGAGCAACGATTCCTGGGGACTTGACTTTGTGTACGTAGGAGGCCAAGAACCGCTACTCACCCTTCCCTATCACTATCGCGATCGGCGCACGGATGGCGGATTGGAGAGGGCTTTTGCGGTTGTTCCTGCAGAGGTTATCTATTCTGAGACTGGGATCCAATTCATGCAGTTCAACTCTCTTTACCAGTTACTTGATGATTTGGCGCGTCGTCGTGAGATTCTTGAGTTGAGCGAGCAGTTTCTTGGCATAGGTGACTACTTCAACTATTTGTTCTCGGGTGTGCGTTGTGCTGAGGAATCGCTGGCGAGTACGACTCAGCTTCTGGATTCTAGGGAGCGGAGATGGGCTTGGGGCCTCATTGAGAGGTTTGGGTTGCCGGCGAAGATGTTTCCCAGATTGGTGCCTTCAGGGACGAAGCTAGGGCCATTGTTGCCTCCGATTGCGGAGGAGGTTGGGTTGGAGGGCACTGAGGTTGTGGCGAGTTGTTCGCATGATACAGCCGCCGCGGTGGCAGCCGTTCCCGCGCAGGGCGAGGAATGGGCTTACATTAGCTCGGGTACCTGGTCTCTGTTGGGCATCGAAGCCTCTGAACCCATTATCAACGCTAAGAGCAGAGAATACAATTTCGCCAACGAGATTGGCTACAAGGGGACCGTGCGATTTCTTAAGAACATCGCCGGCCTTTGGATTGTGCAGGAGTGTCGTCGGGAATGGGCTAAGGAAGGACAGAATTATACACATGATGAGTTGACGAGGATGGCTGAGAAGTCGGAGCCGCTGAAATGTCTCATTAATCCTGCCGAGCGACGTTTCGTTGAGCCTAACGATATGCCGAGGAAGGTTATCGATTACTGCCGTGAGACCGGCCAGGTGCCTCCTAGGACTGAAGGGGAGACTATTCGATGCATCCTGGAAAGCTTAGCGTTGCAGTACCATCAAACGTTGCTGGAGATCGAGATGATCACCGGTCGGAGATTCAAGTTCTTTCATATTGTTGGAGGGGGAAGTAAGAATTCGTTGTTGAATCAGCTCACCGCAGACGCAGCCCAGTTAACGGTTCTAGCGGGTCCAACCGAGGCCACCGCAATAGGCAATATCCTAGTGCAAGCGATCGCGGTAGGCCAGCTGGACTCGCTCATCGACCTACGAAGAGTCGTCCGCCGCTCATTCCCCATCACAACCTGCGAACCCCACAACGCATCCACATGGCAAAGCGCAAACGAACGATTCGAGAGATTGACGGCCAAGTCCCTCGGGCCCCCAGGCCGTCAATAGTCAACGCTCCATGCCCACCACAGCATAATGTTAGCCTGATGATGGAGAGCCCGATTGTACCGGGAATCCCAACAAGGCAAGAAATGCATTGGTGGAAAACATCTAAGTAGGATCTCAGACATGTCGATCCGTGCGAGAAATGGCCTTCTTAGGAATTGACGTTGGTAGCTCGAGTGTCAAGGCTTGCGTCATCGACCACGATGGAAGAATACTCGACTTTGTGACGACCGACATTGGCAACCTAATACAAAGGCCTGCGCCTTCGTGGGCTGAGAGGGACCCGGAGACTCTCTGGAACGCTGTCCGCCTAACACTGCAGAAGCTTACGAATCAGACGAGCATAGAATCGATCTGTGTCGACGCCACCAGCGGAAGCGTACTGGCTGTTGATCGTGATCTACGTGCTCTATGCCCGATTCTTCTCTACAGTGACAAGAGGGCTGAGCAGGAAGCTAAATATGTCCTCCAAGAAAGTTCGGTCGCTCGTGACTACGAGGTCTACCTCCCACTGGATCCCTACCTCGTCCTTCCGAAGATTCTCTGGATGCGTAGTCATCTTGCGAGCTTTGGCAAGGTCAACAAGATTTTGAATGAAGGGGATTTCATCCAAATGAAACTCACTGGCGAAGTGTGCACGTCACCCAATGTTGCTGGCAAAGCGCACATAGACATAAGGTCAGGGGACTACCTTAGGGATCTGTACGAAGACCTGAGAATCGATATGGATCTCTTGCCCCCGGTCAAACCAATAGGCAAGGATATCGGTCATGTGTCCGAATCCTCTAGTGATCAGACTAAGCTCCCAGAAAAGGCCGTCGTGATAAACGGCATTACAGACTCGACCGCAAGTGACGTAGCGACCGGAACCCTGGATACTGGTCAACTCAACGCATGCATGGGAACGTCCCTAGTGGTTCATGCTGTCGCTGGCAATCCTATTCCGGACAGATTGAAGCGAATCTACTACAAGTCATACCTACAAGGAAGATTTCTGGCAGGCGGCGCAACCGATGCTGGAACTTTGCCAATGACCGGTCTCAGTAGATTGCTTGGTAAGGTCGTGCAGGAACTCGACTTGCAGGCGGAAAAGGTTCCTACGGGATGCGAAGGTTTGATCGCACAACCTCAATGGATCGGTTCCCGCGTTCCCGACCACAACCCGAACGTCCGAGGATTCTTCACGGGCATAACCGAGAGGAATTTCACAGCCGGCCACCTGTTCCGCAGCATACTTGAGGGCAACGCGGTCATGGTGAGTCAGCTGGTCGACATTATCGAGGATGTCACGAGAGCGAGAGTTCTGGAGATTAGGACAAGTGGAGGAGGCTCGAAGAGTGACGTACAGAATCACACAATTGCGGATGCGACAGGCAGGGCGGTACTGGCAATTGAGACAAATGAGGCCTCTATCGGTTCAGCCATCCTTGCAGCTTGGGGCCTGACACAAGAACCGATTTCGATAATCGCTCGAAGGGTTGTAAGAATTCGAAGGAGATTCGAGCCCAACTTGCAGGTCCGAGAAATGTACATGAAGGTTGCGAGAAGACTGCAGCTCTTATCGGCGAGGATCTATGACGAAGAAACATGAAGTACTTGCTTCGAGGCGCTTTTCTGTTGGTGCGCACACAGAAGATAAGGGACCAAACGACGACAAGCAGTTAGGGAATGACGTCTATTGGGAATAGCGATTTGTGTGAAGTGACTCTTGAGACCACGGCGAGTTGTTCTTCCTCATTCATGGGCCTGAAGCGTTCGGCTGCATCGATCATCATAGTTGCCAATCGTACATCTGACGCAGTAGTTGCCGTGGCCACGTCTTGAGAAAGGGTGAACCAGAGTGCTTCGTCAATCTCTTCTTGGGTATCAAAGGGCTGATACCAAGTGTTGTACGGTCTCTTCTCGTTGAGCCAAGGCCCTTTTGCGATTGCCTTCATGGCCATCACACTCACCCTGCTATTCTTTGCAAGAGTCAATACAGGTCCGTAGTCGTTGTCGGGTTGCAGATGTGCCCTCAGAACACAAATTCACAGGAAGCAGGACGGTGTCGAAGTCGAAACGTCCCAAAGCTTTGGCAATGGTGATGGGGTTATGGCTCGTTATGCCAACATATTTGACGAGCCCTTGTTTCTTCGCTTCCAGTATTGCTTGTATTGCACCGTCCGGTCCGAAAGCGGTTTCGAGCTCCTCTAGCTTGTCCAGGGCATGCAGCTGGTAGAGGTCGAAGTGGTCAGCCTGTAGACGCTTGAGACTCGTTTGGAGTTCTTCAGCAGGTCTTTCCGAGTTCGTTTCATTGTCTTACAGGCGAGGAAGAAGGCCCCTCTGCATTCCCTGACCCATCTCCCGAGGCCGAGTTCCGCATCGCCGTATGTTGGAGCCACATCAATTTGATTCACTCCTCGATCAAAGGCATGCTCCATGAGAGTGTCGACCTCCCTCTGTCGGGGCTTGCCTATGAAGAGAGCGCCGCCAAGCGCAAGGATCGTGCTCTTGTGTCCGGTTCGACCGAGAGATCTCTTCTCCATTCTGGACTAACCTTCTCCTTGATGCACAGTAAGATGGGAATCCTAGACTTGGGATTTTCTGTCTTGGTGCGTGCGCGTGCATACAGTTGACGGTTTCGTCCGCTTGCTTTCTTGTGGACGCACTAATCCTGACTCGAGGGCATCGGATGACATCGAGCCACATCAGCCATCCAGCGGAACGGTTCTTGGAGATCATATAGACCAGCGACTGCTTGGCCTCGTAAGCAGCAACGTTTAGTAATTTCGTGACTCGAAATCAGATTCGAGGCATGTCATCATTGCTCAACGAGATCAGTGAGTATGAGGATGGGATGATCAGTGTTAGGCGTCACATTCACGAAAACCCCGAGCTTTCTTACATGGAATTTGAGACTGCGAAACTGGTTGCTGAGAAGCTAGAATCTCTCAGGATCAAGGTCATCGAAGGCGTCGGAGGAACAGGTGTTGTTGGGCTACTCAAGGGCTCAAAGGAAGGAAACGTCGTGGCCTTGCGAGCGGACATGGATGCCCTGCCAGTAAATGAAGAAAGCGATGTCGCATTCAAATCAAAGAACCAAGGAGTTATGCACGCGTGCGGGCACGACACCCATGTTGCAATGCTTCTTGGCACCGCCAAGTTGCTCACGAAACATGTGGATGAGCTGCATGGTGCCGTGAAGTTCCTCTTCCAGCCAGCTGAAGAACATGGAGGAAGAGGAGGCGCGAAACCGATGATTGAAGACGGGGCGATGGACAACCCCAAGGTTGATTTCGTGTTCGGTCTTCACATTTCTGGCGATTACCCATCGAAAGTCTTCGCCCTTAGAGGCGGGCCAATAATGGCAGCCTCGGATGCTTTTGAAATCAAGATTATCGGAAGAGGAGGGCACGGATCACAGCCGCACACAACAATAGACCCGATCTTTGTCTCAGCTCAGGTGATAACAGCCCTGCAAGGGGTGACAAGCAGGATGATAGATCAAACTAAGCCATTCGTGGTGTCTGTTTGCAGCATCCATTCGGGAACCAAGGGAAATATGATCCCAGATCAAGCACTACTCGAAGGCACAATTCGCACCCTAGACGAAAAGATCAGATCTCAAGCGAAGAACCATGTGACGAACGTGGTGAGATCGGTTTGCGAAGCGTTCAAGGCATCTTGCGAGATAGAATTCATGGAGGGCGCGTATCCAATCACTCGTAATGACGAAAAAGTGGCAAAAAGAGTTTTCTCGATTCTGCGCGCAATAAAAGGGACAAAAACCATCGAGTGCGAACCAATACTTGGCGGGGAGGATTTCTCCAGATTCCTGCAAAAGGCGCCAGGAGCCTTCTATTTCCTGGGCACTCGCAATAAGGAGAAAGGGTGCATGTATCCGAACCATAGCTCAAGGTTCAAGGTTGATGAAGATGTTATGAAGTACGGCTCAGTTTCCTTGGCGAGGCTTGCGATCGAGTTTGGAGCAAAGACCTAGCAGCTCGAGAATATGAACAAGTGTGATTATCATCAATATCCTCTGACTGAAGTTCACCTTCACGTCACCCTGCCCTCCACGATGGTACGGCTATTTCGAGCAGACGACAAGCGATGCCGGAACACATACGACAGTCACAGATTGCTCATCGATGACAAGGAACCGCTATGGTAGATGGTTCGTAACTCTCCCCTCCCTCGCGAGCTTGATTTCCTCTTAGCTGATCTGCGCCAGGCACAACGACACAAATCTTGGGGCCGTGTCCCATTTCCCAGCTGGCCCGCAGGAATGATGCTCAGGCAGCGCGGAATATCATGGCAGCATAACGAAGCAGGGTTCACGGATGCTAAGATGGCTCATCGTTGAAGCAGCCAGAGTAGCTGTGAACCATGATGACCGGATGCGAGCCTTCCATGAACGGGTGAAACATCGAAGAGGCGATCAGAATGCGATCACGAACGCGTATTGAGATGCCAAATTGTACAAAGTGCGGTCCGCTCCAATCCCGCCTGTTTCAATATCTCCCGTAATCTTCGATTCTGAATGGAAGTTCATGATGCCGCTCCGACGCTCCAACGCATCTGTTTTATTGTCGTCAGAGCTGGTGGAGCCAGCATTTGAGGCTCTAAGCATCATCGTGGGCGGCGCGTGTTCTTCTCGGGAAAAAGAATCGGGAAGAAGGGCTCAAAATGGAGCGATTGGAAAGTAGCCCCACCGTCAATTACAGTCGAGTCCCACCGGCCCCACCAAACCTTGGCGCGTTTCCGCGCATTCTCGTTGTGTTCTGGGCGCAAGAGGGTTCGCTTTGAGGTGGTTGTTGTGTAGTTGGTTGATTTCCTCTTGTCACTTTCATTTCTGTCTTGCTGTAGTTCCTAGACTTGGCTCTTCGCCTCTTCTTGACATTGTTGGCCCTGCGCTGCCCCCGTATTCATGGCGAGCGCACTCGACATCAGAAATAGATGAAAAGAAGAAAATGTGGTTCCCCAGAGCAAGCCTACGCTTTGTCTTTCAGGGCGTCAAGGAATCTTCCAAGTTTTATCAAAACGTAGAAGACACCCACAGTCACCAGAAGAATTGAAACTGCCGTAATTGCTCCAAAGATGAATGAATCGGCCATCATCATGCCTGAGTTTTGTTGGGCGAATCCAGGTGCAGCTTGCAGAACGGAGTTCAGAGCACTCATTCTGTTTCTCACCTCTTGAGCGAGGATTTGGTTGTCGAATACTAGTGAGTTTTTCAGAATTCTTCTCAAATCTCTTCCGAATTCACGAAATAGAATGCGGTCTGAATGAGTTCTTTTGATAGTATCTTCAGAGGCAAGAAAATCCCGGTGCTGACACGGTTCGAGACGAGTCCCACAACCTCGGCGTCACTCGCAATAGCACTCTGCGGAGAAGTTGGGGCTCTGTCTCTAAACCATATTAGATGCTTGGTTCTAAACGGTTGACTTGGGCCGTTGCCCATCGAAGGGATTACTCTTCAAGAATTCCTCTCGACTATGAGAGACGTTCTGGATAAGGCTCCGCCAAGATGGCGGAGGAGGCGTACCGGTAGACCTCCATTCGACCCAGCCAGCAGGGTCATGGCTCTACTGGTGAAGGAGCGGTACGGTTTCACATACCGCGAGGCAGAGATCTACCTCAAAGAGAACCAGCAAACCTGCCTAGAATCCGGAATGACTGAGATGCCTGACCACAACACAATATGGCGCACCATCACCAAACTCCGCGAACCCTACCTGAAACAGCTGAACCATGAAGTCAACCAGCTTTTCAAAAAACGGAGAAACGCATAGCCGTAGACGCCACAGGCTTCAGCCCCAAAACATACCATTCATGGCGAAGAAACGAGTCGAGAAGAGAATACCTGAAACTCCACGCAGCCGTAGGCATACTCTACAAGGCTATTCCAAGCATGGAAGTCACCACAGGCACAGTCGGCGACACAACACAGCTCGGCACCCTACTCGAAAACCTAGATGACATAGAATCCGTCTCAGGCGACACAGGATACCTCTCCCACAGAAACTGCGAGCTAATCGAAGCGAAAGGAGCCACACCCTACCTCAAACCAAGAAGACACAGCCCAGAGAAACCAATCGGCCCACCAGCCTGGAAACGCATGATACACTCCTACAGGCGAGACAAGCGCAGATGGATGAAGCATTACCACACGCGATCAATGGCCGAGACAGCCTTCTCAGCAATCAAACGAACCCTAGGCCACCGACTCACATCCAACAGAAGAGACCACCAGAAACTCGAACTCATGACCAAAGTAATCGTCTACAACATCACAGTCCTCATCAAAAGCACCCAAAAAGGAGTTTAGAGACGGAGCCGAAGTTGGGCTTAGTTCAAGACTATTGGTGTGCTGCTCTCTTCTCGGGACTTGATCATGAACCGCCTGGAGACGATGCAAGAGTTCCTGCCCGCCTGCCAATCATCTCATTTGTATTTACTTTGCGAATGTGATTCCGTCAAGACGAATTCGAGGAAGGCTTAGACTTGAACGCCGTCATTTTCGATCCTGCATCAGAGGCACTAGGTCCATCACCAAGTTCTCCAAGAAAGCGGTGAACTTCTCCTCGCTCTCCATAACCGTGTCCTCGCCGTCTTTAATCCGCCCTTGTATCACCTCTAGTCGGGGGCTTTTCAGATCAAGCTTCTCTAGAACATCGACAAGGCGGCTAACAGCATCGACTAGTCGAAGAGGGCCGTAGAGCTTGTTTTCTTGAATCAGGTTTCGGGCGCTGGTGACCATGTAGCAGGCCAGTTCGGAGAATTCCTGCTCGAGTTCATCCTTCTTGTGAGTATCCATTGAACCACACAACCTTGCTGTTCCTCTTCTGGGCTTGCGTCTTGATGTTCGGATAGCCGAGCGACATCAAGAGTTGAGGGACGATCGATGCAGGCAGGCCGACGATCTTTTGGAGGGCACCAGCATGAAAAGACGCCACATGACACGTGCCAAGGCCTTGCTCATGCGCGGTGAGCATGATATTCTGGGCAGCTAGAACCGTGTCCATGAGGGATAGGACGTCTCGCCCCAGTTTGCTTCCCTTTCTCTCGGCCTCGTCCAGATCTTGGCAAATCACTATCACTGCCGGCGGGTTACCTAGAATCCCCGGGGCCACCATTCTGATCTTCCGAATCAGGTCATGATCAGTGACAACCACAAAACGCCAAGTCTGCGCGTTCCCACCCGAGGGCGCCCAAATACCGGCTTCCAATATCAGCTTCCTGATAAGATCTTCTGGAACAAGATCCGATCTGAAAGATCTTATGCTGCGACGGCCCTGAATCGCTTCCCACACATCCAACTCTGAGTCATTTCCTCCTATTGCATTTCGTGCGCGAGTCAGCTTTGACCTTACAGATAACGCTGACCATGGTCTTCGTTAGAGCTCAATAGCGTGCGGCGCACCGGCACCTTGGAAACCGTGACCCGTCACATCTCTGCGCTTGATTTCATGAGAATGCAGCGATTGGGGGCGAGATGTACACGCTAGGCACGTCGAGTGCGTTTATTCCAGTCGCTCATGGCTAGTCTAGACCATGACGGGAAATCAATGCTCTCGAACAAACGTCTCCTGCGCAAGATCACGTCTGTGGGGTCATAGTTTCGCATGAAATTGACTTGAGCTTTTGTCGGAGGTTCAACAGCTGTTATGTGCTCGGCCACGCGTAGGTTCCAGCTGATCTTTTTCTTGACTTCTTCCACGCTCACGCCGGGGTAAAGGTGGCTCAGGTACATCTCTTTCGTATCTTTGTCGAATCTGAAGATCGCTCTATCCGTTATCACGACCACTGGCCCTCCGCCCTTCAGTCCCGTTTTTCGTCGTGATTCGTAGCCATCAACATGTCCGGGAGACGTTACGTAGTCTACACGAGGCACAAAGCGTATTTTCTCCAGTCTGGCCATGATCAACAGGCGCCCGGCAGATGAGGCGATGTCATTCGCTCGGCCGCTGCCTGGCAGTCGAGCCTTGGGATTCTCGTAAGTGCCGTTGCCCATAATTGCGGTTGAATTGACGTTGCCGTACTTGTCGACTTGGGCGCTTCCGATTATCCCTATGTCACAGTAACCGTGCTGGAGATCGCTGAACGTGCGCC
>Ga0315281_10011426_pt1 | contig 12168 bp, 12 predicted proteins | sample YL17G07_0_MG_FD_204540 | JGI IMG/M metagenome (GOLD analysis project Ga0315281, IMG submission 204540) | Sediment microbial communities from Yellowstone Lake, YNP, Wyoming, USA - YL17G07_0 | ecosystem: Environmental > Aquatic > Freshwater > Lake > Sediment | place: USA: Wyoming | collected... | reverse complement strand
AAGGATCTGGCTTTTATGCCAACGATTATCCCTCAAAAAGTCGAAAGGAAGGGAAAAAGACAGAGAAAGAAGGAACAGAAAAAGGACAAAGTGGAAAAGGCGAGGAGAAAAAGACAGAGAAAAAGGCGGATAAAACGGATTAAAAAAAATTGAATTTCAATCACCCAATCTAAAATTCCAAATTAATTCCGATCACCCAATGACCCAATAAAGAAACTCCTTCCGGTTATTCTTTTTGCTTCTTCCTTCTTTTCAATAACCTCACTACCTCATCGAGGATCAATTGGGACACCCCTTCCTTGGTCATTAGAGGAAGATCTTTGATTTGACCAGAGGGATAGATGATCTTGACTTGATTGGTATCCGAACCAAAACCTGCCTCTAGCTGGGTTACATCGTTCACCACGATAAAATCCAGATTTTTCTCCTTCAATTTCTTTTTAGCATTCGCAATTAAATCCTCTGTCTCTGCCGCAAATCCGATCAGAATGCGATTCCCTTTTTTCTTCCCAAGTTCTTCAAGAATATCCTTCGTTTTCTCCAGGGGTAAGGTGGTATTGGAACTACCTTTTTTTATTTTTTTCTGGCTGATCACCTTCGGACGATAATCTGAGACAGCTGCTGCCTTGATGACAACAGAAGACCCCTCCAAATGGGCGAAGACAGCTTTTCTCATCTCCTCTGCTGATCGAACAGGAAGGAATTTAATATCTCTGCGCGGGAGAGGAAGAGAGGCGGGGCCTGTGATTAAAATAACCTCTGCGCCTCTGCGCCTGGCCATCTTGGCCAAGGCATATCCCATCTTCCCAGAGGAACGATTGGTGATGAACCGCACAGGATCAATGGGTTCTTGAGTGGGACCCCCTGTGACCAGAATCTGTTCCCCTTTTAAATCTTTTGCGGATAAAATATCTTCCATCTTCTCCATGACTTCATTCAGTTCGGGCAGCCTCCCTTTCCCATACCAATGGCAAGCCAATTCCCCTTCTCCAGGTTCCAAGAGAGGATAGCCCATTTCGAGTAAGGTCTGAATATTTTTCTGGAGGGCTTTATTTTCCCACATATTGACATTCATTGAAGGGACGAAAAGAACCGGTGCCTTGGTCGCCATCACCATGGTGGAGAGAAAATCGTCAGCAATTCCATTGGCGATTTTTCCGATCGTATTTGCCGTCGCAGGGAGGATGACAACCAATTCTGCCAAATCAGCCAATGTAATATGACCGATGGTTGCATCTTCCAGCAGAGCAAAGGGATCGCTCACAACTGGATTTCCGGAAAGAGTTTGGAAGGTGAGCGGAGCGATGAATTTCTGAGCATTTTCGGTCATGACGACATGGACATCCACCTCTTCCTTGACTAAAAGCCTGACAAACTCTGCGGCTTTATAAGCAGCAATCCCACCCGTAATCCCTACAACAACCTTTTTCCCCTTCAGCATGAATATTTACCCTGTTGTTGCTAAGATATCGATCTCCTAAAATTTTTCAAGGTGATGAAAACACGTAGGGTTGACTCCCATTCACTCTTAATTCAACTACAGGGTTTCTATATCACAAAAAGAGCCCATTCTCAATAGGGAAGTGAAGCTCGGAAAGATTTGACATTCTATCCATCCATTGCTATCTTCGGCCTTAAGAGATTTCTGAAAAAATCCAGAAATCTTTGATACCATAGATTATTAGACGATTACAAAGATTAGAACCAGAGTAGGTTGGATGCGCTCATCCCCCCTGTCCCCCCTTTAGTCTCCGACCCAGAGCGGTCTCTGACCCGGAGGGCAAAGGGGGGCATGGGGAGATTGAATGGAGAGGATGTGAAATGGCGGAGAGGGACCCTATAGATCTGATCAAAGAACAGTTAAACAGAGTGGACGAAATGGCGGGTCTTCACCCTGAGCATGATTATTTTAAACACTGGCATTCCGAAACCAAAACGATTTTAGAGAAGGCCTTTGGTTCAAAATCGGTCCGCTATCAAAATTTCCTTGCCCTCCGATTTCGGGAGATGAGTGTCAAAGCCTTTGCTTCAACGGAGATTGATAAAATCAATACGGCACGCTATAAAAAGGATCTTGAGAATGTAAAAAACATCCTCCAATCAGCCATTAAAGAATTAACACTGGATCGAACCCTCTTCAAAAAAATCCAGACCACACCAAAGACCGTGGAGGTCTCCCTCAAGGGTGAATATTTCATATCCTCTGGAATCGAGGAGCCCGATTTAATTCAGGCCGTCAAAAACGCCTTTGAAGGAAGCGGACTGACCCCGATTCCGGATAGAGAAGCCCCTGAAAAAGGGGAATCCCTCCAACAACGAATCAATCAGATCAAACATACCAAATTTGGAATCTACGATCTCTCAACCCCAGAAAAAACGGACACCTTCCTCGAAATGGGTGCCGCCCTGGGCATCGGCAAAGAGGTGATCCTGATTCATAAAAAAGGCTCCCCTCTTCCTGAGACGATGAAAAACCTGAATCGAATCGAATATGAAAATGTCTCTGACCTGATTGAGAAATTAAGAAAAAAAGTTCCAATCTGAAGAAATCTAAATGGATGAAGCCCCGAAAGACATCTTGAAGGCCATCTTCGATAAGGTCAATAGCGAAGATACCTTTTCCCAACGGATTGGAGTGAAACTGATTGAACTCCTTCCGGGTTTCGCCCGCACCACACTCCCCGTGACCGATGAAACCATCAATATCTACCAAATGGCTCATGGAGGGGCCATCTTCTCCATGGCTGACCAGGCCTGTGAAGCAGCAGGGAACAGCTTCGGAGAGCCAGCCGTCGCGCTCCAACAAAATATTCATTTTCTGGCAGCCGGCAAATCTGGAGACTTCCTCGAGGCCACAGCCAAGGTGATCCATCGATCCAACCGAATCGGTTTGATTGAATTTGAAGTGAGGAATCAAGAAGGACTTCTGCTTGCCAAAGGGCAACAGGTCATCTACTTTAAAAAAGGAAAGCTGTGAAAGGGTAAAACCCCAAATTTCACGGACAGATAGGCTTTCAAACCCTTAAAATGCGGACCTTTCTACATTCTCTGGTCAACCTTCGAAATCACCAAAAGGTACTCCAAGAAGTATGGGATCTCATTAATTGATCAAGCCCTCAAAGGTCGCTGCTTTAAGGCTTTTCAAACCCACCTGTCCGCTTCTTTATGGGTTGGTTTTCCAATATCAAAGTTTATATTCGCTCAAAAATGGCTGCAATGCCCAAGCCGCCTCCACCACAGATGCATTCCAGCCCGTAGCGACTGTTGCGCCTTTTCATCTCGTGAAGAAGCGTAACCAATACCCGTGTGCCGGTACAGGCGATCGGATGCCCGAGGGATATTCCAGATCCATTGACATTGATCCTCGGATAATCCTTTTCCGTAAGATTCATCATTTTCAAATCTGCCAAAACCTGCGCGGCAAAGGCCTCTTGGATCTCAATCAGATCCATCTGATGGAGATCTAAACCGGATTTCTTCAAAGCTTTCTCAACTGCTTTTGGTATTGTCAGATAAGTACGACATGGATCTGAACCCACCACGGCAAAGGCTTTGACAAAGGCCAAAGGCTTTACCCCAAGTTTTTTGGCCGTCTCCTCGGACGTCATCACGCAGACCGCAGCACCATCGTTCTCAGTGGAGGAATTTCCAGCTGTACAAACACCTCCCAGGACGGGTTTGAGTTTGGCCAATTGCTCCAACGTAGTATCTGCACGCGGATTTTCATCTCGATCAACGATCGTGTCACCTCCCTTGGGATTTGGAACGCGGACAGGAATAATCTCTTCTCGAAATTTTCCCGATTCAATAGCCGTGCAGGCTTTCCGATGGCTCTCCAAAGACCAGCGATCGCAGTCTTCCCGCCGAATCCCCTCTTCTTTAGCAGCGGTTTCTGCCCAGGACATCATGGATGGCAGTATCCCGTACCTCTCCTCAGGTTGAGACATCACCCTGGCTCGTTGGATTCGATCATAAAAAGGAATTCCCCATATCGAAAGATCTCCATGTCCACGAGGCATCCCTCTCTTGCCGCCGATTCCCCATTTGATCTCGCCTGGAATATAAAACTCGGCAGTGCTCATACTTTCAACGCCACCTGCCATGATGATATCCGCATTATCGGATTGAATCATCATGGCTGCAAAACAGATCACATCCAGTCCGGTACAGCAGCGCCGATCCACGGTGACTCCAGGAATGGAGTCGGGCCAACCTGCTTTAAGAAGAGACATACGTGCGATGTTGACATATTCACCGCTCTGATAAGACTGCCCCAAAATGACCTCATCGACCTGATTCGGATTCGCTCCAGCTCTCTTTATCGCTTCATTCAAGACCAGAGCGCCTAAATCATAGGCAGCCACTTCCTTCAATGCCCCCATATATCTCCCCACAGGTGTCCTGACCCCACTGAGAATCACGGCATTCTTCAAAGGCCTCTCCTTTCCTTTTATGGATTTCCCATGATCCATTTACCCCGTTAGAAGACCCCGCTGCTTGCAGCGGGGATGAATTAATTCTTTTTGAGCGAACACGGGGTTAAATGCCCCAGTTTGAAGGACGAAATTCTTCTAACAGGGTTTACCTCTACTCATATTTCACCGATGACCTTTTGTCAACCGAATCTTTAACCGGAGTTCTTTGATTTTTATCCGATAGAAAGATGGGAAGTATCTTGACACCGGCGTTAAAGTATGATTAGTTTGGAAAGCATTAAGCCCACCCAAAGAGATCCATTTAAAAGCTAAAATTAAGGAATCCGATTCCGTGAATTTAAATCTATCCGATAACCCTGCTCCTGCCCATTCACCACTTCTCGAAGTAAAGAACCTCTCCAGGGACTTTGGAGGTTTGAGAGCTCTTGCTGCAGTGTCCTTTGGTATCACACCGGGAGAGATCGTCGGTGTGATCGGACCCAACGGCGCCGGCAAGACAACCCTCTTTGCCCTCCTCAGTGGTTTCCTTGCCCCTTCTCATGGAGAAATAAAATTCATGAAAACGTCGATCGCCGGGATGCGGCCGGACAAGATCTGTCATCTCGGGATAGCCCGGACGTTCCAGGTGGTCCGTCCTTTCCTCGAAATGACCGTCTTTGAAAATGTCAAGGCAGCCTCGGTTTTCGGAAAACCGGGCCAGCGGACTACCGCAGAGATCAATCAAGAGGTAGACGAGATCCTTGAAAGTACCGGACTCTCGCCTCTCGCTCATCACATTTCCCATTCGCTGAGCCTCCCGGAGCGCAAGCGGCTGGAAGTGGCCCGAACCCTGGCCACCCATCCCAAACTCCTTCTTCTGGATGAAGTCCTTGCCGGGCTGAATCCTCGGGAAGTTGAAGAAGCCATTCCCTTTATTCGCTCTCTCAATATGGAAAGAGAGATCAGCATTCTCATGGTGGAGCATAACCTCCGAGCCATTATGGGGATTTGCCGTAGGATCCTGGTACTCAATTTCGGGCAACTCATCTTTGATGGACCTCCGGAAGCGGCAGTGGAAAATCCAGAAGTTATCCGCGCCTACTTAGGGGAGAAAGAAGATGCTTAAGGTGGAGGGTCTCTCCGTTGGATACGGAGATGCTCATGTCCTTGGAAATATCTCCTTTCAAGTCCGTGAAGGGGAGATGACTTGCATCCTGGGTCCAAATGGGGCTGGAAAAACAACTCTTCTACGTTCGATCACCGGGCTGATTCCTCCAGCCTCTGGCAAGATATGGTTTCTGAACAAGGAAATCCAAGGGATGAAAACTCATCAGATTGTGGGCCTGGGGATGACAATGATCCCGGAAGGCCGCCGCCTGTGGCCGCCCCTTTCGGTTCGAGAAAACTTAGAGATGGGAGCCTACAGGGTTTCCGAAAGGACAACCGTCGAGAAAAGGTTGGATTGGGTATTTTCATTATTCCCCCATTTGGCTGACCGGAAGGATCAGCTCTGCGGAACTCTTTCAGGGGGTGAGCAGCAGATGGTCTCAATCGGCCGCGGGTTGATGACTTTACCAAAATTGCTGTTGATGGATGAGCCTTCTCTCGGTCTTGCGCCTCTCATCGTCCGTGAAATGTTCGTGGCGATTAAAAAAATTGTTCATTCCGGTACGACCATATTATTGGTGGAGCAGAACACTCAAGTGGCACTTTCAGCGGCCTATTACGGATATGTATTAGAAAGAGGAATGATCGTACTGGAAGGGGAAGTGAATTTTCTGCGAGAGACTCCCCATGTCAAGCGTGCCTATCTGGGCCTTTAGGCATTTAGGAGTGGAAGCACCGGAAAATGTAGCAATTGGGTCATGAGGTCAATTCGTTATGAGTTGGTAAATGACTTAATGACCAAATGACTTAATGACTAAGAAGGAAGGAGAAAAAAATGAAGCCATGGATGATGATTAAAATCTGGTGTGCAGTTTTAGTGGGTTTGTGGTTGGGGACGGGCTGGGCCGCGCCCATCATCAAATTGGGTGCCCATGCTCCACAGACGGGAGGCTTAGCCAAACACGGGATGGAAGAGATCAAAGGGATCCGGGTGGGAGCGGAAGAGTTTGAAAAAAAGCGTAACATCAAGATCGACCTGCGTGTCTATGATGATGAAAGCGATCCCCAGAAGGCAGTCTCAGCCGTTGAGAAGCTTGCGGGCATGGACAAAGTCAATGCCATCGTCGGCGGATATGGATCCAACCTGGTGGGGCCGGCATCAGAGGCAGCAGAGCGATACGACACGCCCTATTTGACAATCGGAGCGGTCGATACGAAACTCTCAGCCAAAAAATTTAAGAACTTCTTTCGGCTAAATTATATGCCGGGCTATGCAGCAGCCCAGTCAGGAACCATCAAGGAACTCTTTGGGGCCAAGAAGGTTGGAGTTCTTTACAACAGCCTTTCCGCCACCACTGAGATTGCAGAAGTGGTCAGGGACCAGTTGGTGAAAGCAGGCATTGAGGTTCCGGTCTTCGAAAAGTTCGAAAAGGGAACGACCAATTACAAGCCGATTTTACTCAAGGTCAGGGATGCTGGATGTGAAGTCCTTCTCGTGGAAGGATATTTTACTGATTACGTAGGCACGATTAAGGACGCAAAGATTCTCAACCTGCCGGTGAAGGCGTACATGGGGGCATGGGGCATTGGCACGCCCGATTTTGTCAGGGAGTTAGGGCCGATGAGTGAGTATATCTACGGCACATCGATCTGGGAAATGGGGACTGCCCCAAAAGTGGCGAAGGCTGAGGAAGCGGAGTTTGTCGCTATTTATAAGGCCAAATATAAGGAAGAGCCTTCGTATATCTCAATGCTCGGCTACCTCTCCACAAAATATATGCTCGAGGCCATTGCTCAGGGTGGAGGAAAATCTGGAAATTACAGTTTTGAAAAGACCAGAACTACTCTTCGGGCGATGGATGTCGTTGGTCCTTTAGGCCGAGTTACTTTTGACGAGAAAGGCGATCCCAAATATTTTACAGCCATATTGTTCCAAACACAAAAAGGGAATCAGGTTGTTGTCTATCCCAAGGATCGGGCCATAGGGACCATCCAGTATCCTGCGGTTCCATGGGGTGGAAAATAGTCTGAAAGAAAAAAAACAAGGTCCATAGGAGAAAAGAATTGATCTCTACGGCCAGTATCATCCAATCCATTCTTTCTGGAATGTTGGAGGGGGGGAATTATGCCCTTTACTGCTTGGGACTGGCTTTTGTATTTGGCATCATGCGGATTATCAATATGGCCCACGGAGAGTTCTTGGTGCTGGGAGGCTATATTGCTTATTGGCTGCTGGTCAAGTGGGGGTTGAACCCCCTTCTCTCCCTTCCTATGGCAGCGGTGATTGCCGCTGGAGCATCTTTCTTGAGTTACCGCGTATTTTTGCAGAGGATCCGTACCACTGCAGAATTGAATACCCTCATCCTGACCTTCGGGATCGGGATCTTCCTTTCCAACCTCTATCTCCAGCTTTGGTCAGCAGACATCCGTAATATCGGCGTGGACTGGATGGAGAAACCATTGATGTTTTCTGGGATCTACATCAGCCTGGGAGAGATCATCACCTTTGCGATCTCCTTTATAGGGGTTCTGACTCTCCACTCCTTTCTGCGCCATACCAAGATGGGAAAAGCCATTAGGATCACTGCGATCGATCGTGATGCTGCGACACTCGTTGGAATTAACGTCGAATGGGTAGACCTCCTTGCCTTCAGCATCGGTGGATTGCTTGCAGGTCTGGGAGGACCTTTGCTCGGAATGTTGTCATTTGTAAGTCCGGGAACCGGACTTCACATTACGGTGAAGGCGTTCATTCTTACGGTTCTGGCTGGCGTCGGCTCCATTCCAGGATTGATTGCAGCTGGAATGATCCTTGGCATAGGAGAGGCGATGACCGTGACCTTTGTGAGCTCCTCCTACAGGGAATTATTCGGATTTGCGCTCTTCCTTGTTATTCTTCTGGTTCGACCTTCCGGACTATTTGGAAAGAGGATATAAATGAAATCCTATCTCCCCTTCCAGGTATCCGAGAAAAAGATGGCCATCATCACATTGGTTGTGGTGTTAGCCCTTCCATTCATCCTTTCCTTCAATCCCTATTACTTGAGCATCTTCATCTCAGCTCTCATCCTTGGATCTGTTTCTCTGGCGTGGAACTTGCTCGCAGGAGTGTGCGGACAGGTTTCCTTCGGACATGCGGCCTTTTTCGGAATCGGTGCCTATGCTTCAGCCCTCCTGGTGATGAAGGCGACTTGGAACCCATTCCTGGCCATGGTGGGTGCTGCAGTGCTGGGAGTCCTCGGAGCATTGATCATCGGAATTCCCGCCTTCCGGTTGCGTGGACCCTATTTTGCTTTATCCATCCTCGGTTTCGCAGAGGTGATGAAGCTTCTCACCTTGAACCTCACCCGCCTGACAGAAGGCTCCAAAGGAATTTTCAATATCCCTTCACTGCCATCGATAAAATTGGCGGGGGTGACCTTTGATTTCTATATCTCCAGGACGACCAACTATTATATGGCCGCAGCCCTGATGTTCGCCATCTATCTGGTGATTTATTTCCTGCGGCATTCGAACACAGGACTGGCCATGTCAGCGGTTCACGGAGATGAAGAAACGGCTTCCGGGATTGGTGTTCCCGTTTTCAAGACCAAGATCATCGCCCTGACGGTTTCAGCCTTTTGCACCGCTTTGATGGGAGCCTTTTATGCCCACTATGTCCATTTCCTTAATCCCGATTCAGCCTTCGATGGGTTCTGGTCAGTCATGCCCATTGTGGGATCGCTCTTTGGAGGAATTGGGACGCTGATCGGCCCAAGCATAGGAGCACTTGTTATCACCGGACTGGATGAGTTTGTCTTCAAAAGGCTCTTCGAAACCGGACATAAGCTTTTTTTTGGATTACTGTTGGCCGTTGTCATTGTCTGGGCACCAGTGGGTTTATTAGGCAAATGGGTCAAAAAAAGATGAAGGGATAGAAAGAAATGAATCTGATCCATCCTCCTATCACCGTACCTTTAGAGCCTCTGACTTTCCCGCTTCGCCAAGCAGCGAAGGAATATCCGGAGAAGGTTGCTGTGATCACTCCCGAGGCAGGTGGGAAGGAATATTCCTATCGGTGGCTGGAGGAAAATTCTTCAGCCTTTGCTGCTTCTCTGGCAAGTCTGGGAGTTGAACCACGAGACCATATCGCCCTCTGGATGAAGAACAGTCTGGAATACATCCTTTCTTTCTATGGGATTTTGAAGGCAGGAGGTGTTGTCGTTCCAATCAGCACCCACTACGGAGAGCGAGAGGTTCTGCACCAATTAAGAGAAACAGAAGTCAAGAGCCTGATCACTTCAGACAATCTGTATGCTCAGGTGAGAAACCTCATCTCAGAGGTTCAGGGGTTACGATTCATAGTGCTTGAAGGGCAAGGAGAACTGCCTTCGAACACTATTCCCTTTTCGTCACTCCTGGGCGGATCGGATCGACTGGATCGTTCCATCGGGATAGATCCCAAGGAGAGGATCGCTGTTCTTCCTTTCTCGAGTGGTACCACAGGCCTTCCGAAAGGAGTGATGCTGACTCACTCCAATCTCCTTAGTTGTCTCTACCAGGTTGTTCAGGTCCATGAAATTTCGGCAACGGATATAATGATCAACCAGCTCCCCTTTTTCCATATTTATGGGATGACCGTTTTGATGGGAACATCCATTATGGCCGCAGCCACGCAGGTTCTGGCAAGTCGTTTCCGGCCGATAGACGATTTCCTCTCTCTCTTCGAAACCTATCGGCCGACTCTCTTTTTCACTGTTCCCTTGATCGTTCAGGAGTTCTGCCACCATCCAAAAGTTTTGACCATGGACTGGAGCCGTCTCCGGTACGTCAATGCTGGCGGAGCGATCCTCTCCCCCGAGGTTCAGGAGAGGTTTACGCAGATCACCGGGGTCCCTGTGATGGTGGGATATGGTCTTACCGAATCTTCACCAACCACACACGTGACCCCCATCAGAAAGATCAAGAAGGGATCGATCGGGCTTCCACTCTCTTTGACAGAAGATAAAATCGTAGACCCGGAAACAGGAAACGAATTGCGGCCGCGGGAGATCGGAGAACTCTGGGTCCGGGGACCGCAGGTGATGAAGGGATATTACAACAATCCAGAAGCGACGTCGCAGACAGTGACAAATGGATGGCTTCGGACAGGAGACCTGGCTTGGAAGGATGAGGAAGGATATGTTTTCATTGTCGACCGATTAAAAGAGGTGATCAAATGCAAAGGGTTTCAAGTGCCACCTGCTGAGATTGAAAACGTCCTGGTCAGCCACCCCGATATAAAAGATGCGGCCGTCATTGGTGAGCCCCACCCGGAATATGGCGAGGTTCCTGTAGCCTATGTGGTGCTTCAGGATAAAGCCAGCCTTTCGCCGGAGGCCATTATCGAATATGCGGCGCAAGGATTGGCCAAATACAAACGGTTGGCCAGAGTGGTGTTCACGGAAACGATCCCGCGTAGTGCTTCGGGTAAAGTATTACGGCGGCTTCTGAAAAACTCATCCTCTGTATGAGCATTAAATATCTTGCCTTGCAAGACAAAAAGTGGTCATTGCGAGGAGCGCTACCTACGAAGCAATCTCAGGAGATTGCTTCGCTTCGCCCTGTACACCCTACCTACCGCAGGCAGGCATTCGGTGCAGGGCTTCGCTCGCAATGACAAGTCTCGTTGAAAGGAAGGGGTCACATTGAACGATGTTTTTATTGTTAGTGCAGCAAGACTTCCCATCGGAAGATTTGGTGGGGCGTTAAAAGAGGTGAGTGATTGGGACCTAGGGACGATCGTCATCGCAGAAGCGATGAAGAGGGCAGGTCTTAAGGGGGATGAAGTCGATGAGGTCATCATGGCCCACGGATTCAGAACGGGCGATCTTCCTGCGAATTCTTCAAGGGCTGTCGCGCTGAAGGCTGGAATCCCGATCGAAATTCCGCAATTTACAATTAACAAGGCATGCGGGGGAAGCCTCAGGGCTGTTAGTTTAGCTGCCCAGATCATTAAGGCCGGAGAAAGCGATATCATTGTTGCTGGAGGAATGGAGAGTATGAGCAGGGCTGCTTACATCCTGCCAAAAGTGAGGTGGGGCAGCCGGCTTGGACATGCCCGTCTCATTGATCAACTGGTCCTCTTAGATCCTATTTCAGGTTATTCATTGGGAGAGACCGGAGAAAATGTAGCCGAACTTTATAAAATCTCCCGTGAGGACCAAGACCGGTTTGCTTTTCTAAGTCAGCAGAAGGCTGAAAAGGCCGTCAAGTCAAATAAATTTAGGGAAGAGATCGTTGCTGCCCAGATCCCTCAACCTGTTAGATCACCCGTGATTTTTGATACAGATGAACATCCAAGGTTCGGGACAACGTTGGAAGAACTATCAAAACTGAAACCTGCATTTAAACAAAATGGCACCATCACGGCTGGAAATGCAAGCGGCTTGAATGACGGAGCCTCTGCGGTGGTTGTGATGTCTCGGAAGAAAGCAAAAGAAATGGGCATTCATCCACTCGTATCGATACGGTCCTATGCATCCGTAGGGGTGAAGCCTGAGATTATGGGGATTGGCCCTATTCCAGCAACTCAAAAGGCTTTACAAAAAGCTGGAATGGAACTTAAGGATATCGATCTAATAGAGTTAAACGAAGCTTTTGCAGCTCAGTCCCTCGCTGTTATACG
>Ga0315281_10011424_pt1 | contig 12169 bp, 13 predicted proteins | sample YL17G07_0_MG_FD_204540 | JGI IMG/M metagenome (GOLD analysis project Ga0315281, IMG submission 204540) | Sediment microbial communities from Yellowstone Lake, YNP, Wyoming, USA - YL17G07_0 | ecosystem: Environmental > Aquatic > Freshwater > Lake > Sediment | place: USA: Wyoming | collected... | reverse complement strand
TCGATGCCATCCAGCTTGCGGCTGCGGTCACGCTACGCGATGCGATAGGGCCGGACGGAGTCGCCTTCTCATCGTTCGACGCTCAGCTCACCCGTGCGGCGGTGGAGGAAGGGCTCATCGTGCTCGAACCTGGTGACGCCTGAACGTCGGCCTGCCGCCGACCTGCTTTGGCCGCGCGGCAGGGTGGACTCGCGGCGTCCGTGTGACCGACACGTCGTCACGATCGTCCCGGGGAGCCCTTCGTGCCCGAAGTGCCGAACAGCATCGCGACAGAGGCAGCCGACAGATACCGGACCGTCCGCAAGGTCCTGTGGATCGTGCTCGCCCTCAACGTCGCCGTCGCCCTGGCGGGCCTGTGGATCACCCGCCGGCCGGCGGACGAGAGCCACCCGTACGGTCACGGCAAGTTCGAGACCTTCGCGGCGGCGGCGATCGGGGTCATGCTGGGAACGCTCGCGGTCAACATCTTCGTGACCTCGTGGGAGGGGCGCGTCGCGCGCCGATCCCGGCGTCGGCGGCCGCTAGAGCTCCTCGCCCTGCTCCTCGACGTCGTTGTGCCACGGCCGGCGCTCGCCGACCTTCGCCCGCCAGCGCCAGCGTCGTGACTTGGGCGCGTCCTCGATCGCCCGGCGCATGCGCGCCAGGCCGTCGAGGACGCGCCGTTCGTCGTCTTCCGACAGCCGATAGCCGGGCAGGAGGCGGGCGCAGCGCTCGAGATTGCGCTCGACGTCGTGGTACAGGCCCCAGTCGTCCGCGCACCTGGCGGCGACGTACGAGAGGCCGATCACCCCGGGCGCCTCGTCCTCTTTCAGCTCGAGGTCCTTGAGCAAGGTGAGCACGTCGCGCGCGTCCTTCTCATCCGGCTTGAAGACCTGCAGCTTGGTGAGGAGCTGGTCGCTCACCGGGATCGTGTAGTCGTCGAGTCCGAGGCGCCCCGTGAGATCGATGTCGTGGTCCATCCTGAAGGTGTCGAGGGAGACGTCGACGTGGTCGTCGTCGTGGGCGCGCGCGCCGTCATCATCGTGCAGGCACGGTCGCACGAACTGGAGCTGCCGGCCGCGGGTCGCCTGCGAGACGTGGTAGTTCTCGGTGAAACCGAGCTCGCGGAAGAGGAGGACGATGTCCTTGCGTTGCGCGCGCAGGCCGATCATGTCGATGTCGCTGTAGTCGCGCTCGCAGAAGGCGATCACGTTGCAGTGGGCGCGGACCGCGAGGCCCCCGTACAACCGCAGCACGACGCCGCGCTTGCGCGCGGCGTCGACGATGCGGCGCCCTTCGTCGACCATGGCGTCGCGCGTTGCGAGGACGGCCGTCGATGTCTGCCGGTCTGCCATGCCCGGGTGATGCCCCCCGGGGCGCAACCGAAACCGGAGTTCATAACTCTTCTTTATCGACGACACGCCGACGGCGAGGTCGCGCGCCGCCGTCTGCGGCGGGGCGGCGGTCTCAGCCGGGCGAGGAGGGGAAGGGCGGGGCGGGCGGCACGGCCGGCAGCGCCGGCGCCCCCGCCCGCCGCCGCGGCTTCATCCCGAGGAGGAAGCGCACCGGGCCCCAGCGCCGCACGGCGACCTCGTAGATGCCGAGCGTGAGGCCGAGCGAGGCGACCATGATGAGCGTGAACTTAGCCCACGGCGCCCAGGCCCACTGGCACACGACGTATGCCACGCCGATGAGCACCGTCTGATGCAGGATGTAGAACGGGTAGGCGGCCTCGGTCGCGTACTTGAGTACGGCGCCCCCCGCCGTGAGGAAGCGGTGTCCCAGGCCGAGGAGTCCGAGGATCATGCCCCAGACGCCGATCTCGTAGAGGTACTTCACGCCGATGTACACGGCGTTGTCCAGGTCGTACCCCCAGCCTCCTGCGCGGGGTTCGGCCCAGATGTAGGCGATGCTGGCCACCAGACCGACTCCGAGCAGCCACACCCACTGGCGGTCGATCGCCTTGCCGATGCGTTCGTCGCCGAGCAGCATGAAGCCCAGGATGATGAGGATGAGGAACCCGAACGTGGGCTGCCCGCTGAGGTCGAAGTCGGCCTGGAGCCACGGGAGGACGAGGATCAGCGCGGGCACGAGCAGAACCAGGCCCGGCACTTGCGCCAGGCGGCCGAAACCGCCCAGGACGCGCCGGCCGCTCCCGCGGTTGCGCAGCCACAGGAAGAGCGGCAGGGCGACCAGCGAGAAGACGAAGAGGAAGAGGATGAACCAGAGGTGCCCCGGCGTGAACCCGCCCTGGTAGCCGTTCAGGTTCTCGTCCGCGGTCGTCCAGAAATCGGGGTAGTAGGCCCAGTACGAGGGATCTCCCTTGCCGTGCCAGCGGTAGGCGAGCCACGTCTGCGGCGGCACGATGACGAACAGGCCGAAGACGAACGGGATCAAGAGGCGCTTGGCGCGCTCGCCCACGTACTGGCCGGGGCCGCGATGGCGGAAGGCGAGCCACGTGCCGGCGCCGGCGAGCAGAAAGAGAAAGCTCATGTGCCACGGGCCGACGAAGTCGACGATACGCTGGGCCGGCTGCCAGTAGGGGTCGTTCTTGACGTAGAAGTCTTCTTCCCAGTTGAAGACGCGCGCGGAGTGGAACGGGATGAGCAGCAGGACGGCGGCGATGCGCAGCCAGTCGATGTCGTTGCGGCGTGGCGGCCGCTCCCCCAGGACGGTGCCCCCCATGGTGCGACCACTCTAGCACTGCACGAGCGGCACAAGAACGAAGCGGGCGGGGAGGGCCGCCGGCCTCCCCGCCCGCTTCGTCACCGACCGCTTCTCAGTATGGGTGCGGCCCCTGCGATCCTTCCTGCTCGGCGAAGCGCCCGGCCGCTCCGAACACGCCGACGATGATGCGCATGAAGCCAAGCACGATGAGGTAGACGCCGATCAGCCAGAGGAGGGCGAGGGCGCCATCCGCCGGGTAGAAGAAGAGCACGAGGCCGAAGATGACCGACACGACGCCGGTGATGACGGACCACAGTCTGCGACCGCCGCTCACGTCCGAGACAAAGGCGCCACCGATGTCGACGACGCCCGTGATGATCGCCCACCCGGCGATGATGTACAGCAGCGTGAGCGCGCTCATCTTGGGCCAGGCGATGATCGCCACGCCGGCGATGACAGCGAGGAGACCTCCCACGATACCGGCCGAGCGGCTCTCCATGTGGCCCATGAGGCCTGACACCGCGCGGGCCACCCCGTAGACGATGACCATGATGCCGAACAGGTAGATCACGGTCTTGAGGCTCGCCTGGGGGTCGGCCAGCAGAAGGATGCCGAGCACGATCGCGATCAGGCCCGTGAGGACCGAGAGCCCGACGCCTCGTCCGCCAGATGTCGCCATGAACTCCTCCTTGTGCGGTTGCTGTCTGACGGGCCGCGCGTCAGGCCGCGCTCGACGAGCCCGGGATGCGGTCCCGGTTGCCCCAGGCGCCTCCGGTCCAGAAGGCGATGTCGGCAAGCACGCCGAGCACGATCCAGAACCAGTCAAAGCCGTGGACCCCAGCCGGGGCGACGAGGACGTAGCTCATCGTCGTCCAGGGGACGAAGACGACGCCCAGGGCCGGCCAGAGCCAGGTGCTGAAGGCGGCGTCCCAGCGGGCTGGCTGGAAGGCCCACCAGATGAAGCCGGCGACGCGCGGGCCGAGCAGGAACAGCGAGGTGAAGAAGCAGCACATGGTCCCTCCTTGGTCGTGGGGCGCGGCGCCGTCTCGCTGGACCGACACGGATCGGTTGTCTGTCCGCCGACCGCCGGGGACCGCGCTGCGCTCGTGCCGCGCATTGTGCACGGTGCGCATCGCCGGCGCAAGGGGCCGGGCCGCGGCCCCCCGCTCACGTGTTGATTCCCGGCCGCGGTGGCGTCAGGCTGTGCACAGGCCCCTGAAGCGAGGTGAGCGATGAGTCAGGAGAACACCGGCGGCGCCGGCGCGGCGCCGTCCGCGGGCGCCGCCCGCGGACCCATCCGCGCGCCGCGCGGCACCGACCTGAGCTGTCGCGGCTGGCAGCAGGAGGGCGCGCTGCGCATGCTCATGAACAACCTCGACCCGGAGGTCGCCGAGAGGCCCGAGGACCTCGTGGTCTACGGCGGCGCCGGCAAGGCGGCGCGGAATTGGGCGTGCTACGACGCCATCGTCGCCACGCTGCGCCGCCTGAAGGACGACGAGACCCTGCTCGTGCAGTCGGGCAAGCCGGTCGGCGTGTTTCGCACCCACGAGTTCGCCCCGCGCGTGCTCATCGCCAACGCCAACCTGGTGCCGGATTGGGCGACCTGGGACGAGTTCCGCCGCCTCGACGCCCTGGGGCTGACGATGTACGGGCAGATGACCGCCGGCTCGTGGATCTATATCGGCACGCAGGGCATCCTGCAGGGGACGTACGAGACCTTCGCCGCCGCGGCCGCGAAGCGGTTCGGCGGCACGCTGAAGGGGACGCTGACGCTCACCGCCGGGCTGGGCGGCATGGGTGGCGCGCAGCCGCTCGCAGTGACCATGAACGAGGGCGTCGCCCTCTGCGTCGAGGTCGACCCCGAGCGCATCCGGCGCCGCATCGAGCACGCCTACCTCGACAAAGGCACGGAGTCGCTGGACGAGGCGCTGAAGTGGGCCGACGAGGCGCGCGCCGCAGGCGCGCCGCTCAGCATCGGCCTCTGCGCCAACGCCGCCGACGTCTACCCCGAGCTCGTCCGCCGCGGCGTCACCCCCGAGCTCGTCACCGACCAGACCTCAGCGCACGACACGCTGAACGGGTACGTCCCGAACGGAATGACCCTGACTGAGGCCGTCGAGCTGCGCACGGCCGACCCGGACGAGTACGTGCGCCGCGCCTGCGCCAGCATCCTCGTCCACGTCCAGGCGATGGTCGCCCTGCAGAAGGCGGGGTCCGAGGTCTTCGACTACGGCAACAACATCCGCGGCGTGGCCAAGGACCAGGGCTACGCCGACGCCTTCGCCTTCCCGGGCTTCGTGCCCGCGTACATCCGCCCGCTCTTCTGCGAGGGCAAGGGCCCCTTCCGCTGGGCGGCGCTCTCCGGCGACCCGGCGGACATCGCGCGCACCGACCGCGCCGTCCTCGAGACGTTCCCCGAGAACGAGACCGTGGCGCGCTGGATCCGCATGGCCGGCGAGAAGGTCCACTTCCAGGGTCTGCCCTGCCGGATCTGCTGGCTGGGGTACGGCGAGCGCGCGAAGATGGGCCTCGCCTTCAACGAGCTCGTGCGCTCGGGCGAGGTCGCGGCGCCGATCGTCATCGGCCGCGACCACCTCGACTCTGGTTCCGTCGCCTCGCCGTACCGCGAGACCGAGGCGATGCGCGACGGCAGCGACGCGATCGCCGACTGGCCGCTGCTCAACGCGATGCTCAACGTCGCCTCCGGCGCGAGCTGGGTGAGCTTCCATCACGGCGGCGGCGTGGGCATCGGCAAGAGCCTGCACGCCGGCATGGTCGTGGTCGCCGACGGGACCGAGATGATGGCCGAGCGCCTGGAGCGCGTGCTCACCTGCGACCCCGGCACGGGCGTCATGCGCCACGCCGACGCCGGGTATCCCGAGGCGATCGCCGCGGCCAAGGCCGGCGGCATCGACCTGCCGATGGTGACGGGGACCGAGAAAGCCTGATGGCACACTGCGAGAACAGAGCGGAAGCGGCCGCATGAGGCGGATACCGCTGGGCGACGTCGAGGCAACGGCGGCGGCGCTGCACAGGAGCGCCGAGACCTCGGACGAGCTGCGCCGCACGGTCGGCGACATCGTCGCCGAGGTGCGGCGCAGCGGCGACGCCGCGCTGCGCGAGCTCACGCGGCGCTTCGACCGCGTCGAGCTCGCGGACCCGCCGGCCGTGCCGCGAGAGGCTCTAACGGCCGCGCTCGCGGCGCTCGAACCCGACCTCGCCGACGCCCTCCGTCTCGCGGCGGCCAACATCCGCGCCTACCACGAGCGCGAGCTGCCGGCGGCATGGCGCGAGACCCTCGCCCAGGGCCAGGTCGTCGGCCAGGAGATCGTCCCACTCGAGACCGCCGGCCTCTACGTGCCGGGCGGTCTCGCGGACTACCCATCGTCCGTCCTCATGACCGCCATCCCGGCCCAGGTCGCCGGGGTCGGGCGGCTCGTCCTCTGCTCGCCGCCGCGCGCCGACGGCTCGGTGCCGCCGGGCGTGGCCGCGGTCTGCGCGCTGCTCGGGCTCGACCTCGTCGTGCCCGTCGGCGGGGCGCAGGCTATCGCGGCCATGGTGTACGGCACCGAGACGGTCCCGCGCTGCGACATCATCGTCGGCCCGGGCAACCGGTACGTCACTGAGGCCAAGCGCCAGGTGATGGGCGAGGTCGCGATCGACAGCCTGGCCGGGCCGAGCGAGGTCCTCATCGTCGCCGACGACGGATCGGACCCGGCGTGGCTGGCGGCCGACGTGCTCGCCCAAGCCGAGCACGGCGCCGGCGCGATGGGCGCCGTCCTGTCGCTGAGCCCGGCGCTCAGCGATGCTCTCGAGCAGGAGGTCACGCGGCTCGCCGAGAGGCTCGGCGTGAGCGTCGACGAGGTCACGGTCGTCGACTGTCCGACGACCGACCGGGCGATGGAGCTGGTGAACACGTTCGCGCCCGAGCACCTCGAGCTGCACGTCGACGAGCCCCGTGCTCTTCTCGCCAAGGTGCGCAACGCCGGCGCGATCTTCGTCGGCCGGCACGCGGCGACCGCCTTCGCCGACTACGCCGCCGGCACCAACCATGTGCTGCCGACCGGCGGCGCGGCGCGCTACGCGCAGGGACTCTCGGCGAGCGCCTACGTCAAGCGCGTCGGCGTGGTCGAGTTGGACGCCGCGGCCGCCGGCAGGCTGGCCGGGGCGGTCGCGGCCATCGCCCGCGAGGAGGGGCTGGCCGCGCACGCGCTGTCGGCCGAGCTGCGGGGAGGCGCCGATGCCTGACGACACGCCCGCGCGGCCGCCGCAGGGCGACCAGACCGTGACGGCCCCGGCCAAGCGCGCGGGCCGCAAGGTCAAGGCGAGCGTCCTTGTCGACCTCGACCTCTGCAAGGCCTGCGGCATCTGCATCAGCCTGTGCCCGGAGCGCGTGTTCGATCGCGACGAGGACGGCTGCGCGGTCGCCGCCCGTCAGCAGGACTGCACCGCCTGCCGCCTCTGCGAGTGGCACTGCCCCGACTTCGCCATCGAGGTCCGCGCGGAGCGCTCCGCCGCTGAGGAGGACGCCTGATGCCCCAGCCGCGCCGCGTGATCCAGGGCAACGAGGCGGTCGCCGAAGGCGCCATCGCCGCCGGCGCGCGCTTCTTCGCCGGCTACCCGATCACGCCCTCGACCGAGATCGCCGAGCTCCTCTCGCGCCGGCTCCCCGAGGAGGGCGGCTCCTTCCTGCAGATGGAGGACGAGATCGCCTCGATGGGCGCCGTCATCGGCGCCTCGCTCGCCGGCGTCAAGGCGCTGACCGCGACGTCCGGCCCAGGCTTCAGCCTCAAGCAGGAGCTCATCGGCTATGCGGCCATGGCGCAGGTCCCCTGCGTGATCGTCGACGTCATGCGCGGCGGGCCGTCGACCGGCCTGCCGACCGACCCTTCGCAGGGCGACGTCATGCAGGCGCGCTGGGGCACGCACGGCGAGCACTCGATGATCGTGCTCGTGCCGAGCTCGGTCCTCGAGTGCTTCACGCTGACCGTGGACGCCTTCAACTTCAGCGAGCAGTACCGCACCCCCGTGATCCTGCTCTCGGACGCGCTCGTCGGTCACATGCGCGAGGCCGTCGCGCTGCCGCTCGCGGAGGAGCTGCGCGTCGCCGAGCGCGGCGAACCCGACTGCGAGCCGGACGACTACGACACCGTGGTCTCGACCCTCGACACGATCCTCCCGCGACCGCCGCTGGGCTCGCGCTTTCGCGTCCACGCCACCGGCCTCGTCTACAACCGGCGCAACGGCACGGTCGACACGAGCGACCCGGAGGTCGCCGAGGATCTGGGCCTGTACCTGCGCGAGAAGATCTATCACCACCGTGACGCGATCGTGCGCGTGGAGGAAGTCGGGATGGAGGACGCCGAGATCGGCCTCTTCGCCTACGGCTCGGTCGCGCGCTCGGCCAAGGCGGCGATGAAGGCGGCGCGGCGGGAGGGCATCAAGGTGGGACTGCTCCGCCCGATCACCCTGTGGCCCTTCCCGACCGCCGCCGTGGAGCGCATGGCCGACCAGGTGCGGACGATCATCGTCCCCGAGATGAACATCCGGCAGATGGCCTGGGAGGTGCAGGCGGCCGTGGCCGGACGCGCCAAGGTCGTCGACTTCGGGCGCGTCGACGGGCGACTGATCAACCCCGACCAGATCGCGTCCCTCATCGATCAGGAGGTGGACCATCTGCGCGCTGGTTGACGAGACGATCGTCGCCCACGCGCCCGAGGACTGCGCGGCGCCGAGGATCAAGCCGGCGAGCACGGCCGCGATCCGCACGCAGCTGCGCACGGCCAAGACGCTCTGGTGTCCGGGCTGTTCCAACGGCATCATCACGCGCGCCATCGTCGACGCCGTTCTGGGGCTCGGGCTCGACGCGGACAAGGTCGTCGTCTTCGCGGGCATCGGCTGCTCGGGCCGTATCTCCAACTACCTGAACTACTCGACGGTGCACGCCGCGCACGGACGGGCGCTGCCTTTCGCCACCGGCGCCAAGGTCGCCGACCCGTCGCTCAAGGTCATCGTCGTCATGGGCGACGGCGACTGCGCCGCGATCGGCGGCAACCACCTCATCCACGCGGCGCGGCGCAACGTCGACCTCACCGCCGTGGTGTTCAACAACAGCATCTACGGCATGACCGGCGGCCAGAAGAGCCCGACGACGCACGTCGGCGACCGATCCACGACGAGTCCCTTCGGCAACGCCGAGCCGGCCTTCGACCTCTGCGAGCTGGCCCGTGCCGCGGGAGCGACCTACGTCGCCCGCAGCACCTCATGGGCCTATCGCCAGCTCGTTCAGCTCATCGCCGGCGGCCTCGTCCACGAGGGGTTCTCGTTCGTCGAGGCCATGGCGGTGTGCAACACGTACTACGGGCGCTTCAACCTGACCGCCGACGCCGCGGAGTTCCTGCTCGCGCAGCGCGAGCACGCGGTGCCGGTCGACAAGTTCGAGCCCGGCGGGACGCGGCTGCGCGACCGCTACCCCGTGGGTCTGATCTCGCACGTCGAGCGTCCACTATACAGCGACATGTACGCCGACGCGCAGCGCAAGAGCAAGGACGGCGACCGTGGCTGAGGCGACAAAGGCGGCGGCGGTAGGGGCGGGGTCGGCGGGTGAAGCCGACCGGCTCGAGCTCCGGATCTCGGGCTCGGGCGGCCAAGGCATCTTGCTCGCGGCCGCGGTGCTCGCCGACGCGGTCGCCGCGGCGGGGCGAGAGGTCGTGCAGACGCAGAGCTACGGCCCGGAAGCGCGCGGCGGCGCCTCGCAGGCCGAGGTCATCGCCTCGACCGAGCCGATCGACTATCCCGAAGTCGACCTCGCCGACATCTCACTGTGTCTGTCGCAGGCAGCGTTCGACAAGTACGCGCACTTGACCCGCGAGGGCGGGCTCGTCCTGTACGACAGCGATCTCGTCGATGAGAAGGAGCCGCCGGGGTTCTCGCTGGTGGGTCTGCCCTTCACGCACACGGCGACGCACGACCTCGGCGCCAAGGTCGTGACCAACATCGTCTCGCTCGGCTCGCTCGCGACGTTCATCGACTGGCTGCCCCCGGACGTGGTCGACGGCGCCGTCGCGACGCGCGTGCCGGAGAAGTTCAAGGACCTGAACCTGCGCGCCCTCGAGGCCGGGCGCCGCCTCGTCGAGCTGAGCGAGGCGGGTATCGGGATCGAGGGCGCCGAGAGCCATGACGACTTCGACGCCGGAGGCTCGATCATGTGCGAGCCGTGCGGCGACGAGCGCTGACGGGCGCCCGATAGAGTCGAGCCACACGTGGACCTCCTCGAGCATCAGGGAAAGGCGCTCTTTGCGGCGGCCGGGCTGCCGGTCCCGGCCGGCAGGCCGGCCGGGACCGCCGACGAGGCCGCCGCGGCCGCCGACGAGCTCGGCCTGCCGGTCGCGGTCAAGGCGCAGGTGCGCGCCGGCGGGCGCGGCAAGGCGGGCGGCATCCGCGTCTGCCGGACGCGCGACGAGGTGACGGCCGCCGCCGACGAGATCCTGCGGATGAGCATCGGCGGCCGCCCCGTCGAGGGCGTCCTGGTCGAGCAGGACGTCGCCATCGCCCGCGAGTCGTATCTGGCCATCGCCCTCTCGCGTCATCACCGGGGGCCGCTGCTCGTGTTCGCGGCCGAGGGCGGGGTCGACGTGGAGCAGCTCGCGCGCACCCGTCCTCAGGCGCTCGTGACGACGCCGGTCGACCCGTTGCTCGGGCTCTGCGACTATCAGGTGCGCGACGTGGTGGCCGCCGCCTCGGCGGCGGCCGGGGTCGCCGACGCGGAAGCGACGGCGACGCAGCTCGCCGCCGCCGTTCGCGGCCTGTGGCGGCTCTACGAAGAGCGTGACGCGACGCTCGTCGAGGTGAACCCGCTGGTGGTGACGGCCACCGGCGACGTCGTGTGTCTCGACAGCAAGGTGACCGTGGATGACAGCGCCCTGTGGCGCCAGCCCGATCTGGCCGATCTCGGGCCGGCGCCGGATGAGCGCGAGCGTCGGGCTCGCGAGGCCGGCCTGAGCTACATCACGCTCGACGGCGACATCGGCGTGATCGGCAACGGGGCCGGCCTCGTGATGAGCACGCTCGACCAGCTCGCCGCGGCCGGCGGACGCGCCGCCAACTTCTGCGACGTCGGGGGCGGCGCCTCGGCCGAGGCGGTCGCGCTTGCCCTCGAGCTGATCCTCTCGGGCGCCGGCGTCCGCGCGCTGGTGGTCAACATCTTCGGCGGCATCACGCGCGGCGATCTGGTCGCGCGCGGCCTCATCCAGGCGCTGCAGGCGACGCCGGCGAGCGCCGGCGTCCCGGTGTTCGTGCGTCTCGAGGGCACCGTGGCGGAAGAGGGCCGCGCCCTGCTCGCCGAGGCCGGGCTCGCGAACATCCGCCTGGCCGGCGGCGTCGGCGAGCTCGTGCGCCTCGCCTGCGCGGCCGGGGGAGGCGCCTGATGGCGATCGTCGTCGACGCCGGCAGCAGGGTGCTCGTCCAGGGGATCACCGGCCGCGAGGGGACCTTTCACACGCGGCGCATGCTCGCCGCCGGGACGAAGGTCGTGGCCGGCACGTCGCCGGGCAAGGGAGGCCGTTGGGTCGACGACGTGCCGGTGTTCGACACCGTGGCGGCCGCCGTCGCTGCGACCGGCGCTGACACCTCCGTCGTCTTCGTCCCGGCGCGCTTCGCCCGCGACGCGCTGCTCGAGGCCGCCGACGCCGGGCTCGGCACGGTGGTCTGCATCACCGAGGGCATCCCCGTGCGTGACATGACGGAGGCCGCGGCGCATCTTCGCGGCCGCGGCACCACGCTGATCGGACCCAACTGCCCGGGCATCATCACGCCCGGCGCCTGCAGCGCCGGCATCATGCCGGCGGAGGTCTTCGCGACGGGCGGCGTCGGCGTCGTCTCGCGTTCGGGCACGTTGACGTACGAGATCGTCCACGGGCTCACGCGCGCGGGAGTGGGACAGTCGACCTGCGTCGGCATGGGCGGTGACGCCGTGCACGGCATCGGGTTCGTCGAGTGCCTGAAGATGTTCGCGGCCGACGCGCAGACCGAGACGGTCGTGCTCGTCGGCGAGATCGGCGGCGACGACGAGGAACGCGCGGCGGAGTACATCCGCGGCGGCTTCCCGAAGCCGGTCGTCGCCTATCTGGCCGGCTTCTCGGCGCCGCCGGGCAAGCGCATGGGGCACGCCGGCGCGATCGTCTCCGGAGGCTCGGGGACCGCCGCGGCCAAGAAGCAGGCCCTCGAAGAAGCGGGTGTGCCGGTCGCGGCGAGCCCGGCGGAGATCGCCGGCCTCGTGCGCGAGGCAGGCGACCGGGCGTGGACCGACAGACGCCGGCCCGGCAGCGGACGGAGAGCGACGAGGGGGACAGAGTGAAGGAGTACGTGATCGGGGACGCGCCGCTCGGCATCGCCGACTTGGCCGCGGTGGCGCGCGAGGGCAGGCGGGTCGCGCTCGGCGAAGCCGCGCGCGAGCGCCTGGCGGCCGCGCGCGCCGTCGTCGACCAGGTGGTCGCCGAGGAGCGCGTCGCCTACGGCGTCACGA
>Ga0315281_10011423_pt1 | contig 12169 bp, 10 predicted proteins | sample YL17G07_0_MG_FD_204540 | JGI IMG/M metagenome (GOLD analysis project Ga0315281, IMG submission 204540) | Sediment microbial communities from Yellowstone Lake, YNP, Wyoming, USA - YL17G07_0 | ecosystem: Environmental > Aquatic > Freshwater > Lake > Sediment | place: USA: Wyoming | collected... | reverse complement strand
TCTCCGTTGGCTCCCGGCCCTCATCGTGAGCGACTGGCCCGGCAGCTGCGCGACCACGCGGCTTGTTCCGCGGATGTCCCGGCATGGCCAATGCGATATTACGCCATGGCATTAGCCTTGAGCATCCTCTGCCTGATCGTCGCTCTCCTGTTTCCTCCGAAGATCGTGGACCTCCATTCCTTCCAGGAACAGCGGCAAATCCTGGCCTCGCTGCTTCCCGATGCGGGAACTGTGACCGTGAACGGTCATCAATCCCTTACTCTCCCTTCCCCGCGTCCAGTTAGCCGAGCGTCCCGAGTCTCCCTGCCCGAATTAGCGGAGCAGATACAGGAACGCCGCGAGGATCTTATTCAGGTGATGCGTGAGACTTCCTGCCAAACCGAGAGCATGACGCCGGAATCAATCCCTTAGAACCGCGCCGGCTTGCTCGGAAAGAGCCTTGAGGATCTTCTGCTGGATCGCGTCCACCTCGTCGTCGGTCAGGGTGCGGTCGGGGTGGCGGTACACGGCGCGGTAGCCCAGGCTCTTCTTGCCCGAGGCGATCTGCTCGCCGGTGTAGCAGTCGAACAGGAAAAGCGACTCGAGCAGCTCGCCCGCTTCCGACTCGATGATCCGCTCCACCTTGCCCGCCGGCACGCCGCTGTCCACTACCAGGGCGAGATCGCGCTCGATGGAGGGATAGCGCGGGATCTCGGTGAAGCGCCGCGCCGAGCTGATGAAGGGTCCCAGCGCGTCCAGGAACAACTCCGCCAGAACGGGACGTCCGCGCAGTCCGAGACGCTCGCGGCAGACCGGACCGAGCTCTCCCATCCATCCAATCTCCACGTCCCCGTCCTTGCCCTCGAGCAGCAGCCGCGCGCTGCGGCCCGGATGCAGAAACGAAGGGCCTCCGCGCGTCACTTTGAGAACGCCGATCCCCAGTCTGATGAAGAGGGTCTCCAGCACGCCCTTCATGGTGTGGAAGTCCGCTTCCTGGGGAGGGCTCCCTCTCCATGAGGCGGGACGGCACGCGCCCATGCTCGCCAGGATCACCATCGGCTTCTCGACGGTGGGGGTCGCCATGTCGCCGAAGTGGAAGGTCTTGCTGATCTCGAAGAGATGCAGGTCGCTATTGCCCCGGTTCTGGTTGAAGACCAAAGTGCGGAGCATCGAAGGCGCGAGGTCCGGCCGCAGAAGGTCCAGCTCCCGCGAGATCGGATTGAGAATCTTCAAAGCGCCTTGAGGATCAAGGCCGAGTTCTTCCATCTGGGCAGCGCCGACAAAGCTGGTGTGGATGGTTTCGCGGAAACCAAGCCCGGCCAGAAGATCCTGGAGAAGACAGCGGGTGCGAATCGTTTCGTTCGGCGGGCGGTCCTGGATGGGGAGGTTGGGCAGCGTGGACGGAATCCGGTCGTACCCATACAGCCGCGCGATTTCCTCGTAGATGTCTTCTTCCCGTGTGATGTCGCCGCGGTGGCTGGGCACGGAGAGAACCAGGAGATCTTCTTCCGTTCGCAGAATTTCGCAGCCAATGGCCGCCACAAGATCGGCGATGATGGTCTTGGGCAGGTCAATCCCGAGAACGCGGCAAGCCCTGTCGGGCCGCAGCATCAGGTGGAGCGGCGTGGCTTTCTGATAATGGACGTCCAGGATCCCGTGAGGGATCTTGCCCCCGCCCAGCTCCGCGATCAACATCGCGCAACGATCCAACGCCCGCAGAATCCCTCCGGGGTCCACGCCCCGCTCGAAACGGTAAGAGGCGTCGGTGGAGATCTTGTGGCGCCGGGCGGTGCGGCGGGTCGTGGCCGGCTTGAAGAGGGCGCACTCCAGCAAGACGTTGCGGGTTTCATCGCTCACCGCGCTATCGCCGCCCCCCATGACGCCGGCAAGCGCCACGGGGACTTCGGCATCGGCGATCACCGTGTCCTCTTCCGCCAGGACGACCTCGGTTTCGTCAATCAGGAAGAGTTTCTCGCCCGGGTTGGCCTTGCGGACGATGATCTCGTGGTTGCGGAGCTTATCGTAGTCAAAGGCGTGGATCGGATGCCCCAGTTCCATCAGAACCAGGTTCGTGGCGTCCACAATGTTGTTGATGGGCCGCAACCCCGACGCAAGCAGGCGCCGTTGCAACCAGGCGGGGCTGGGAGCGGCTTTCACGTCGTGGATTATGCGGGCGGTGTAGCGCGGGCAGTCTTCGCCGCAGCGAATCGTCACTTTTGCCCAATCCATAACGTTCTCGTAGGTTTCCTTCACGCGCACCGGCGGCAGATACACGTTTTTGCCGTAGGCCGCCGCAAGGTCTCGCGCCAGCCCCAACGCGCTCAAGCAATCCGCGCGATTGGGTGTGATCTTGAGATGGAGGATCAGATCATAGCCTTTTCCCACCTGCGCGTCCTCTTCGAGGACAATGATCCCCTCGTGATCCGTCCCCAGCCCCATCTCGTCCGGCGCCAGGAGCATGCCGTCGGACGCCACACCGCGGATCTTGACCTTGCGGAGAATCCGCCCGTCGGGGAGCTTCGCGCTGCTCCGCGCCAAAACGGACACCATGCCCTCGGCGGCGTTCGGCGCGCCGCACACGACGCTCACCGGCGTTTCGCCGCCGTCTTCCACCGTGCACACCGTCAGGTTTTTCACGTTCGGCCCCGCGCCGGGCTCCTGGGCTGCCGGATGAGGCTCCACCTTCGTGATACGAGCGATCCGGATGGGGTTGTCGAGCAACCCGAGATCCACGAACTCCTCTATCTCGTGCCCGAGCATGACGAGCTTCTCCATCATCTCACGCGGAGGGATGGTGAAGCCGAGCAGTTCCGTGATCCATTGGTAGCTGATTATCATGGGGAAAACCTATCCTCTCAGTACTGAGTGCTGAGTGCTGAGTGCTGAGTGCTGAGGACTAAGAAGAGAGGACTGAGTGCTGAGTGCTGAAGGCCTCACTTCGAACAAGAACAATCCCACCCTTCCTCCTTCCGCCTCCTCCTCCTCCTTCTTCATTCATCATTCATCCTTCCGCCTTCATCCTTCCTCAATTCATCATTCATCATTCGTCATTCATCCTTCCGCCTTCCGCCTTCATCTTTTCTCAATTCCTCATTCGTCCTTTATCCTTCATCCTTCCGCTTTCCTCATTCATCCTTCCGCTCTCTTGTCCAAAATAAAATCTGCGATCATGAGATTATCCTTGATGGAAAGGGGCGAAATCACTGCGGACGGCTTCGCCGTCCTTATAGTTTAAAACACAAACCAGGGACTCCGATAGGAGTCCAATGTGAATAGCCGTGGGCGAAACCCACGGGACGGGTTGAAAAAAGCGCCCCAACCCCGCAAGGGGTTGAACAGCGCGGATTTGGACGTTCGACCCTTTCCGGGTCGGGCGGAAAAGAGGCGGTCTCCTTCCGTGGGTTTCACCCACGGCTATTCGTATTTTTCCCCTTCGGGGAAACTTTTGGGACAATAGTGTTTCATTCATCCTTCATCCTTCATCCTTCCTCAATTTATCATTCTTCATTCATCATTCGTCATTCATCCTTCCGCCTTCCGCCTTCATCCTTCTAGTCAAACTGCCTCAGGAACCGGACGTCGTTGTCGAAGAACAGTCCGAGATTGTTGATGCCGTGCCGGATCATCGTGATCCGTTCCACTCCCATGCCGAACGCGAAGCCGGTGTAGCGTTCAGGGTCAATCCCACAGTTCCCGAGAACCTTGGGATGGATCATCCCCGCGCCGAGGATCTCGAGGGGCTCGCGCACCAGAGCGCCGGTTGGGCTTTTCCGCGCGAAAAAAACGTCCACCTCGGTGCTAGGCTCCGTGAAGGGGAAGAAATGGGGCCGCATACGGTAGGTGACGTCGGGGCCGAAGATCCGATGGATAAAAGCCTCCAATACCCCGCGCAGATCGCTGAACCGGATATCGGTGTCCACCATGAAGCCTTCGACCTGGTGGAAAGTGGGGCTGTGGGTGGCGTCGGGTGTGTCGCAGCGGTAAACCTTGCCGGGAGCGATGATGGCGAGCGGGGGCTTGCGCGCTTGCATGGCGCGGATCTGAACGGGCGAGGTGTGGGTGCGCAGAAGCAAGTCCGAATCGAGGTAGATTGTGTCCTGCATGTCCCGCGAGGGATGATCTTCCGGGAAGTTGAGCGCCCCGAAGTTATGGAAGTCGTCCTCGATGTCCGGGCCTAGTTCGATGGTGAACCCCATCGCCGTGAAGATCCCCTCGATCTCCCGCAACGTTTGGGTGAGCGGGTGGAGAGAGCCGACGCGGGGAGGGATGCCGGGCAAGGTGATGTCGAGCCTTTCGGCCTCAAGGGCGGCATGGAGCTCTTCCTTGCGGATCTGAGCGGCGCGCTCCTCGATGGCGGCCGCAAGCGCCTCCTTGACGTCGTTCGCCGCCTTCCCGGCCAGTGGGCGCTCCTCGGCGCTCAGGTCTCCCATGCCGCGCATGAGGGTGGACAGGCGTCCCTTCTTGCCGAAAACCCCACGGCGGACTTCCTCAAGCTGGGCCGAGTCGGCGGCGCCGCGGATGGCGCCGGCTTCCTCCGCGGCAAGGCGCTGGAATTGTTGGGTGAGTTCGGAGAGAGTGGCCATTGCTGTTTTCCGTTCGCTGGTATGGCAAGCGCCGGAATCATACAATTCCGGCGCAAGAAGGAAAAGCGGCTCAGGGCGTTTCTTAGGGCGTGCCCGAAAACAGAGGCGGACTCAGGCTGTCGCTGCCCTGGCCGCATCAATAAATCGGCGGAAGCCTCCGCCGTCGCGAACGGCGATATCGGCCAGGACCTTCCGATCCACGTCAATGTTGGCCTTCTTCAGACCATTCATGAAGGCTCCGTAGGTGATCCCGTTCTCCCGGCACGCGGCATTGATGCGGGTGATCCACAGGGCGCGGAACTCGCGCTTGCGGACGCGGCGGTCCCGGTAGGCGTAAGTCCAACCCCGCATCAGGGTTTCCTTGGCGTTCTTGAAAAGGCGGCGCCGGGCTCCCTTGTAACCCTTCGCCTGTTTCATCACTTTGTTGCGGCGGGCGCGCGTGGCGACGCCGTTCTTTGTCCGTGGCATTGCTCTATGACTCCTTTAAGATCCAAGACCCAATGGGCATTCAGTAAACGTTTCTCAGGCAACCAGCAGACGGCGGATTTTCCTGTGCATGTTCGTATGCACGAGCTCCGAAGCCCGCAGGTGACGCTTCCGCTTGGCGTTCTTCTTCGTCAGAAGGTGGCTCGCGTTGCAGTGGTGCCGTTTCAGCTTTCCCGACGCGGTCAGCCTGAAACGCTTCTTCACCGCGCTCTTCGACTTCATCTTCGGCATGTCAGTTCCTTTCTCGGTATCAACCACGGGCGCCTTGTCCCATGCAAAATGCGGAAACGGATTCCCGTTCGCCGCTGGGGGGCAGGGCCCCGTGCTGTATGTTCCATTTCCTATGGCTGGGTCACGGTCTCCTGTGCCGGGTCCACCGTTCCCTGTGCCTGGTCCTCGGTTTTCTGCACCGGGTTCGCCGCCTCATTCTCCGCGGGCGGCGGCTGATTCTCCGCGAGCCCCGCCTCATTCTCCGCGAGCCCCGCCTCATTCTCCGCGGGCGGTTCGGCGCCGGAAGCCTCCCCGAGCCGGATTTGGCTGGGATCTTTGCCCGGTTTCTTGGCCAGGAGGCGGCGTTCGTGCTCCTCTTTCTTGTGCTGCAGCTCCAGCTTGAACTCGCGTTCCGCCTCGGCAACCACCTCTTTGGTAGGGGCGATGATCACCGAGATAATCCGGCCCTGACTGGAAGGCCTGCTTTCGATAACGCAGATGTCCTTTACGTCGTCCAACATCTTCTGGACGACCTTATTGCCGACCTCAAACCGCCGCAGCTGGCCCGCCTTGAAAGTGAGTGAGACCTTGCACTTGTTGCCTTCCAGGATAAACTCCCGCAGGTGCGCAAGCTTCGTCTGATAGTCATGCCCGTCTATATTCGGACGCAGTTTGACTTCCTTGAGTTCAACGTGCCGCTGGTGTTTACGGGCCTCCTTCATCTTCCGCTGCTTTTCATACTGCAGCTTCCTGTAATCCATGATCCGGCACACAGGAGGAATGGCATTGGGGGCCACCTCCACAAGATCCACGCCTTCTTTGCGCGCCAGCTCCAGCGCGGCTTCCAGCGAAAGAACACCCAGCTTCTCGCTGTCCGCGCCAATCACCTGAACCTGCGGGGCCCGGATCAACTCATTCAGCATATACTCCGGACCTGTCTGCTTGAAACGCTTTGGAGTCCTGATGTCTGATAACCTCCCTTTGCGCGATAAAGCTGAACTGGCGCTCCGGCCAGGCAAAACCTTTACCCCTTGGCGCACCGCGGTCCGCCGGCATCCTGCAACGCAACCCCTGCACACGGAGAGGGAAACCCATAAACCTGCTGGAATCAAGGATTTCCGATCCCCGTGCGACCGTCGCCGATCTTCTATATATGCTGCGCACATGCGAATGTCAAGTCAAAAAACACGTCAGTCAGGGAAAAGACCGGGAGAATTTCAGAGTCTCTCCGCCGAGGAAAATGGGAGAGCGGAAACAGCCTGAAGGGCCTGCTCACCGCCATGTCGCTACTTTGAAATTCTCCTGGGAGGAGGCTCTTGCGAAATGGCATACTCCCTCGCCATTCCGTCCGTGTTCGTCCGTGCTTGTCCGTGTCCGTCCATCCCACGCTCTGATAGAACCGGCCAAAAAACCCATATCGCAAGACCCTCTCCTGGGAGTCCACACCGGATTTTAGGTCTTGCGTTCCCGGACAACCTCAATTAGAACGGCATGGAGACAGTCGGCCACCGGGCACTGTCTGCCACGGAGGATACGAGGAAAGATTTCCGATGGCTGATTCCCGAAGCGTTCCCACAATCCACATCCGGCCCTCGCGAGGCTGGATGGCGCTGAATCTACGTGAGATGTGGGAGTACCGCGAGCTGCTCTACTTCTTCGTCTGGCGGAACATGAAGGTTCGCTACCGCCAGACCCTGCTCGGATTCACCTGGGCCATCCTGAACCCGGTTGTCAATACCGTCGCCTTTACAGTCATCTTCGATCGTCTGGCCAAGCTCTCTTCCGACGGCCTACCCTCTCCCGTCTTCTACATGATCGGCCTTTCGCTCTGGCGCTACTTCGCCGCAACCCTCACCAGCGTCAGCAGCAGCCTGGTCGGCAGCGCCAATCTGCTCACCAAGATCTACTTCCCCCGTTTGCTCATCCCGCTCAACACGTGTATCAGCGGACTGGCGGAGTATTTCATTGCCCTTGTCATCCTCGTGGCTCTCATGCTTTGGTTCCATGTGGTTCCCGCCGCTTCCGTCGTCCTGCTTCCCGTCCTGCTCCTCCTCACCATGGCCACGGCGCTGGGCGTTGGCTTGTTCTTCGCCGCGCTCAACGTCCGCTACCGCGACGTGGGCCAGCTCGTGCCCTTTCTTACTTCGATCTGGATGTACGCCTCCGTCATCATCCCCTTCAGCCAGATACCGGAACGCTGGGGAATCTGGCGCTACCTGTATGGGCTCAATCCCATGGCGGGAATCATTGAGGGTTGCCGCTGGTGCCTCGCGCACCATGTGATGACGGTGGAAAAGCTTACAAAAACAGTGCTGAGCGGCCTCCCGGCAAGGCTGGCCGAGAGCCAGAGAATCATCGTGGAAAGGCTCATGGACGGTACGCCTCAGATAATCCTGCATGAAACAACGAAGACACCGCCCGACGCGCCCTGGCTCCTGATCGCCGCGGGGCTGCCTTTCACGATCGGCATGCTGGTTTTCGGCCTGTATTACTTCAAACGGGTGGAGAAAATGTTCGCGGACATCGTATAAGCGTGGGACTGCGAAGGAATTGAGAACGGACGTTTATGGGCAACGATATCGCCATACGCATAGAAGGGCTTGGCAAGCGCTACCGGCTCGGCCAGACGGTGGACCTCAAGCGCACCTTCCGCGAAACGCTGATGGACCTCCCGCGGTTCTTTGGCCACAAGGCGGCGCGGGCCCTCAAAGACGCCGCCCGGCGCACCCTGAGCGCCGCACGAGTCCAGGAACTCCAGTCCGCCGTCCGGGACCACCGGACTGCCGATCCCGAAACTCCGCCCGGAACGTTTTGGGCTTTGCGGGATATCAACCTCGAGGTGGAGCACGGCGAAGTCGTCGGGATCATCGGTCGCAACGGCGCGGGTAAATCCACCCTCCTGAAGATTCTCTCCCGGGTGACCGACCCCACCACCGGCCACGCCGAAATCCGCGGCCGCGTCGCGTCGCTGCTCGAAGTCGGCACCGGTTTCAACCCCGAACTCACCGGGCGAGAGAACATCTACCTCAACGGTTCGATCATGGGAATGAAGAAGGCCGAGATTGACAGCAGGTTCGACGAAATCGTCGCTTTCGCCGAGGTGGAGAAGTTCCTGGACACCCCCGTGAAGCGCTATTCCAGCGGGATGTCCGTGCGCCTGGCGTTTGCCGTGGCCGCGCACCTGGAGCCGGAGATCCAGATCATTGACGAGGTGCTGGCGGTGGGAGACGCGGCGTTTCAGAAGAAATGCCTGGGGAAAATGCAGGACGTCGCAAAAGGGGGCAGAACAGTCCTTTTTGTCAGCCACAACATGGCCATGATTGAAAACATCTGCGACCGGTGTGTCTTGCTCAGAGAAGGGCGCGTTGTGAAGGAAGGGAACGTATCCGATGTTGTTTCCCACTACCTCAAACAGATGTCAGGTTCGTCCGTTCCTTTGGATCAGAGAACCGACCGAAAAGGAAACGGACGGGTACGAATTCTGGATATCCAGTTCCAGGACGAATCCGGCCAGACCCAGACCGTGCTTCGGTCGGGCAGGCCTATGACGGTCCAAGTCAGGTATGACTCCGAAGCGATCAGCCCTCAGGCCAAGATGCACATCGCGATTGGCGTGTACAGCGTGCGGGAGAACCCCGTGTTCGCCGTGACGAACGACTTGACTGGACAGATCGGTTCGCACTGGCCCCGCCAAGGACACGTGCAGTGCCATCTCCCCAATCTGCTGCTGATGCCCGGCACTTATTCGGTGAACGTGCTGGTTTCCGTCAATGACGTCCTGGCCGACTGGATTATGGGCGCGGCGCGCTTCGACGTGGAAGGAGCCGATTTCTATGGAACGGGCCAATTGCCCCCCTCCACACACGGAGACCTTCTGATGCCCCACTCCTGGAAAATCGAGTGAATCATGAGACTATTCCCCCGAAGGAAGAATTTCCGGAGGATATACTTAACGTCCTCCGCTCTGGCTCAAGAGCAACACCCACAGCCGTTTCTTCGCCGCCTCCGCATCAGGGCTCGATACTACTCGGCGTGGAAGCATTACCTGACACATGATGTTTCGTCCCTGGAAGCCCGGATTCCCTGGATTCCCTTCGAATGCCAGGACTATCTGCAAACCCTGATCAAGCCCGGATTTCATGTTTTTGAGTACGGCTCGGGCGGTTCGACGCTCTTCTTCGCCGCCCGAACCCAAAGCGTGGTGTCCGTGGAGCACGATCCGGAATGGTATGAGAAGGTGTCCCGGATAATCCGAAACGAGAAGTTGACCCACTGCGATTGCCGTTTCATACCGCCCTCCGAACCAAAGGAGAATCCAGCCGGTGTCCCAGCTTTCGTCAATTACGTTGGCGGCGATTATCCGAACCGCTCCTTCCTGGACTATGTTCGCGCAATTGATTCCTTCCCAAACGCCTCCTTCGATCTCGTTTTCGTGGATGGGCGGGCGCGCAATTCCTGCCTCTTTCACGCCAAGCCCAAGGTCAAGCCGGGCGGCTATCTGCTCCTTGACAACGCCGAGCGCGAAGAATACGGGCAAGGGAGGAAATGGATGGATGACTGGAGCAGGACCGAGTTCTATGGCCCAGGCCCCTGGGGAGAAGCATTCTGGAAAGCCATCGTCTGGAGAAAACCGCAATGAGCGTCACCGGCTTGAAGAAGAGGATTCGCCGCGCCGTCGGCGATTGGATAATCCGCAAACTACACGAGTTTGACTATGATCTGATCAAGCGAAAACCCCGCCTCTCATACCCAGGGGAACAACGGCGTTTCGACTACCAGAGACTCCATCACGTTTTTGACATCCCACCCGGTATGGTTGTGCTGGACGTAGGAGGCGGGCACGACCCTTTTCCCTATGCCACGATTCTCTCCGACTTCTGCCTCGGGGACACGTCCCACCGGGCCAGGCCTCTCGTCCGGGACGGACGGGCCTTCGTGGTCATGGACGTTCAGAGCATCGCAATGGCCGACAAGTCGGTGGATTTCATCTACTGCTCGCACACCCTTGAACACGTGGACGATCCCGTCAAGGCTTGTTCGGAAATCATGCGGGTCGGCAAACGCGGGTACATCGAGACACCCGCTTTCCTCTCGGACTGCCTGTTTGCCTGGGCCGGGAGGACGTCTCATAAGTGGCACGTTACGGGCATTAACGGCGCCTTGGCGTTTTTTGAGTACTCCGAGAGGCAAAAGGAAGGCATCCGCTCCGAGATATGGGAGAAAATCATCGCGAGCCAATATCATCACCCCCTTCAAGACGTTTACTACGCGAACCTGGATCTCTTCAACACCATGTTCAGCTGGAAAGACCGGTTTCAGTGCGTGGCGTTCCGTCTTGACGGCTCGATTCAGACATTGGGGATAGACCAGGGTGCGGGACGCGATTCCCACGCGGGCGGAAACGCCGCCGGACGGGAAGGCCGAACCATGACTAGGAACCCCGCGCTTCCGGATCCTGATAGAGCATATCCTCTTTTCTGACCCTTGGGCGGTCGTGGCCCCTCATACGCGACGGTTCAGCATATGATCACGTTCTTCACAATCCCCAAACCGTTTTCGGGCAGCATGTCGGTCATTCAGCGCAATGCCATTCAGAGTTGGACACGCCTTGCCCCTCCCTGCGAGGTCATTCTGTGCGGCGATGACGACGGTGTCGCGGACACCGCCCGCCAACTAGGAATCCTTCACCTTCCCGGCATTGCCCGGAATCAGTATGGAACCCCCTTGCTGGATTCGGCATTCCGCCTGGCCGCCGAGAACGCCCGTTTCCCCCTGACCTGCTATCTGAATGCCGACATCATGTTGACCAGTGAATTTCCACGAGCCGCGCAGATTGCCCGCCTGCACCGGTTCCTCATGGTCGGTCAACGTTGGGACGTTCACCTGGCCGAGCCCTGGGACTTTTCCAGCCCGCAGTGGGAAGAACGGCTGCGCCGCTACGTCCGCGAAAAGGGCACCCTCCACCCAGCGGCGGGCAGCGACTACTTCCTGTTCCCGACCGGGGATGCGCTGGGCGAGTTGCCTCCTTTCGCCGTGGGCAGGCCCGGCTGGGACAACTGGCTCCTTGGCAGGGCCCAATGGCTCGGAGTTGCGATTGTTGACGCCACGGAAATGACAACCGTCGTCCATCAGAATCACGACTATGGACACGTGAAAAACGGGAAGGGAGATTCTTACAGCGGCTTTGAGGCGGAGCAGAACCTGGCAATAGCGGGAAACCCCATCCTTCCGCATTGCCTGTATGACGCAAGCCACATTCTGACGATCCACGGGCCCCGGCGCGCATTCACCAAACGTCATCTGCGCAGGCGTCTGCAACGCCTGATTAGCGAGCATCTTCTCCTCTTTGTCACGCACGGTCTTTTCAAGATCGCCGGAAGCCGTATGAAACGGATTTTTGTTCCTTACCCGGACGGATACCAATCGCCCCGTTTCGGCGATCAGATCCGCGGCCTCTTTAGGAAGCGCAACATGGGCAACTTCGCTCTTCCCCGCGATAGGAAGTGAGAAATGCCGAAGAAGCGGCCGCCTCTCGCGCCGGCCGGACCGCGAAGCGCCCGACTGCGGCCGCAAGGAGCTGGAGCGGCAGACTGCAAACTACCGCAAATCCCGGGAGTTGGCCCAAAAATGGATCGACGTGGAGATCGAGTTGTGTAAACTCAAACCATGAGGAGCAGTCCGAAAAGCACGGTGTCTAGTGGGGTGGGGCTTTTTCGAGCCAGCCATTCCCATGTTGACGGGCCACCGGGGGCGCCGCAAGTCGTTTTGGGACAGTATTCTACATCCCGGCTCAAGAAAAAACCAAAAACGTGGCAACTTTTCGCTTGCGGGGAGCATCCTTTGGAGAGTAGTATCCGGAGCAGATGAACCTTTCCTGTCTCTGCGCTCGTCGGCTCAGGCACGGAGCATTG